>ONZZ01000146.1_pt1 | contig 64878 bp, 58 predicted proteins | sample 1671101 | NCBI WGS metagenome assembly ONZZ01 (sample SAMN06348122, study PRJEB24527) | human gut metagenome | biome: human gut; feature: ankylosing spondylitis patient; material: feces | host: Homo sapiens | place: China | collected 2015-10
GCTCTCGACTACTGTACTCGTTTCCAACATCGAATTTACGGAAGTTCCCTTAAGAACATTTCATCTAATGTGGCCGTTACAGATTTTACTTTAACTCCGACCCTTTTCCTAAAAAACGGAACCAGAAAAGAGACAAGCGGAAGCAGGAAAAGCAAGCGCAACTTCTTTATAAGTTTCCTCAAAAAACCCATTTCAGAACAAACTCCTCAATAAACAAACAGAGGTTTGAAATTCAATTTCCTTAAAACCTCCACCAACCCCTCAGAAACTTTCATTTCACAAAACAAACTTCCTTTGAACCCTTGTTTTGTTTGCACAACGAATCGAACAGGCATTTTTTGATAAATTCGCAGATCATCTGAGATTTCCTTTACCCCCTTCAATTCATCTAGATTATTTTCTTCCACGGTTACAGATAAAAATTGCGCAATTTTTTTTCGAAGTTTCATCAAATTCCATACTTCATCAGCTGTCACGCCTAGGCGTTTGGAGAATTCATCGTAGCGCACGCGCCCCGTTACGCAAATGAGGTCGTCCACGTCAAAGGAGCCGCGGATGCGGTCCCAGATTTCACTGTAGACAACCACGTCCATCACCGCCGTCTTGTCGGTGATGGTGATGGCGGCCATGCGGCCGCGCTTCCCTTGAATCGCACGCAGGCCCGTCACGACGCCGCAGAGACGCACCTTTTCCCGACCAGCCTTGAGTTGGTTGAGCGTAGTGGTCGTGAAGTGACGGGCTTCGCGCTCGTAGACGTCAAAGAGATGTCCCGTAAAGCAGAAGCCGAGCATCTTCTTTTCGTTCACAAGGCGCTCGCGGTCGCTCCAAGAGGGAGCATCCACCCACTGAACCTGGCGTTCGACCTCTTCTTCCATATCACCGAAGAGGCTGTCCTGCGTGTCGTTTTCCTGCTCGGCACGCCCCAGATTTAAGGCGTGCTGAATGTTCCCGTAGAGCTTGCCGCGGTCTTCATCAAGCGAATCAAAGCTCCCCGCCTTGATGAGGTTTTCGAGTACGCGCGCGGACATACCCTTCACGCGTGCCGTGAAGTCAAAGAGATCCTTGAAGGGGCCCTTTTCCTTGCGGACACGCATGATTTCCTCGACCACCTGTTCGCCCACGCCCTTCACGGCGCCCAGCCCGTAGCGAATGTGACCTTCGTCCGGTACCGTGAAGAACCAGTCGCTCTCGTTCACGTCTGGGGCAAGGAAGGCGACGCCGTTTTCCTTGGCATCCTCGATCAGAGCGCACACCTTGTCGTTCTGGTCCATCACCATGCACAAGTTGGCCGCCATGAAGGCCGCCGTGTGATGCACCTTCAGATAGGCCGTCTGGTAGGCCACATAGGAGTACGCCGCTGCGTGCGACTTGTTGAAGCCGTAGCCCGCAAACTTTTCCATCAAGTCGAAGATTTCGGTGGCGGTTTCAGGCGTGACACCTCGTTCACCCGCACCCTTGATGAAGACATCGCGCTGACGCTTCATTTCTTCGACGTTCTTCTTACCCATGGCTCGGCGAAGCAGGTCGGCGCCGCCCAGCGTATAGCCGCCGATCACCTGCGCCACACGCATCACCTGTTCCTGATAGACCATGATGCCGTAGGTTTCTTCGAGCACCTCCTCCATACGCTTGTCAGGATAGTTCACCTTTTCCCGACCGAACTTACGGTTGATGAAGGAAGGAATCAGATCCATCGGGCCCGGACGGTACAACGCGTTCAAGGCCACCAGGTCTTCCAGACGGTCCGGACGCGCCTGCTTCAAAAGCGTACGCATCCCTTCCGATTCAAACTGGAAGACGGCCGCCGTATTGGCGTCCTGGAAGAGCTGATAGGTTTCCTCGTCCTTGATCGGAATGCGGGCAAGCTCAAAGGGCAGATCGGGATGGAGCTTCTTGATGTACTCCACGGCCTTTTTGAGAATAGAGAGCGTCGTAAGCCCCAGAAAGTCGAACTTGACGAGGCCGACGTTTTCGACGTCCTTCTTGTCGTACTGGCTGACCGTGTTTTCAGGCTTGCCGTCCGAGTTGTAAAGAGGACAGAAATCCGTAAGTTTCCCCGGAGCGATCAGCACGCCGCCCGCGTGCATGCCGAGGTTTCTCGTCATACCTTCGAGAGGCATGGCGAGACGAATGAGTTCCTGATAGTCCTCTTCCTTGTCGACAGCCTCCTTGAACTCGGGAATCGTTTCGAGCGCTTCCTTGAGCGTGATGCTTTTGCCGGGCTGCTGAGGAATAAGCTTCGCGAGATTGTCCGCCTTCCCGTAAGGAATGGAGAGAGCGCGCGCGACGTCACGCACGACCGCCTTGGCGCCGAGCGTACCAAAGGTCGCGATCTGACTGACGGCATCGACGCCGTAGGTCGCCTTCACGTACTCGATCACGCGGTCGCGGTTGTACTGACAGAAGTCGACGTCAAAGTCAGGCATCGACACGCGTTCCGGATTCAGGAAACGTTCAAAAAGGAGATCGAATTCCAAGGGATCCAGGTCGGTAATCCCGAGCGCGTAGGCAACGAGCGAGCCGGCACCGGAGCCGCGTCCCGGTCCCACGGGAATGTCGTTGCGCTTTGACCAGTTGATGAAGTCCTGAACGATCAAGAAGTAGCCCGGGAACTCCATCTTCTTGATGATGCCGAGTTCGTACTCCAGGCGTTCGTCGTATTCCTTGCGGACTTCCGCCTGTTCGTATTTGTCGGGATAAAGAAAGTCGAGACGCTTTTGCAGACCTTGTTTTGCGAGATAGTCGATGTAGTCATCCAAGGACATGCCGTCGGGCGTCGGAAAGAGCGGCAACTGAGGCTTCGAGAGAACGCCGTCCAAATTGCAGCGCAAAGCGATCTGCACCGAATTCTCCAAGGCCGAAGGAATGTCCGCAAAAAGCTGACACATCTGCTCCTCGGTCTTGAGGTACATCTCCTCCGTAAACGTCTGATTGCGGCGGGGATCGTTGAGCGTATACCCCTCCGAAATGCAGCAACGAATGGCGTGCGACTCGTAGTCTTCCGGCTCCAAAAACTGCACCGGATGCGTAGCAACCACGGGCACGTCCACTTCGATCGCGAGATTGACGAGTTCATGGACGAGCGCCTCGTCGCCGGGACGTCCCGCACGTTGCAATTCCACATACAGACGATCCCCAAAAATCTTCTTGTAGCGTTGCAGTTCCGTCACGGCCAGAGCGGGGAGTTCATGCGCATAGTGTCGCGCAAGCGCCCCCTCGGGGCCGCCCGTCAGGGCAATGAGGCCCTCCCCCTGCTCCCCTTCAAACCACTCGAGCTTAATCTGTCCGCGCAGACGGTCTTCCTTCGCAAGATACGCACGCGTGAGAAGCTCGCACAGATGGCGATAGCCTTCTCGATGCATGCAATACACCGTCAGACGATCCGGTTCATCCGGCATAGCGGGGTTGTGAAGTTTAATGTCACAACCGATGATGGGCTTGAGACCGGCCTTCATGGCGTGCGTATAAAAACGCACGCCGCCGAAGAGATTCATGATGTCGGCAATCCCGAGAGCAACACCGTTGTGCTCGAGCACCTTTTCAATGATCGGATCGATACGAACCATCCCGTCGATGATGGAGTACTCGGAATGGAATCGAAGGTGGACAAAACGAGGATTGGCCATGACAACAAGTGCGGAAAAACAGGAGCGAAATCAACGGTAGGTAACGGAGAGCGTTTCATCCGTCACGGTCAGGATGGGGCGAAGCGCTTCACTCGCGAACACCCGTTTCAAATCCGAATGCATCAATACGGCATGAATGTCCTTGTGAGACGAGAGATAGGCTGTCGCGGCCTCCCAGCCCATGGCAAAGAGCGCCGTACACCATGCATCCGCTTTGGCGCCGTTGGCGTCGACAATGGAGACGGAAGCGATATCGGTCAACACGGGACGGCCCGTTTTCGCGCTCAGGATGTGGCCGTAACGCTTGCCGTCCTTTTCAAAAAAGCGTTCATACGCACCCGACGTGATCACGCTCACGTCCTTGGCATTGATCACGGCGAAGTAAGTATTTCGAGCCTGATCCGGCCGCTGCAGTCCCACTCGCCACGGACGACCTTCGGACTTCTCGCCGAGTGTAACGACGTTTCCGCCCAAATCCAATAGCGCATGTTCGGCACCCTGGCTACGAAGGAGTTCGGCAAGTTTCTGACCGATGTAACCCTTGGCGATTCCGCCCATGTCGAGGTTCTGTCCGGGGGCCACACGAAGTTGCCAACCGTCCGACGTTTCGCGAACCTCTACCTTTCGGTAGTCGACCGCCTGAACAGCCTTTTGAATCGCCTCGTCGGAAGGGACAGTGTCTCCGCCGAATCCGATCTTCCACAAATTAACGACCGGACCAATCGTGGGTTCAAAGGCTTGATTCGAATCCTTGGCCACCTCCAGCGCTTCACGCGTCATCTCCGCGACTTCTTGGGGAACCGACACCCATTCACCAGAGCGATCATTCACTTCGTTTAGAGCCGTCTTCTTGTGCACGGACATCATGTCTTCGTAGCGAACGATCTCGTCCTCGATCATCTGACGAAGTTTCAGCACTTCCTCTTCGCTCGATCCGTACACCTTGCCGGAGATGATGGTGCCCATGTGAAGGCTCATCCAGGGCAACTCGTATTCTTCCGTTTGTACCGGAGCCACTTGCGTCTCGGTAGCTTGAACGGTGTTCAAGCCTCCGCAAGCAAGAAAGACAGCCATCACGGCACAAGTCAGAATTCCTTGTCTCATCATTTTCTCATTGACTCCTCTTTTCTTACGTATGATGGACATACGTAAGAAAAGAGGGACGGCACCAAACGTGTCAATCCCTCTTTCTCTCATTCGTCAACGGATGCCCGTTACGAGCGTCCGAACGAAATCATTACTGGGCCTTGGACAGGGCGTCCTTGACGGCGGCCTTGATGCCATCGCTCGAGAGCGTGGCGCCGGCGACGCTTTCAACACCGTCCACACCGTTCTTGGCGACGATGGCGGGGCAGAGCGTTTCGGCAGCGGCGGCGAAGATCATTTCGGTTTCACCGTGCTTCAGAACCTTGACGGCGGCAACCTTACCGCCCTTGACGTCCACCTGGACCTGAATCTGGGATTCGCGGCCCTTGCCTTCACCGGTGTAGGAACCGTCCTTGTAGGCAGCCTGAGCGCCAGCGGCCATGAGAGCGGCGGCGGCGAGAACGATCAACTTCTTCATGATGATTTCTTCCTTGACGTAGGGAACTTCATTTTTGTGTAAGAGGCGGTCTCGTCTCAAACGTTTCCATCCCTTTGAAACGAGATCACACTCATCCGGCTTCCTTGCACCATCAAATGAATCAAATTTCATTGAAGTACAAAGAACGGATTCTTTTCAACGGGTTGCCCCTTGAGGCCTCCCGCCTTGGAAAGGATCATACCACAGGAAAACCTTCATTCCGCTCGGAGCAACTCCGTCAAAGGTGGTACCTCCTCTCGCGAGCAGAAAGGCGCCCCTCTTGAGAGGCCGCCTCTCCCCTTCAGTGAGGTTTACTTACCCCACGAATCCTTCAAGCCAACCGCCAGGTTAAAGACGGGCTTGCCGGGTTCATGGTCGATGCGGTCGGCAACGAAATACCCGTTGCGTTCGAACTGGAACTTGGCATCCTTCTCGACCGTCGCCAACGAAGGCTCGACGAAGCTCTTTAACACCTGTTTGGAATTGGGCGTGAGGTTGTCCAGGAAACTACCTTCGCCCGAATCGGGATTCGGCACGCGGAACAGACGATCGTACACGCGGATTTCCGCGGGAACGGCCGTCTTGGCGTCCAACCAATGGATCGCAGCCTTCGTCTTCACCGTCATGGAGCCTTCCGTACCCGACTTAGTTTCGGGCAGATAATTTGCATGCACTGCAACGATCTCGCCCGCTTCGTTCTTATCGACAGAAGTGGGAACGATCACATAGCCGTAGCGCAAACGAACGGGCTTGGCAGGCGTACCGTCGGAAGGAATCGTGAGACGGCGATAGCCCTTGGGCGGCACTTCGGCAAAGTCTTCACGTTCAATCCAAAGTTCACGCGAGAAGGGAATCTCGCGGGTGCCCATTTCAGGCTTCTGCGGATGATTGTTGGCGACCAACATCTCGGAAGCGTTTTCCGGATAGTTGTCGATGATGAGCTTGAGCGGATGAAGAACGGCAATGCGGCGTTCGGCACGATCTTCCAGGTCTTCGCGAAGCGAAGCTTCGAGAACCGAATAATCAATCCAACCGCCCGCCACACGGGAAACACCGCAACGTTCCGCAAAGTGCTGCAGACTTTCCGGCGTGAAGCCTCGACGACGCAGACCGACGATCGTCGGCATGCGGGGATCGTCCCAACCGTCCACATAGCCTTCCGTAACGAGCTGAATGAGCTTGCGCTTGCTCACCACCACGTACGTGAGGTTCAAGCGGTTGAATTCGTACTGGTGCGAGAGCAGGAAGAAGTTCGGGCGAACCACTTCGAGAGCCGCCTGAAGAAGCGGCGTGAAGTTTTCCGGATATTCCTTCAAAAGTGCGAAGAAGGTCGTCACGCTCTGATCTTCGATGGAATCGGGAATCATTTCCCACTTCGCGAAGATGTCGCGAACGCGCTCTTCCGGAGCGGAATGTCCCAGTTTCTGCTCGGCCGCCTTGGCCGCACACACAAACGCCATGGCGCGGTTGTCACCGCCACTCGCCATAGAAGCAATGATCTGCTTAGCTTCTTCGAACTGCGGCGTACGTAGAACCGGAACGATGCGCTCCAACGCCCAGTCGTAAAAAGCGCGCTGATCTTCAAATTCGAGCGTGCAGATCGAGTGAGTGATGTTCTCCAACGAGTCTTCAATCGGATGCGCGAAAGTGTACATCGGGTAGATGCACCACTTGTTGCCAGTCGCATGGTGTTCAGCAAAACGGATGCGATAGATGGCCGGGTCGCGCAGATTGATGTTGGGACTCGCCATGTCGATCTTCGCGCGAAGTACCATGCTGCCTTCGGGATGCTTTCCGTCACGCATTTCGCGGAAGAGACGCAGATTTTCTTCCACGGAACGATCACGATAGGGCGAATTGCGGCCAGGCTCGTGCAGAGTGCCACGATTGGCCTTCATTTCTTCGGCCGTCTGTTCGTCCACGTAGGCGTAGCCGGTCTTCACCAGGTGCTCGGCGAATTCGTACATGTATTCAAAGTACGAGCTCGCGAAGTAAAGGTTTGATTCCTTCTCGTGCTCCCAGTCAAAGCCTAGCCAACGGACACTGTCAAGAATGCCGTCAACGTATTCCTGGTCTTCCTTCACCGGATTGGTGTCGTCAAAACGCATGTGGCAGTACCCGCCGTAGTCACGAGCGAGACCAAAGTTCAAGCAAATGCTCTTGGCGTGACCGATGTGCAGATAACCGTTCGGTTCCGGCGGGAAACGCGTGCGAATCTTGACGTGATCAGGCTCTCCCTTTTCCAACTGTTCGGAATACGGAGCCGGATGACCGCACCAGTAGCGGGGAAGATTGGCTCCCTTGGCCAAGTCCTCCTCAATGATGTTTCGAATGAAATTCGTTGCAGGGGTTTTGAGGTCTTCTTTGTTGTTCATGGTCGAGTTTCCTTGGTGGAAGGGTGGCGTCTTGTGAGACGCACGCTACCCTGCAACCAAATCTTGTGCCGCAAGGGCGGATCGAAAAGGACGTTAGTGGGGGCTTATTTTAACAAACGCAGAATGAGACTTGAGGTATCCAAGCGGCCGCCTCCCATTTCTTGGACTTCTTTGTAGAAGCCGTCGACCGTTTTCGTCACGGGAAGATCCGCACCGTTCCTGGACGCTTCGTCAAGAACGATCCCAAGGTCCTTGCGCATCCAATCAACCGCAAATCCGAAGTCGAATTTTTTCTCCAGCATCGTCATACCGCGGTTATTCATCTGCCACGAGGAAGCAGCGCCGGAACCAATAGCGGCAAGGACCTTTTCCATGTTGATACCGGCGCGTTGGCCAAATGCCAAGGCTTCAGACAAACCTTGAACACAGCCGGCAATACAGATCTGATTGACCATTTTGGCCAACTGACCGTGTCCGACCGGACCGATTCTCGTAATGGAGGAAGCGTAAGCCGCAACAATCGGGCGGATGAGGTTAACGGTCAGTTCATCCCCGCCACACAGAACGGATAACGTGCCCTGTTGAGCTCCGGATTCACCGCCGGTGACAGGCGCATCCACAAACGACACACCTTGTTCCACACATTTCCCCGCGATCTCACGCGACAACACAGCACTCGTCGTCGTATGGTCAACCAGGACACTACCCGGGGACATGCTGGCCAACACGCCGTCTTCACCATAGACAACGGAACGAACATCATCGTCATTCCCCACACAAAGGAAGACAAAAGAAGCACGTTCAGAAGCCTCTCGAGGTGTTTTGGCCCGTTGTCCGTGAAACAGCTCACACCACTGCTCTGCTTTCGCTATCGTTCGGTTGAAGACGGTTACCTCGTGTCCAGCAGCCTGAAGATGCCCGGCCATTGGGAACCCCATGGTACCCAGACCAATGAACGCCACGCGGGACGGAACGATGTTTTGCATACTCTTCATTCCTGCATATCAGAAGCCAAAGTGTTGCTGTCTCTGACGAAGCAACTCGTTCAGAACGGCATCCAAAGACACAAACTGAGAAGTTCCCGGGAGGACGTACTTGGGACTAGCCAAATATGCTGCGGCAAAAACTTCCTGCAGGCTTTTCTTCACATTCCGACGTTCAAACTGTTGCTTGTCCTCCGTGAGTCCCCAGCCTGCGTAAAACGGTTTGCCGTACACCGTTACCTTTTTGCCGAGCATCAAGGCCTCGAATCCCATTTGGCTCGTTGCCACGTAGACTTCATCCATCTGACGAAGAAGAGAAATGGGGTTGCACATCTTGTCCAAGACGTGAAGTTTCCCTTGGAATTCACGCTGTTGCCCGAGAGCAATCATATCGGGATGAGTTTTGAAATAAACCTCTCCCTCGGCGTTGATGGCATCGTGAATCATCGTCTCAAAAATATCATCGCGAACGCCTCCGAAGACCAACGACATATCCCCGTAGTTCTGGCCGATTACAAGAATTTTTCTCTTGTCGGAGGAAGAGACAATCTTCTCCGATAGTGGTTGGTTATTGTATTTTGAGAGATTGTTCTCAACAATTTTTCGAATCAACGCATCCGCAGCACCCTTTTCTTCCTCAGAAAGACTTTGCTTTCGAATCAGTCTCTCGAGATCGGTCTCCAAGTCACCGCAGTAATAGGGAGCACACCGATCCACCGAAAATCCCATGCCGAAGCGCAGAGCAGGCTCAACACCAGAAAGATTGTTGTAGAGACTCCTGACGAAAGCATCTTCAAAGTAAAAGAGAGGCTTTTTCCTCCGAATGGCCTTGCGCATCAGAGAGATCGTTTTTTTATTGATCCCCCAAGCCATATAACCATCGGCAAGAAAATCCCAGTATGTTGTCTGAATTTTGCCGATCAAGCACTGCGTGTGCTTCTTCTTTCTGAAGGGAAACCAATAGAGCTTCATGCGCAAAGCGTCATCCAAGCTGTAGGCCCGGTTGATTTCCGCCACTTCAGGCTGCAATCGACAAAACTCGTCGTACAAAGACGGCATCAGTGCTTCTCCTTCCAGGTCATAGCCACTTCAACAACCTTTCGGGCCAATACTGCGGTCGGATCCACCACACAGACCGTCTTTCCGGCAACGAGGAAGTGATCATCTTCGTCCAGGATCAAAGGCAACTCCGTGCAACCGAGAATAAGGCAGTTGCAGTCGTAGGTCTTGACCAGATATTCCGCCGCGGAAACGAGGTCTTCGCGACAGACTCCGTCCGTGAAGCCTGCCTTCGCGCCTTGCGGGCCGTAAATGGCCGCCATGACGCGGGCCTGATGCTCTTCGTCCGGCGTAAAGATGGGGATGCCCATGGCCTTGGCCTTTTCGGCGTAGATGCCCGTCTGAATGGTGCCGCTCGTGGCGAGCAGACCGATTCGAGCATCCTTACCGAGCTTATGTTGGATTTCCTCCATCGTCACGCGTTGCATGTTGATGAAGGGAACCTTGATGTGGCGTTCCAAGAAGGGAACAAAAGCGTGCGCCGTGTTGCAGGGAACGATCAGCGCGTCGCAACCGTCCTTTTCCAGGCGCTTCGCGCAGTCGTAGAGCGCCAGCGTCGGGTCGTCGCCACCGTGCAGCAGACAAGCGGTGCGGTCCGCCGTCTGCGGGTTCTGCTCGACCACCACCTTGATGTGTTCCTGGTCCGTCTTGGCGGGCGTGAAACGCGTGATCTTGTCGTAGAGGTCAACGGTCGCTGCCGGCCCCAACCCTCCGATCATCCCGACCTTGAAGGGCTTGGCCAAGCGCTTCCACTCGCGTTCCACAACATAGTCCCCGACCAAAATGTAGGGATTGCAGACAGGGAAACCCTTTTCTTCAAGCACCGCGAGCGCTTCAACAGCGTGTTCGCACCAGGGCACCAACAACTCAGCCCCTTGCGCCTTCAGATCTTCCGCCACACATACGACATGCGATGTGCGATCTTCGGGATTGTTGCAACAGCCGATGTCGTCAGACGGGAAGACGAGTTCAAAGCCGGCATAGGCATCAATGAGACTCTTCTTTTCCGCCGTCTCCACGCCTCCGAGCACACCGATCTTGGTTATCCCCTTCTTTTGAGCATATTCAGCGACAACGTTCCACAGGGACACGACAGGAACTTGCGTCTCGGTCTGCACTTCCGGGAGGAAGGTTTGCGCCTGAAGTCCCGCCACCAACACGGCGGCAACGCCTTCTTCGGCCAAAGCCGACACGGCGTCCATCACCGTAATTTTTCGATCGGCCAATGCCGTACGGGCATCGGGAGCGTCCACGGGCGGGATGCGGTCGTCCATCACCACTTCCACCTGAAGGCCCTTGTTCGCGGCTGCAGAGAGAAGAGCCGACTTCATGGTCACGGCGCCCTTGGGGGCGAGGCCGGAAACAATACCGTAGGTCTTGAGCATAAGATGCCTCACATTCAGTTCTTGAGAGAATTCTGTGTTTTAAGTCTAGCGCCGGCGCGGTGCAATTACGACGAGAAGTTTTCGCCGAGTCGTTCGCCCCACTCGTAGAGGAGCTCCAACTTCTCGCAGGCGGCTTCGTCGTCGAGATGTTCTTCCTGCAATCGATCGATCTCGTCGAAGTACTGGGAAATGGTTCGGGCTCCGCCCTTTCCGTCCCGCAGAGTCTCGGCACAGTGTTTGCGCCAACTTCTACGCTCTTCGTCACTGAAACTGTCGGGAGCATTGCGGCCTCGACTGCGGAACAGGAGTTCGTTGAAATCCGCATCATCAAAAGCGGTATTTCCTTCACCGAGAGCCGAGGCCGCGAGGGAAGCAATCCGCTTCTTCAGATCCCGGTCATGTCTCGTGCAGTCAAACCCTTTCTGATACAGCCCCACGTCCACATCCGTCGGTTGGCTTTCCTTGCGTTCCCACTGAGCGGTCACCGCTCCCCCCAGCTTTGAAACCACTTCGGTCAGGATTTCGGAGTTTCGCAGGCAAAGAGCCTTGTCGATCCCGTATTTTGCTGCCCGATCATCCGAGAGAACCTTCAAGTTGGAACAGACAAAGGGACAGGAGCTCACATTGATGCGGTAAATCGGCAGACGCTTTTCGCCCTCCCGCAGAGTACCTTTCTTGGCAAAAAGAAGACGCTGCCACTCCTCCTGCGTCAGGTTCGGCAAATTCGAAGGATCCCCCGAGAGATCCCAAACCCACACTTCATTCGGACTTTGCGGATTGACCGCCAATTTCTTGACGATGGCCGTATAGCCTCTTTGCTGACCGAAAATCGTCTTGACGCAAACGACCGGTCCTTGTCCCAAAGCTTCGATCACCTTCGCTTTGGTGCGGTTTTCCAAAGCCCAGCGCCAAAACTTCGGCGCCTTTTCCTTCAGGAGCCGCGCCAAACCCACGGTCGCCAACACATCGCTCAGGGCATCATGGGCATGATCGTGCAAAATTCCATTGGCCTTGGCGAGTTCTTCCAAACGGAAGCAAACGCCGCTGCGTTCTTCTTCCGGTTGTCGAACCGTTACATCCTTCCAGTCCGGCCAAACAATCCCCTCACCACGAAGAGCCCAATACGCGACGATTACCGGATACAGATCCCAGATGCCGCAACCATTCATCCACTGATGTGAATAGGGATCTTGGAAATTTCGCCAGAAGAGGAAACGACAAACCTCATTGTCGAACCCGAGCGTGTTGTACCCGATGCTGATGGTGCCCGGAGCATTGAAGCGACTCCACACCTCTCTGGCAAAGTCATGCTCGGGGAGTCCGCGTTCGAGACATTCCTGAGGCGTAATACCCGTCAGCAAGACGCTTTCGGGGGAAGGAAGATAGTCTTCGCTCGGTCGCATGTACAACGTTTCGCCCGAACCGCCTACCAAGAAATTCAAACCGGCATCGGTACGGCATCCGGCAAATTGCGCGGGACGGTCGCGTCTACGATCCAGTCCGAAAGTTTCCAGGTCATACCAGTAAAACGTATGATTCGCCTCTTCCATGAGTTCTTTTCCTTTTACGCCAGAACGACGTCGTAGTCTTCCTGGTGGTAGCTCGATTCCACTTCCAACAGCACGGGCTTTTGTACGCAGTTTTGAAGGAGTTCCAATGCCGCGGACTCTTCCTCAAGCAACATGTCGATCACCACTTCGCTCGCCACGATGCGAAATTCTTTGGTTTCCTGATACTGCCGAGATAGACGCACGATCTCACGCATGATTTCGTAGCAGACCGTGCGAGCCGTCTTGAGTTCTCCACGACCGCCGCAAACCGGACAGGGTTCGCAGAGAACATGCGCAAGAGATTCGCGGGTGCGCTTTCTCGTCATTTCGACCAGTCCCAGCTCGGTAAAGTCGCTCACCGTCATGCGGGTGCGATCCGTCGCAATGGAACGGCGAAGTTCGGCCAACACCGCTTCCCGATGCTCATCGCAAGCCATGTCGATGAAGTCGATGATGATGATGCCGCCAAGATTGCGCAGACGAAGTTGCCGTGCAATGACCTGCGCCGCTTCCAAATTGGTCTTGAAAACCGTATCACTGAAGTCACGTTTGCCGACGAAACGACCGGTATTGACGTCGATGGTCGTCATGGCTTCCGTCTGATCGAAGACAAGGTAACCCCCGCTCTTCAGATCCACGCGACGTTCCAGAGCCCGTGCGATTTCTTCTTCAATGCCATGCAGCTCAAAAAGGGGACGTTCCCCTCTGTAGAGTTTCAAATGCCCGCGGACGTCCGGAACAAAACGCTCGGCAAACTCGACGAGTTCCTCATAGCTCTTTTCATCATCAATCTCGATGGCTTCGGTCGTTTGATGGACCATGTCGCGAAGCACTCGTTGCGCAAGCGAGAGATCCTGGTACAGCAACGACGGAGCCGGTTTCGTTTCGCGGCTCGCACGAATTTCCTTCCAGAGCCGGCCGAGATACGCCATATCCTGCTCAAATTCTTCAGCAGTAGCACCCTCTTCCGCACTGGTACGGATGATGTAGCCGCCTTTCTCCGTTTCAGGGCGTATGCTCGTGAGCAAGTCTTTGAGATGCTCACGCATCGCTTCATCTTCGATGCGTTGAGAAACCCCGATATGAGGATCTCGCGGCAAGTAAACGAGCTTGCGCCCAGCCAGAGAAATCGTGGTCGTGAGGCGAGCCCCTTTGGTTCCGATCGGATCCTTGGCAACCTGCACCATCAACGCCTGGCCTTCGTGCAAAACATGCTCAATAGGTTTAGTTTCACCCTCTTCCGAGTGCGCCTCAAATAAGTCTGCCACATGTAAAAAGCCTGTTCGCTCTAGGCCAATATCCACGAAAGCACTTTGCATGCCAGGCAAAACTCGGACTACTCGTCCCAGAAAAACATTTCCAACCATACCTTTCGATTTTTTACGCTCGATCAAAACATCGGTTAGCACCCCGTTAGAGAGTACTGCAACACGAACTTCATTACAGGTGTTGTCTACTAATATGGTTCCCATAGATTCCCACAAAACTCACTTGATTTTCTCGATTTCAGATTTACTCACAATATTCTTCAACAACAATTCCCAAGAATTCCAAACAGTTTCTGGCTCATAAAACATCGCAGTCCTTCTCGCCTCCCCTCCATACAAATTTCGACAAGCCTCATTTTCCATTAAGATCGATAATCCCTTTGCGAAAGATTTAGGGTTCGGCTCCACCAAAATACCGTTACATTCATTTCTAATTAAAGTATTTACTGCAGGGCAATCAACACACCCAACACAAGGTAAGCCCACCATCATAGCCTCAATTAATGACAGACCAAACCCCTCATACGCAGAAGGAAAGGCAAAAATTGATGAACTCAAAAGGACAGACTCCACGTCATTCGTCGCCCCCTTCAGAAATATACGCCCTCCCAACCCCAACCTTTCGATCAAAGCACGCACATATTTCGTATCGTGCGAGTTAAGGTTCAATTCTCCCCATACTTCAACACACCAATCAGGAAAATCGTCTTTCAACAAAGCAAAAGATTTTATCAATAGATCAACTCTCTTTTGCTTTAAATTAACTCGCCCCGTATAAACAATTTTCCGAGCCGACAAGTTCCTTTGTTGCTTTAATATAGCACAAGAATTCGGAATACACACCGCCTTTTCAAGGCCAACATCAACCAACTCCTTTATAAATTCCGGCCTCAATACCTGCAAAATCTCACACTCCGATAGAGCCTCCCAAAAAAAAGGATTAAACAAAGGATCCGAAAAATACTTACTCGGATTGTGATGAAACATTGAAATCATCGGAGTTTTTATAAGGAGCCTTTTCTTGAGAATAAAAGTTGTCTCTGGTTGAAACGAAAGAACAACATCTGATTCTTCAAGAAGTTTTTTAGCCTTTTTTAAACAACCAGAAAGTTTTTCAATCTTTAACCACGACCTTTTCTTTTTTCTTGTTTCACTATCAAAAGAAAAAGCCCTAATTTTACTGACAACTTTCGAAGCCCACCCCTCTCGCCCCATTCCAACATTCAGTATCCGAACTTCATCGTCCACAACAAAACCAGGCTCCCCCTGATTAGGATCACAAAACAACATCGTAACCCGAAACCCGCGTTTATTAAGAGCGTTGGCCAATTCGCAAAAAACCTTCTCTGTCCCCCCTTTCGCGTTCACCACTCTCCACGAATTAACTAAGACCACCGAATACGACATATCCTCGACCTCTCGACATATTACCTATTTCAATATATCTTCTTTTCCCAATTACGAAGATAACAATCGTCACCCACAAAAGTCTCGTAGCCCACCACCTTTTTACGGAAATCGGAGAACAAAAACGACAAGCTCTTACAAAAAACAAATTTCAGAAACCATCTCCATCTTCTCCCTTTCACTTTCTGAATTTGCCTTAATCTCATACTCGTATTCAATAAATATAAATATGAGGCCACCCTAGTCTCAAGAACAACCTCCCAATAATATGCGTAAATGTCGTGTTCAAGAAAAGTACTCCAAGGCTTACTTTTCCCAGTAAAATGAGCTATAGCGATATCCTCAAGACCAAATCCTTTTCTCCTCACCAAAGCTCGATCTTGCTCATAATACCCCATCTGCACATTGTACCTATCACTTAAAAAAACTTTTTTTCCATCAAACAGTACATTTAACACATCTTGATCCGGAAACCGTCCCGTATTACACTTTCGTATACTCTCAACCAAATCTTTTTTATAAAGATCTTCATTAAAAGGGAAGTTAAAGACAACAACGCCAGAATTCACATAATCATTCTTTCGTTCACCAAGCAAAGCTTCGACATGAGAGCACATCCCTTCAAACAATGACGGATTCCTTACACTAAAATCCCTAACTGCGGCAATGCTATGTCCATCACTGCCACTTTCTTCAAAAATACACGAAAAATCTTTTTTAACAATGGTATCGCAATCCAAATATAAAACCTTTTCATACCCGGAAAATTTCAAAGGAATCCACAGTCGGTAAACACTAGACAAAGGCCACTTCCCAAGAAAAGAAGAGCAGTTTACATCTTCAATAAACTCACTCCCCTCCACGAATCTCACCGAAAACCTTCCCTTTGCAATGCCATCAATCTCCTCTTTAATGAAATCCGAGACACCATCAACCAACAAAACAATATCCAGATTAAGATCTAGAGATAGATTTTTCTTTAAAGAAATTAACAGAGGTATATAAACCGGAGAAAACGCTCTATTAAAAGATGAAACCACGCAATATTTAACTTCTTTTACCGAAGGTGTAATTTTTGTCATAATCATCCACTTAACATTCAACAAAACAAACAGCCAAACCGCCTTGACTCGTTTCCTTGTATTTGCTCTGCATGTCCTTGCCCGTCTCGTACATCGTACGGATCACTTGATCCAGACTGATGTAGTGAGCGCCATTGCCGCGAAGCGCCATGCGAGCGGCACAGATGGCCTTCACCGCAGCAATTGCATTTCGTTCGATACATGGAATTTGCACTTGACCCGCAACGGGATCACAGGTGAGACCAAGGTTGTGCTCCATCGCTATTTCCGCGGCATTTTCGACTTGTTCAACGCTTCCTCCCATAACCGCCGTCAGTCCGGCAGCAGCCATGGAACAGGCCACCCCCACTTCTCCCTGACAGCCAACTTCCGCACCGGAGATGGAGGCGTTTTCCTTGTAGAGAATCCCCACGGCTCCTGCCGTCAATAAAAATTCCCGCACCTTGATCGGATCGGCATCGGGCAGATGCTTCAGGTAATACTGAATGACCGCGGGAATAACGCCGGCGGCCCCATTCGTAGGGGCCGTCACGACGCGTCCGCCGGCGGCGTTTTCTTCACTCACCGCCATCGCATATGCCGTCACCCAATCCAGAACCGCCAGAGGATCGTTGTCGGTTGCACGACGCAATTCCTCCGCAAGACGTTTGGCGCGTCGAGCCACATTCAGGGGCCCGGGAAGAGGTTCGGTTTGCTGCAAGCCTCTTTCGAGTGAAGCCTGCATCACGCCCCAAATCGCGTCCAACTTTTCATTCACAAGCTCTTTCGCTTGAAAGACGGACTCATTGGCCATCACGACGTCCGCAATGGACTGTTGAGTCGTTTGAGCAAATCCAATCAAATCTCGCGCCGTCTTGTACGGATAGGGCACCTCCCCCTGAGGAGATTTCGAGTTCTTTTCCATGACCTCCGGCAATTCGGGATGTTGCTCTTGGCCAGCGACCACAAAGCCCCCACCGATGGAATAAAAACGTCTCTTATAGAGGAACTCTTTCCCGTCGTAAGCCGAAAAATCCACGGCATTCGTGTGGAAGGAGGCGACCTCATCGGCGGCAAAGGAAATGTCCCGTTCCGGATCAAACGAAATTGCGAGCTCGCCGTTGAGGATCAACCGCAAATCTTTCTTCACCTGCTTCAGAGAGGTTTCCGCCAGATCCGGACTTGTGGTTTCCGGAGGTAACCCCATCAATCCGAGCTGACAAGCGGAATCGGTCCCGTGGCCTTTTCCTGTCGCCGCAAGACTCCCCATAAGGTGAACCGAAACACGGGTCACACGACGAAGCAACCCTTTCTTCGCAAGTTGCTTCACAAAGTCCAAACCGGCGCGCATGGGACCGACGGTATGGGACGAAGACGGTCCAAGTCCCACTCGAAAAATCGAAAGTACGCTGATCATGGTTGTTCAAATGAGAAGTGTTTCAATAAAATCTTGTTCTCTTCAAGAAATACCTGGGGAAAACCGTACCCGCTACTGTGTGTTCACACGTTACAAGAATCCACGTTTTTCCTTCAAGCTCTCGTTGTGACGTTGAATCTTTTCCACCTTTCTGGAAATCGCCGGAAGCAGTCCCTCTAACTTCTCCACCCCATAGACTCTGGCGAAGCGCATAAAGTACGTGGAAGGAATGTCTTGCGACAAAGACGAGAAATAGAGGGACGCAATGTCCTTCAAGAGCCACCGATGGGGAACGCTTGTCCGAATCTGGGAACGATGCAGATCGATGACGTAGAGTCTGTTTTCTTCGCGGTTCCAAAGAAAGTGACAGAGATAGCAGTCTCGGTGGTTCACCCCCGCTCCGTGCATCTTTTTGACCGTTTGGGCAAGCAGACAAACCAGATCCCTTCGTTCAGCGACCGTCAGCGTCTCCCAAACGCCTTTTAGAAACACATCTTCAAGACTGGTGCAGTTCTTGAGTTCTTCGGTGATCAAAAATGATTCCGTCCACAAGGGCGCCACGCCGCGATACCCGTAGGCAACGGCCGCCATGGTGTCCACTCCGTGGCAATGTAGATGTTCGATCGCCTCCCACTCGTTCTTGGCACTGAACACGGGCATTCGAAGACTCAAGAGATTCTTCAACAGCTCTCCGAGGCTTCCGCCTTTGTGGTACTTGGCGTAGTAGGCGCCTCCCTCCATTTCGAAACGGAGAGTTTTTCTCGTCTCCAAGGAACGCGCAACGGTTCCCTGCAGGGACCGCACTTCTTCAAATGCCCGCTGTCCCCATTGGTCAAACGGCTTTTTCAAAATCAATTTCATGCGACAGGTCCCTGTAACAACGTTTGCGCAATGTGGTGGTGAGAGCTGAAGAAATCCTTGGCATGCACATACGAAAGTGCTTTAGCCCCTTTTGGCGTCAGCATGGCAGGAGACAACAGGATTTTCTGAAGTACATTCGGCAAAGACTCTTCGACCGAAGTTTCGGTGAGAACCCAACCGGCATCCGCCTCTCGAACGAAACGAGCATAGCCGCACACGTCCGTCGCAATGACAGGGAGGCCCTGCGACATGGCTTCGAGCAACACCAAACCGCCCGGCTCCGATCGGGCAGGATGAACCAAAACACTGCTGGTTGCGTAAAAGGAACACACATCCAGTTGCGGCCCCACGGCGCGAACCGTCCAACCGTTTTTCTCGCAGGCCTGACAAAGATCCGAAGGAACTTCTCCTTTCCCGACGATAATGATTTCCGATTGAACGCCGCCTCGGCGAACATCTATCTTGGCACAGGCCGCCAGGAGTCGATCCAAGCCTTTCCTTCGAAAATCGGACCCTACGAAAAGGACTCTTAGAACAGGTTCGCGCTCCGAAGAACCGTTTTGCAGTGACGGATGCAGATTGGGCAACAATACTTCAAAGCGGCGGCGGTCCACCCCATAGCTTTGCGCATACGCCTCCACCTGTTCTTCCGCCAAAGCGAAGTAGCGCGTCTTGTCTTCCTTGCGGAAAGTTTCCGCTTCAAGCTGGAGATATGTGCGATAGCGAGGAAAACAGGCCTTCCAGGAAGAAATTTTTGCCTTTAGACAGGGATCCGCGCAGAAATAGAAGTCAAGTCCCTGCATCTTGACGAAGCCCAATCGCACGTCCACCCCCAATCGCTCGGCCAAGGACGATGCTTTTTGAGAGAACTGCTTCGCCTGACCAGCATTGGTCCAGGCATCGCATCGAATGCGATGAATGGGAACATCGTCCGGCAAAGGGATCGGTTCAGTCTTATCCATCACGAAGACCTCCGGAGTGTGACCAGCGGCAATCAATGCCTTCGCCACACCCAGAAAATCCCTTTGCTGTCCACCAAACGGAAAGTATCGATGTAAAAACAAGCCGACTTTCATTTTTCCCCGCCAAACGTTCATCGCTTCGATGTTGATGCGTCAGGTGTGCGTCAAACGTTGCAAATGGCACAAGTGCGCATATTCTCCGTCTTGATCCAACAATTCATCGTGCGTGCCGATTTCGGTGACCTTGCCCTGATTCATGACAACAATGCGATCGGCATCACGAATCGTGGAAAGGCGGTGCGCCACAACAAAAGACGTACGTCCTTCCATCAAAGACTTCAGAGATTCCTGAATGTATCGTTCGCTTTCCGCATCCAAAGCGCTCGTTGCTTCATCAAGAAGCAGAATCTTGGCGTCCTTAAGGAAGGCCCGTGCAATGGAGATGCGTTGACGCTGCCCTCCACTCAGGCGGTTTCCTGCATTACCGACCTGCGTGTCCAGACCGTCGGGCAACGTCGCCAACCAATCGGTCAGAGCGGCGGCTTCCGCCGCCCGTTCGATTTGTTCGCGCGTTACCTTGTCTTTGCAACCGTACGCGATGTTCCCAGCAATGGTGTCGTCGAAAATGATGACTTCCTGACTCACCAATGCGATCTGAGAGCGCAACGACGCAAGCGTCAGTTCGCTCTGAGGAACGCCGTCAAAATAGATTTCGCCCTGCGTGGGCACCCAGAAACGCGGAATCATGTTGATGAGCGTGGATTTCCCGGAACCGGAACTTCCGACAAACGCGATCATTTCCCCAGGCTTCACGTCAAGCGTGAAGTTCTCCACGGCCGGTTTCTCCTGTCCCGGATACGTAAAGCCCACGTTTTCAAATCGGACCGCGCCCTGATAGTTCACCAACTCACGCGTGCCGGGATCTTTTTCCGGTTCCGCGTCAATCGTCTGAAAAAGGCTCTCGGCTGCCGCCGTCATTGCGGCGGTCGACCCGTTCAGGGTGGAGAGATGACGAATCGGCGGCATGAGAAGGAGCATGGCCGAAAGGAAGGTCGTGAACTCGCCCATCGTCAAGGAGCCCGACTGCGCCTGCAAAAGCGCCACAACAACCACCACCGATACGGCGGACATCGAGATGAGCTGAGTAAGAGGAGTCGCCGCCGCCTTCACGCGTTGCGTGCGCAAAGAGAGATCCTTCAGCGTGTTGTTGACCTTGAAGAAGCGCTTCGTTTCGTATTCGTACCCGTCGTAGATCTTCACGACGCGCTGACCTTCGTAGGACTCCTGAAGCGTCCCGATGAGTTGTCCGAAGATGTTCTGCGTCTGCGTAGTAAAACGCTTGACGCGCTTATTCACCCAACGCAAAAGAATGGCCAAAAGCGGCGCCACCACAAAGGTGAGGAGCGTCAGACGCCAGTTGTGGTAGATGAGCACGCAAACCAAACAGACGATCTGCAAACTGTCGCGAACGATCGTCGTCATGATAGAGGCGGCGCCGCCCAGGGCGGTCGAGGCTTCGTTGATGAACTTCGCCTGAATGCGTGCGCACTTGTTTTCCTGAATGAGGCGGTTGTCCCAATGCAGAACCCGATCGAACATCAGCGTTCGGACCTGGACCAAGACGCTCTGCGAAACCCGGACAAGTAAGAACTGGCTCAAGTACTGCGAACCGCCGTGAAGAATGGAAATGCCGATGAGCGCAATGGGCGCCCAGTAAATCACCGAAGGATCCTTGTCGTAAAAACCCATGTCGGTGAGTTTTCCCAACACCAGAGCAATCAGGGAGGAGGCACCGCCCCCCACCACCATGGCGGCCGCCGCTCCGATGATGAGCCACTTGTATGGCGGTAGATAGCGGAACAACCGCATCATGGAGGGATTGCTGAGAATCGGAATGTGCTTCATCAGTTGTATCTTTTCCGTCTGTCAAAAGGCTACTCATCATAGCGGCTTACCCGCTACAATGCCAAGGCTCCGCGCGAAATTCACAGTTGGTTAAAAGGACTCTCATGCCCAACATTCTCTGTCGACTTCCCAATCACATCGGCGACTGCTGCATGGCGTTGCCCGGTCTTCAGTTGCTCGAGCAAAGCGGCTTCATGCCCGTCCTCGTCGGAAAGCGTTGGGCCGGAGACTTGTTTGCCGGCATGGGGTGGCGCTTCGATCCCATCGAAGGCCATGTCACGGAAGACATGGGCCGCATCCGCAGGCTGGCCGCGGTTCTTGGCGAAAAACCCCGCGGACTTCTTTTCCCGAATTCCTTCAGTTCCGCTCTGCTCTTCACGATCGGGCGCGTCGCAAGCGCCGGCTTCGGTACCGACGGCCGCGGTTTTCTCCTCGACAAGAAACTACCCGAGCCCGGCAAGATGCATGAAGTGGAGCGCTTCTTCACGCTCGCGCACTCGGCATTGCTCGCCTGGGGTGCGAAGCCCGCATGGGATAAGGTGCCGCCGCAACTGGAACTGAAGCTTCTGACACGTCACGAAGCCGGGGCCCGCAATCTCATTGAAAAGTACGACATCCCCGAACATTTTGCTCTGCTCGCGCCCGTGGCGCGCGGCGTGCATCACGGCAAAAAGAAGTCCTGGCCGCACTTCAACACGCTCTGCGCTCCGCTTCGTGAAATGGGAATCGAGCCGATCGTATTTCCGTCTCCCGACGAAGCGGCCGAAGCGAAAGAGGCCTGTCCAGACGCCCGCATTCTTCCGCCCACAACGCTCGGCACGTTTGCGGCGCTCGCCAAGAAGGCGGCGGTCGTCGTCGCCAACGATTCGGGCGTAAGCCACATCGCGGCCGCTGTTTCGGCGCCGCAGATCACGCTGATCGGCGTCACCGACATCACCCGCACGAGTCCGTGGAACCCCAAGGCCGTGGTTTTAGGGAACGAAAAAGACGGGTGGCCCTCCGTCGATAGCGTGCTCGGAGAACTCACCCGTCTTGGTGCGGCTTAACGCCTTTATGCAGTCGGTTGCGCGAGCATTTCTCGCGCGACCGACTTGGTGCTGTCCGTAATGGAAATGCCAGCCAACATTCGCGCCACTTCCTCCACGCGGTCGTCAGGCGAGAGAACGCGCAGATTGCTCTGCGTTTTGCCGTCTCTCTGTGTTTTTTCCACGCGCCAGTGGTGGTGCCCGCAGGCGGCCACCTGAGGAAGGTGAGTCACGCACAAAACCTGTCGGTCGCTCCCCAACTGTCGAAGGAGTCGCCCGACCACTTCGGCCGTGGCCCCGCCGATGCCGCTGTCCACTTCGTCGAAGATCAAAGTGGGAACCGGGGTGATCTTGGCCGTGATGACGGCGATCGCCAAACTAATGCGTGCGAGTTCACCACCCGAAGCCACTTTCTGCAACGACCGCGTCTGTACGCCCGCATGCCCGGCAATCAGAAATTCGCAGTGTTCCGACCCGTTGCCGGAAGGCTGGTTCGGAATCAATGCCGTTTCCATCCGAGCACCCTTCATGGCCAACGTCTGCATTTCTTCCGTTACGGCGTTGGCGAGCCGCTTGCCGGCTTCTTCACGCCGCTCGGTGAGCTCCGCCGCCCGTGCATGATAGGTTTCCAACGCCTTCTTTTCGGCACGCTCCAGAGCTTTCACGTCTTTCACGGACGTAAGGTTCTTGAGTTCGTTTCGTGCGTTCTCCAGTCGTTCAAAGAGCGTTTCCGGTTCGCAACGGAACTTTCTCGCAAGTTCGTAGTAGGCGGATACACGACGGTCGACCTTTTCAAAGCGATCTTCATCCAGATCATTCCGGTCGACATAACGCATCACGTCCTGAGCCGCTTCTTCCACCAAGTCCATTCCCGTGGAGAGCGTCTCGGCAATGGCGGCAAGCCGCTCGTCGTAGCGCGCCAACCCCATCAACTTTCCGTGAACGGAAGCCAAAAGTTCGGTGGCGTTCACTTCGCCGTCATGCAACGTTTCCAGGGCCGCATCCAAGCCCTCTCGAATGGCAACGCCGTGAGCCAAACGGGAGTGTTCCTGATTGAGCGTCTCCCACTCGTTTTTCTTGGGATTGAGCGACTCCAAATCCTCAATCATCCACTGCAGGCGCTCCGTCTTTTCCGCTAAGGCGTCGGCATTGGCCGTCGCCTCCTCCAGCATCTTTCGCGCCTTGGTCCATGCTTCGAACGCTTCCCGAACCTTTTTGAGGACGTCGCCGTTCTCCGCAAAATCGTCGAGGAGTTTCAACTGGTAGGAAGACTTGAGCAGTGATTGATGCGCATGTTGCCCGTGCACGTCCACGAGCGTTTCCCCGAGTTCGCGCAACTGCGCGGCCGTGACAGCGATACCGTTCACCCAAGCGCGCGACCGTCCCTTCACATCTACCGTTCTGCGAATGAGGAGCGTGTCCTCTCCGACATCAAGTTCATTGGCGTTAAGCCAAAGTTTGGTACGCTCAGCTAGTGTGAACTCCGCAACGATCTGCGTGCGCTCCGCTCCTTCGCGAACCACCCCCGAGTCGCCCCTCGCCCCCAGAATGAGTTGCAGAGCGTCGATCAAGATGGATTTCCCCGCACCGGTTTCACCGGTCAGAACGGTAAAACCGGACTGTACGTCCAGATTGAGAGACTCGACGATGACGAAATCACGCAGGCTGAGCGTCAGTAGCATGGGGATCCCCGAAGACAGGAAACAAAGGTTTTATAAATTTACCCGTTTTTCCCGTCGTTCGGATCCTGACGGGAACTCGTCGGCATGAAATTCCACTTGAGCTTGCGGCGCAGAAGATCAAAGTAGTCATACCCGATCGGATGAAGCATGGTGAAGGTGCGTTGTGAGGGACGAATCTTTAACACATCCCCGGGCTGCACGTCCGCGAATTCCTGCATGTCGAAATAGGCGACCGCATCTCGGCTTTCCGTGATTTCAATGTCGATCGACGATTCACCCGGCAACACAATCGGACGGTTGGAAAGCGTATGAGGCGCCACGGGAACCAAGGTCACGCCGTCGAGCATGGGGGCAAGCAAAGGACCGCCCGCCGCCAAGGAATACGCGGTCGATCCCGTGGGCGTAGAGCAGATGATGCCGTCCGCAGACTGACTCGCCATCTGGATGCCGTTGACGTAAACAATGAACTCCACCATGCCGCCCGCACGGCCGTGACTTACACCGATGTCGTTGACGGCCAAGCCGGAGAAGATGCTCTCACCGTTTCGCACGAGCTCTGCGCTCAGCATCCGTCGCACGTCGCGCGTGCACTGTCCCTGAAGAAGTGCCGGCAAGAGGCGTTCCATGTCTTCCAACACGATGTCGGTGATGAAGCCCAAACGTCCGGCATTGACGCCCACAATGGGCGTGCCGAAGGGAGCCAGAGAACGTGCCACCCCCAACATGGTGCCGTCGCCACCCAACACAACGGCCAGATCGCAAAGCTCTCCGAGTTCCGTCCGGGTATATCCCCTGCTTCTGGCGCGATCTCCCAATGTCTGGGCACTACGCTCGTCCAGAAAGACTTCCGCACCCGCCTTCCGAATCACAGAAATCAGAGCGGTAAGAGGACCGGCAAGGCTTTCGGTGGGTTTGACGAAAATGGCTACTTTCCGGAACATTTGTTGGGACTCCCCGTAGTTTTTTTGTTGTGCGATTTCCGCAAGTTCGGCGGAAGAGGCGTCATGTAGTCCGCCCCGTATTCATGAGCCAGACACCAGTGTGCATCCTGCGGCCCCGGCAACTCCCTGCCCTCAAACCTGTACGGTTTCGAAGGGAAAAGTTTCTCCTTGGGAAACACCGAGAACTTCACGATTTCTTCGGTATAACGCCAACAGTTTTTGACAGTCGAGCGATCTCCTCGAGCAATGAGAAAACGCATCCAGAGTCGCATGGGATTTTTTAGGAGATTGATAAGTCCCTTGCGTATAGAGAAGGCAGGGAGACGATTTCTATTTCGGATGAAATTTTGCCAACGCTTTGCCTTCAAACCAGCACTTCCCGTCTCTTGAATCAGAAAGATATCGAAAGCAATCGGAATTCCGTTCCAAGGTCGAACTTGGCTCAGGTCGAAGAGTTTATAAATCCCTTCGTGACGATGTCGTTCCAGCTTCCAGTTTTCAGGGAACTTTTCCTGCAACTTCTGAAGTTTTTCCAACTCTTCGTTCGTCATCAAAACATCAATGTCATCGTCCCAAGGAATGAAACCTTGATGACGAACCGCACCCAAGAGGGTCCCGAAAGTCATTTGATATGAGATGTCGTGCTCCTTGCAGAAATCATCAAAGTCAAACAACGACTCTTTCAGGCCCTCTTGCAACCAGGCCAATTCTTCTTGTTCAAGCATACGTACAGAAAAAAAAGGGAGGAACCTTCTCAGACTCCTCCCTTTCGCAATGGTGTAGAGCAGGAAAAGGTTGTTCTTTTCCTTTTGGAAAAATTACTCGTTCACGGCCACCGCCACGCTGTGGAAGCCGGCGTCGACATAAATCACGTCACCCGTGATGCCGCTCGAGAGGTCCGACAAGAGGAAGGCGGCCGTGTTGCCGACTTCCTCGATCGTGACCGTACGGCCGAGCGGAGCCGAATTCTCCATGATGCGCAAAAGCTTCGAGAAGTCCTTGATGCCCGACGCGGCGAGCGTCTTGATGGGGCCCGCCGAAATGGCGTTGGCGCGGATGCCGCGGGGGCCGAGGCTCGAGGCGAGATAGCGCGTGCTCGCTTCTAGAGCGGCCTTAGCAAGCCCCATCGTGTTGTAGTTGGGCACCACGCGTTCGCTGCCGAGGTAGCTAAGCGTCAGAACGGAGCCGTTGCGGCCTTCCATCAGCGGAAGGCAGGCCTTCGCAAGCGCGGGGAAGGAATAGGCGGAAATGTCCATCGCGATCTTGAAGGCTTCGCGGGAAAGACCTTCCAGGAAGTCCCCGGCGATCGCTTCGCGGGGGGCGAAGCCGATCGAGTGCACGACGCCGTCGAGCGCCCCCCAGGCGTTGCCGATGCCTTCCACGGCGGACTGAATTTCTTCATCGCTGCTCACGTCCATCTTGAAGACGAGTTCGCTGCCGAACTCTTCGGCAAAGGCGTGAACGCGGTCGCAGGAACGGTCTCCCGCATAGGTGAAGGCGAGTTCGGCCCCTTCACGATGGCAAGCCTTGGCGATGCCGTAGGCAATGGAACGGTTGGAAAGCAGCCCCGTAATCAGAACCTTCTTACCAGCAAGAAAACCCATGGTCAGTACTCTTTATGAAATTGGTTGCGGAGAGACTCTCTCCCGAAAGGGAGTATTGTACCCATTCGAGCCTCTTTCGCCAATTCTCGCCTACCATGGGAACGGGAATCCGTTTACGGGATCTTGAGTTCCTGGCCGATGCGAAGACGATTGGAGGTGAGACCGTTGGCGGAACGCAACTTCGACACCGTCGTCCCGTAGCGCCGCGCGATTTCGGAGAGCGTGTCGCCGCTTCGAACGCGATAGACCTTGCCTTCGGACACCGCTTTTTGATTCGACACGCTGGGGATCACCAACTCCTGTCCCACGCGGATCGTATTGCGGCGAAGGCCGTTGGCGGCCTTCAGACGATCGACCGACACGCCGTAGCGCTTCCCGATCGTGTAGAGCGACTCGCCCGAGCGCACGCGGTGCGTGCGGCTCTTCGCCACGCGCTTTGGCGCTTCGGAGACCGTCACCTGCGTAGGAATTTCCAGACGTTCGCCGATCCGCAGAGAGTCCCCCGACAGACGATTGGCACGCTTCAGACGCACCACGGACACGCCGTAGCGCGAAGCGATCGTCGAGAGCGTATCGCCCGCCTTGACCGTATAGATCTTGGTATCGGGCACCGCATCGGCCGCGCCCGACGGAATGCGAAGGCGCTGTCCCGGACGAATGAGATTCGTGCGGATTCGATTCGTCATCTTGAGCTGCGCAATGCTCACACCGTAACGTTCAGCAATCTGCGAGAGCGTTTCGCCCGCACGCACGCGGTGAATGACGTGCTGCGAGGGTTCCGAGCGCTGCGTCGAAGCGATGGCCTGACGCGGTACGTTCGGCACCGTCAGCACCAAACGCTGTCCCACGCGCAGACGGTCGGAACGCAGACGATTCGCCGTGACAATCGACTTCATCGTGATGCGCCAACGCCGTGCAATGCCCGAAAGCGTGTCGCCGCTACGAACGCGATAGGTCACGCGACGCCAGGTCGTGGTGGGCGAGAGTTGCAGTTTGGCGTTTGCCAACTCGGCCGCAATGTCCTGTTGATCTTCGGTTCCGGTGGAACGTACGAGCAACGTGGAATTCGCAAGAACGCGTCGGCCCTTGGGAATGCCGTTCACCTTGCGGAGTTCATCCTCCGTCATCCCGCTTCGTCCCGCCACCTGTGCGAGCGTTTCTCCCTGTTGCAGGCGGTAGGTGGTCCACTGCGAAAGAGGCTGACCGCTGTCCATCCAGCTCGCAAGGTTGTCGACAAAGAAGTCCACTTTGTCGGCAGGCAGAAGCATCACGTTGTTGTGCGACGCCACGATGACCGGGAGCTTGTAGCTCGGGTTCAAGCGTCGGAATTCTTCCAACGGCATACCGGCGAGCTCCGCCGCCGTTTCAATGTCGATGTCGCGGGGCTTCGTGATCGTGACGAAAAAGGGTTCGTTCCCCACGTCGGGCAACGTGATGCCGTAACGGGAGGGATTCGAGATGATGCGCTTCACCGCCTCGAGTTTCGGAACGTAGTTGGCCGTCTCCCGCGGCATTCTCAGATGGAGGTAGTCGGTCGGTTGCTTGCGGCGCTTCGCGCGCTGAATCGCACGTTGTACGCTTCCCTCACCCCAGTTGTAGGCGGCGAGCGCCAGATGCCAGTCACCGAACATTCCGTGCAGGTACTCGAAGTAGTCGAGCGCCGCACGAGTGCTTTCCAGAATGTCGCGGCGGTCGTCGCGCCAGAGATTCTGTGCGAGATCGTATGCCTTCCCCGTGGCCGGCATGAACTGCCACAACCCCGCCGCCTTGGCTCTCGAAAGCGCTTCCGCCTGGAAGGCACTTTCTACGAAGGGGAGCAACGCCAATTCCGTCGGCATGCCGCGGTTTTCGATTTCCTCCACGATGTGATAGAGGTACTGCCCCGCCCGCTCACTCATACGTCGAAGATACGCCGGATCCTTCGTGTAGAAGTCCACCCAACGGTCCACCAACTTCGACTGCAGCACCGGCATGGCGTAGCCGCGTCGAATGCGCTCCCACACGTCGGACGGAACGCCGAGCTCCTCCACCGAACTCGCGTCGTCCGCGGGCAGGGCTTCGGCATTGGCGACGCTCGCCGGAATGTCGTCGTCCTCCGAAGCGGCCTGTGCGTTGGGAACGACAACAAAAAGGGAAAAGCTCAGGGCGAGCGCCAGGAGCGAACGGGGAAAGAAGTGCGGCATGAAGGACGTGGACGAAAAGAAAAGTCGGTTTCGGGGAGAATGCACTATTCTACGGAAGAGTCGGGGCCTAACGTGCGCTTCACGCGGATTGCGAAACAATCTGTTAAGGGGTCGAAGTGCGAAGCACATCGACCTTATGATGGCCGAGACCCTTTCCTATTCACGCGACATGCAGACCAAAGAAACGCTCTCCTTTTTCCGCTCGCCTCCCGGACAAATTGCCCGACAGTGGGAATCCCGTCTTTTGGACGGGATGGTCGAACACGTCTTGGGCGACCGAGCCCTGCAGATCGGACTGCCGTTGCTCGACACGCTCCGCGCCAACGGCATGAGGGAACACTGGCTCCTCCTTTCAGATCAGCCTTCCGAGAGGGAAGAGTCGCTTCGCGAGGACTGGCATCTCGTCAGGGGACTTGCGGAAGCGCTCCCCTTTGCGAACGAAAGCTTCGATTTGGTCGTTTTGCCGCACAGCCTCGACTTTTCTCCCGCACCGCAACAACTCCTCGCCGAAGCGGTCCGCGTTCTGGCCCCCGAAGGGCGTCTCTTTCTGGCGGGCTTCAATCCACTCGGCCCCTGGTGGTGGCATCAGCAGTTCGTTCGGTTCGGATGTCGGCCTTATCTCCCCGCCGACACCATGCCCATCAGCGTTCCGCGCCTCAAGGATTGGTTCGCACTTTTGGGACTGAGAACAGAGGAAGGTCACTTCGGCATTTATCGCCCCGCACGTCGGCGTCTTACGGCGCTCAACCGTTGGCGGTGGCTCGACAAGGCGGGGGACCGTTGGTTCCCGCAGTGCGGGAATCTCTATCTTCTCTCCGCCGTGAAGAAAATCCCCGGCCGCATTCCGCCCGTCACGACTTCGTTTACGGATACACTCAGCGCTCTTGCCGGCAAAGCGGGGCAAAAAACCGTCCCGCGCCCGCTCTCTTCGAAAATCGACACTCAGCCATGACAACGGACAACACGGAAAAGAAACTCGAAATTTGGACCGACGGCGCTTCCAAAGGCAACCCCGGAATCGGAGGCTGGGGTGCCTATCTCGTCTGGGGCGCTCACACGAAGGAAATTTTCGGCGGCGCGCCGAACGTCACCAACAATCAGATGGAACTCACGGCCGTCATCGAAGCCCTGAAGCTCATCCGCCGCCCCTGCCCCGTCATCATTCACACCGACAGCAGTTACGTCAAAGACGGCATTACCAAGTGGATTCACGGCTGGAAGAAGAAGAACTGGATGACCGCCTCGAAGACGCCCGTCAAGAACCGCGAACTCTGGCAGGAGCTCGATCGTCTCTGCGGACAGTTCGACATCGAGTGGCGATGGGTGAAGGGACATGCCGGAGAACCAGGCAACGAAAAGGCAGACGAGCTTGCCAACAAGGGTTGCGACAGCATCGGCGGACGCAAGGGATGAGTTTTTGAACTTTTTTCTTCCGGGACCCTTGCATTTTTCCTTGAAGTCTGTATAATACGTTTTCTCAGTTGGCGCGGTTAGCTCAGTGGTAGAGCACTGCCTTCACACGGCAGGGGTCACTGGTTCGAAACCAGTATCGCGCACCAGAATTTCGAGGCGCAGAGGAGAAATCTTCTGCGCCTTTTTGCTTGCGGGGTCAGCCATGCAACTTGAACTCACCGACGACGAGCGTCAACGCTATCACGAAAAGCTGAAAGACCTTCTTTTCGAATTCGACGATTTCTGCGAAGCTCACGAGATCGAGTACATGCTCTCCTTCGGGACGCTTCTTGGTGCAGTGCGGCACCACGGCTTCATCCCCTGGGACGACGACATCGACCTCATGCTCACGCGTCCCAATTTTGAAAAGCTCTACGCCCTGCAGTCGGAATTGCCCACGTACCTGAAGCTCGACCTCGGACGCATCCTCAAACTCCGCGACGACCGCTACCATTACGTACGCGGTCAAGACATGACGAAGTGGCAACCGATCTTTCTCGACCTCTTCGTGTTGCGCGAGACCGGCCCGGAATCGGAAACGCTGTTGCGACTCAAGAAGTGGATCGACAGCCGCCACCGCTACCCCGCCTGGCACCCCTACAAGATTCTTTTGAGTCTCCTGAAGTATCCCTGCCGCCCCATCCGCAACTATCTCCGCAACAAAGCGGACCGTGCCGCGCATTGCACGCGTCTGCGATACGAGTCCAAGTACTATCAGGACAACAGCTTTCCGATCGACGGAATGCTGCCGGTCACGAGAGCGCTCGACTTTTGCGGACGCAAAATGCCGGGCCCGCTCGTTCCCGACGTCTACCTCAAGGTAGAATACGGCAACGACTACATGACTCCGCTGCCGCCCGAAGACCGCCGTTTTCGCGTGCAGTACATCGACTTCTAAAAGGATCTCAACATGGACAAGCCCTTGCGCGTCATGGTCGACATGTCGGCCACGCTCCTCCACCACGGTCACATCCGCCTTTTGAAGAAGGCGCACGAGATCGGAACCGTCGTCGTGGCGCTCACCACCGACGAAGAAATTGAAAAGAAGAAGGGCTACGTTCCCGAACTCAATTTTGAAGAGCGCAAGGAAATCCTCGAGGCGATCCGCTACGTCGACGAAGTCGTTCCCTGCCCGTGGCTCATCGACGACGCCTTCGTCGTGGCGCACAACTGCGATCTGCTCGTGCACGGCAACGACAATTCGAACCACATTCCCGAAGAAAAACTCGTCATCTTCCCGCGTACCGAGGGAATCAGCTCGTCCATCCTCCGCGAACGGGTGCTCGACTGCCTCATTTCGCTCAACCTCAAAAACAAGTCGACGAGCACGTCCGACAAGATTGCGCGTCTTCTCATCGAAACGATCAAGAAAGAGTTCAAGCTCGAGTAATGCGCCTTTTCCCCTTTTTCCGCCGAGCGGCTTTGGCGGCGGTGCTCGCAACGACCTTTCTGGCCAGACCTCTCGGGGCCGAAACGCTGCGGGTCTACACGGCCTCGCAGCCCGAGCTTTTGACGCTCTACAAGAAAGCCTTCGAAGCCCGCCACCCCGACGTGGAAATCACATTTCTGCGCGATTCCGCATCTCCCATCGTCGCTCGTCTTCTTGCGGAGCGGAACGCTCCGCAGGCGGACGTCGTGCACGCGATCTCCGTCATCGGACTCGAGACCCTGGCCGCGGCCGGCGTTTTAACGCCCTACCGTCCGCAGGACGAAAAGGCGCTCGACCCCCGTTTTCTCTCCAAAGAATCGCTTTGGGTCGGCATCAATGCCTGGGGGAGCGCCATTTGTCTGAACGAAGAACTGCTCGAACGTCAGAATCTTCCCGTTCCGAAACATTGGACTGATCTGACCGATCCCGTCTATCGAGGGAAAATCGCCATGCCGCACCCCGTCTCGTCGAGTACGGGCTACATGATTCTTTTGGGCTGGCTCGAACTTTTCGGCGAAGAGAAGACCTGGGCGTTCGTCAAGGCGCTTCACGAGAACATGCTCTTTTACACGTTCTCGGGATCCCGCCCCGTCTCCATGGCGGCGCAGGGGGAAATTGCCGTCGGGCTCAGCTCCAACGCCTTTACGAAACCCTACCGCAACCCGAAAATCCCGCTTCGCGTCGTCGAACCCGAAGAGGGCATCGGTTGGGACGCCGAAGGGAGCGCCGTCGTCGCGGGAACGAAGCATCCCGAAGCCGCCAAGGCCTTCCTTGACTTCTGCGCCGGCGAAGAAGTCGCCCGCATTGCGGCCGACTTCAGCGGCATCGCCGCCCGCGAAGATTTCTCCACGCAGGAGGGTCGCAAGACGCTCGAGCGCATGATTCCGATGAACTTCCAAAACGCCGCCCTGCGCAAGAACGAAATTCTCCAAAAGTGGCAGGAAGTGGTGGGCGAACGATAAGGACACGATAAGGACACGATCATGAGTCACACGCTTCACCTTCGAGACCTCACGAAGCGCTTCGGTTCGACCGTGGCGATCTCTCCGCTCACGCTTTCCTTTCCGGGCGGGCGCTTCACAAGCCTCCTCGGGCCCTCGGGCTGCGGTAAGTCCACGCTACTTCGCCTCATCACGGGGCTAGAGCGTCCGAGCGGCGGACAAATTTTCGTCGACGACACGGAAATCACCGACGTTCCGCCCGTTCACCGCAAGATCGGGATGGTGTTTCAGCAGTACGCCCTCTTTCCGAATCTCACGGTAGCGGAAAACGTTCTCTACGGTCTCCATGGGAAGGATGCGTCAGGAGAGCCCCTTTGGCCCACCGAGGCCCGACGGGAGCGCATGCGAGAAATGCTCGCGCTCGTGGGACTCGAATCCTTTGCCGAGCGCCGCCCGCACGAACTCTCGGGCGGTCAGCAGCAGCGCGTCGCCATCGCCCGCGCCTTGGCGCCGAATCCGAGCATTCTGCTCCTCGACGAGCCGCTCTCGGCGCTCGACGCCTGGAGCCGCACGGCGATCGGCGAAGAACTGCGGGAAATTCAGAGGAAAAGCGGCGTCACCACCCTGATGGTCACGCACGACCGCACGGAGGCCTTGACGCTCTCCGACTACGTGGCGGTGCTGCACGACGGCAAACTCGAAGACTTCGGCACACCCGACGAACTCTACGAACATCCGAAGAGCGCCTTCTCCGCCACGTTCGTGGGCGACATGAATCTGCTCACGCTCCCAACCTCAAACGGTACCGTCGGCATCCGCTACGCGGACGTGAAGCTCTCCGAACCCACGGAACAGACGATTTCCGCCCCCGAGAGTTTCGTCGGCAAAGTGCAGCGCCTCGAATTCCGGGGCGACATGCTTCGCGCCCACGTGCTTTTGAACGACTTCAAGACCACCGTCACGGCGGATGTCGTGCGGGTGGAGCATCCGTGGCTCAGTGAAGGAGCGCTCCTCGTCGTGCGTCTTCCGGAAGCAAGGTGGTGCCGATGGTGATGCGCAGCCTCCTTCTGCTTCTCACGATTCCGCTTGCCGTCGGGATTCTTTTTCCCTTGGGCGCTCTCGTGGGAGAGGCGTTTTCCGGAACAACGCCGGCGGGCGACGTTCTCGGCATGCTTCTTTCCCGTCCGATGCTTCGCGCGGTCGGCAACACCCTCTGGGTGGGCGGTCTCACGGCGCTTGTGAGCACGATTTTGGGCGGCATTCTCGCCTACACCATGACGATGACGAAGGCGCCGGGCCGCAAGGCGCTGGGCTTGCTTTTCATGGTCCCGCTTCTGGCGCCCTCCTTCATGCCGGCCATGGGACTCGTCTATCTCTTCGGCAACTACGGACTGCTCTTTCCGACGTCGCTCTACGGCGTGCCGGGACTGTTGGCCGGAGGTGTTCTCTTTACGCTTCCGCATACGACTCTGCAGCTCTCTCTCGCTTTCCGGACGCTCGACCAACGCCTGCTTGACGCCGCGCTTCTTTTGGGAAGCGGGGCCGCCCGACGTTTTCGAACTGTTCTCCTGCCGCATCTGCGCGACGCCGTCGTCAACGCCCTTCTGATTGCCTTCGTTCTCACCGTCACGGACTTCGGCGTGCCGAAACTCTTGGGCGGCAACGTACCGATGCTCGCGACCGAAATCTACAAGTACGCGATCGGTCTCGCCGACTTTCAGCGCGCTGCCCTCTTGAGCTTCTGGCTCATGGTGCCGTCCCTTCTCGCCTTCGGAGCCTATACACTTCTCTCGCGCCGCAAAGAGGAACGGGCAACCCCGCAAGCCTTGAGAATCGAACCAAACCGGGTGCGAGACGTCTTTTTCGGAGGGCTTTCCTGGTTCATCGTGGCGGGCATGCTCGCTTCGATCGGCGCCGTCGTGCTTGCGTCCTTCGTCAAGGCCTGGCCTTATGATCGCGACTGGACGCTCGAGGCCTATTCGCTTACTTCGCTCTCCTACGGCTTCGCGCCGGTTCTCAACAGTCTCGGACTCGCCTTCTCGACGGCCGTCTCGGGCGTCCTTCTCGCCTGGGTGACGAGCGTTCTCATGACGCGCCACGGTCCGTCTGTGCGGCCCGTGGGCGTCCTCTTTCATGCGGCGGCACTCCTCCCCATGGCCGTTCCGGGCACGATTCTGGGCCTGGGATTTGCCATGAGTCTGAGCGGTTGGGAGATTTTTTCGGGCGTATGGGGGAACCGCCTGCTCGTTCTCTTCAACACGCTCGTGCACCTCTTTACGGTGGGATACCTGACGCTCAGCACAAGTCTCAAGGCGCTTCCCGCCACCTATGAAGCGGCGGGACTTCTTTTGGGGCGCGGTTACGCCTACACGACGATGAGAGTCCTCGCGCCGCTTTGCGGACGACCGCTCAGGGAAACGTTCGCGTATTTCTTCTCGAACGCGCTCACCACGATTTCGGCCCTGGTGTTTCTCTACAGTCCCGAAACCATCACGGGCGCCGTCGCGGCCCTTCAGAGTCTCGATGCGGGGTATCTCGCGAGCGGCGCCGCCATGGCGACGATCATCTTTGCGCTGAACGTCGCCTTCCGGGGGCTCCTCATTCGAAACTGATGGTTCGCCCCGTCGCGCGCTGATAGCGGCGGGCGAACTTCGCCCACTGGCGGTTGATCTTGAGGTTGCGAAACCACGGGATGTACTTCGCAGTCGGGATGTGCTCGGGAATGTAATAGCCGTCGAAAATCACGGGGCGCAGTCTCCCCGCTTCTTCGATGATGAACATGTTGGTGGTTCCGATGTCGCTCACCACGACGCCCTTTTCATGCATTTCTCGCTTCGTCGCGCGCAGGGCGTCTTCAAGGCGCTTCCACACCGATTCGTCCGCCCCTTTGACTTCCCGGAGATAGTCGCCAAGGAGCCAAATCTTCCGATCCTCGGTCGGGAGAAAGGCCTCCACCGCAAGCCCCACGTAGGAAGGAGACGAGAGAGAACCGAGGAACTTCGGCATGAAACTTGCCGTCACACCCTTTTTTCGGAGGTAATTGAGGTAGTCGACCTCGCGCACGGTCTGCGGACAGCAAAAACGGGCACTCAGTTTCACGCAGCCCTCGGGAAAGAGAGGCGAAAAGCACGTAAGACGCTCGCCCCCTTTGCCGATCAGCTGCCAGTCGTCGACGTCGGCGTCCTCAAAATGAACGGAGCGACCGTCCAGATCGCCCCGATAGACCGGATGAATTTTGGGAAATTCCGCGAGAATTTCACTGTTTTTCATTCTTCTGCTCTTCTTCCTTGCGGCACGCTTCGCAGATGCCGTAGAGAATCAGGGAGTGGTCGCACAGTTCATAGCCGTACTTTTTCGCCACGTTTTTCTGCATGCGTTCGATGTCGACATCCACAAACTCTTCGACGCGCCCGCAACGCAGACACACGATGTGGTCGTGATGCTGGCCTTCGGCAAGTTCATACGTCGCGCGCCCCGAATCGAAGTGGTGGCGCACCAGAATGCCCGCCGTTTCAAACTGCGTCAGAACGCGATAGACCGTCGCCAATCCGATGTCGCTCTTTTCCTCCACCAACATGCGGTAGACGTCTTCGGCGGAGAGATGCCGAACCACGCCTTCCCCCTGTTCGGAGATTCTCTGAAAGAGCTCCAGAATCTTCATGCGGGGCCCCGTCGCCTTCAGACCGAGCGTTTTGAGTTCCGTGGATTGGTTTCGAGACGTTTCGTTCACCTTTTGCTCCCTCTTTGGACCTTATGATGCGTATCATAAGGGGGCTTATGCCAATTTGCATTGAACCTTTTCAAAATAACACCCTTTCACCATGCAGTTCCAACGTTTCCTCGCACCCGCCGCCCTGCTTCTCCTGACCACAAATCTCACGGGGTGTTCGAGCATGGCGGACGCCTGGGAAAACCCCACCGACTACATTCCCTACTTCCTGCAGCCCTATCGTGCGGACGTTCACCAAGGCAATCTCGTCACCAGCGAAATGGTCAATCAGCTCGAAGAGGGCATGACCGCCGCCCAGGTGCAGTTCCTTCTCGGCGTTCCGCTCATCCGCGACCAGTTCCACCGTTATCAGTGGGACTACGTCTACTATCTGCGCCGCGGCAACGGGGAAGAGCAGCTTCGCCGCCTCACCGTCTACTTCAACGATGAAGACCGCGTCAAGAGCTGGACGTCGGATGCCATGCCCGATGAAGAACAGGCCGACCAACTGATTCTCGGAAACATTCGAAACTTCGCTCCGAAGGAAGATCTTCCTAAGGATGAAGCGAAGAAGGAGACCTCTGAATGAAGGAAAAGCTCGCGCGGCTTCGCCGCCTCATCGAGCAGCTTACGCTCGTACTGAGGGAAGAACGTCAGGAAAACCTTCGTCTTCGCAGTCGATTGGCTTCCGCTCAAGCCGAACTGGATCAGGCGCAGCAGCGACTCAAGAAACTCAACGCCCAGATCCAGCAGCTCAATCGTCTGACGAATCCCGCCGAATTCGAATCGTAAGGAGAGACGATGCCCGAACTCAATTTGCGCATTTTCAGCCGCAACTATCGCCTCGCCGTGACGCCGGGCGAAGAACCCGTGCTCGAGCAGTGCGCTCAGCGCGTGGATCAGCACATGGAAGCGATCCGCAGCGGCGGCCGCGTCGTGGCGCTTGATCAGATCGCCGTCCTCGCCGCGCTCGAGATCGCGTACGACGACTCCAAGACGCAGACCTCGCTGGAAGCCCGCGTCGCGGAGCTCGAAGAAAAGGTTTCCCAACCCAAGGCTCCGGAGCCGGACCCCGAATTGCCGCTCGAGCTTCCTGAAGAAGTCTCCGAGCCCGTGCTTTCGGATGAGCCGACGCTGTCCGTTGCGCCTCAGGGAACGTTGCCGGCGGATCAGCCGTTGGAAGAACCCGCGGTTTCCCGGGCGGCCGCCGTTGCCGACGCGGCCTTCGATACGGCTCTGTGGGAGAAGGAGATCGACGACCTTTGCCGACTCTGTGAGGAAGCGATCTACGCCGCGCCCGCCCGTGCTTCGGGATTCTTCTGATTTTCTCGAATCTTTCCGCTACAATGATCTCAATCCTGCGGTGAGAGCGTTCGGGCTCCAAGGTACCTAGAACCAATGCTTTGACAAATAGGTTGGTGTACTCGAGGACCGATGGAGTGCGGTACACGCGTTGCACCGCCCAGTCCGTCCCGGAGCCGACCGCCCTGAACTCCCGGTTCAGGATACGTAGCCCGATTCCACTGCAGGAGCACTTTTCTCGAAGGGCAACTACGGTTGCCCTTTTTTCTTTTGAGGCGCACTCATGTCTCTCTCGCCCAACCTTCTTGAGCGTCTTCTGAACGCACGCCGTTTTTGGCTGATGAAGTCCGAACCCGGAGAATGCTCCATCGACGACGCGCTCTCGGCTCCGAACCAAACGGTTTCGTGGTTCGGCATCCGCAACTATCAGGCGAGAAACTTCATCCGAGACGACATGGAAGTGGGCGACGCCGTGCTCTTTTATCACTCGAGTTGCGCCGAACCCGGCATCGTGGGCGCGGCGGAAATTGCTTCCGCTCCGTATCCCGACGAGCTGCAGTTCGATCCCCAAAGCGACTACTTCGATCCGAAGAGCCCCAAAGAGAATCCCCGGTGGCTCACGATCGACGTGAAGGCCCTCGCCAAATGCCCCGTCATCCCGATCAAGGCGCTTCGCAACGACCCGGCACTCGCCAATCTTCGCATTCTGCAGCGGGGCAACCGCCTCTCCATCACGCCGGTTGAGCGGGACGACTTCGCGCATATTCTCAAAACCCTCTTTCACTGATTGATTCATCCCTTGGGAGTCCGCACATCATGGAGCTCTGGATTGTTTTCTCCCTGGCCGCACTCGGCTGCTGCACGGGTTTTCTCGCCGGTCTTCTCGGCATCGGCGGCGGCATGGTTCTGACGCCCTTCTTGACGCTTCTTCTCTCCTACGCGGACATTCCGACCGAACACATCGTGCATGTGGCGATCGCGACCTCCATGGGGACGATCCTCTTCACGTCGCTCTCCTCCGTCCGGGCTCATGCTTCCCGCGGCGCAGTCCTCTGGAAGGTGGTCGCCGCCATCGCCCCCGGCATTCTCCTGGGCGGCATTCTCGGCGCACAAATCACGGGCTATCTCTCGACCTTCTGGGTGGCGCTCATCTTTGCGGGGTTCGTCGGCTATTCCGCAACGAAGATGTTTTTTGCAAAGAAGGTGGCCGCTTCGCGCGGTCTTCCCGGCACAGCCGGCATGGTCGGCGCAGGCACCGCGATCGGTACCATTTCAGCCTTGGTCGGTGCGGGCGGCGGTTTCATTTCGGTGCCCTTTCTCACCTACTGCAACGTTCCGATGCACAAGGCCATCGGCACCTCTTCCGCGCTCGGCTTTCCGATCGCCTTTGCGGGCACGATCGGCTACATCGTGAGCGGCTGGGCCGAACCCACGCTCCCCGGATTCCCGTACACGCTCGGCTACATTCACCTTCCCGCCCTCTTTTCGGTCGCCGTCATGAGCATCTTCACCGCTCCGATCGGCGCGAAGGTAGCGCACTCCATCGACACGAAGCCCTTGAAGCGCATCTTCGCCTCGCTTCTCTACGTGCTCGCCTCCTACATGCTCTATCGGGCGATCATGGCGGCCTGATCGGGAGTGAATTTATTAGGAAGAAAAGGCGCGGCATTGCCGCGCCTTTTCTCATTCGAATGTTCCGTCCTTCATCCGATAGGGGGTGCCGTTTCTCTTCTCGTACGAAATGCAGATCTGACGCCACCACCGAAGAGGATTCAACTGATGCCGCCAGGGACGGCTGAAGCGTTTCGATTTTCTGAGACCGATGTCCGAAGGCGCTCCCACCGTTCGCACGAGCTGCGGATCAAGCCGATAGACCTTGTGCGTATGCACGAAGTCGAACCACGGCGAAAAGAGCATGTAGTCGACAGGACAATTAAAGCGCGTCGTCATGGCGAGCAAATCCCGTGCGGCAGACGCAGAGAGGAGGTAGCAGGCCGTATTGAAGGGCGTCGGGCGAACCTGTCGGAAAATCGTACCGATGCCGGCAATCTTGCGGATGTCCCGAACCTTCACCGACAGGCCGCTACTTCCCACCTTCAGACAGTCCACATCCTCGGGAATCCAGTCTTCTTTGGCGAAAATTTCGGGAAATTCCTTGGCAAGGCGTGCGTCGTCCTCGAGTACCATACCCCATTTTTCCCCCGACGCCAGGAAGGCCTCCCAGGCCTTGCGGTGACTCAGAAAACATCCTATCTCAGAGGGTTGCAGAGGGTAGACGTAGCCGAATTCAACGGGTTTCAGGACCGCCGCCGTTTCTTCCTGCGTCAAGGCCTTTCCCAACACTCCCGAAATGCGCTCGACTTCGAGCCCAAAAGCGTCGAACTGCGACTTGATGCTGTGCCAGCGGTCAATGGAGGAATCCAGATTGATGACGCAACGAAACATTCAGCGTGCTCTCCAAACCAAAAACGCGCCCAACAAAATGACGGGAATTGTAAGCCACTGTCCCTGCGAGAGGGAAAGCGCCTGAAGTCCCAAAAAGGCGTCGGGTTCGCGGAAAAATTCGACGATGAAGCGCGCCACACCGTACCCAAGGCAGAAGAGTCCCGATACGAAGCCGGGCTTCGTCGGCTTGCGGGAGACGACGTAGAGCATAAGAAAGAGAATAAGGCCTTCGCCCAGGGCTTCATAGAGTTGCGAAGGGTGACGGGCGATGCCGTCAGCCGCCTGAGGGAAGACCATCGCCCAGGGAAGATCGGGGGAAGCGGGACGCCCCCAAAGCTCTCCGTTGATGAAATTTCCGATGCGGCCCGCCATGAGACCGAGCGGCACGAGCGGCGCCACGAAGTCCGAGACCGTGAAGAGCGACTTTTTCTTTCGCCAGGCAAAAAGAATCATCACGAGGATGACGCCGAGAAGGCCCCCGTGCGCGCTCATCCCGCCGTACCAAAGCGCAATGATTTCGCCCGGATGCGAGAGATAGTAGCCCGGCTGATAAAAGAGGCAGTAGCCGAGCCGTCCGCCCAACACCACGCCGAAGACCCCGTAAAAGAGCAGATCCTCCACGTCCTCGGGCGTGATCCCGCGCCAGGCTTCCTTGGCGCGCAGGCGTCCCAGGCACCAGAAAGCGGCGAAGCCCAAAAGATACATTACGCCGTACCAACGCACGGAAAGAGGACCGAGCGTAAAAACAACGGGGTCGAACTGCGGATGAACAAGCATGTCGGTCTGGCGGTAACGAATCGAAGGAAACATTCTAGCCAAAGGAAGCGCCCGACGCTTTTCGGGACTGCTACTATCTCCTTCTCTTCATACGAATCGCCCCCGGAGACCCCGAGGGGCCTCTTTGCGCCATGATCGACTTTCCCGAATCCGAATTCTCCGAACTTTTGGAAAAACTCCGTGCGAACCGCCCGCTCGTGCATGTCCTCACGAACGACGTCGTGCAGGAAATCACGGCGGACGTCTTGCTCGCGGCCGGGGCCTCCCCCGCCATGGTCGTGGCGCCGGAGGAATCGGGCACCTTCGCCGGAATCGCCGACGGTCTTTTGATCAACATCGGCACGCCTACGGCCGAACGTATCCGAGCCATGAACCTCGCCGCAGACGCCGCCAACGAAAAACGCACGCCCTGGGTGCTCGATCCCGTGGCGGCGGGCGGCATTCCCTGGCGCGACGAGGTCATCCGATCGTTCGTCGCAAAGCGCCCGACCGTCATCCGAGGGAATGCCAGCGAAATCCGTGCGCTCGCGGGCTTTTCCTCGTCCGGAAAAGGAGTCGACAGCTGCGACTCATCCGACTCGGCGCTCGAAGCCGCGAAACTTCTCGCGCGCACCGTTCCGACCGTCGTGCACGTCACGGGCGAAACGGACTACGTGACGGACGGCGAACGCACGGTTTCGATCTCGGGCGGCCATGAAATGGCGACGCTCGTCGTCGGCACCGGGTGTTCGCTCTCGGCCTTGGTCGCGGCCTTCGCCGCGGTGACGCAGGACCGGGTCGCGGCGGCGGCCGCCGCTTCCACGCTCGCCAAACGTGCGGCGCAGTACGCCGCCAAACACGCCGAGGCGCCGGGGAGTTTTCACGTTCACTACATCGACGGTCTCTATCTCACGGGAAGGAAGGCATGAGAGCGCTCGACCTGACCCTCTACCTGGTGCTCGACCCCGATCTCTGCGGCGGGGCCGACGGAATGATCGAGACGACGCTCGCCGCCCTCCACGGCGGCGTCACCGTCGTGCAGCTGCGCGCCCCCAACTGGAAAAAACGCGCGATTGCCGAGTGCGCGAGGGAGCTCCTTCGCGTCATGCCCGCGTCCGTCCCGCTCATCATCAACGACCACGCGGACGTCGCCCGCGCGGTCGGCGCCGCGGGCGTACACGTCGGACAAAAGGATCTGTCACCCGAAAATTGCCGGCTCATCGTCGGTCCCGACGCATTCGTGGGACAATCGATCTCGAATATGGATGAACTGTCGAGCCTTTCGCCCGCGGCGGATCACATCGGCATCGGCCCCGTCTTTCCGACGGGCACCAAAAAGGACGCGGCCCCCGTCGTGGGACTCGACGGACTTCGTTCGCTTCTTCAGCACGCACCGGTCCCCGCGGTCGCGATCGGCGGCATCCACGAAGGGAACGCCCGCTCCGTTTATGAAACGGGCGTCGCCGGAATCGCCGTCGTGTCCGCCGTTTGCGGCAAATCCGATCCGGAAGCGGCCGCCCGCACCCTGCTGTCCCGGCGTCCGATTTTCTGAGGTGGACCATTCATGTTCCGGTTCTTCACGACCGACCGCAACGTCTACCGCACGGCGGCGGTTATCCTCTTCGCAACGCTTCTTCTCGCGCTCGCCGCATTTTCCTGGCGGCGCGCCCTGCAGGTCTGGGGACTCACCTTTCCCTTCGTTCTTCTGTTGCTCCTTCGGATTCCCGACGGAAAACCCCGTTTTGTCGCAAAGGCGCTCGCTTGGATCGGACTGACGGTCTCCTTCCTCGACATCGGCGTGCGGGGCTACCTTCTTCACACCTACGAGACCGACCCTGGCTCGTCCTACGTCTTGGAATCGGTCGCGAACACCACGTCTTCGGAAGGCCTCGAATTTCTCCAAAACGACTGGGGCGGGATTCTTCTCTGGACCGTACCCGTCGTTTTCCTGATTCTCCTCTCGCTTCGCCTCATCGCGAAACTGCGCGCGGGTGAACGCCAAGTTTCTCGTTGGGCGGCGGGCACGCTCGTCGTCTTTCTCGTCATTGTCTCGGCCGTCGCCTACAGCGTGCGCCCGTGGCGGCGCTTCTCGCCGTTTCTCTATTGGCCGGGCTGGGCGGCGGACGTCGAGGAAGTGAAGGCGAACTGGGCGAAGACCCTCGCTTCGCGCGACGCGCTTTTGGATCGCGGCAAGGCGCTTCTCACGAAGGCCGACGCGGGTCCCCGCACGATCGTCTGGGTGATCGGCGAGAGCGTCAACCCGAAGGCCTGGTCGCTCTACGGGTATGAACTCGATACGACGCCGGAGCTTCGCGGTCTCTCCCAAACGCTCACGCCGCCTCTGGAAGTCTTCGAGAACGCCTGGTCCGTGTCGTCGAGCACCGTCGCCTCGTTTGAGGACATGTTCACCTTCGCCGCAACGGAAAAAGGCCCGAAGGAAAATCTACTCCTGCCGCTCTTTCGCGCGGCGGGCTACCGCATCACCTGGATCAGCAATCAGGAAGACGTAGCGATCCGTCAGCAGTTCGCGTCGCTCGCCGACCGAAGCCTCTTTCTCAACAAATTGGGCGGCCGCTCCTCGGTGTCGCTCGACGAAAAGGTGATCGGGCCGCTTCGCGAAGCGCTCGCCGATCCCGCGCCCAAGCACCTCGTCATCGTGCATCTCATCGGCGCGCATCCGCACTATCGTCTTCGCGCGCCCGAAGACTATCCGGAAGTCTGGACGCCCGACAATCCAGTTGAACAACGTCTCGAAGAAAAGGGACGGTCTTTCCTTACGATCGAAACGCGCGAGGACTACGATCGAACCATGCGCTACCACGACCACATTCTCGCGGAAACCCTCAAGCTGACGGCGGCCAGACCCGGTCCCGTCACGTGGTTCTATCTTTCGGACCACGGACAGGAAATCGGCGACTTGGCCGACCGCACGGGTCATGCGGCCAACCTTCCGAGCGGCTACCGCATTCCGGTCTTGCTCTGGGAGCGTCCTGCGGCCGACCGCAAGGCCGCGTCGGAAAACTTCCGCACAGACTGGACGGCGCCCCTTTTGCTCGACCTCGCAGGAATTGAATGGAAGGGCGAAGATCCGACGGACTCGATCGTGGATCCTTCTTACCACTGGGAGACGCCTGAGAATCCCGTCATCCGCAAAGCTCTGGGAGGCGCGTCGTGAAGGAAACCGTTCGTTTTGCCGTAACGCCGGAAGAAGCGGGCTTGCTTGTCGCCGCGAGGGCTTCGGAAGCCGCCGACGGCCCCGAAGCCTCCGCCGCGGCCGACGCCCGCCTCATCGCCGGGAAGGATCCGAAGGAAAAGGCTCTCGCCCGGGCAAAGCTCGTCTTGAGCCGCCGCTCGCTCAAGCCCTCGCGCGTGCCGACGCTCCCGACGGGACTCTTCACGGGCGCACTCATGCTCTGCGCATATTTTCTCGGCGTCATGACCGACCGCTTCTCGTCGGAGGGCGCCGTCGTGAACCTATTGTCGCCCGCGCTTCTTTTGATCCTCTTTTGGCAAATCGCGCTCTACGCTCTGCTTTTGGTCGGAACGATCGCAGCTCCTCTGGGCTGGAAGCCGAAGTGGCCGGGGCGAGAACTTTTTGCGGCTCTCCTTTCGCGCCTTCGCATCCTCACCGTGAGCAAACAAACGCTTCGCGAGCGGCCGCTCTGGCTTTCGCTTCTCGCGCCCGCGCTACGCTCGGAAGCGGCCCGCGCCTTTCACCTCGCGGCGGCGGCCCTCGGAGCGGGTCTTCTCACGGGGCTTGCCTTCCGCGGGATCGGCACGGCCTACACGGTCGGATGGACGAGCACCTGGCTTGCGGGACACGAAGCGTGGCTCGCCGCTCTTTTTTCCGCCACCTACGGACTCGTTCCGCTTGAACTCTTCGGCATTCCCTTCCCGGACGCCGCGGCGATCGCCGAGATGAACCTGCGCGTAAACGCTCAGGGAAGTCCCGACGCGGCGGCCTGGCTGCTTCGCCTCATGGGACTCGTCGCGATCGTCGTGATTCTCCCTCGGTTGCTCCTTGCCTTCTTTGCGGGCCGCCGCGCCAAGGCCGCCCGAACGCGCTTCGTCTGGATCGAGAAACAGGAAGAGCCTGTCCCCGTTTCCACGCAGCGTTCCCTCCCGTCACTTTCGGAAGGCGCGACGGTCCTCACGACCGTCCCTGCCGACGAAGCGCTTCGCCGCCGCACGGCCGTGGTCTTGACGCAACCCGATCTTCATTGGCGAACGATCGACGTCTGGAAGGACGAGCCCGAAACAGTTCTCGCCTCGGTCGACACCGAGGCCGCGGTGCTCCTCTTCGACGCCGTCACCACCCCCGAAGACGAAGTACACGGCAAGTGGCTCGACGCGGTCGCAAAACGCCGGGATGGTAACTTGCTGCTCCTTGTCGATCTCTCGAAGCTCGAGGAGCAGTTCGGATCCGGCTCCGAGCGTCACACCGCGCGAAAGGCCCTCTGGGAAAGCTTCGCCGCGGAGCGTCATGCGACGCTACGCTTCCTGCGCCTACATTGACGTCCTCCTCGCCCTGAAGGACGGGGATTCCTTTGAAAGCCTCCGAGGAGGCGAACAAAGGACGGTTCCTGCTGATGGGCCTGAAGCTCCGTGCAAGGGCACGGCTACCTCAAGACTCACTGCACAGGCGATGCGCTCTTTTTGACGTGCGCGCTCGGGCCAGTCCGGCCCTTCCTCAACACGTTCAGTGCACCGACCGTATCGGCGTTCTGATGATGACCGCAGACGATGCAGTGAAACACCGCCTGCTTCGGGCGGTTGCGCTTGTCGCAACAACCGCAAGTCGGACACAGACAGGAGGTGTGGGCGGGATTGACCTTTTCGAGGATCCCTCCCGTCTTCACCAATTGCCAGGCGACCGCCTGAGTAAGCCCATAGAACCCCGTCCGCAGAATGGCCCTGTTGAGACCGGACTTCTGCTTGACCTTCGTCCCAGGGTTCTCGACCGTACCCTTTGCGCTTTTCGTCATGTTCTTCGTCTTCAGATCTTCCGCATACACGCAGCCGTACTCCTGAGCGAGCGCATGTGCGGTTTTCCGTTGAAAATCCTGACGAATGCAACGCATCCGGCGATGGAGTTTTTGAATCCGCTCCTTGAGACGCCTTCTCTTGCGTCCCGGCTTGTATTTGTCGAAGGGCTTGGCAAGCCCATTCTCGGCAAGTTTCTTCCTCGCGGACAGATTGAGCGAGAGCTTTCGCTGCAACACGGCAATGCGTTCTTCGATCTTCTTGAGCTTGTCGGTGTCAAGGTCGAAAAACCGCCCGTCGCTCAAGGCCACCGCGTGAACCACACCAATGTCGATGCCGATCTCCGCCGACTTCATCTGCGGAGGCTCGATCTCGAACTCGGTCGTGAAAACGACAAACCAGTGCCCACAGTCTTTGCTCACGTGGATCTGTTTGACGATCCCTCTCGTCAGGGTACCGTCCGCATTGCGGAAGGCAATGGGCCGTGTCCTGCGGTAGCGGACCCAGCCAATCTTCGGGAGCTTCACCCGGCCGTTGGCGTCATCAATGTCCGAAGGTTTGAACTGCGGGATGCGAAAGCCGTCCCCTGCATCCCTGGCCTTGAACTTCGGCCACTTCTTTTGGGCGGGATCGTCCTTGGGGCGAAAGCTGTCCTGGATGGCCCGATCCAGATCGAGAAGCGTCTGTTGAAGCGGTTGGGACATCGCTTCCTTGAGGAAGGAGGTTGCCTCATCCTTCTTCCAGAGCACCAGTTTCGCAGCCAGTTCGTTGTAAGTCAGGAGCTTTTGTCCAGACTGCCGACGTTCGTTCTGCAACGCCAATGCCTTGTTGAACACGAAACGACGACACCCCGCGTTTCGGCTCAGAGCCGCACGCAGGGGCTTGTCGACGTAGAGTTCAAACTTGAAGCTGCAGAGGAGTTTCATGACTCTTTATCATACTCTCTCTGACTATAATGGGCCTTATATCCCCGCCTGAAGGCGAGAGTTTTACGGCCCTTACAGATGTTTTCCTCCGATCCATTACGCGTACACCTGAGCCTCGTGAGTCACACCAACATCGGAAAGACCACGTTGGCGCGCACGCTTCTCTCCCGAGACGTGGGAGAAGTGGCCGACCGCCCGCACGTCACCGAGACGACGGACGACTACGTGCTCGCGCGCGATCCCGCGGGCTGCGAGCTCGTTCTCTGGGACACCCCGGGCTTCGGCAATTCCGTGCGTCTCGCGGAACGTCTTCGCGGCCGTTCGAATCCGATCGGATGGTTTCTGAGTGAAATCTGGGACCGTTTCACCGACAAGGCCTTCTTCCTCGATCAGCGCGTCGTGCGTCACATCCGCGACACCTCGAGCGTGGTGCTCTATCTCGTCAACGTGACGGAGCGCCCCGACCGCGCAGGCTACATCCCCGCGGAAATGGAGATTCTCTCCTGGATCGGGAAGCCCGTCATCGTGCTCCTGAACCAGATGGGCGACCCGAGCCGCGCGAAAGAAAAGGAAGAGATCGAAGCCTGGCAGAAGGCGCTCGCGTCCTATCCCTTCGTTCACAAAATTCTCCCGATGGACGCCTTCGCGCGCTGTTGGGTGCAGGAGGTGGCGCTCTTCGACGCGATCGGCGAGGCGCTCCCCGAGTCGCTCTCGGCCGCCTACGCGTCGCTTCGCGAAGTTTGGGTGCGCGGTCGCCGCGCCGTCTACGCAAGTTCCGTCGAGGCGATCGCGCATCATCTGACGCACCTTCTTACGATGACCGAACTCGTCCCGACGCCCTCGCTCAAGGATCAGGCGATCTCGGTGGCGCAGCGCTTCGGGTTCTTGAAGGACAAAACGGACGTCGTCAAGGACGCGCAGGCGTCCCTATCGGCGGATGCAGCCGACAGCTTCTGCGCGCTCACGACGCGCCTTCTGTCGGTGAACGGTCTGCACGGCACGGGCGTGAACCGCGAAATCATCCGACGCATGAAGAGCGACTGGCACCTCGCCGTCTACACGGTCGACAAGAGTCAGGCGGCCGTGATCGGCGCCGCTTCGGGGGCCGCCTCGGGTGCGATCGCCGACACCGCCGCGGCGGGCTTGACCTTGGGATTCGGGCTCCTTGTGGGCGCCGTTGTGGGCGCTCTCTCGGGTCTTGGCGCCGCCACCGTCTACAATGCGCGCCACCGCAAGGAAGGGATGGAACTCACCTGGAGCGACAAGGCGCTCGAAGGCTTTGCGCTCGAAGCGTTGCTTCTCTACCTCGCGATCGCCCACTTCGGCCGCGGACGCGGCGCCTGGCGCGCCGCGGAAAGCCCGCCCGAATGGAAGGATCAGCTCCAGAAGCTTTTGTCGGAAAACGACTTCGGATTTGAGCATCTTCGCGACAATCCGACCTCGGCCCAGCCGTCGCTCGTGCATCACGTCGACGGGATCCTTCGGAAGATCTTCGAGTCGCTTTACGGACGCGGCGCCTGACGGGCGCCCGACGCCCCTCTTTTCTCGGGACGAGGCCTCGGGCCCCGTCCCGTCGGACTCTTTTGCATGTTTGAGAAAACCCTTCTCGTCACGGGCGGCGCCGGCTTCATCGGCGCCAACTTCATCGACTACTTCACGGAAGCGCACCCCGAATACCGTCTCGTCAATCTCGACCTTCTCACCTATGCGGCCCGCAGGGAGGTTTTTGAACGTCAAGGGAAGATGGCGAACGTCGAGACCGTGCACGGCGACATCCGCGACACAGCACTGCTTCACGAGGTCCTGAGGAAATTCAACGTGGCAGGCGTCCTTCACTTCGCGGCCGAAAGCCACGTCGACAATTCCATTCCCGATCCGCTTCGCTTCATCGAGACGAACGTAGTCGGAACGGCGACGCTTCTGAACGAGTGTCTCCTCTACTGGCGCGAAAACGGCACTTTGGAAACCTCCCGCTTTCACCACGTCTCGACCGACGAGGTGTACGGGAGTCTCGGTCCCGAAGGCTTCTTCACGGAGGAGACGCCCTATGCGCCGAGCAGTCCCTATTCGTCGAGCAAGGCTTCTTCCGACCTGTTGGTCAAAGCCTATGCGCGCACCTACGGGATGAACGTCACAATCTCGAACTGCTCGAACAACTACGGCCCCTGGCAGCACGACGAGAAGCTCATCCCCACGGTGATCCGCAAGTGCCTGGCGCACGAAGCGATCCCCGTCTACGGAACGGGCAAGAACGTGCGCGACTGGCTCTGGGTGGGCGACCACTGCCGGGCGATCGACCTCATCTTTCACGAGGGCCGCTCGGGCGAGCGCTACAACGTGGGCGGACACAACGAGAAGACGAATCTCGAGATCGTCGGGGCGATCTGTGCGCTCCTCGATGAACTGCGCCCTTGGGCGGGACACCGTTACGACGAGCTCGTCACCTTCGTTGAAGATCGTCCCGGGCACGACTTCCGCTACGCGATCGCGCCCGACAAGATTCAGCGGGAGCTCGGTTGGCGCCCCCTCACGCCCTTTGCGGAGGGGCTTCGCCAAACGGTGCTCTGGTACCTCAAGACCGCCTGATTTTTCGCCTTTCCAAAGTAATGAACCCCGCTTTTCCGCAAGGGAAAGGCGGGGTTCGTTTTGACGAAGAGCCGGTTTGGCTTAGGGCACCATTTCGTCGAGCTCTTCCTTCTTGACGACCTTCACGAGGTCTTCACGCTTGACGTTGAGGTAGTAGGCGATGGCCGCCGCCACGAAGACGGAGGAGTAAACGCCCAACAGAATACCGATCGTCAGGGCGAGCGAGAAGTAGTGCAGAGCCGGGCCCCCGAAGAAGAACATCGAGAGCGTCATGCACAAGGTCGACGAGTGCGTGATCACCGTACGGGAGATCGTCGCCGTAATGGCCGAGTCGATGATTTCCATCGTATCGGCCTTGCGCATCTTGCGGAAGTGTTCACGAACGCGGTCGAAAATAATGACCGATTCGTTCACGGAGTACCCCAAGACCGCGAGCACGGCGGCGAGCACCGGAAGCGAAAATTCCCACTGCATCACCGAGAAGATCCCCACGACGATCACGATGTCGTGGAGGTTGGCGATGATGGCCGCAATCGAGAACTTCCACTCGAATCGGAAGGCGAGGTAGATCACGATGCCGAGCACCACGAGCGCGAGCGCCGTGCCGCCGTCGCGGGCGAGTTCGTCGCCCACCTGCGGGCCCACGAATTCGGTTCGGCGAAGTTCCACGCCCGGGTTCTTCGCTTCGAGCACTTTCATGACGTTCGCGGCGACTTCACCCGACGTGACGCCTTCCTTGTTCGGAACGCGGATCACCACGTCGCGGGCCGTACCGAAGTTCTGCACGAGCACTTCGTTCGAGATCTCCTTCAGGTCCGTTCGGATCTGTTCGGTGTTCGCGGTCTGCGGGAAGTTCACTTCCATCTGCGTGCCGCCCGTGAACTCAATCGAGAACGCGAGACCGTGGGTGAAGATCCAATAGACGGCGATCAGGAAGCTGACAAGCGAGATGCCGTTCAGAATGTGACGATACTTCAGAAACGGAATCGTCTTATGAATGCGGAAAAACTCCATTCTTCAGCTCCTCACTTCGCTTCTTTGTTGGGACGCCAGATCTGGCCCACGTGCAGACGCGCGAGCTTCTTCTGACGGCCGTAAATGAGGTTGATCATCGAACGCGAGACCACGACCGAGGTAAAGATCGAGGTCAGAATGCCGAGACAGTGCACCACGGCGAAGCCGCGCACCGGACCCGAGCCGAAGATGAGAAGCGCGAGACCGGCGATCAAGCTCGTGATGTTCGAGTCAAGAATCGTTGCGAAAGCGCGCTCGTAACCTTCGGAAATGGCCACCTGCGGCGTTCGTCCCTCGCGCAGTTCTTCACGCACGCGTTCGTTGATGAGCACGTTCGAGTCGACGGCCATACCGAGCGTAAGCGCCACGGCGGCGATGCCCGGCAACGTCAGCGTCGCCTGCAGCATCGAAAGGAGGGCGACGAGCATCATCACGTTGCAAAGGAGCGACACGGCCGAAACGATACCGAAGACCTGGTAGTAGAGCGACATGAAGATCGCGATGACGACGAAGCCGTACAAGGTCGAGCGGAAGCCCGCCTGAATGTTCGCCTCGCCGAGACTCGGCCCGATCAGGCGTTCCTCGACGATTTCCATCGGGGCCGCCAAGGAACCGGCACGCAGCACAAGGGCCGTGTCGGTGGCTTCGACGGTCGTCATCTGGCCGGAGATCTGGACGCGGCCGCCGCCGATTTCCTGACGGATAACCGGCGCCGTCACGACCTCACCCTTCCCCTTTTCAAAGAGGATGATGGCCATGCGCTTGCCGACGTTTTCACGCGTGACGTCCTGGAAGATGCGGGCGCCCCGGTTGTCGAGCTCGAGGTTCACGGTCGGTTCCTGCGTCTGACCGTCAAAGCCTGGCTGGGCGTCGTTGAGGTTTTCACCCGTCAGAATGACGCGGCGCTTCACGAGGATCGGACGGCCGTCGCGTTCCTTGAAGAGTTCGTCGCCAAAGGGCACGTTCCCCTGGGCGAGCTGCGCAAGGGCTTCGGGGCTGTCGTCGACGAGACGCACTTCGAGGGTCGCCGTACGGCCGAGAATGTCCTTGGCCTTGGCGGTGTCCTGCACGCCCGGCAACTGCACGACGATGCGGTCGGCACCCTGCTGGGCGATCACGGGTTCGGCAACGCCGAGTTCGTTGATTCGGTTGTGCAGCGTCGAGATGTTCTGCTTGAGGGCGTATTCCTGAATGTTCTGGAGCGCCTTCTGCGTGAGCGACGCGCGGATCACGTAGGGCTTCGTCGAGGTTTCGGGAAGCGTGAGCGTCAGATCGGGCTGCGTGTTGCGAAGAAGGTCGTTCGCGCGGGCGCGTTCTTCTTCGGAAGCGAAGTTGATCGTGATGTCGTTGCCGCTGCGGGAAATGCCCGTGTGACGGATGCGCTTGTCGCGAAGCTGCGTGCGAAGGTCGGTCGCGATCGCTTCGCCGCGCTTTTCAATCGCCGCGTGCATGTCGACCTGCAGGAGGAAGTGCACGCCGCCGCGCAAGTCCAGACCCAGATACATCGGGAGGGCGTTGATCGAAAGGAGCCACTCCGGCGTGTTCGGCACGAGGTTGAGCGCCACGATGTAGGAGGGATCCGAAGGATTCGGATTGAGCGCCTTTTCAATCACTTCGCGCGCCTGCAGCTGCTTTTCGGCTTCCGTCGGCTCGAAGCGCACGCGGATGGAATTCTGCTGAGCGCCCTGCTCGTAGAAGACGCCGTTGGGCTGGATCTTCGCCTCGGCGAGCAACGTTTCGACGCGCTTGAGCGTGTCTTCCGTCACCTTGACCGTGGCCTTGCCCGAGGAAACCTGCACCGCGGGGGACTCTCCGTAGAAGTTCGGCAGCGTATAGACGAGACCGATGAGGAGAGCGACGACGATGACCAGGTATTTCCAAAGAGGATATCGGTTCATGCTTGTCTCCGTCACGCGAAGCGATGCGCCCCGGACGTGACCTAACGGGAAAAAATCGAACGCGAAGTTCGACCGTTTGAATCGCCGAAAGGCGCCGAAGGTCGATTCTCGACCTTCAACGCCTTTCTCGAATCGCTTTCGCGGGGCTTAGAACTTAAGCGTGCCCTTCGGAAGGACCGACTGCACCGCGGCGCGCTGCATGCGAACGCTCACGGACTTGCCGTCGACCGTCGCGATCGTGAGCGTCACGGTCTGCTCCTGAACGGCTTCGATGCGGCCGGCGAGACCGCCGATCGTCATGACTTCGTCACCCTTCGTGAGCGCTTCGCACATCTGCATGTGTTCCTTCTGACGCTTCTGCTGCGGACGAATCAGGAAGAACCAGAAGAGCGCAAAGATGAGGAGAAGGGGAACGACCTGAACCAGGAAACCTTCCATACCGCCCGGAGCGGCTTCGGCCGCGTAGGCGTTGTCAATAAACCACATGGGAGAACTCCACTCTGTAAAAAAAAACTTGTTTCACCCGCCGCCCGGGGGAGGCGGGCGAGAGACGTGCGCTTCATTATACGAGCGAACGTCTTCACGCAAACTTAAAACGCCGCGCGTTATTCGATGCCGCGGGCCCGATCGGCCGCAAACTGCGCCTTCCACGCTTCGAACGTCCCCGCTTCGAGGGCGTCGCGCATCTCCTGCATCAAATTCAGATAGTAGGAGAGGTTGTGGATCGTGTTGAGCCGCGCGCCGAGGATCTCGCCCACCTTGTGGAGGTGATGCAGATACGCGCGCGTGAAGTTGCGGCAGGTGTAGCAGCTGCAGGTCGGATCCAGGGGACGCAGATCGTTCTTGTAGCGGCTGTTCTTGATCTTCACGTCGCCGAAGCGCGTGAAGAGCCAGCCGTTTCGCGCATTGCGCGTCGGCATCACGCAGTCGAACATGTCGATCCCGTTCGAGACGCCCGCCACGAGGTCTTCGGGCGTGCCCACGCCCATCAGATAGCGGGGACGGTCGTCGGGAAGCTTGTGCACGATCGCGTCCATGATGCGGAGCATCTCTTCCTTGGGCTCGCCCACGGAGAGACCGCCCACGGCGTAGCCGTGAAAGCCGATTTCCTTGAGGCCCGCGAGCGACTCTTCGCGCAGGTGCTCGAACATGCCGCCCTGCACGATCCCGAAGAGCGTGTTGGGATTTTCCAGGCGTTCGAATTCGTCCTTTGAGCGCTTCGCCCAGCGAAGGCTCATGCGCATCGACGCGGCCGCTTCGGCTTCGGTCGCCGGACGGTCGCCGATCTTGTAGGGCGTGCATTCGTCCAAGACCATCGTCACGTCGGAATTGAGGACGCGCTGAATCTGCATCGAGATTTCCGGCGTCAAAAAGAGCTTCGCCCCGTTGATGGGGTTGCTGAACTTCACGCCTTCTTCGGTGATCTTGCGCAGTTCCCCGAGACTGAAGACCTGAAAGCCGCCCGAGTCGGTGAGGATGGGCTTATGCCACTGCATGAAGTCGTGCAGGCCCCCGTGCGCGCCGATCACGTCGAGGCCCGGGCGCAGCCACAGGTGGAAGGTGTTGCCGAGAATGATTTGCGAGCCAATCTCGGTAAGTTCATTCGGAGCCATCGCCTTCACGGACCCGTAGGTGCCGACCGGCATGAAGATCGGCGTTTCGATCGTGCCGTGATTGAGCGTCAGCGTCCCTCGGCGGGCGCGCCCGCAGGTCGTTTTGACGGAAAAAGAAAAGGACATGGTCGAATCCTTGCGTTAGTCGATGGAGTGAGCGGCCTCGGGGTCGCGCTCGAGGAAACAGGCGTCGCCGTAGCTGAAGAAGCGGTAGCGGCTTTCCACGGCGTGACGGTAGGCTTCGAGGATGCGCTGGCGGCCGACAAGAGCCGAGACGAGCATGAGAAGCGTCGACTTCGGAAGGTGAAAGTTCGTCACGAGCGCGTCGACGATCTTGAATTCGTAGCCGGGCGTAATGAAGAGCGCCGTGTCGCGGGCGCCGGCTTCCACATGGCCCGGACGATCCGCCGCGCTCTCGAGCGTGCGAAGCGAGGTCGTGCCGACCGCGACGACGCGGCGGCCTTCGGCCTTCGCGCGGTTGATCGCTTCGGCCACGTCTTCGGGCATGCGGTACCACTCGGAGTGCATATGGTGTTCAGAAAGCTTTTCGACGCGCACGGGCTGGAAGGTCCCCGCCCCGACGTGAAGCGTCACGTAGGCGATCTCGACCCCTTTGGCCTTGAGGCGCGCAAGGAGCTCTTCTGTGAAGTGAAGCCCCGCCGTCGGGGCCGCCACGGCGCCCGGATACTGGGCGTACACCGTCTGATAGCGGGTTTCGTCGTTCTTGCTGTCTTCGTGCTCAATGTAGGGCGGAAGCGGCACGTGGCCCTCTTCGTCGAGGATGTCGAGGACGGGACGCTCAAAGGCGAGTTCGAAGAACTGTCCTTCGCGCCCCATCACCGTCACGACGGCGTTGCCGAAAAAGAGCTTGGTGCCCGGCTTCGGAGACTTGCTCGCGCGAAGCATCGAGATCGCGTGCGTTTCGTCGGTGACGCGTTCAATGAGGGCTTCGACGGCGCCGCCCGTTTCCTTCTTCCCGAGAAGGCGCGCCTTGATGACGCGCGTGTTGTTGGCGATGAGAAGGTCGCCCGGGCGCAGGTATTTTTCGATGTCGGTGAAGGTGCCGTCCTCCATCACGTCGCGGGTGACGTGCAGAAGACGCGAAGCCGTCCGGTTTTCCAGAGGATATTGAGCGATGAGCTCCTGCGGGAGCTCGAAATCAAAGTCGGATAGGTATTGTTCTCGCATGGCTTGACCGGCCAGGATGAAAAGAAAAGGACGTATTGTACTCAATCCGTACGGAGGGCTCTCAGGATTCGCCCGACAATTGCACGGGCCCGAGCAAAATCGAACCCGAGCGACGGGCCCCGTTGTCGTAGACCTCCGCCCCCACCGCCTCGACGCTCAAAAACATGTCGAGAAGGTTCCCCGCCAAGGTCATCCCGCCCACGGGATGAACGATGACGCCGCGCTCGACCCAGAAGCCCGATACGCCGCGGGAATAGTCCCCCGTCACGGGGTTCAACCCGCGCCCGATCGTGTCGGTGACGTAGAGTCCCGTCCCGAGGCGCTCGAGCATCGCCTTTTCCGTCATGTCGGGGGTCGTTCGGCTGCTCGAGAGAATCAGGTTGTAGGCGCCGCCCGCGTTGCCGGTCGTGCGGCAGCCGAGCTTGCGCGCGGTGTAGCTCGAAAGGAATTTCCCCCGCAGGACGCCTTTTTCGACGATCGCGCGGCGCTGTCCCGCACAGCCTTCGTCGTCGAAGACGCCCGAGCCGATCGCTCCGGGAATATAGGGGTCTTCCAACACCGATACATGAGCGGGGAGAATGGCCGTGCCCTCCCGTCCGAGGAGGCACGAGGTCTTGCGGTAGAGCGCCCGCCCCGAAAGAAGGTCTTCGAGCATGTCCAGGAATTCGGTCGCGACGTAGGGAGCAAAGAGTACCCGCACCGATCCGCCGGGAATGGACTTGCGGCCGAGCTTTGCCGCGGCCCGTTCGGCCGCGCGCCGTCCGAGCGTTTCGGGGTCGGGGAGTTCCTCCGCGCTTCGGCCCTGTCCCCACCAAGCGTCCTGCTCGAAGTCGTCGCCCTTGGCCGCCACCGCCACGCAGTCGACGTCGTGACGGGAATAGTCGTAGCCCGCAGAGAAGCCCAGCGAATTGACGAGCGTGAAGCGCCCCGACGAAGTCGTAAAGACCGCGCCGTCCGTGTTCTCAACGGACGGATCGACCTTCAGGGCGGCCTCTTCGGCCTTCGCGAGGTAGGCGATCGCGTCCTCGGGCGTTCCCTCATAGGGGTGGCTGAGCGACAAATCCCGAAATTCCGTCTGCAGGTCGCGCTCCTCGGGAAGGCCCGTCGCCTCGTCTTCTTCAGCGACGCTTGCGATCGCGACTGCCGCGCGCACCGCGCGCTCGACGGATCGCTCGGAAAAGTCCGAGGTCGTGGCGCTTCCCCGGCGCTTCCCCTTCCAGACGGCGATCGAGAGCACCTTTTCCGACGTGTATTCGAGGGCTTCGACCTCGCCCATTCGATAGGTCACGCTGAAGCCCCGGTCGGCGCTCACTTCGGCCGCGCACTCGTCGGCTCCGAGCCTGAGCGCGCGCTCGAGCGCGGCCTTCGCCACGGCTTCGGTTTCGTTCGTTTTCGAGCTCTTCGCCTCTTCGCGTTCCATGCGCATCTCCCGCCACTGAAAGCCGTTATCATACGGTTTTCTTTTAGGATTTCAAGGTTATGCGTCAGGACTTCATTGAGGACGACGAAGAGATCGAGCGCGGTCCCTCCAAATCGCAGCTCAAGCGCGAACAGCTCGAATTGCAGGAGCTCGGACGCGAAATGACGAAGTTGGGCGACGACCAACTCAAGCGCATTCACCTCCCCGAAGATGTGCTTGCGGAAATCATCGAATTTCGCCGCATGCGCTCCTTCGGAGCCCAGCGCCGTCAGCTGCAGCTGATCGGCAAGAAAATGCGCAACATGGATCCCAAGGTTGTGCGCGAGGCGATCGACCGCGCGACCGGCGAATCCCGCGCCGCCGTTGCTCTCCTTCACCGCTGCGAGACGCTGCGCGACAATATGATTGAAGGGGACGACGCCGTGAAGAAGTTCATCGACGAACACCCCGAAACGGACATTCAGGCCCTTCGCACGCTCGTTCGCGGCGCCCGCAAGGAGCGCGAACTCCAGAAGCCGCCGAAGAACGCGCGCGAACTCTACCGCTTCCTCCACGCGATGCTCGAGAAACCGCTCGACCTCTTCCGCGAAGAGGAAGAGGACGACGAAAACGCCTGATCTTTGAAGAAAAGGACACCGGCATGAAACCGCCCCGCAAAACGGAAAACGAACTGATTCTCGGGCTCGTCTCGGTCTCCGACCGCGCGAGCCGAGGCGTCTATCGCGACGAAGGCATTCCCGCGCTCGAAGCCTGGATGCGAAAGGCCGTGAAGAATCCCCTCACGATTCACAAGCGCCTCATCCCCGACGAACGCTTCGACATCGAGAAGACCCTTCGCGAGCTTGTCGACATCATCGGCTGCGACCTCATCCTCACGACGGGCGGCACGGGGCCGTCGCGACGCGACGTGACCCCCGAGGCGACGCTCGCCGTCGCGACGCGCGAGATGCCGGGCTTCGGCGAACAGATGCGGGCGATTTCGGGGCACTTCGTTCCGACCGCGATTCTTTCGCGTCAGGTGGGCGTCCTTCGTGAAACGCCCGACCATGCGGCCCTCATCATCAATCTCCCGGGCCGCCCCAAGGCGATCGCCGAAACACTCGAAGGCCTCAAGGACGAAGACGGCCGCTCGATCGTGAACGGCATCTTCGCGGCCGTCCCCTACTGCATCGATCTGATCGGCGGCCCCTACATCGAAACGAACGACGAGGTCGTCAAGGCCTTCCGTCCGAAGAACGCCCAAAAGCCTCGGAAGCCCGAGGAGAAGTCGGAAGAAAAGCCCGAGGCTCCGAAGGGCATCAAGATCGAAGGCTCGGACCAGCCCCGTTCCGAAGAAGCGGTGAAGGTCGAAGTCAAGGCCGCGGAACCCGTGCGCGCGCCCGAAGCGCCCAAGGCCACGGTTGTGCCCAAGCCCGAACCCAAACCGGAACCGAAGCCCGAGCCGAAACCGCAACCCCAGCCTGAGCCCAAGCCCGAACCGGTCGAACCCTTCCGCGCGAACGACCTGCTGATGGTTTCGCCCCGCATGAGCGTTCGCCCGCCGGAACTCACGCTCCTGTGGCTCCACGGGATGGGCGTCGACAACCGCGACTTCGTGAGCTTTGCCGACGAGATTCTCGATTTCGGCGGTCCCGCCTGCCGGATGATTCTCCCGAACGCCCCGGTCTGCGAAGTGAGCATTCACCCGGGTCACGCGCTTCGCGCCTGGTACGACATCCGTCATCCGGATCTGGAAAAGAACGTCGACCTCTTCGGGATCAAGACGAGCGCCCGACGCATCGAAGCGCTCCTTCGCGAACTCGAGGAAAAGGGCCTTCGCCGCGACCGCATCGTCCTCGGCGGCTTCTCGCAGGGCGCGGCCATTGCGCTCTATGCGGGGCTTCGCTCCGAAACGCCCTTGGCCGGCATCGCCGCGCTCTCGGGCTACCTCCCCGACGCCGGGCGTCTCTACAACGAAGCGACCCCTGCGGGTCGCCGCACGCCCGTCTTCATGGGCCACGGCGAATTCGACTCGGTCGTCTCGCCCCTCATTGCGGAGCGGAGCGCCCGGGTGATTCACGAGGTGAATCCGAACTTCGAATACCACGCCTACGACATGGACCACGAACTCTGTCAGGAGGAAATGCTGCAGTTGGCGGCGTTCCTGCGCCATGTGGCCGAGGGCTGAGTTTCGGATTGAGAAGGAATGGACAGGGGCTTCGACATCAACGTCGGAGCCCCTTCTCTTTGGCGGGAAGAAAGAAGCGCACACTTCGCCGAAACGCGGTGCAGGCGATCATTTTGACAGTCTTGTCAAAATGGTCCCGCACCGAAAGGCGAGTGGATAATCGATGGATAGAAGACCGGGGCTTCTATAGGGGGTAAACAAGGAAAATCGCAGAGGCTGCTTTCTCCTTGCCCCCTGTCTTACCCCCTGTAGATTTTGCTTTCTCGCCGTTTTGGCCCGCCATTCGTCTGAGAAAGAGGCGAACGCAAAACGTCCCGAATTGCCTGCAGACAAAAGAAAATCCCGCACTGCACACGACAGTACGGGACTGGAAACTGGTCCCCGGGGTGAGACTCGAACTCACACGGTTTTACCCGGCGGATTTTGAATCCGCTGCGTCTACCATTCCGCCACCTGGGGGAGACTTCTCGTAAAGAAGAAGTCGAAGTTTATCAGGTCCTTGTCAAAAAAGCAATGGACTGAGAAGGATCTTTGCGGTGGACCGCCGCAATCCATTCGCCGAGCGTCCGACCTTCGAGAACGAAATCTTCGCCCGTCAGGTCGGCAAGCGGCACGAGGACAAACAACCGTCCCGTCATCCTCGGGTGCGGAATGAGGAGCTCGGGATCGTCGCTCGTGAGGTCGTCGTAGAGGAGGACGTCGAGGTCGAGCGTTCTCGGGGCGTTCACGACGCCCGCGGGCCGCACGCGCCCGTAGCGGTTCTCGAGCGCCTGCAGGCGGTGCAGAACTGCCTTGGGCTCGAGGTCCGTACGGGCCTCGAGCACAGCGTTCACGTAGTCGGGCCCCGAGGATTCGACGGGCGACGTGTCATAGAAGGCGCTCACCCGAATGTCCGAGAATTCGGGCGAGCTCTTGAGGTCGGAAACGACCTTCCTGAGCGTCGCAAGAGGCTCGCCCAGATTGGCCCCTAGGGCAATGGTGACGAGCGCCATCAGGCTTCTTCCTTCTTCGCGCTGCGGCGGCGGTGCGGACGATGACGACGCGGGCGCCGGCGGGGTTCCGCGGCGGGGGCGGCACCCTCCTTCGCGCTCGGACGCGGCGGCTGATTTCTCGCCTCCTGCTGCGTCACGGCGAGCATTTCCCTTTGTTCCTCTTCGTCGGCCGCGGCAAAGCGCTCCCACCAGTCGACGAGATTCTTGTCGGCCATGTCGACGAGCGAGCGAAGAAGCAGGAAGTCCCAGCCCGCGCGGTAGCGCGGATGACGAAGCACCGCGTAGGCGGCCTTCCCCGTGCGGCGCTCAAGGCGCCCCTGGAGCATCCAGAGGTCGTAGATGTCGTTTTGGATGCGGCGCTGTACGGCGAACTGTCCTGACTGACCTTCAAGCACTTCGACGGCGGCCGAGTGCAGAGCCGGCAGGCGCTTCATGCCGAGTTTCGTTTCGTTGTATTCCCAACGCCTCGCGGCCTGCGGCCAGAGAAGCGTGCCGAGAAGGAAGAAGGGAGAGAGTTTCTTGCCGATCGCGATGCGCTCGTCCGAGCGCTTCAGCGCCACCATGAGGAAGCGCTCCCACTCGGGATCCGTCACGATGCGTTCGAGCATCGGAAGGAGCTCCTGATCGAGCTTTTCGTCGCGAAGCTTCTTCACGCAGTCGAGCGCATGCCCGCAGGTGAGGATCTTGAGAAGTTCGTCCATGAGGCGGGGCTTCGGAACGTTGCGAAGTAGCACGCCCATCTTTCCGATCGGCCGCTCCGTCGCGGGATCGATCTTAAAGCCCAACTTCGCGGCGATGCGCACCGCGCGGATCATGCGCACGGGGTCTTCGCGGTAGCGCTCTTCCGGAGCGCCGATCATACGCAGGCGCTTGGCCTGAATGTCGTCGAATCCTCGGTGGTAGTCGAAGAGCTCTTCGGTCTTCGGGTCGTAATAGAGAGAATTGCAGGTGAAGTCGCGGCGCGCCGCATCCTCCCACATTTCGCCGAATTCGTTGTCGGAGACGACGCGGCCCGTCGCGTCCTTCGCGACGCCCGCGCCCGCGAGCGCGCGGAAGGTCGAGCATTCGATCACTTCGTTTCCGAACATCACGTGGACGAGCCGGAAGCGCCGCCCGATGATGACGCCGCGGCGCACCGAGCGCTTCACTTCTTCGGGACGCGCGTCGGTGACGACGTCGAAGTCCTTGGGCGTGACGCCCAACAGAAGGTCGCGCACGGCCCCGCCCACGATGTAGGCGCGGTAGCCGCGGGCCTGAAGCTGTTCGCAGGTCTTTTTGGCCTGCCAGGCGACGAGCGCAGGATCGATCCCGTGTTCGTCGGGGCCGATTACGCGGGGCTCCTTGACGATGCCTTCGTTCGGCTGGAAAAAAGAGCGGACCCGGTCAATGAAGGTTTCGATCACTGGGAACTCCTTTCCGGAAAGAGCCGAAGAACGTGCCAGCCGCGCTCAAGCGCGACCGCGCGCAAGGCTTCGTCGGGGTGCACGGCGTAGGCTTCGCCTCCCGCCTTTTCGGCAAATTCAAGAAGCGGCAGATCGTTGATCGAGTCCGAGAAGGCGGCTTCGATCGTCACGTCTTCGCCGCTCTTCTGCGCGAGCTCCTTCATCTTTTCTTGGAGAAGAATCACCTTCCCCGCTTGATAGCTGTGCGATCCCGCGACGCGGCCGGTGAATTCGCCCGCGGCGTCGGTTTCGGGCGTCGCCGCAACGAGATGTTCGATCCCAAAGAGCTTCGCGACGGGCTCCGTGACGAAGCGGTGCGTCCCCGTCGCGAGGACGAGCGTGCAGCCGCGTTCGCGCCACTGATCGAGGTAGTGAAGCACCACGGGATCGACGTGGGGCGCCACTTTTTCACGCACGAATTCGTCGCGCCAGGCTTCGAGCGTCCTTCGCGGATAGCGCGTGAGAAGCCCCATGGCGAAGCTCATCATTTCGTCAAGCGAGAAGGTGCCCGCGTGATATTCGCGGTTGAGACGTCGGCTCGTCTCGAGAAATTCCTCGCCCAGGCCCGCCTTTTCGATCAGAAAGACGGTCCAGCCGTCTCCCGTGTCAATCGGCAGGAGCGTGTGGTCGAGGTCAAATACGGCCAGTTTCATGTTGTTCTGTCTCCGTTGCACAGAGCTTCGGCACCCCTCAGGGTTGCGACGAAGACTGCGCCGGGTTTGAGAAGTGCGGATCTCGCTGCAGCACCTGTACGGCCTCGCGCAGAAGCGGGAAGGTGACCGGGCGCTGCGTCATGAGGCTCAGCCGGTCCACCGCCGCCAACACGCGGGAAAGCGTTCTCATATCCCGAGGCAGGGTGCGTTCGATCCAGTTCGTCATTTCATAGGTGAGGGTGAAGCCCCTCTGATGGGCCAGCCGCATGAGTTCGGCCGTGCGGTCCGCTTCATTGAGCGGCGCGATGCCGAACGACACGCCGGCGTGCAACCGACTCTTGATGTCGTCCCCCAGGGGCAGTGCGTCGATGGGGCATCGCCCCGCGCAGACGAGTCGGGCGTCGGGCACCCGCATCACTTCGTTCTGCAGATTTCGCAGCTGACGGGAAAAGCCCGGGTCGAGCTCGTCGATGTCGTCCACCGTATAGAGCTTGACGGCGGGATCGAAGGGTTCGACGCGAAAGCGGCTCGCAGGGCGCAGGGCCGTGAGAAGGTGCGTGAGGCCCGCCCCTTTGGGGCCGTAGAGATACACGAATTTCGGGCCCGCTCCGCGGGCCACTTCCCGCAATACCATGACGGCCTGTCCGTTGGCCCCGACCACGAAGTTGTCGAGCGTGGGCGTGTCTTCCGCGGGCATAGCCAGCAAGTATTGTTCCGAGTCGTGCATGAGGCGTGGAAGAGATTCTGAGGGAATTCCGCCGGATCGGGCCCGGAAGCCCGGCGGCAACATCTAGAAAGGAAGAGTTTACCGCGAATGCGAAAATCATGCGGCGCCGAGAAGGACCCGACCGAAGAAAAGAAAAGGCGGGAGAAGACGCTTCCCCCGTCTTCGCGTATACTCTCTGCCAATTCTTCATTGAGCCCTCCGACGGGCTCCATCCTCTGAGCGGCAAGGGTTTTCTTCACGGAAAGACAAATCCTGCACCGCCCCTCTTTTCCTGATTGGTAAGGCAATGACCCAACTCTCCTACGCAGCTGCCGGCGTGTCGATCGACGCCGGAGACGAACTCGTCGAACGCATCAAACCCGCCGCCAAGCGCACCCTCGTTCCGGGCGTTCTCGGCTCCATCGGCGGCTTCGGCGCTCTCTTCGAAGTGAGCAAGGAATACAAGAACCCCGTTCTCGTCACGGGCACCGACGGCGTGGGAACGAAGCTCATGCTCGCCTTCCGCCTCGGCCGCCACGACACCGTGGGCCAGGACCTCGTCGCCATGAGCGTGAACGACATTCTCGTGCAGGGCGCCAAGAGCCTCTTCTTCCTCGACTACTACGCCTGCGGCAAGCTCGACGTGGACGTCGCCGCCCGCGTCGTCTCGGGCGTCGCCAAGGGCTGCGAACTCGCGGGCTGCGCCCTCATCGGCGGAGAAACCGCCGAAATGCCGGGCATGTACCCCGAAGGGGAATACGACCTCGCGGGCTTCGCGGTGGGTGTCGTTGAAAAGGATCAGATCATCGACGGCTCGACGATCGACGAAGGCGACGTGATTCTGGGGCTCGCCTCGAGCGGTCCGCACTCGAACGGCTTCTCGCTCATCCGCAAGGTGGTGGAAGTCGCCGGCGCCGACTGGGAAATGCCCTTTGACGGCGCGACCCTGGCCGACCGCGTCATGGAACCGACCCGCATTTACGTGAAGCCCGTCCTGGAAGTCCTCAAGTCGGTGCGCATCAAGGGCATGGCCCACATCACCGGCGGCGGCCTCGTCGAAAACGTGCCCCGCGTCCTCCCCGAAGGCGTGCAGGCCGTGATCGACGGCTCTTCCTGGACGCGTCCGGCGATCTTCGACTGGCTCGAAGAAAAGGGCAACATCGACCGACACGAAATGCACCGCGTCTTCAACAACGGCATCGGCCTCGTCGTGATCGTCTCGGCGCAGGACGCCGAACGCGCCAAGGCACTCTTTGAAGAACAGGGCGAAAAGGTCTTCACGATCGGCCGCATCGAAAAGCTCCCCGAAGGGGAAGCCCCCTGCGTCGTTCGCTGATCCGCGCCGACTGCTCTTCTGATTCTGAAGGGACTGCCGCCCGCCGGGGCGGCAGTCCCTTCTTTTTTGAGATCTATCGATCAAATCACGTACCATTTTTTATGTGGACCGTAATGTCTCTCACCCAGAACTACTGCTCCATGAAGTTCAATGAACCTTGACCTCTGACGAGTCCGAAACTTCACCCAACGACGAAAGACACTTTCAAAGCCAGAAGATTTATGAAACAAAATCAAATATCATTCTCTTAACCATCTACTACGTGAGCATTGAACAGTTCAAGATCGTTGACACTCAGTCGAGTACCGCCATCAACATAAAAAGACAACTAAAAATGTCAGAAAATTTATCTTTTACAGAATTTTCCTTAAAAGATATCTCAGTAGGAGATATGGGGAAAAACCTAACTCCAAACGATTACGAAACAATTCTTCAAGAGGAATACAAGATCGACATCAAAAACAAAAACTCTCTAGAAGAAATTCGCATCAAGGCCCACGAGGATTTTATATGGATTTTTCTTAAACAAGGAACAGCCAAACCCAGATCAGAAGAGGTATACAATTTAGATACTTCAGGGTATGAAGAAAACCCTAGAAGAAAAGAACAAGTAGAGCTCAACAAACAAAGTTATCTAGTCATTCACAGAAAAAGCAACAGATGCTTTGTCTCCAACCTAAAGAAGGCCGATCATTTCGCAGATCATTTAAGCCTCATTCTCTCAAAAGAAATTGGCCTAACCCCCGCATTCAAATCCATCGAAGAAATAAGCGAAAATCTCAAGACCCTCGAAGAAGTCACCTTCGTCGTTCAAAACAACTTATTCTCAGACAACAATAAACCGGTAGAACTTTTCGAAGAAGGGCTTTCTTATTTAGGCATAGACAGACCTGACGAGTTACACATAAAAGCGAAATTTATAAACAGCTCAAAAATTAAATCTGTTCGCACCCTTTACAAGAAACTCTTTGGGAATCCATCATTCTCTTATATTTCATGCACTTGCAAAGGGCACTTCCGTAAATTCAACCCATTGACTTCAAAGGGGTAACGGAGCGAAAA
>ONZZ01000157.1_pt1 | contig 63275 bp, 55 predicted proteins | sample 1671101 | NCBI WGS metagenome assembly ONZZ01 (sample SAMN06348122, study PRJEB24527) | human gut metagenome | biome: human gut; feature: ankylosing spondylitis patient; material: feces | host: Homo sapiens | place: China | collected 2015-10
GCCGTCGGCTCGCCCACCACGATCGGCGCAGCCGGGGTCGCGGCCTGCGGCTGAACGCCAGGGGCAGCGTTCGCCACCGCGGCCGGCGCCGCGTAAGAGGCCAGTGGATACCAGCTGCACATGCCCACCGCTACTGCACACATCCAGGAAAGTTTTCTTTTCATCGCATTATCATCATTGTTGAGCCATTGCCGGGTCTGCGGAGAGCGTCGGCGCGGCGCGTTCAGGGCGTCGGGGTACAAACGACGCTATCCAGGCCACCAGCGAAGTGAGCGCGCGGAAAACCACCTTCACCGACGGCGGCGAAAACTCCGCCAGGTGACGATAGCCACGGAAGCCCAGCTTGAGGATATCCAGCAGGCTTTCCATCGGCTTATCTTCCGGGAAGCTATCCTGCCAAAGCGCCCACGTATCAGCGCGGGCAAACGTACACTGCACAAAATCGATATGCTGCTGGTTGGTTAACGGCAGCAGCTGGAGCCCCACTTCGCTGCCGTTGACCCGCGCGACCCTGACCGGGAAGGCATACTCCTGCTGTCCCCGTTTGAGCAGCAGCCTGGCGTTCTGGCCTTCCAGCACCTGCGCGTCGCCGTTAATTTTGATCCCCAGTCCGCCGTCGGAATAGTCGTGGACGGTGCAGGAGAACAGGTGACCATCTTCGCGGGCGATAGCCGCCGGCATGCTCATTTCGACACGGTGCGAACGGCGAACCTGCTTGCTTTCAACCGAGACCGCCACCGCGCCGCCAAGAATAATCAGGTTGTAGAATACCCAGACAATACTCACCCAGACGGTGAGGATTTCATTTTCCGGGCCGTACATGAAGCGCCAGATCCCCACCGCGACGCCGACCAGATTGAGCAGCACCAGGTAGATATAGGGCCGGGAGATCACCCAGTCGACATACTCCTCTTCCACCAGCCCGCCCTTCGCGGTGACGTTGAACTTGCCTTTATGCGGGTTGATCAGCGCCACAAAAGTGGGCGGCGCGATATACCAGGCCAGCACCGTCTCGTAAATTTCACTCCAGAACGAATGGCGATATTTGCCCTGAATCTTCGAGTTGGTCAGGCTGGCGTGGATCATGTGCGGCAACACGAATAGCGCGATCATCAGCGCTGGCGCATAAATGATATAGGCATGGAGCAGCAAAAAGGCCAGCGGCGCCGTGAGGAAGATGAGGCGCGGAATACCGGAGAGAAAGTGAAGCATGGCGTTGGCGTAGCAGACGCGCTGCACCAGCTTCAGGCCTTTGCCAAACAGCGGATTATCGAGGCGGAATATCTGCACCATCCCGCGCGCCCAGCGGATGCGCTGGCCGATATGCGCGGATAAACTCTCCGTCGCCAGCCCCGCCGCCTGCGGAATACGCATATAGGCGGAGGTATATCCCCGCCGGTGCAGACGCAGCGAGGTGTGGGCATCTTCGGTCACCGTTTCGACGGCTATCCCGCCAATTTCATCCAGCGGGCCGCGGCGGATAACGGCGCAGGAGCCGCAGAAGAAGGTGGCGTCCCACATGTCGTTCCCGTCCTGCACCAGGCCGTAGAATAGCGTCCCTTCGTTCGGCGTTTTGCGAAAACGACCAAGGTTGCGCTCAAAGGGATCGGGCGAGAAGAAGTGGTGCGGGGTCTGCATCATCGCCAGCTCTTTCTCTTTCAGGAACCAGCCCATGGTCATCTGCAGAAACGAGCGCGTCGGCACATGGTCGCAGTCAAAGATCGAGACGAACTCCCCTTTGGCATATTTCAGCGCATTATTGATGTTGCCGGCCTTGGCGTGTTCGTGGCTGGTGCGGGCGATATAGTGCACCCCAACATCTTTGGCAAACTGGCGAAACGCTTCCCGTCCGCCGTCGTCGAGGATCCAGATGTTCAGCTTGTCCTTCGGCCAGTCGATGCCCTGCGAGGCGTAAATGGTGTTTTTCACCACGTTGAGATCTTCGTTATAGGTGGGGACGAAGATGTCCACAGTTGGCCACAAATCCATGTCCTCCGGCAGCGGCACCGGCTGGCGATTCAGCGGCCAGACCACCTGGAAGTAGCCCAGCACCAGCACCACCCAGGCGTAGGTCTCTGCGAACAGCAGAATGATCCCGCACACCAGACTTACCGGGTCGTTCCAGTTCAGCGTCGAGGTATAGCGCCACCAGATATAGCGGCACGACACCGTCAGCGACAGCACGATCAGCATCAGCGCCGAGAAACGGCCCGGGATGCGTCGCACCAGCAGCGCCACGCCCCACAGCAGCATCAGGAAGATAAACTGCGACAGCGGGTTAAAGGGCTGCGTAATACACATCAGCGCCAGCACCAGCGAGCAGAAGGTCACCCCCCCAAGGATCGCCCGGCGCAGTTTAGGATTGAGGTGCGCCAGCTCTTTCTGTTTATCCAGATGGCCGGTGCGGGCGTTCATCTGCTCAGGCAATTTTTCCAGCCACTGCGTATAGCGACCGTGCACCCCTTCCAGCGCCGCCAGCGAACGCCAGTTGACCTTTTTCTCCGGCTCCGGCACGTGCGTCGTCAGTAACCACAGGGATTGCAGCAGGTAGCGCAGCGGATCCAGCGGACGCGGGCGATGCGGATTTATGTGGGGAAAATAGGTTTCATGGCGGGCCAGAATCGCCTGCCAGCGCGGCGTCTCCAGCGGCATCAGCGCCCAGACCAGCGACGCCCACAGACAGCCAAGCGACGCCGACAGCCACGAAGCGCCGTGCTGCCGATAGTCATCATAGCGCGCACGCAGCCGCTCCCCCACCGGCGGGGCCAGCAGCAGCGTACTGAGGCGGATCATGCCGCTCTCCCGGCGGAATAGTGGATCAGGCACCAGTTCGCCAGGGTCAGCACCTCTTCCGCCGCCAGCGAATCCTGACGATACTCCCCGAGAGGTTGTTTCGCCGCCAGGCACTCGGCCATCGCCTCGTCGCGGTGAATCGTCACCGGCAGGATGCGCGGCTGGCTCTCCAGCCACAGCTGGTAGAGATCTTCCTGCAGCTGGCTGCCGACCCGCAGATCGTTAATCAGAATATCGCCGTTGGCCGGGAGGGGCTGCTGGTGTAGACGGATATGGCTATTGGCGTCGGGATGAACCACCACCAGCGAGCGATCGCAAAGCGTCAGCAGCTCGCGAGTCAACGGCGAATAACCCGCCGGCAGATCCAGCAGCAGCCAGCGGTACTGGCCCTGTAGCTGCTGTACTGCCTCCGCTATCGCCCCCAGGGTGGGCTGCAGCTGGTCGACATTTTCTCTTTCGCCGGCGCTGAGCTGGCCAAACGGCAGCAGATCGATATGCTGCGTATAGCGCAAGCCCGCGTCACGCCAGTCCCGGCCGTCGAGCAGCGCCCGCGCCCAGCCGTCCTGATGATGGATATCGGTATTAAAGAAAAAGCGCAGCATATTATCCGGGCTGGCGTCGATCGCCAGCACGCTTTCACCGAGCAATTGCAGGGCCCAGGCGAGTGCAGCCGTAATGGACGTGACGCCAGTTCCCCCGCGCACGCCCTGTAATCCCAGAATAGCCATCTCCGGCTTCCTTATTTTTTCTCTGCAAACTCTGCCAGCAGCGGCCAGCGCTTCAGCGCCGCGTTCAGCTGTTCGCGCCTGGAAATATCATGATAATCAATATCCGGCAGGGAAAATGCCCGGCTAAGCGCCAGAAAATCATTTTGAAAGGTGTACCCCAGCGTGGCGTCCGTGGGTACCGCAGGATCTTTTGCTGGCATATCTCTGTCCGTTCGAAATTTATTATTAAACCAGAGGACGTATACAGCTCATCCTTAAAAGCAGGTGTACATGCTAAAACTGATGACCTTTAATTTCAATGTTAGGTTTACTCTGTCGGTTTCGCTAGTAAACTTATTCAGTGTCAATCAGGGCGCACGAGGGATGCCGTGGATAATGTATTTACTTTGGGTATTTCATCATTATGGGATGAAGTGTGCCATATGCCGGTCGGCGGAGTATGGTGGCTCAACGTCGACCGTTATGCCGATGCCGTCAGCCTGTTTAATCAGACACTGGCCGCGCAGGCGAAAAACAGCCACGTTGCCGCGCTGGTTATGGGAAACAAACCCAAGGATATCATTTCATTAGATCATATTCACGGTCCGGATAATATCGCGCTGTTCACCCTGCCGAATCGCCCGCAGGCGCTGGAGGAAATACACCGCGATTTAGTCTGCTCCCTCGAACCTGGCAATTATTTGTTTATTCTGCTATGCGCTGAAAATGCCTGGCGAAATATAAATAATGAAAAGTTATGCGCCTGGGTAGAAAAGACCAGCCGCTGGGCGCAATATCACCGTTGCGCGTTCTTAGCGATCAATTCCGCGCAGGATATCGATCGGCAGCTGACTCCCTTATTACGTGAGTACCGCTCCCTTTCCGGACTGGCAAGTATTCGTTACCAGGGCGACCGGCATATCTTTGATATTGCCTGGTGGGGAAGCGATAAGGGTATCAGCGCCCAACAGCAGCTGATGGTGCAACATGATGACGCTGGCTGGCGATTAGCGCAGGACGCTGAAACCAGCGTGCAGCCGCGCAGCGACGAAAAAGTGATCCTCAGCCATGTGCGCGTGCTGGAAGGCGCCCCGCCGCTGTCGGAATACTGGACGCTGTTTGACACCAACGACGAGGTCTTCAACGCCGGGCGCATCGCGCAAGCGGCGACGATCCTCTTCTCCATTACCCAAAATACGCAAATTGAACAGCTGGGCCGCTATATTCATACCCTGCGTCGCCAGCGCGGTACGGCGCTGAAAATCATCGTCCGTGAACAAACCCCGAGCCTGCGCGCGACCGATGAGCGGCTACTGCTCAGCAGCGGCGCCAGCCTGGTGATCCCCAGCAGCGCATCGCTCTCCCGCTGCCTGACGCTAATCGAAAGCGTACAGAACCAAAAGTTCTCCCGCCATATCCCGGAAGATTTTGCCACCCTGCTGACCTGGAGCCAGCCGTTAAAGCTGCGCGGCTACCAGAAGTGGGATGCCTTCTGCGAAGCGGTGCACAACGTGATGACCAATACCCTGCTTCCACCCGACAGCAAAGGCGTGATGGTGGCCCTGCGCCCGGCGCCGGGGCTGCGCGTTGAGCAGGCGCTGACGTTATGCAAACCTAACCGGATGGGCGACATCATGACCATCGGCAATAACCGGCTGGTGCTGTTTTTGTCGTTTTGCCGGATCAATGACCTCGATACCGCGCTAAACCACATTTTCCCGCTGCCGACCGGCGATATTTTTTCTAACCGTATGGTGTGGTTTGAGGACAAGCAAATCCTCTCGGAAATCGTAATCATGCGCGGCGTCGAGCCGGCGCGCTGGAACACGCCGCTGCCTCTCTCGGTCGGTAAAAACGAGACCATTAACGCCACCCACGATGGACGCCACTGGCGACGCTACCCCGAACCACACCGGTTAACCACCCGCGAGGAGCAAGCCTGATGATGTCTCTCGCCGATATTCTGCAACTGGTGGTGCTCTGCGCCCTGCTGTTTTTTCCGCTGGGCTACCTGACGCGCCACTATCAGCGCCGGATCCGCACGACGTTAAGACTGATGTTCTTTAAACCCCGTTACGTGAAACCGGCAGGGGTATTACGCCGGGGAACAACGGTTAAGCAAGGCAAAGCGAACAAATGACAAATAAAAAAACGACCGCGGCACCGCTTCCGCTCTGGCAGTACTGGCGCGGCCTTGGCGGCTGGAACTTCTACTTTCTGGTCAAGTTTGCCCTGCTGTGGGCCGGGTATCTCAATTTCCATCCGATGCTGAACCTGGTATTTCTCGCCTTTCTGCTGGTGCCGATCCCGCGCGAAAAGCTACACCGTATCCGCCACTGGATCGCTATTCCGCTGGGATTCGCGCTGTTCTGGCACGATACCTGGCTGCCCGGGCCAGAGTCGATTTTTAGCCAGGGGTCGCAAATCGCCGGCTTCAGCGCCAGCTATATCTGGGATCTGATTGTCCGCTTTATCAACTGGAGCATGGTTGGCGCCTTCTTTGTTTTACTGGTGCTATGGTTGTTTATCAGCCAGTGGCTGCGCGTCACCGTGTTTGTCTCGGCAATGGTCGTCTGGCTGGCGGTCAACCCGCTGCTGCCGGCCTTTACCCTATGGCCCTCCGGTCAGCCCACCACGGCCGCCGCCACGACCGCACAGGCCAATACCGGGGCCAACGCCGCCGCTGGCGCCGCGTCCAGCCCCGCCAACAGCGATATTCCGCCGCAGACCGAGCCGCCGACCTCAGCCAACCTGACCAACTGGCTGAACGCTTTCTATGCCGCCGAGCAGAAGCGCAAGACGCCGTTCCCGGACCAGCTGCCAGCGGATGCGCAGCCGTTTGACCTGCTGGTGATCAACATCTGCTCCCTCTCCTGGTCGGATATTGAAGCCGCCGGTCTGATGGATCATCCGCTATGGAAGCACTTTGATATTGTCTTCAAAAACTTTAACTCCGCGACCTCCTACAGCGGCCCGGCGGCGGTGCGCCTGCTGCGCGCCAGCTGCGGCCAGCTGTCGCATACCAACCTGTATCAGCCGTCCGGCGCCGATTGCTACCTGTTTGAAAACCTGGCGAAGCTCGGCTTCAACCAGCAGCTGATGCTCGGCCATAACGGTCTGTTCGGCGACTTCCTGAAAGAGCTGCGTTCGCTGGGCGGCATGCAGAGTCCGCTGATGGACCAGACCGGCCTGCCGGTCAGCCTGCAGGCGTTTGACGGCTCCCCGGTGTATGAGGATCTGGCGGTCCTCAACCGCTGGCTGAAGACCGAAGAGGCCAGCAGCAATCCGCGGAACGCCACCTTCTATAACACCCTGCCGCTGCATGACGGCAACCACTTCCCGGGACAAAGCAAAACCGCAGACTACAAAGTGCGGGCGCAGAAGCTGTTTGATGACCTGGATAACTTCTTCACCGAGCTGGAGAAATCGGGGCGGAAAGTGATGGTGGTGGTAGTGCCGGAACACGGCGGCGCGCTGAAGGGCGATAAGATGCAGGTATCTGGCCTGCGCGATATTCCAAGCCCGTCGATCACTAACGTCCCGACGGCGGTGAAATTCTTCGGCATGAAGGCGCCGCATGAAGGGGCGCCGATTATCATCGATCAGTCCAGCAGTTATCTGGCGGTGTCGGAGCTGGTGGTGCGCGCCCTCGACGGCAAAATGTTCAGCGAGGACAGCGTCAACTGGCAGCAGTATGTCGCCAACCTGCCGCAGAGCGCGGCGGTATCCGAGAACGCCAACGCCATCGTCATCCAGTATCAGGGCAAGCCTTATGTCCAGCTGAATGGCGGTAGCTGGGTGCCTTATCCGCAATAAGCGACAAGGCCGCCTATGTTGGCGGCCTTACATCGTGAGACGTTCCCATTCTACCTTCTCAGCCCGCAGGCATACGGGCGGGGAAGGCGGCAAATCAAACACCGTATTTAGCGCTGATCCTGTTTCGCCAGCCAGACCAACAGCTTGAGGCTCGCAGAGTAATAATCATCCTTGTCGTCAATCTGCGGCGCCTCCTGCGGTTCACCCAGCGTCAGATCGCGCACCGCCAGCAGGCCGCCGGCCATATACCAGGGAGCCACCTCGTTGGTGCTGACGTTGATCCACGCCGGGGTTTGCAGGCGCGGGTAACTCTGCATCCAGGCCTTCCAGGGCGCGAGCAAGGCGCTGTGCGGATCGGCCCACGAGAGATACAGCGGGATACGGATCGCATCGAAACTCATCCGCGGCGGCCACTCTTTGGCTGGCAGCATCTTGCCATCCGCCCGCAGCGCCACCCAGTCGCTGGGTAGATGTGATTTCCCCCAGCCCATCTGCCCCAGCAGCGCCTGTCCGTCGCTCTGCAATGTCCGCCAGGCGGTGAGATGCGTCCGCTCCGCGAAGGCGCGCCAGGCCGGGAAGATGAAATAGGAAGGGTTAAGGTTCAGGTGATCATTGAGGTTGAACCCTTTCACACCCGGGAGCATCACCTGGCGACCGGCGAAAGTCACCACCGTAGACTTCAGCAGGGCGGCGGTGATGGCGTCAGAGGCAATCGCATAGCGCTTATCCTGCCACTGCTTTTGCGCGCGTAGCAGCGCCCAGGCGATCAGGGTATCGCCATCGGAGGCGTTGTTTTTATCGGCGATAGGGTCCGGCGCCACCGGGTTATAGCGCCAGTAAAACAGCCCGTTAGACTTGTTGCGCAGGGTGTTGTCCGTCCACTGCCACAGCTTGTCGAACGCCGGACGATCGTTATTCGCCACCGCCAGAAGCATGGCGAAGCCCTGACCTTCCGTATGCGACACATTGCCATTGGCGGTATCAATGATACGACCATCCGGCATCATAAAACGGGCCTTATAGCGCTCCCAGGCCGTATCCGCCCACGCCCTGGGCACCAGCATCACTACCGTTGTCACTATCACCGCCACTAAAGCACGCAGGGGCATAAATTCACTCTTTATGGATGGTAGTAGAGAAACTGAACGTCAGAGACGGAGAACACCCGCTCACGCTGCAGTATCACGTGGGCACTGCCTCCCTGACTCTGCAGCCAGCGAGAATATAACCCCTCGAGTATGGCACAGAACGCGTTGCACCAGCGCACGCGCCCCGCTTCGTCGCGGCTGACCGGCAACGCCTGATGGCGCAGGCGCAGGCCGTCCTCACCGACATCGATGGTCACCACGCCCCAGTGAAAATGAGTCAGCAGCCGGTTGATGTTGGCCTCCAGATCCCCCACCGTCTCCGACGCCGGCAGCGGATGGGTCTCCGCCAGCGAGGCGCCCATCTGACGCAGGAAGGGCTGGCTTTCCAGCTCGCCGGCATTATTTAGCATACCTTCGATCATAATAATCAACAGATCGAACCATCCGGCAGGCGTCTGCTGCTGCTGAAACCAGGTCATCACCACCGGGTTATTGTTCTCCGTCATCATCAATGATCTCCTAACATATAGCGAATATAGAGCCCGGCGGTGCTTTCGTTATAATCCCCGAAGGTGTCATAGCCAATCTGGCCCCCCAGGGTCATTTGTTTGTTGACCTTGTAATCCGCCCCGGCGCGCAGGGTATACCCTATGCCGCTCTTCGAGGTCGCGGAGTAGTAGGCTTCCTTGGCAAACCCATTGCTCACCGCCGTCTCCAGGGTCTGCTGCCACTCCGAATTGGTCGGGAAATAGGCGCTCTTATCCTGACTGTAAGACTGATAGCCCACCGAGCCGCCGAGCTTCATGGTCCAGTTATCATATTTCTCCGTCAGACTGACCGGCAGCGATACGCTGACGTAGTTTTGCGGACTAAAGTAGCCCCCCTGACCATAGGTGAAGTAGCTGAGGTTTTTGGAGTAATCCATATAGCTCATGCTCAACCCGGCCTGCAGCTGGCGGTATTCGTCATGGTAGGGACGAAGATAGACCCCGGCATTGGCGTTGATACTGGTGTTGCTGGCGACGTTCTGCCCCAGATAGCTGTATCCACCGCCGCCGACATAAAAGCCCGCGTCGCCGTCGTCATAGCTCAGCTGCAGGGTGCCGCCGTTTTTCGTCACCTGCCCCCAGTTTTTCCCGGAATAGGCGTCTTTCAGACCCACGTAGGAAAGCAGGCTGTCGGTTAGCGAGCGGCGTTCGCCGGTGAGGATCAGCGACAGATAGTTGGTCAGCTTGGGCGACCATTTCACCCCACCGACTACGGTATTAAGATCCTGGCCCAGCGGCGTGCTGCCGATATCGACCCGGTAATCGTCACCACTTAACGCCAGCGCCAGTTCGACGCCGTTGGCCTTCTGCGAATCGGTCGAGCCGCTGGTCTGGTCAACGTTCGGCTTGCGGCTGGACGAAGAGAGATAGCTGGCCACCTGCCCCGCATCATAGCTCCCGAGCTTCGCCAGGTTTTCCATCCCGCTGCTGGTGGTCGGATTGAAATCTGCCGCGTTCAGGGTGCCGAGGCCGCTTAACGCCTCGGCCCCTGGATTGCTGGCGAAATAGGCCGTCCGCTCCGCCTCGGTCATCGAGGCGATCGCCGCCTGCTCGCTGGTGGCGGTACTCACCATGTTGGAGACCGCGTTAGCCAGCGGGTTGGCGCCGTAGCGACGCCAGGCGTCGCCGCTGGCGGTCCCGGCGTTCAACGACACCGGGGTGACGGTAAAGTCAAAGCGCGAGTCGCCAAACGGCGAGGATGACCAGGTCAGCGGCGTCCGGAGCTCCGTCAGCTTGCTGGTGCCCGATTCGCCGTCGCGTCCACGCACGTCCATTCCCCCCTGCAGCCAGCTGCCGGTTTTCTCCTGCAGCGACTCCATCATGGTGTCCACCTGACGCAGCATCCGCGTCTGGGCGGTGTCCACCGGCAGATCGGTGCGCTGGATCCCCGGCAGCGTGGAACCGGGCGCGGCGGCCGACTGGGCAACCTGCCACGGCATGTACTGCCCGTAGGCGGAGGCCGTCCGCGTCGGCGCCGACGTTTGCGACACGCCGATAAAGGGGTTATCCGCCGCCAGCACCCCGCCGACGGTCGGCGTTTCGCTACTGTTGGTGCTTTGCATGCCCAGCAGTTTGCCGCGGGCGCTGCGCAGATAGGTCATCGCCTGCTGATGATGTCCCTGGGCCTCCGCCACTCTCGCCAGCAGCAGCAGGCGATCCGGGGAGTTATCCTGGCGCAAACCGCCGGCCAGCTGTTCAGCGCGATCGTTGTTCCCCGCCGACAGCGCCACGTCGATGGCCCCGGCGCGCGCATCCTGGTTCGGCGTATCGCGCGTCATCAGGTAGTCATAGACCACCCCGGCCTCTTTGTTCATTTTGCCGCTCTGGTACAGCCGCGCCATGGCGAACATCAGATCGGTATTTTGCGGATCGCTTTGCATAGCGCGGATCAGCTTGTCATACGCCGCAGCGTAATTGCCCTGCTCGCGCAGGCGGTCGGCTTCGTTGATCACATAGCCATTGCGAATGCTCGCCAGCTGCGTCGGCGTACTGCTGGCCTGCAGCTGCGGATTGCTGATCAGGTTCTGCGCCTCGCCGGTCAGCCCGGCCTGATTCAGGACAGCGATCTGATCGGCGTAATCCCCGGCATTGCCGGATACGCCGCTGCTGATATTGTTGCGCACCAGCGAGACCGCGGTGGTCAGGTCGCCGCTCTCGGCCAGCAGACGCGCCAGCTTGCCGGCGTCCGCCGGGGCTTTTGGCGGCGTGGAGGCCATCGCCCGCAGGGTATTGCTGGCGGCGATGGTATTGCCCTGCGCCAGGTAGTTTTCGGCCGTCACCAACTGCAGGTTGTAGTTCACCCGCTGGCGCAAATCGCGCATGTCGCTGGTCTGGCTGCCGCCGGGAATGCGCGCCAGCAGCGTCTGCGCCTGCTGCCAGGCGCCGTTTTCGCTGGCAAACAGGGCGGCGGCATACAGCGCACTGTTGCTGGCGCCGGGGCGATAGGCCGCCGACATCAGCGAAGAGGCCTCGCTGCCGTTACCCGATTTTTGCAGCAGCCGGGCCAGGTCGAGGCGCAGCCAGGGATCGTCCGGATAGCGGGCGACGCCTTCGCGCAGAGTGGCAATGGCGCCGGCTGGGTTACCGCCGCTGACCTGCGCCTGGGCCTGACGGCGCAGGGCATCGCCCGGCATACCGGCCACCACCCGCGGCTGCAGTTTTTGCCGCAGGCTCTGCGGGAGCGTCTGCAGCATCGCCTGCGCCTCGGCGGATTTATTCTGCTCGCGCAGCACGTAATAGAGGTTTTCCCGCGCCGCCGCGTTCTGCGGATCGTCATTTAACAGTGAGCGCAGCGTTTGCTCCGCCTGGGGCAAATCTTTGTTGTGCCGCAGCACATCGGCGCGGAACAGCTTCGCCGAGGCGCCCTGCGCCCCGCTCTGCTGCGCCAACGGCGCGGAGAGCGCCAGCGCCTGGCTGATATTGCCCTGCTTATAGGCCTGCTGGGCCTGCGCCAGCTGGCCGTAGAACAGCGCATCGGCCGCCTGCTGACGACGGGTCGCCGAGGCGTCGCCGCCGAGGTCCGCGGCCCGGCTCAAATACTGCGACGCGGCCTGGTAGTCGCCGCTGCGCTGCGCGATATAGCCCATGCCCGCCAGCGCATCGGCATCCTGGGGGTTGGTCTGCAATACCTCTTCAAACTGCTGCTTCGCGGCGGCGGTATTGCCGCTGTTGAGATTGGCGTAGCCCTGGCCGCGCGCCTGACCGCTGCGCCGTTCGCGAAAGTAATTCTGAACTTCGCTGTCCTGGGGATGCCGCTGCATCCAGGTGTCGTAATACTGCTCATCCCCGGCCTGCGGGCCCAGCCAGAGCAGCGCCTGGCGCAAGCCGCTGTCCGCCTCTTTATTGCCGCTGGCCATCGGCTCGAGCAGGGCGATCCCTTCCCGGCGTGTCTCTTCCCGCCAGGTTAATGCTTTGCCCAACGCCACCCGCGGGGCGTTCTCCTGCGGATGCTGCGCCACGTACTGGCGCAGCTCGCTGATAGCCTGCGGATAGAGCGATTTGTCGCTGGCCATGGTCAGGTAATATTCCGCCGCCAGCCCGGCAGGCGGCGTATTGCCATTGAACATACTGCGCCAGGTCGCCAGCGCCCCGGGGATATTGCCTCCGCGCGCCTGCTGGCGGGCCAGGCTGAGCTGGCCCTGCGGCACCTGCGACATCTTTTTGGCGTTGTCCAGATCCTGTAGTCCCGGGCTGTCAGGGGCCGCTTTCGCCAGACGCGCGCGCCACTGCGCCGCCGCCTGCATATCGCCCCCCTGCTGCGACCAGAGCGCCATCAGATACAGCGCCTGGGTGTTGTTGGCATCCACCGAGAGCACCTTCTGCAGGGACTCCATCGCCAGCTCGTCATGAGATTTCTCATGCCAGTAGTTGGCCTGAGCGAACAGCGCCTGTAGCGCCGCGTCGTTCCCCGCCGCCAGCGCGCCGCCCGAGGCAGCGAGAGTCAACGCGCCGGTGAGGCAGAACGTGGTGAGCCGACGGGTGTTTTTCATCGTTATTATTTTTCTTTTCATTGGTTATCCCCCGAACCCAGACGCTTACGGGCGTGACGTTTAAACATCGCGGTCAGCGCCAGTCCCATTATCGAGGTGGCAATCAGCCCCAGCACCGCCAGGAAACCTGAGTGCTGGCTGGCATACCAGACCGCCATCATGTACCACGGCATCTGACCGCTGGGGAACGGCGTACTCACCTGGAAGCTGCGCACCCCGTTATCGCTGGTGATCACCGCGGTATCGCCGCGGATCCCGGCGTTAATGCGCGGCGATTCCAGATCGGTCTTCAGTCGCGCCAGCTGGTCATCATTGCTGGCCAGCGCCACCACCACCAGGCGGGTGGAATTCCACGGCGAGCGATAGCTGATGAACCCGCGCCAGGCGCTGCTCGACGAAAAGTAGCGATCGGCGTCGAGGCTGGCGGAAGTCCAGTCGCCGGTGAGCCGGCGCTGGACTTTTTGCCACAGGTCTGGCTCGCGGACGCTCAGCACATTATCTACCGGGCGATAGGGTGAGTCGGCCAACAGGCTCTGGTTAAAGGCCTGCTGATCGAGAGCGGTGACCGCCAGCACGTCACGTTCACGCAGCGACTGCAAATCCCCCCCGCCGGTGGGCATCCCGAGCACGACGCGGTTATTCGCCAGCGCGGTGCCGGTCGCGTTCCCGGAGCGTGCCGCCAGATTCAGCAGGGTCGCCACCTGGGTTTCAGACGGGTCCGCCGGCAGCAGAAGGGTCGTCTGCGAATAGTCCGCCAGCCGCGAGAAGGGGAACGAGGCGCCAACAAAGTAGGAGAGATTGGGCAACAGCGAGAAGTGACGCGTCTTGCTCAAATCGATCCAGGAGTCGTCAGTGATCCGGCTCTTGATATTGTTATTCAGCAGCACCGAACACGGAACATCGTCCTTCGGCACCACATTGAAGTACATCGACAGCTGGTTATCGCCGTAAATCAGGTAGGGCGCCAGCGGGATGGTAAAGCGCTCCTGGCGCGCATCGCCCCCGAGGTAGCGCCAGACTTTCTCCAGCGGCCCCTGCTTGTTCATCGGCAGGTTGTTGAGGAAGGTGCCGTTGAGCGTGACGCTCAGCAAGGACTTGTCCTCATTAATCCAGCTTTCCGACGGGAAGCGGTAGCCAACCTGTAGCGGAATGGTCTCTCCATCCCACAGATAGAGATCGGGCGCGGCGCGGAAGGCGATACGTAAAGGTTCGTGCCAGACGCCGCTGACGGTCGGGCTTTGATCCTTACGCAGCAGCTCGCTGAGCTTGACCGGACGATCGGTGGGGATCCAGCGCGGGGCATCATATGCTTTGCCAACCGGGATGGTCTGCGGTTCGACATCCATCGTCGCGGTTTGCGGCGCAAAGTTGCCGCGGGTTAACCGCCAGGCGGCCATGCGCAGCGCCGTATCGTTTTTGCCGACAATCAGCAGCAGTTTATAGGCCGGATTGGCGGGGTTGGCGATGATGCGCAGCAGCGGCTTATCGGTTTCCGGCAGCATCATGCCGCCCACCTGCTCCCCCGGATGGCCAATCACGATGCCGTGGCGTTCCGGCAGACGGTCGCGCAGAGCGCTGAAGGCAATGCCGCGATAGTCCGCCTGGATACCCAGCCAGGAGGAGATCAGCGCCGCGGCGCTGAAGACGTCCGCCGACGGCTTGGACCCATAGGCGACCGCAATGTCCGCCGGGGTCATCTGCATGCTGTCAAAGAAGGGCCGCGGGAAGTGGCTCAGGTCGTCGCTGATGTTCAGCTGCTGGCTTTCCCAGCTGAAATGCGACGTGGGCAGCACCGTCACCCGCGACGTATCATGAATGTCACGCTGGCACTGCAGGGTATCGCCATCATTGATCTTCACGCTCAGGTTATTGCTGGAGACCATCAGCGCGGGCGGAATATCCAGCTGATAATGGGAGACATCCTCGCCATCGGCGCCCAGCGGCAGCGTGCCGAGCGGTTGACCGTTGAGCATCAGCTGCAGGGTGGCGTTGCGGCTCGCCATCTCCGGCGATACGCGAACGGCAAGGCTGAGCTGAGAATGGATCACCACCTGATCGGCAGGCAGGGTAAAGCTGACCCCACCCTGTCGCTGGCCGCCGCTGAGGATAATCCCGTCCGGCATCCCCATCTGCGCCAGATTCAGATCGCCTCCCCAGACCGGAGCGACAGGAATGACCTCCGGCGCGGCCGTGCCGCTCACCGGCGGGGGTAAGTCCGGCATAACCGGCGCAGGGGCCGTCGCCGCCGCATCGCCGGCGGTGGCGGGGGCTGCCGGAGAGGCGCCCTCCTCCGGCGAGGCAGCCGGAGGTTCGTCGCCTGGCTCGCTGTCCGCCGCGTCGTTGAGCTGCGGGAAGCTCAGCGGGGCAGCGGAGCCGGAGCCCGGTTCTTCACTGTGTAGCGCAGGCGCAGAGAGCATCCCTGCCAGCAGCGCCAGCGTGGTTAATCGCTTCATAACGTCCCATCCTCCTGCGCCGTTTTCGCCACTGTTGCCCGATTGCGCTGGCTACGACGGGTTTTCCACGTCAGCCAGAACAGTTCGAACACGCAGCGTAAAATGGTGAAGAAGGAGCGGAACGGGTTATCCTGCGGGCGCGGCGGATTAATCCACGCATCCGCGCGGGCCAGCACCACGCGCACCAGTTCACGGCGGCGCGAAAGCGGAATATCTTCATCAAACTTGAGGCGCAGGAAGCGCTCGTCATAGGTGACCAGCTGGGCCGGAATCGAGATAGCCCCGGACTGCAGGATCAGCTCAATCTCTTCGATGTCATCCTCCAGATGGCGATTATCAGGCGCGACCACGCGGCAGCCGCCCATCGACAGGTCCGCGGTATGGCTGCGCGAGACGATGCCGCTGGCGTAATGGATCACCACCGGAATATCGACATCGATACGAATGGTTTTTCGCACCTGCCGCGTTTCGCGCGCCACGGCAATCGCCGCCAGCAGGAAGATCAGACTGTAGATCCCCCACCCGACGTTGAGGGCGATAACGTTGGGATCCGAGCCAAAGTAGTCATGGCCAATCGCCCGGACGATGCCGACCACCACCCCCAGGGCCAGCAGGCAGGCCACCACCAGGTGCGGGCGCACCACGGTGAAATCGAAGTAGCCGACGTCCAGCAGCCCCCCCTTATCGGTAACGTTGAACTTGCCGCGTTTGGGGAAAATCATCGTCACCAGAGTCGGCAGCACCAGGTGGAAGGCCAGCACAATATCGTAGATCTCCCCCCAGAAGCTGTAGCGATAGCGGCCGTTCATTCGCGAACCAACGTAAATAGCGAGGAACAGGTGCGGCAGGGCATAGGAGACGATCAGGCTCGCTGAAGAGTAAATAATATTGAGGTTAAACAGCAGGTAAGCCAGCGGGGCGGTGACAAACACCACCCTCGGGAGCGCGAACTGGTAGTAGAGCATGGCGCTGAGATAGCACAAGCGCTGCTGAAAAGTCAGCCCGCGGCCAAACAGCGGATTATCGACGCGGAAAATCTGCGTCATCCCGCGCGCCCAGCGGGTACGCTGGATGACGTGCACCACCAGGCGTTCAGTAGCGAGGCCTGCGGCCAGTGGGATATCGAGAAAGGCCGACTTCCACCCCAGACGCTGAAACTTCAGCGCCGTATGAGCATCTTCGGTCACCGTTTCGACGGCGAAACCGCCGATCTGCGCCAGCGCCTCGCGACGGATCACCGCGCAGGAGCCGCAGAAAAAGGTGGCGTTCCAGTTGTCGTTCCCCTGCTGAATCGGGCCATAGAACAACATCCCTTCGTTGGGAATGTTACGTCCGACGGAGAGGTTACGTTCAAACGGGTCCGGGGAATAGAAGTAGTGCGGCGTCTGCACCAGAGCCAGCATCGGGTCTTTCAGGAAACCGCCGACGGTGGCCTGCAGGAAGACGCGCGTGGCGACGTGGTCGCAGTCGAAAACGCAGATAAGCTCCCCCTGAGTCAGGGTCAGCGCATGGTTAAGGTTCCCCGCTTTGGCGTGCTTGTTGTCATTGCGGGTGATATAGCCCACCCCAACGTCGGCGGCGAAGACGGCAAACTCGCTGCGCTTACCGTCATCCAGAAGATAGATTTTCATTTTATCTTTTGGATAATCAATGCATTGTGCCGCCAGGACGGTATCGCGCACCACCTCCAGCGGTTCGTTATAGCTCGGAATATAGATATCGACCGTCGGCCACTTACTCATATCATCCGGCAGCGGAACAATGCCGCGCTTCAGCGGCCAGACCGTCTGCAGATAGTTAAGCAGTAGCATCACCCAGATATAGACTTCCGCCAGAAAGAGTCCCATGCCGAGAATAGCTTCAATGGACGAGTTGAAGTGCAGGGTCTGCGTGAGGCGAAAATACATGTAACGGGTGGACATCAGCAGCGACGTGACGACCATAATGACCGATACGCTGCGGCGCTTGCTGAAGCCCATCAGAAAGAGAATACCGATACTTAACAGACCAAAAATATACTGCTTTTGGCTGTCCATCGGCGTGATCACCACCAGCACGGCGACCGGTGACAGCACCAGCGCCAGCAACCAAAAAAGGGATTTTTTCATTCAGCAGCCCTGCAAAAAGTTAACGCCCTGACATGCGTGGCTGGCTGTGCACCGTGCCATCGCCAATATGAATACCCAACAGCGAAGATATTTTTTTAGCCATGATTTCAATATCGAAGGCCGCTGCCGAGGAAGCGTTAAAGTCCAGGATCGACTTCTGCGAGGCATTGGCCTCCACCACGCTTTCATCACGATGGATCACGCCAAGCAGTCGCTCGCCCAGTTTCTCTTCCATCAGGCTGGTGACGTCCCGGCTGACCTGGCGACGGCTATCGCTTTGGTTAATGACGAAATAGTGCCCGTGCTTATGATTCAGCGCCGCGCCGGTCAGGCGCTGCTTTTCTACGTGCGCCAGGGTCGACATCGAGGCGGTATCCGCCAGCAGCGGGATAAGATGCAGGTCCGCCAGCCCCGTCAGCGCCTTTAGCGCGGGCGAAGGTCCAGGGGGCATATCGGCGATGGTGATAAGCCCGGGATAATTAAGCAGCGCGGACAGACCGCGCTGGAGGAAATGGTCATTATGGGTCAGTTGCTCATCAAACGCCTGACGCTGCGCCTCGCTCACTTCGCCATATGGCAGGACGAAAATATTACTGCCGGCGCTCAACACGCACTGGCTCCAGTCGTGCAGCTCCAGCGCCTTCGCCACATAGCCCCGCTCATCGTTCAGCGGTACGCCAAAATGCAAACGCAGCGCGTTCTGGACATCAAAATCCAGCGCCAGAACTTTGCTGCCCGTCCGCGCCAGCGAATAGGCTAAATTGGCCGCCAGGGTCGTTTTCCCTACGCCGCCTTTCGGTGAACAGACGCAAATCAACGGCATGTCGCGATCCTTTCCAGAAGTGATTTCAAAGGCTGGTCTTTATTTTTCGCCACCGGCTCCGCGCTTTCCGCGGCGAACAGGTGGGCATAGTTCTCGGCGGCGGGCGCGGGTCGGGGGGCCATTCTCGGCGGCGGCGCCATGGCCGGTTCCGACGCCGGAATTGAAGGCGCAGGGGTCGGCGCAGGCTCCTGCCTGACCGGCTCCGGTGCGGCTGCGGCGGTCTCCACGACCGGCTGGGAAGTAGCAGGCGCGGCCGAAGCGGCAGACACAACAGGATCAGAGGTTGGCGCCGCTGCTACGGCCGCCTCTACCTGGCGGAACAGATCCGCGGGCACCGACTGCGGCAACGGCGCGGAGACCGAGCCTCCCAGCGCCAGAGAAGAGGGTTTCTCGGCGCCGGGATTTAGCTGATTGAGGATCGCCCAGTCGCCGTGTTCCCGCGTGGCGGCTTGCGAAGAAAGATCCTGAAAGTTGAGGTTTTGCGTCCGCGTTTTTTCTTGAAAGCGCTGCAGATCATCATAATGGTTCATTGATAACCTCATGATTTTAAAAATTTCATATTAAGTTTGTTGTTATTTTCTGCGTATATTAAAAATATCGTGACGCTTCTGGGATGCCAGATAACGCGCCGATGGTGACGTACCAATACACACGATTGACAGGGTTATAATAGTTTAGAATTTGATTTTCGGGATGATTCCACGGCAGAAGTATCGCTACACTAACATTTCCCTTGCAGAAGGGTAGCCCCATTTTTTAGGTATGCGTACATCCTTAACTTCCCGCAATCACCACGCTTCCCAGTCGTTTTTATATAAAAGTATTAGGTCATGATGAAATCATAGCGTCAGATCAGCGAAAGAATAAACCTGAACCATTTTAATTTCTCTTTAATTCTATAAAAATGGACTGAAAGGCTTATTTTTTCGGATAATCTACGAAGAATGCTCTGAGAGCGTGACATAAACTGCGGCAATATGCGTTAGCGCCAGGTTTTATCCACGGCGGGAGAGAAGCTCCCGGCCATGGGACCGGGAGCGCGCCATCAGGCGTGGGACTTTTGCGGATTCTCATCCTGGTCGACGGCAAAGCAGGCCACCAGCTGGCCGCCGTAATCCTTCAGCTGCGGCTGGAGCTGAGTGCAGGGGCCAAAGCGACGGCGACAGCGCGCGTTAAAGGCGCAGCCCGGTGGCGGATTTAGCGGGCTCGGCAGTTCGCCGGTCAGCTTGATCCGCTCGCGCCGGTCGTCTGGGTTCAGACGCGGCGTCGCCGACAGCAGCGCCTGGGTGTACGGATGACGCGGATTGTTGAAGATCTGGTCTTTGGTGCCCTTCTCCACGCAGCGGCCGAGATACATCACCATCACTTCATCGGCGATGTGCTCGACGACCGACAGGTCGTGGGAGATAAACACGTAGGACAGACCTAAATCCTGCTGCAAATCCATCATCAGGTTCAGCACCTGGGCGCGTACCGAAACGTCCAGCGCGGAGACCGGCTCATCGGCAATCACCACATCTGGATCCAGCATCAGCCCGCGAGCAATAGCGATACGCTGACGCTGACCGCCGGAGAACATATGCGGGTAGCGATCGTAATGCTCGGTTTTCAAGCCCACTTTCGCCATCATCGCCAGCGCTTTTTCACGCCGCTGCTCTTTGCTCAGGCTGCTGTTAATCAGCAGCGGCTCCTCCAGAATCTGCCCCACTTTTTTACGCGGGTTCAGCGAACCATACGGGTTCTGGAACACAATCTGGATTTTTTGCCGCCGCAGCTTCTGCGCCTGCGGGTCGTGCTTAAGCAGATCCTGCCCCTGATAATAGAGCTCGCCGCCGGTGGGGATCTCAATCATCGTCAGCAGACGACCGAGGGTCGATTTGCCGCAGCCCGACTCCCCCACTACCGCCAGCGTTTTACCGCGCTCAAGGGTAAAGGAGACGCCGTCCAGCGCCTTCACCAGCCGTTCCGGGGCGAATAACCCCTTCTTCACCGGATAGTGTTTTTTCAGATCAATGGCCTGCAACAGCGGTTGTGGCGTGGCGGCCTTTTGCGTACTCATAATCCAGGCCTCCCGGCATCATCGAGTGGGTAGTGACATTTAGACTGGCGGCCGCCGGTCAGATCCGCGAGCGCCGGCTCTTCGCTACGGCATTTATCCGTGGCATAGGGGCAGCGCGGATTAAGCAGGCAGCCGTTGGGACGGTCATATTTCCCCGGCACCACGCCCGGCAGCGAGGCCAGACGCGCTTTATCCTGGGCGAATTCCGGCAGCGCGCGCAGCAGCGCCTGGGTATAAGGATGGCGCGGCGCGCGGAAGATATCTTTCGCGTCACCGGTCTCCACCACCTGACCCGCGTACATAACGATAATTTTATGCGCGGCTTCCGCCACCAGCGCCAGGTCGTGGGTGATCAGCACCAGCGCCATATTCTCCTGCTGCTGCAGATCCAGCAGTAGCTCAATGATTTGCGCCTGAATGGTCACGTCCAGCGCGGTGGTCGGTTCATCGGCAATCAGTAGTTTTGGCCGACAGGCAATCGCCATCGCGATCATCACACGCTGGCTCATGCCGCCGGAAAGCTGATGCGGATAGACGTCCAGCCGCGAGGCCGGATCGGGAATGCCCACCAGGTTCAGCAGGTCGATGGCCCGCTGGCGGCGGGTTTGCTTATTACCACCCTGATGGACCTTAATCGCTTCCATAATCTGGTAGCCGACGGTAAAGCACGGGTTGAGGCTGGTCATTGGATCCTGGAAGATCATCGCCACTTCCGCCCCCACCAGCTGGCGCCGCTCTTTTTCAGAGATGCGCTGCAGATCGCGGCCGTTAAATTCCAGTTTGTCCGCCATCACCCGCCCGGGATAGTCAATCAGCCCCATAATCGCCAGCGAGCTGACGGATTTACCGGAGCCGGACTCTCCGACGATACCGACCACTTCACCCTGCTTCACGCTATAGCTGATGCGGTCTACTGCGCGGAACGGCGCGTTTTCATCGCCGAAATGCACCGATAATTTATCTACATTCAATAACGCCATCTCGAACCTCTTACTGCTTCAGTTTGGGATCGAGCGCGTCACGCAGACCGTCACCCATCAGGTTAAATGCCAGCACCGTCAGCAGGATCGCCACGCCCGGGAAGGTGACTACCCACCAGGCGCTCTGCGCGAACTGCAACACGTCGGAAAGCATGGTGCCCCACTCCGGCGTCGGCGGCTGCGCGCCCATGCCGAGGAACCCCAGCGCTGCCATGTCGAGAATGGCGTTGGAAAAGCCCAGCGACGCCTGAACGATCAGCGGCGCGAGACAGTTAGGCAGAATATTAACGAACATCTGGCGCATCGCGCCGGCGCCCGCTACGCGGGAGGCGGTCACGTAGTCACGGTTGACCTCCACCAGCACCGCGGCGCGCGTGAGACGCACATAGTGCGGGAGCGCCACGAAGGTTAGCGCCAGCGAGGCGTTGGCGATGGAGGGCCCGAAGATTGCCACCAGCACCAGCGCCAGCAGCAGACTCGGCAGCGCCAGCATAATATCGACGACGCGCATGATGATTGAGTCCACCACTCCGCCGAAATAGCCCGCCACCAGGCCGAGCACCACGCCGAGGATCAGCGACAGAACCACCACCAGGCAGCCCACCAGCAGCGACAGTCGGGCGCCGTACATCAGGCGCGACAGAATATCGCGGCCCACGTCGTCGGTGCCGAGCAGATGCGCCATGCTGCCGCCGTCCTGCCAGAACGGCGGCGCCAGCAGCGAATCACGGAACTGATCCGCCGGGTTATAGGGGGCGAGGAAGTTGGCGAATACCGCGATGACGATCATCACCACCACGTATACCAGCCCGACGACCGCCCCTTTGTTGCGTTTGAAATAGTGCCAGAACTCCTGCAGCGGAGTCATGGGTACCGGCGCAGCGATAACTTTATTTTCAGTAACTTGTGACATGATGGCCCCTTACTTCTTATGCCGGATACGCGGGTTCACCACGCCGTACAGCAGGTCGACCAGCAGGTTGACGAGGATAATCATCGTCGCCACCAGCAGCACCCCGCCCTGCACCACCGGATAATCGCGACGCTGCAGCGCGTCGATCAGCCAGCGACCTAAACCAGGCCATGAGAAAATGGTTTCCGTCAGGATGGCGCCCGCCAGCAGGGTGCCCACCTGCAGACCAATCACCGTGACCACCGGCAGCATCGCGTTACGCAGCGCGTGGATCACGATCACCCGCATCCGGGTCAGGCCTTTGGCGCGCGCGGTACGGATATAGTCTTCGCCAAGCACTTCCAGCATCGACGAACGGGTCATACGCACGATCACCGCCAGCGGGATGGTGCCCAGCACGATAGCGGGCAGGATCATATGCATTAAGGCGTCAATAAAGTCGCCCTGCTCGCCCCAGATGGCGGTGTCGATCAGCATAAAGCCGGTCAGCGGCAGGGTATCGTCAAGGAACACCGTATCGCTGATACGCCCGGAGACCGGCGTCAGGTTTAGCTGCACCGAAACCAGCATAATCAGCATCATGCCCCACCAGAAGATAGGCATTGAGTAGCCGGTCAGCGCCAGGCCCACCGCGGTGTGGTCAAAGATGGAGCCGCGTTTTACCGCAGCCAGCACGCCCACCGGAATGCCGACGGCGACGGCGAAGATCATCGCGCAGACGCCCAGCTCAAGAGTGGCTTTAAAGCGCGGGACAAACTCCTGCCACACGGGAATGCGGCTTTTCAGCGAGATGCCTAAATCGCCGTGCATCACGCCCCAGATATAGTGGGCATATTGCTGCCACAGCGGCTTATCAAGGCCCATTTCGGCCAGCAGCTGCGCGTGACGTTCGGGGGAAATACCACGTTCGCCCGCCATAATCATCACCGGATCGCCGGGGATCATATGGACGAAGGCAAAGGTGAGAAGGGTGATACCGATAAATGTCGGGATGACTAGTCCCAGACGTCGGAGAATAAACTGCAACATAACCCGGATTCTCTCTAGTGACGCCCCGCCTGGCGACAGGGCGTCTGTATTGCTCACAAAAGCATTCCCCGGAATAGCGGGAATACGCCCCCCGCCTCTCCCACGCGGGGAGAGGGGGTCAGGCATCGTGCTTATTATTCGACAGAGACGTTATCGAAGTGGTGTTTGCCCAGCGGGTCCACCACATAGCCTTTGACTTCTTTACGCACCGGCTCATAGACGGTGGAGTGAGCAATGATCAGCGCCGGAGCCTGGTCATGCATCACTACCTGAGCCTGTTTGTACAGTTCAATACGCTTGTTGTGGTCGTCGGTAGCGCGGGCCGGCTGAATGAGATCTTCAAACGGCTTATAGCACCAGCGCGAGTAGTTGGAGCCGTCTTTCGCCGCGGCGCAGCTGAACAGGGTCGCGAAGAAGTTATCCGGATCCCCGTTGTCGCCGGTCCAGCCCATCATCACGCTCTGGTGCTCGCCCGCTTTCGCCCGCTTCAGATACTCGCCCCACTCGTAGGTGACGATCTTGGCCTGGACGCCAATCTTGGCCCAGTCAGCCTGAATCATCTCCGCCATGCGGCGGGCGTTCGGGTTGTACGGACGCTGTACCGGCATCGCCCACAGATCGATGGTGAAGCCTTTTTCCAGGCCCGCTTCTTTCAGCAGCTGCTTCGCCTTCTCCGGATCGTAGGTGTAGTCCTTAACGTCGTCGTTATAGCCCCACATGGTCGGCGGGATCAGGTTCTTCGCCGCCTGGCCTGCGCCCTGGTAAACCGCTTTGATGATCGCTTCTTTGTTGACCGCGTAGGTCAGCGCCTGACGTACTTTGACGTCGTCCAGCGGTTTCTTCTCGGTGTTAAAGGAGAGATAACCAACGTTCAGACCCGGCTGTTCCAGCAGGGTAATGTTCTTATCTTCCTTCATGCGCGCGATGTCCGCCGGGTTCGGGTACGGCATCACCTGGCACTCATTTTTCTGCAGCTTGGCATAGCGCACGGAAGCGTCCGGGGTGATGGAGAAGACCAGACGATCGATCTTCGGCTTGGTACCCCAGTAGCCCGGGAAGGCTTTATACAGAATGCGGGAATCTTTCTGGTATTGCAGCAGCTGGAATGGGCCGGTACCGATAGGATTGAGATCCACTTTTTCCGGCGTGCCGGCTTTCAGCATGTTGTCAGCATACTCTTTCGAAAGAATGGAGGCGAAGTCCATGGCCAGATCAGCGAGGAACGGCGCTTCCGGACGGGTCAGGACGAACTGGACGGTATTATCGTCCACTTTCTTCACTTCGCTAATCAGGTCCGGTAAGCCCATCCCTTCAAAGTATTCATAGCTGCCGCCAGAAACTTTATGGTACGGGTTATTAGTATTCTTCTGGCGATCGAAGGAGAACACCACGTCATCGGCGTTCAGGTCACGGGTTGGTTTAAAGTCTTTATTATCCTGCCACTTCACACCCTGACGGAGGTGGAAAGTATAGGTTTTGCCATCCGCACTGACTTCCCATTTCTCAGCAAGTCCTGGAATAACTTCCGTCGTACCGGTTTTAAATTCGACCAGGCGGTTATAGATCGGTACGGAGCTGGCATCATAGGTGGTGCCAGAGGTGAAGAGCTGTGGGTTAAATCCTTCCGGCGAGCCTTCAGAACAATAAACCAGGGTTTTCGCTTGCACGCTGGCGGCGACGGTCATGGCGACCAGGCTCAGACCAAGCTTCAGCATCCCTGATTTCTTCAAGGAAATACTCATTATTCTGCTCCAAAATTGTGATGTTGTTTGCATATATCCGCCGGACCTTTATTTATTTTTTACCCGGTCCGGTCGGTGGTGCCCGAAGGCGTAGAGAGAGATGGGGATTCCTTTCGCAAAAACGACTGAGTTGCAGTACGGATTCTCCATGAAATGCCCCTCATGCCCTACAATCTGTCAACAGAATGGGGAAACGTCAATACAGCCAGCCGGGTTTTACATCCAGCGTGAGAAACGGCAGGCAAAGATTAAAAAAACTTCAGGACGCTATTTTCAGCAGAGAAATTTATGCTACTGGCAATTCAGCAGAATAAAGACCTTATTAATTTGCAACACCCAGTGGGAAACAATGCCAGCAAATGAGAAAAATTTCTTGCTGTGTGACCAATATGTGAGCGATTAATAGCGTGAACGTTAAAACGCACAGCGGAAAATGCTGCATTCAGCCATAAGCTTCGCGAAAAAAGATCTGTTCATCGATAAAAAAATGCAATGGAAGATGTCACAAAATAGCGAATAGCCGGCTGAAAACGTGAGTAAAGACGTTTATTGTGATTTTGGTGGTATTTTTGGCCAGTTGTGCACTGATGATGCCCGGCGGCGCTGCGCTTGGGCGGGCCTACGAAACGCGAGTCGAACCTCCTGCCCCCGGAGGTTCTCATCCTCACAGGCCCCAGATGCAAAAAAGCCTGCTCATTGAGCAGGCTTTTCGAATTTGGTCGGTGATAGAGGATTCGAACCTCCGACCCCTTCGTCCCGAACGAAGTGCGCTACCAGGCTGCGCCAATCACCGAATGCGGGGCGCATCTTACTGCTGGGATGCCTACCCGTCAATGCCTTATTTTCAAAAAATCGCTCAACCGGCGAGAAACTCAGCAGCCTGAGCAGCGAATCGCCGGTTGCTCAACGTTTTTAGCGGCAGTTGACCTCAAACGTTTTGCGATACTCGGATACCTTACATGTCACCGGCTCGCCGAGATAGGTTGCGCCCGCCGGGGTGAATGTAAACTCTCCCAGTAGCATCGTCAGCTCCCCCAGCTCCGGGCAGGATTGCTGATGACGCATAATATCCGGGCGGGTATCGTTATTCACCGCCCGGGCGATGTCGCTGTATGCCAGCTTGTCGGCAAAGGCATTAGCACAAAACTGCAGTTCGCTTTGCGCCATATGCGCGGCCTGCCCCTTCAGCTCGGCATGCTGTGCCAGCAGCAGCTGGCGAACCTCGCCGGCCCGGCTGTAGCCAATCGCCGTATAGCCGGCCTTATTGCTGAGGTTGACGCTGGCACCAGCCGCAAGCAGCGCCTCGACATTGGCTTTATTATTCATTTTGACCGCCAGCATCAGCGGGCTGAGATCGTTGGCGGAAAGCTGGTCCACCTTTGCGCCGCGCTGCGCCAGCGCCGCGATCACCGCAGGCGCCCCCTGACCCGCCGCCACCTGCAGCGCCGTGAGTCCTTCACGGTTCGGCTTATCCACTTCCACCCCGGAGGCCGACAGCGCCAGCACCAGATCGGGATCATCCCCCGCCGCCGCCAGCATCAGCGGTGTGGTGCCGGATTTATCCGCCAGGCTGGTGTCCGCCCCGGCGTTGGCCAACGTCGTGATGGTTTCCGCCGATCGCGCGTGATCGACAGCGAGGAAAAAGGCCGATTCCCCGGACGCGTTGACGGCCTTCACGTCCGCGCCGTGCTTGAGGAGCAGCGCCACTATCTCGTCGACGTTCTTCTTAAACGCGCCGGGCGCCAGTTGTAACGCCATGTCTTCGGTCATCAGCGCGCGATTGCCCGTCGCCAGCGATTTCGCCGCCGTTACGCCAACTATCTTGTCCAGCGTACTCTCCTCTTCGACAGGCGCATCGGGCTTTTTCATCGCCAGAATATGCTGATAGTCGTTTCTGACGTCCCCGCCGTCGGAGATGGCGGACATCAATGCCGTACTCTTGTCGATGGAGGTCTGATTCACCGACGCTCCCGCCTGGAGAAGATCGCCGATAATCGCGGTATCGCTGCCACGCGCCGCCGCCAGCATCAGCGCCGTGACGCCCTGGCGCGTCTGGAGGTTCGGCTTCGCCCGACGCTTAAGCAGCAATTCCACCACATCGCGACGATTTTCCGCAGCAGCGACCATCAGGCCGCTTAAGCCGGTTTTATCCTGACCATCCACATCAATGCCGTTATCCAGCATGGCTGCGATCGTCGCTGGCGCATCGTATTTACAGGCCAGCAGGAACTGGCTGGTCTCTTCCTCAGACTGGCAGCCCGCGAGCATCATCAGGCACAGTAGGACCAACCCCTTTATCACCTTCATCCTTTCTCTCCATGAAAAGTTCATGCACAGGGGAAGCGAGGAAACAGGGGTAATCAAAGAAGAAGAGGTCACCTGCCAGACACGTCCACTGTGCGAAAAAAATCCCTCGCGCGGCGTCAGCCGGCGAGGGATTAGCTTATCCTGGGCTCAGGAAAGGAAAACAGACCCGAGAATCTGAAAACTATCGGGCCTTACTTTTTCCACCGGCACCAGTTGTTGTTCTCATTGATCCCGCCATCCGGCGAGGTATAGCCGAGGCAGCCCATAATGGTGTCGTACAGCTCGACGTGACGGCGCGGCACCTTCATCGCGGCCTGCTGCTGCAGATGGGCAAACGCGGCGGCGTGATCGGGATTTTCCAGGTACTTATCCGACATCCACACCATCATCGGCACGCGGAACTGCTCCGGCGGCGCCATCTTGCGCGGCGTACCGTGCAGGTGTTCACGCTCGTTAATCGACTCCCCGTGGTCGGCGGCATAGAACACAATCGCTTTCTTATCCCGCAGCTGGTCGAGGACGCTGACGATAAAGTGATCGACATAGGTCACGCTATTGTCGTAGGAATTGATCAGTTCCGCTTTCGAGCACTTGTTGTCGACGCCGACGCACTCCGGTTTCCACTGGGCGAAGCTGCGCGGGTAGCGTTGGGTGTAGTTAAAATGGGAGCCTTTGGTGTGGAGAATGATCAGATGCTTACCGGAGGCGTTGCCCTGCGCCATACCGCGCTTCATCTCATCCACCAGCAGCATATCGTCAACGCTCTTACCGCGGTTGCGCGGCTCGGCGCCAATCTGCTCGCGGTAGGCGATATTGTTGGCCATCGTGTTGCTGTAGAACCACATCTCGCTCTGCATGGCGTACAGATTGCCGCTGAAGCCCAGCTGATGCAGCACGGCAAAGACATTCTGCTCTTTGAGCGTCCGCTGGGGGTTATCTTCCGCCCCGCCCTCGCGCACAAACATGCAGCGTAACGACAGTTTGGTAGCGGTATCGCACGAGTAACCGCGGAAGGCGACGAGATTCTTCTCTTTCTCCAGCTCTGGCGTGGTATTGCGGCTATAGCCGAGGATGCCCATATGGTCCCAGCGGGTCGTTTCGCCAATGATAAACACCACGTAGGTATCATCCAGACCTTCCGGCGCGACGTAGGTGAACTTCTTCGCCGGGTTAATCAGCGATTTGTTGTCTGAGGATTCATCCACCTGCGCCCAGGCGTACAGACCCAGCGCCGACAACCAGTTCGACGGCAGGTAAGAGTTGGCGATCACCCCACCATAGCTCGGCATATCCACTTCCGAATGGCGCTCCACATCATGCTGGCGCAGCTCTAGCAGGCGGATGGGTCCCCAGACAATCAGTCCGGCCAGCACCACGATCAGCACGTTTTTAACCCGCTGGCCCGGGGTGCGCAGCTGGCGCAGCAGCGTATGGCGGCAGCGGTTGCTCCAGATGAACAGCAACGGCGGCGCGCTCATCGCCACCAGCCAGAGGATCAGGTGCCAGCCGATGACCTCTTTCGACAGGTCGATATCGGTGGTCATCACCGAAGCGATAATCCCGTAGCCAATCACCACATTGAGGAACGTCATGTAGTAACTCGCCGCGGCGGAAAACAGGACAATCAGCGTCGCCAGAATGCGCCAGATACGGCGGCCGAACAGCGACAGAAGACGTAACAGGAAGAAGGTGACAAATACCGTGGCAACCAGTTCAACAACACCGGAAAGCCCTTTCCAGAAAGTGAACTCTTGAGCATAACCATCGAAACGCCGGAAAAAAACGGCGACGTTCATAAACCAGCCGATGTACAGCGCCAGCCAAAAACTAAGCTTCTGCTGCGTCATCGTTCTAATATATTTCATGCAAGCAAACCTGGAAAAAGAAGAATAAAACACCGCCTGACGCTGTGGCACGAGTCAGTAGGCTAATAGGGTGCGTTAGGGTTGGTTATCAGAAACCTCTACAAACCGCGATAAGTAGACCACAGGGAACGAGAAAAGTATCAGGAGGGAATGCGATCCAGCCAAACATTTACAAAACATTTGGCTGGATTGGCACTATTTGCTTAGGGAAATAACCAGGGGCACGTTTCACGCTGCAGGTTTCAGGCGTGCGCCTCGTTATATACCGTGCTTTTCGGCTGACGAATGGTGGTGGATAACGCCAGCGAGAGGATCAGCAGGGCGAAGATCACGCAGAAGGTCACGTAGAAACCGCCGAACAGCGAAGCGATGAGAGAGCCGCAGATGCTGCCGATACCGAAGCCCAGATAAATCACGCCATAGTTTTTCGCCAGATTGTTCAGACCAAAGAACTCACTCACCAGCGACGGAAAGACGGTAATGGTGCCGCCGAAGTTAAAGGCGACGCAGGCGATGGCGGCGAAGAAGGTCAAGGCATTCAGCGGGGCGAACAGCAGCGCGGCCATCCCCACCAGCGACACGACCTGACCGATGGTAATCACGCGAATGCGGGAGATTTTATCAGACAGGATACCTAACACCAGGCGACCACTGAGGTTCGCAATCGAGATAACCGTTACCGCGTTGGCCGCCGTGGCGACATCCAGGTGGACCATTCCCTGGGCAATATCTTTCGCTACGCCAATTACGTACAGACCGCTCATGCAGGCCGTCAGGAACATCACCGCCAGCATCCAGTACTGCGGTTTACGCATCGATTCGGCGAGGGTGAAGTCGTTTTCCACGACGCCGTTGGCCGCGGTGGCTGCCGGGTGATTTGGCGCATCTTTCATCAGGGTCGCGCCAAAGACGATCATCACCAGCACGATAGCGCCCCAGATAACGAAGGTTTTTTCCAGGCCAACGGTGGCCAGCAGGTGGGAATCAATGAATTTGAACCCCAGGCTGCCGAGACCATAGGAGCCAATGGAGAAGGCGGAGATCAGCCCTTTACGTTCCGGGAACCATTTCACGCAGTTCGACAGGGTCAGCAGGTAACCGGCGCCGTCCGCCAGCCCCACCAGCACGCCCGCGCTCAGCCACAGCATCATCAGGCTGCTGGAGTGCGCGGTCAGGAAGAAGCCCAGGCCGAGCAGGATCCCGGAGGCCATGGTGACGCGCTTCACGCCAAAGCGCTCCTGCAGCTTGCCGGCGACCGACGAAGAGAGCGCCAGCCCGAGGCTCAGCAGACCAAAGGAAAAAGCCACCTGACTGACCGGCTCGCCCAGTTTGTCAGACAGCGAACTGTTAAACAGGCTCCAGGTATAAACCGAACCGAGAGCGAATTGGGTGATGATGGTGCCGATCAGTGTCAGCCAGCGGGTCGATTGACGGTTTGCAGCGTTCATAGCAGTTGTCCTGATAAATTAACTGCCGCCACAATAGCGAAGGCCCCTCATCCAGTGGGGGAAAAAGGCATGAACTGCCATCAGCGGGGAATGAAATGCATTAATGTTGGAATGAATGGCATTGCATAACATTCATTCCGTAAATTACAGGCAAAAAGTTAGTGTGCGCTATCTCACAGAAATGCGCCATTGCTGAGATTTAACAATAACCACATCGTTTCAAATGCGTAACAATTCCCGATTAAAAATTGGCGCTGACCCCCATCAAATAGAGCGTATTTTCCCCTGACGGCAGGTTATCCGCCTGCGACAGCGTTGCCCATGCCGCCACGTGGGATCCCAACCGCATATCAGCGCCCAGGGTGACATCGCTCCAGCCTCCCTCCCTGGCACGGGTCATCGGCGCCCAGACATCGCTGGCGAGCGACTGGTTATAGCTCACCTGCGCCCAGGGATGCACGCCCCACAGCGCCTGATAATCCATGCGCCAGCCGAGCGTGTTAACGTAGCCCGCCTCGCCTGCGCTTCTCACCGTCGGCGCGGTGACGTCGCTGCGCAGGCTGGCCACCGGCCCGGAGGTTACGCCGTTTGCCAGCGGATAATTCCAGCCAACGCTCAGGCCGCGGCCGCTGTCCGGCGGCGCCAGCCCCTGGTTTAACGCCAGCCCGCCGGGCGTCTCAGAGGACTTCATCCGCTCGGCGAGAATATCTTCATAACGTGGTTGGTGATCGCTATCCCATGTATAGCGTTCCGACGTATTACTTTTTGTATCGATAGCGATATATTCCTGTTGCCAGGCATTCGCTCCAGAGACACATGACACCCAGACGGATACGCTCGCCGGGATCAAGAACCCCCGGAGGCCATTGCATTTCTTTATTATCATTAATGCGACTCCAGAAAAGAGCCGAATCGGCAATATTGCTGTGTTTTTAGTGGGGATACGATTTCCCTGTATTAACTATTATCTTTATCTTTCAGCCGTCAAGGCGGGCGTCCACTTTTTTAGCGCAGAGGGAGAAACAGCTATGCAGCGTTGCGGATGGGTGAGTCAGGATCCGTTATACATCGAGTATCACGATACCGAATGGGGTGTGGCGCAAAAAGAGGGTCGCCAGCTGTTTGAAATGATCTGCCTTGAGGGCCAGCAGGCCGGTTTATCGTGGATCACGGTGTTAAAAAAACGGCAGAACTACCGCCAGGCTTTTCACCAGTTCGATCCGGTGCGCGTGGCGGCGATGGGTGATGACGATATCGAGCGACTCCTGCAGGATACCGGCATCATTCGCCATCGGGGAAAAATCCAGGCCATTATCGGCAACGCCCGCGCCTATCTGGCGATGGAAGAAAATGGCGAGTCGTTCACTGATTTTGTCTGGTCCTTCGTCGACAATGCGCCACAGGTGACCCGCGCTGCGACGCTGGCGGAAATTCCCGCCACGACGCCGGCCTCCGATGCGCTATCGAAGGCATTGAAAAAACGCGGTTTTAAGTTTGTCGGCTCGACAATCTGTTATTCCTTTATGCAGGCCTGTGGGCTGGTCAACGACCATGTCACCGGCTGCTTCTGTCACCCTGGAGGTCAGGATGATCCGCAAGTGGGACACTGAAGATACCGCGCCGCTGCTGGCGCTGTGGCTGGACAGCACGATTCATGCCCATCCTTTTATCAGCGAAAGCTACTGGCGCGACAGCGTCGCGGTAGTACGGGATGTCTATCTTCCCGCCGCCAGCACCTGGGTCTGGGAGCAGGATGGCGAGTTAAAAGGCTTTGTCAGCGTGCTGGACTCCCGTTTCGTCGGCGCGCTGTTTGTCGCGCCGGGCGCCACCCGCCAGGGCATTGGCCGGGCGCTGCTGGATGAAGTCAAACAGCACTACGCCTGGCTGAGCCTTGAGGTTTATCAGAAGAACGAATCGGCGGTCAGTTTCTACCATGCGCAGGGCTTCCGGATTGAAGACTGCGCATGGCAGGACGATACTCAGCACCCGACGTGGATTATGCGTTGGCCGGCGGATCAAATGCCGTAAGCGGCAGCGCCGGGCCGGTATATTTCTCCAGCCACGCCAGGGCGGTGTTCCCGGAACAGCCGTTGCCCAGCCGGGATGTCGGAATATCTTTGGTTAAGACGTTCACCGCCCCGTTTTTGCAGATGCCGACCTGCGGATCCAGGTCGGGCCACGCTCCTTCATGCAGGCAAATCACCCCCGGGCGGATCCCCTCCGTCACCACGGCGCCGGCCAGCACCTGACCGCGGGCGTTCCATACCCGCACCAGATCGCCATCGACAATCCCGCGCGCCTGCGCATCCTGCGGATGAATAGTCACCGGTTCGCGCCCGGCGACGGCATAGCGCTCGCGCAGCGCGGTGTGGTTCAGTTGGCTGTGCAGACGGTGGGCCGGATGGGCCGACAGCAGCTGCAGCTGCCCCGCCTCTGCGTTGCCATGCCACTCGTCGGGCTCCAGCCACATCGGATGCGGCGGACAGTCGGCGTAACCAAAAGCGGCGATGGTCGGCGAGTGGATCTCTATTTTACCGCTCGCCGTTTTCAGCGGGTTGGCCTGGGGATCGGCGCGGAAGGCGGCGAAACGCGCAAAACGGGCATTCTCCGGCTCCTCCGGCATCTCAATCAGCTGATTAGCCTGCCAGAATTCGGCAAATGGCGGCAGCGTCACCTGCTGCTGGGCGCCGCGCCGGGCGGCCATCTGATAAAAAGTCTCCAGCCACTGCAAATCACTCTTCCCTTCGGTGAAGCGTTCGCGGCCACCCGCCTCCCAGCGTTCGCTGAGGTCGGCAAAGACCGCGAAATCGTCGCGCGCTTCATCTCGCGGGGCAACCACCTGCTTCATCGGCACCAGATGCTGGTTACTGTAGTCCCCGGTCATGGTCAGATCGTTACGCTCAAACGAGGTGGTCGCCGGCAGGACGATATCGGCATGGCGCGCGGCGGCGGTCCAGAAGCATTCGGAAATGACGATAAGCTCCGGTTTCTGCCACGCCTGAATCAGTCGGTTGGTGTCCTGATGATGAGTAAAGTTGGCGCCGCCGGCCCACCAGATAAAGCGAATATCGGGAAAGCGCCGCGCCATGCCGTTGTGCTGATACTCCGCCCCCGGATTCTCCAGCGCCTCGACAATTCGTGCGACCGGGATCTTCTCCACCGCGTCCACGCCTCCCGCCACGCTCCCCTGCATCGAGCCCAGCACCGCCGCGCGGCGGGTCGGGTTGCCGCCGTTGGCAAAATGATAGGAAAGACCAAACCCGCCACCGGGGGTACCGATCTGTCCCAGCATGGCGGCCAGAGTGACCAGCATCCAGTGTTTCTGCTCGCCATACTGCTGACGCTGCATGCCCCAGCCGGCCATAAGCATAGTGGTATTTTCGTGGAAAAGTTTCGCCAGTTCGCGGATTTTATCTGCTTTAACGCCGCAGATCGCTGCTGCCCACTCAGCGGTTTTCGCTACGCCGTCGCTTTCGCCGGTCAGATAGCGGGCAAAAATATCGTAGCCGCTGGTGCAGCGGGTAAGAAACGCATCATCCTGCCAGTCATTTTCCACCAGCGTATGGGCGATCCCCAGCATCAGCGCGACGTCGGTGCCCATATGCGGCGCGATCCACTCCATCGAATCGCCAAAGAAATCGACGGTTTCCGATCGCATCGGATCGATGCAGATCAGCCGCTTACCGCTCTGGCGCAGCCGATCAAACCACGGGATCCCTTGCTCGTCGGAGGCATTCCAGGCAATTTTCAGCGTGTTCAGCGGGTTGGCGCTCCACAGCACCACCACTTCGCTGTGCTCGAGCACCAGCGGCCAACTGGTCTGCTGCTGATACACCTCATTGCCGCCAACGACATAAGGCATGATCGCCTGCGCCGCGCCGGTGGAGTAATCGCCAAGATGGCCGGTATAGCCGCCCGCCAGGCTCATATAGCGCTGCAGCAGCGTCGCCGCCTTATGCAATACGCCGTTAGAGCGCCAGCCGTAGGAGCCGGCAAAAATGGAGGCCGGACCGTAGCTGTCGCGGATCCGCCGATGCTGGGCATCGATCAGATCCAGCGCCTGCTCCCAGCTCACCCGCACGAATTCATCCTGACCGCGGACCCCCTGGGGCTTGTCCGGTGAAGCAAGGAAGCCTTTACGCACCATTGGATAGCGCACGCGGGTTTTGCTGTGCACCTGATCGCGCACTGCCGTTTGCAGCGAGTTGGCAAACGGTGTCGCCAGCGCGCCGCGGGAAGAGAGGACGTTTTCCCCGTCCGTTTCCACCAGCATCGGTCCCCAGTGGGCGGCGGTTAAGATGGTTTTGGTTGCAGATGAGGTTGGCAAGGGCGGCTCCTGGTCAGCGAATGCAGGTGTCATGACGGCGTGATGGGCAACCGTTCAATGTTATTTACAAAAAGAGATGGTATCCGGGGAATTTTCTCCGTAATCGCGCGTCATAATCAACCGTCACGTTCGCTGTGACAAAGAATAAAAAGGATTAAGGACATTAAATGAAAAAACGCGTACTTATGATTGCGGCGCTGGTCAGCGGCACTCTGGCCATTTCTGGCTGCACCACCAACCCCTATACCGGTGAACGTGAAGCAGGCAAATCCGGTATTGGCGCAGGTATTGGCTCCTTAGTGGGCGCTGGCGTCGGCGCGCTCTCCTCTTCCAAACATGGCCGCGGCAAAGGCGCGCTGATTGGCGCAGCGGCCGGCGCGGCGCTCGGCGGCGGCATTGGTTACTACATGGACGTGCAGGAAGCGAAGCTGCGCGACAAAATGCAGGGAACCGGGGTCAGCGTGACGCGAAATGGCGACAATATCGTGCTGAACATGCCGAATAACGTCACCTTCGACAGCAATAGCGCCAACCTGAAGCCGGCCGGCGCCAACACCCTGACCGGCGTGGCCATGGTGCTGAAAGAGTATGAGAAAACCGCCGTTAACGTGGTCGGCTACACCGACAGCACCGGCAGCAAGGATCTGAATATGCGTCTATCGCAACAGCGTGCAGACAGCGTCGCCAGCGCGCTCATCACCCAGGGCGTGGCGGCCAATCGCATTCGCACCACCGGCATGGGCCCGGCGAACCCTATCGCCAGCAACAGCACAGCGGAAGGCAAAGCGCAGAACCGTCGCGTGGAAATTACCCTCAGCCCGCTGCAGTAAGCGCAACCTCATGTCGCCCGGCAGCCGCTCTGCCGGGCAAAATGCTTGATATCGCTATTTTTCGCGCTAAGGTGTTGGCAGATTTTCAGCAAAGGAAGCCACCATGGCGAAAGCGGCGCGTGCAACTATCAGCGATGTGGCGAAAGCCGCAAAGACCGGCAAAACCAGCATTTCACGTTATCTTAACGGCGAGAAGCATCTGCTTTCCGACGACCTGTTATCACGTATTGAAAAAGCCATTGCCGAACTCGACTACCGCCCCAGCCTGATGGCCCGCGGCCTCAAGCACGGCCGAACCCGCCTCATCGGCCTGATCATCGCCGATATCACCAATCCCTACTCGGTCAACGTCATGAGCGGCATTGAAGCAGCCTGCCGGGAAAAGGGCTTCACCCTGCTGGTGTGTAATACCAATAACGAGCTCGATCAGGAGCTGCACTACCTGGACCTGCTGCGCAGCTACCAGGTGGAAGGCATCGTGGTCAACGCAGTCGGTATGCGGGAGGATGGCCTGAACCGCCTGCAGCAGTCGGCCCTGCCGATGGTGCTGATTGACCGTAAAATCCCCGACTTCGCCTGCGATGTGGTCGGGCTTGATAACGCCCAGGCCGCCACCACCGCCACCGAACATCTGGTGGAAAAAGGATTCGAGGCCATCCTGTTTCTCAGCGAACCGCTGGGCTCGGTGAATACCCGTCGCGAGCGCCTGAGCGCCTTTCGCGCCACGCTTGCCCGCCACCACGGCGTGGTGGCCGAAAACGCCGAGGTGCAGCTTAACGACGGCGCGATGCTGGACAACGTCCTGCGTCAGTTCCATGCCCGCCACCGCGGGATGCGCAAAGCGGTCATCTCCGCCAACGGCGCGCTGACGCTGCAGGTAGCCCGCGCCCTAAAGCGCGTCGGCCTGATCTGGGGGAGCGATATCGGCCTGCTGGGCTTCGACGAACTGGAGTGGGCGGAGCTGGCCGGCGTCGGTATTACCACCCTCAAACAGCCGACGTGGCAGATCGGCTACGCGGCGGTCGAACAGGTTATTCGGCGCATTGCCGGCACTAACGACCCCATCCGCGAACGGGTATTTTCCGGCGAGCTTATCGTCCGCGGATCAACCTCCCGTTAACGATCCTTCGTGATGCCGATCATAAATTAAACATCTCGCCCTTTCTTATGGAACCGATACCATCTAGCGTATTAAGGAGATTAAGCAACAAACGCCGGGAGTAAGAGCGCGATGGCCAGAAAAATTATTGTCGTTACCGCTGCGTATGGTAATGACCATGTTAAATCCTTAGGCGGGCAGGCCGCCGTCCTGCCGTTTATCGCCAACGCCGGCGCGGACGGCGTCGAAATCCGCCGCGAGCTGTGCAGCGCGGAAGAGCTCAACGCTCTGCCCTCGCTGGCGGCCACCATTGAGCGCCACGGCCTGCTGGCCTGCTACTCCGCGCCGCAGGCGCTGTTCACCGACAACGGCGAGCTTAACCCGGATCTCCCGACGCTGCTCGCGGAAGCGCAAACTCTGAACGCTCTGTGGCTGAAGCTCTCCCTTGGCCATTTCCTCCACAATCAGCAGTTGGATGAGCTGCGCGATATCCTCAGCGACAGCGGCATGGCGTTGGTGGTAGAGAATGACCAGACCGACTGCGGCCAGCTGGCGCCGATGCAGCGCTTCAAAGCCGCCTGCCGGGTCCATCAGCTGCCGATCACCTTAACATTTGATATGGGCAACTGGCTGTGGGTTGGCGATTCGCCGGAAGAGGCGGCACGTCATCTTGCGCCGGCGGTCAGCTATATTCATGTTAAAGCGGCGGAGCCTCATCATGAGAAATTCCGCGCTGTACCGCCGGATCAGGCCGCCGAACGCTGGCTGGCCCTGCTCGATAATCTTCCCGCCGACGCGCCGCGTGGAATCGAGTTTCCGCTGACTGGCCATGACCTGACGGCCGTGACCCGCCGCTACGTCAACCTGTTACGCGAGGATTAAGTCGTGGAAAATTTAGATGTCATCACCATCGGCGAAGCTATGGCCATGTTTGTCGCCACCGAAACCGGGGATCTGGCCGAGGTGGAGCATTTCATGAAACGTGTCGCCGGCGCCGAGCTGAACGTCGCCACCGGCCTGGCGCGCCTGGGTCTGAAAGTCGGCTGGGTGAGCCGCGTCGGCAACGACAGCTTTGGCCGCTTCGTACTTCAATCGCTGGCGAAAGAGGGGATCGATAGCCACGCTGTGGCCATCGACAACCGCTTCGCTACCGGTTTCCAGATGAAATCGAAAGTCGAAAATGGAACCGATCCCATTGTGGAGTATTTCCGCAAAGGATCCGCAGCCAGCCATCTTTCGCCGGACGATTTTCGCGCCGACTACTTCACCAGCGCCCGCCATCTGCACCTGAGCGGCGTCGCGGCGGCCCTTTCTGAGAGCTCTTACGCGTTGCTGGAGCATGCGGCGAAGGTAATGAAAGCCGAAGGAAAAACCCTCTCTTTCGACCCCAATCTGCGCCCGGTGCTGTGGAAAAGCGAAGCCGAGATGGTGGAGAAACTCAACCGTCTCGCCTTCCAGGCTGACTGGGTTTTGCCAGGCTTAAAAGAGGGCGTGATTCTTACCGGCCAGCAGACCCCGGAAGGGATTGCCGATTTCTATCTCTCCCGCGGCGTCAAGGCGGTAGTCATTAAAACCGGCTGCGACGGCGCCTGGTTCAAGAGCGCCAGCGGCGAACAGGGAACGGTCGATGCCATTAAAGTCGATAACGTCGTCGATACCGTCGGTGCCGGCGACGGCTTTGCCGTCGGGGTGATTAGCGCCCTGCTGGAAGGCAAAACCCTGCTTCAGGCGGTGAACCGCGGCAATAAAATCGGTTCGCTGGCGATTCAGGTCCAGGGCGACAGCGAGGGGCTGCCCACTCGCGACGCGCTGGGCGAGTAACTTTTCTACGCAACGATAACAGCCGTCCTGTACCCTACCTGCAGCGCGGCACAGCAGCGTCCGTTTCGACGGACGTATGTCTCCTCATTGACAGAGGCAAGCCTATGAATAGCTCAACAAATGCAACGAAACGCTGGTGGTACATCATGCCTATCGTGTTTATCACGTATAGCCTGGCGTACCTCGACCGCGCCAACTTCAGCTTCGCCTCCGCGGCAGGCATTACCGAAGACCTGGGCATCACCAAGGGGATCTCCTCCCTGCTGGGGGCGCTGTTCTTCCTCGGCTACTTCTTCTTCCAGATCCCCGGCGCTATCTATGCGGAGCGCCGCAGCGTTCGCAAACTGATCTTTATCTGCCTGATCCTGTGGGGCGGTTGCGCCTCCCTGACCGGTATTGTGCATAATATCCCGGCGCTGGCGGCGATCCGCTTTATCCTCGGCGTCGTCGAAGCCGCGGTGATGCCGGCGATGCTTATCTATATCAGCAACTGGTTCACCAAATCAGAGCGCTCTCGCGCCAACACCTTCCTGATCCTCGGTAACCCGGTGACGGTCCTGTGGATGTCGGTAGTCTCCGGCTACCTGATTCAGGCCTTCGGCTGGCGGGAAATGTTCATCATCGAAGGGGTGCCGGCGGTGATCTGGGCCTTCTGCTGGTGGGTGCTGGTGAAAGATAAGCCGTCGCAGGTGTCCTGGCTGGCGGAGAGTGAAAAAGCGGCGCTGCAGGAACAACTGGATCGTGAACAGCAAGGCATCAAAGCGGTGCGTAACTATGGCGAAGCCTTCCGCTCCCGCAACGTGATCCTGCTCTGCGCGCAGTATTTTGCCTGGAGTATCGGCGTATACGGCTTTGTACTGTGGCTGCCGTCGATTATCCGCAGCGGCGGTGAAAATATGGGGATGGTGGAAGTGGGCTGGCTCTCTTCTGTCCCGTACCTGGCGGCAACCATCGCCATGATCGTCGTCTCCTGGGCCTCGGATAAACTGCAAAACCGTAAGCTGTTCGTCTGGCCGCTGCTGCTGATTGGCGGACTGGCCTTCATCGGTTCCTGGGCGGTCGGCGCCAACCACTTCTGGGTCTCCTACACCCTGCTGGTGGTAGCCGGGGCGGCAATGTATGCGCCTTACGGCCCCTTCTTCGCCATTATTCCGGAAATGCTGCCGCGCAACGTCGCCGGGGGCGCCATGGCGCTGATCAACAGCATGGGCGCCCTGGGCTCCTTCTGCGGCTCGTGGTTTGTCGGCTACCTGAACGGCGCCACCGGCAGCCCCGCAGCGTCCTATATTTTTATGGGGGTAGCGCTTTTCGCCTCAGTATGGCTGACTTTGATTGTTAAGCCTGCTAATAATCAAAACCTTCCACTTGGCGCTCATCACGCCTGAACGACTCATACTACGGAGATTCGCATGAAGCCGTCTGTCATTCTCTATAAAACGCTTCCCGACGACCTGCTACAGCGTCTGGAGGAGCACTTTTCCGTCACTCAGGTGAAAAACCTGCGGCCGGAGACCGTTTCGCAGCACGCTGAGGCCTTCGCCCAGGCTGAAGGCCTGCTGGGCTCCAGCGAAAAGGTTGACGCCGCGCTGCTGGAGAAGATGCCGAAGCTGCGTGCGACCTCCACCGTTTCCGTTGGCTATGACAACTTCGACGTCGAGGCGCTGAACGCCCGCCGGGTGCTGCTGATGCATACCCCGACCGTGCTGACCGAGACCGTCGCCGATACGGTCATGGCGCTGGTGCTGAGTACCGCGCGTCGGGTAGTGGAAGTGGCGGAGCGCGTCAAAGCGGGTGAATGGACGAAGAGCATTGGTCCGGACTGGTTCGGCACGGATGTTCACCATAAAACCTTAGGCATCGTCGGCATGGGCCGCATCGGTATGGCGCTGGCGCAGCGCGCCCACTTCGGGTTCGGCATGCCGATCCTGTATAACGCGCGTCGCCAGCATCCGCAGGCGGAAGAACGCTTCAATGCCCGCTATTGCGATCTCGATACCCTGCTGCAGGAGGCTGACTTTGTCTGCCTGATCCTGCCCCTGAGCGAAGAGACTCACCATCTGTTCGGTCAGGCGCAGTTTGCCAAAATGAAATCTTCCGCCATCTTCATTAACGCCGGGCGTGGCCCGGTAGTGGACGAGCAGGCGCTGATCGCCGCCCTGCAGAACGGTGAGATCCACGCTGCCGGTCTCGATGTGTTCGAACACGAACCGCTGGCCAAGGACTCACCGCTGCTGAGCCTGCCGAACGTCGTCGCGCTGCCGCATATCGGCTCCGCCACCCATGAGACGCGCTACAACATGGCGGCCTGTGCGGTGGACAACCTGATCGACGCCCTGAACGGCAACGTAGAGAAAAACTGCGTCAATCCGCAGGTAAAATAAGCCATAAAAAAACCCGGGTAACGGCGGCAACCGCCCTCCCCGGGTTCTTTTTGCATCCTGTCCATCATCCTGCCCGTTCGCCGCAGCCAACGTCAGCCAGATGAAGCATTAACGGGTGGCGTTCACCGCCGCCGTCCATGCCTGATTAAACGCCTGATGCTGCGCCGCCAGCGGCCCAATCAGCGCATTGTACTGGCTGGCCTGCTGGGAGGTTGGGAACTGAATGCCGTTGGCGACAAAGCTCACCTGCGTCCCCTGCTGAGCGACAAAATCCCCAACCTGAACCAGCTGCTGGGTAAAGATCTGCGCGGCCGGGATCAGCGGCTGCAGCGCGTCGGCTGGCGCCGTCACCACCTTGGCGTAAACCTGATCGAAGACCGGCTTGAGATCGTCAGCCTGCTTCAGCGCGCCATGCGCGGCATCGGCCTGCATTTTCGCATTCTGCAGCTGCTGGCTGAGCACGCCCAGCGCGCCGTTCGCCTGACGCAGCGGCTCACGCTGGGTCATATAATCCTGCGGGACGCGGATCGCATTGACGCTGTCCACCACCGGGCGCAGACCAGCGTCCATCGCCTGGCTCACCTGCTGCGAGTAACCGTAGATCACCGCGTAGTCAGAGACAAAAGGCCCAAACTGTTTTTTCTGATCGGCGGTCAGCGTCGGCAGACGTTCACCGCTACGCATCGCCGTATTCTGCAGGAAGTCGATAAACGCTTTGCGCTGATCGCCCTCTTTATCAAAACACCCACTCAGGCTAACCACCATCAATAAGGCCGCCATAGCCGCAAACCAGCGAGAGCAGGACTTTCCTGTCGCCATTTTTTTACTCCTTTCAGCCAAAAAAAGCCCACAACGGCACACACGTGCCAGACGCTGACAAGGATAGTCCAGCTCGGCCTCGCAGGATACCCTTTCCTGCTAATCTTACGCGGGAAAAACACCATTTTGCACGCCATCGTCGCGCTGTAGAACGTCTGTTATGCGCATCACAAATATGGTCTTAAGAACAGGTGGGCCAGAATCTCATAAGCCATTGATATTAATATAAATAAAAAGCCACAACCCGGCACTGCGCCTTAAAGCGGACGATAATCGCACGCTTTGGCACGCGTCTGGATTGCCTGCCTCGCACTTCAATGATTTGATGAATGAGCGATTAACGGCGACATGTTCGATTATCGCACAAATCAAACTCAACGACGCGAAGGCGACGATAATAATAAACCTCTGTCCCTCGCTCAGTCTGCCAGGAAAGCCGTATGACTAAGACAACCATCGACATTCAGGCCTTTATCAACGAGCACCCCTTCACCCGCTACCAGTGGATGATCCTTGCGCTCTGCTTTATCACCGTCGCGATGGACGGGTTCGATACCGCAATTATCGGGTTCATCGCCTCCGACCTGGTGCAAGAGTGGGGCGTGGAAAAATCGGCCCTCGGCCCGGTGATGAGCGCCGCGCTGGTGGGCCTGGCGGTCGGCGCCTTAACCGCAGGGCCGCTGGCTGACCGCATCGGCCGCAAAAAAGTGCTGATCATGTCGATCGTGGTGTTCGGCGGATTCAGCCTGCTCACCGCCTTCGCCACCAGCCTTAATCAGCTGACGCTGCTGCGCTTCCTGACCGGTCTGGGCCTTGGCGCGGCGATGCCGAATGCCGCGACGCTAATGAGTGAATATGCGCCGGAGCGCCGTCGGGCGCTGCTGGTGAACCTGATGTTTGTCGGCTTTCCGATGGGATCTTCGCTGGGCGGCTTTTTATCCGCCTGGATGATCCCGCACTATGGCTGGCAGAGCGTGCTGGTGCTGGGCGGCGTGATGCCCCTCCTGCTGGCGGTGGCATTAATATTCCTGCTGCCAGAGTCCGTCCGCTATCTGGTGGTGAAGCAGCACCCGGCGCAGCGCATTGCTGCTATCCTGCGCCGTATCGCGCCGCTGCCGAAGGCAGTGGAATTTGTACTACGCGAAGCAGGCCAGGTGAAAGAGAAATCCGCGATCGGCGTCATTTTCTCCCCTCGCTACGCGGTGGGTACCGTGATGCTGTGCCTGACCTACTTTATGGGTCTGCTGATTTTCTATCTGCTGACCAGCTGGCTGCCGCTGCTCATCCGTGAAACCGGCGCCTCGATGAGTCAGGCCTCAATTATCACCGCCCTGTTCCCGCTCGGCGGCGGGATTGGCGTGCTGATCCTCGGCGCCCTGATGGACAAGATCAACCCCAATAAAGTGGTGGCCGTCGGCTGGCTGCTGACCGGCGTTTTTGTCTGCCTGGTGGGGTTCTCCACCAGCAGCCTGGCGCTAATGGGAGTGATGGTCTTTATCGCCGGCAGCATTATGAACGGCGCGCAGTCGTCGATGCCGGCGCTGGCGGCTGGCTTCTATCCGACGCAGGGGCGCGCCACCGGCGTCGCCTGGATGCTGGGTATCGGCCGCTTCGGCGGCATCCTCGGCGCGTTCAGCGGCGCCTTCCTGATGCAGGCTCAGCTCTCCTTTGAGACCATTTTCACCCTGCTGGCCATCCCGGCGTTCCTGTCAGCCATTGCGCTGCTGATCAAGTACCGGGTCAGTAAATCCGTGCCGGCGACGACAGATGAGGCGAGAAGCCTGCAGAAAGCCTAACCCTATAAGCCGGCGCCCCGCGCCGGCTTTGCCGCTTTTTTCTTATCCGTTTACAAAAATTTTCGAAGCCACCTCATCGCGTTAATAATCATTCTTTTAGGCTACGCTGCCGTTTGGCTGTCGGGGCAGATTCGATAGCCTGTTGGCAAATAATCACCGACGTTACCATCCCTTGCGCCATTTTCTGACTATTCTTAATGAGCTATAGAAAAATCTTTTCCGCTGTGTGATAAAAGGAGTTCTCAATGGAATATAAAGATCCCGTGTTTGAACTGCTGAGCAGCCTGGAACACATCGTTTTTAAGGATGATAATCAGAAACTTACCTCAAACCGTAAGTCCACTGTGTTTAGTGAATTTGAACAGCTGCGTAAAGGCACTGGACTTAAGATTGACGACTTTGCCAACGTCATGGGCGTGAGCGTCGCCATGGTAAGAGAGTGGGAGTCGAGACGGGTCAGACCGTCTCCCACCGAGCTGAAATTGATGCGCCTGATTCAGGCCAATCCACAGCTTTCACGACAATTACTCGATTAATCTCGCGCGCAGCGGCAAAGGCCAGTAAGGGAGCTTTTGCCGCTGCACCGTAAAAAAAGTTTGCTATCAGGTGCTGAACGTGCGTTAATGCTCGCAGGTTTGATGTACAGACCACAGAGCAGTCGAATAGAGCAGTCCTTCTAAGGTTATCCAAAGATACCCCCGTAGTGAACTTTCCCTTTATCGCTTTAAATCTGTAGTCCAGACCCCTACGCCGCAAGGCTCACTTATTTTTTTAAAGGTAATTCACTATGTCCGGTAAAATGACTGGTATCGTAAAATGGTTCAACGCTGACAAAGGCTTCGGCTTCATCACTCCTGACGATGGCTCTAAAGACGTGTTCGTACACTTCTCTGCTATCCAGAACGATGGCTACAAATCCCTGGACGAAGGTCAGAAAGTATCCTTCACCATCGAAAGCGGCGCTAAAGGCCCGGCAGCTGGCAACGTAACTTCTCTGTAAGTTCAAGCCGCTAAGAATCGAGAATCCCTGCCTGATGGCGGGGATTTTTTTTATCTGTCGCCAGTAGCCGCCAGCATAAGATGGCGGCTACTGGGCATTCAGAGCAGGGAAAAGTGCCAGCCCGTCTCCCGCCACGCCAGACTATGAGTCAGCTTCAGACCTTGTAAAAACGCCTCATCATGCGACACCACCAGCATCGCGCCGGGAAACGCCGCCAGCGCGCTTTCAATAGCCTGCGTCGATGCTAAATCGAGATGGTTGGTCGGCTCATCCAACAAAAGCAGCTGGGCAGGCTCGCGTCGCCAGAGCACGCACGCCAGCGCCGCTTTCAGGCGCTCGCCGCCGCTGAGCGCCGACAGCGGCAGAGTGACCTTATCCGCGCCCAGCTGGAGCTGCGCCAGGCGGGTGCGCAGGAGGCCCTCATCCAGCGGGGTATCTTCCAGGCTCAGGTGCGCCATTACCGACAGGGATAAATCCAGCTGCGTCAGATGTTGATCGAGGTAAGCGGCGCTCACCGAAAGCCGAACATCGCCTGACGCGGCCTGCTCCAGCCCCAACAGCGTTTTCAGCAAAGTGGTTTTGCCACAGCCGTTTGGCCCCTTTAGCGCGATGCGCATCGGACCATCGATACGCCAGTTCAGCGGCGCAGCCGGCGCATAGTCGAGCTGCAATGACTCCACCACCAGAACCTGCTTGCCGGCGGCCACTTCGCTACCCGGCAGGGTAAACATCACTGGGGTCTCTTCCTCAACCCGCTCCCGCGCCTGCTGCACGGCGGCATTCAGACTGCTGTTCTGTTCACGATGCTGACGGCGCAGCGCTCCCGGGCGCTCTTTTGCCGCGCCTTTGTACTTCACGCGCTCGAAGGAGGCGATATTTAGCGTATCAACGGTACGCAGCGTCTGAGCCGAGCGCCGCTGGGCGGCGTCATGCTCCTTTTGCATTCGCGCGCGGGTGCGCCGTCGGTCGGTCACGGCATGCTCCAGCGCCGCGCGCGCAGCCTGCTGCTCCGCCATACGCTGGCGCTGATATTCATCATAGTTGCCGCCGTAGCTGCGCAGCGCCGTCGGCGTCAGCTCAATAATCCTCGGCATCCGCGTCAGCAGCTCGCGGTCGTGGCTGGCGATCAGAGCCCCGCCCTGCCAGCTTTCCAGTTGGTGATAGAGCCACTCCCGCCCCTGGCGGTCCAGATGGTTGGTAGGCTCATCCAGCAGCAGATAATCGGCGCCCGAGACGAAGGCGCCGCACAGCAGAGCCTTCATCCGCTCGCCGCCGCTGAGTGAAAACGCGGGGCGATCGGCAGAGAACGGCGGGAGATCGGCTTCACGGAACGCTAAACTCAGGCGATCGGTGAGATCCCAGTGACCATCTAACAGATCGAAATCGTCGGCCAGCCCTTGGCCCTGTTCAAGGCGAGACAAGGCGGCAAAAACCGACGCATAGCCCAGCAGCGTAGCGAGGGTGGTCTCCGGCGTGAGCGTCGGCTGCTGCGCTACCCAGGCAACGGCGGCGGCGCGCTCAATATGGCCGCCGGCAGGAGAATCAAGGCCCGCCAGCAGACGCAGCAGACGCGTCTTGCCGACGCCGTTCCGGCCGACCAGGCCGCAAAGGGACGGTTCCAGCGAGACGCTGAGCGGACCAAACAGGGTCTGTCCCGTCGCAAACTGACAGGTGACCTGATGTAAAACAAAAGCGGGGATGTGGGCGCAATGAGCCATAAGCACTCCTGAATGAAATCAATACTCCCCTACCCGCAACGTCTGCGAGGTAAGGCGTGAAATTCATCAGTCGTGTTTGTTCATTTGTGGGGCGCGCTCCGGTGAGACGAGGGATTCGTCGGGACATAGGATAGCCACACTCCGGTATGCGTTGCAAGCCTGTTTTATTCAACGATCTTGTAAAAATAAAAAGGCCTCCTGATATCAGGAGGCAAATGATTTATTTGGTGAACAATGAAAGGGTGCATTGAGAATGCCTGACACCGCAAGCATGGTGGGGATAGATCCCCACCAGATGCTCTTACTGTTTAATATCACAGGCTAAGAATGCCACCAGCTCAATATTTCCCTGCCTGCGCTGTAATTCACATAGCGAATCACGAACCATCCAGGTCAATAATAAAATAGTGAAGCAAATCACTACTAAGCCAAACAACAGATACTTTTGCGGCATTCCTCGCCTCCAGTGTGTGTAAGTTCACACAGATATTGCAATTGCCTCAGAACACTAAAGGAGGGATTGCCAGATGTTGATGCAGCATATCGGTGTCGGCTATTTTGGGTATTACCGAGCAACTGCTTATGCGATGAAACACTCTCTTATGCCCGAGATTGCGAAGTTAAGAATGAAGGCTCTGAACTTCTGGGATAAGCACGGGATCCGTGCCGCAGCTGATGCTTTTGACGTATCAACGCGAACACTCTACTGGTGGCGCCGGTTACTGCGCACCGGTGGTCCAGAAGCACTAATTCCAAGAAGCAAAGCCCCTCTGGTTCGCCGTTCAAGGCACTGGCATCCTGATGTACTCAAGGAGATCAGGCGTCTGAGAACTGAGTTACCCAATCTCGGCAAAGAGCAGATTTTTGTCAGGCTGAAACCATGGTGTGAAGCGCGGCATTTTACCTGTCCCAGCACGTCAACCATTGGAAGAATCATTGCTGGTGCTCACGATAAAATGCGGATGATCCCCGTACGCCTCAGCGCCAGGGGCAAAGCCCGGTTGATAAAAAAACGCTCAGTGAAGCCCAGAAGACCAAAACAATACCGCCCGGTAAAAACAGGCGAACTCATAGGGATGGACGCGATTGAACTCAGGATGGGGGACCTACGCCGCTATATCATTACCATGATCGACGAGCACAGCGACTATGCGCTGGCCCTGGCGGTCCCTTCACTCAACAGCGATATTACCAGCCATTTCTTCAGCAAGGCCACAAAGCTCTTTCCTGTCGCTATCAGACAAGTTGTCACTGACAACGGTAAGGAGTTCCTCGGTAACTTTGATAAAACGCTACAGGAAGCCTCGATTAAACACATCTGGACCTATCCGTACACACCGAAAATGAATGCGACCTGTGAGCGATTTAACCGGACACTTAGAGAACAATTTATTGAATTCAATGAATTGTTGCTTTTTGAGGACCTGAATTTGTTTAATCAAAGAATGGCTGAATATCTGGTGCTGTATAACAGCAAAAGGCCACATAAATCACTCGAACTGATGACGCCAGTGGACTATATTTTACGTGAGAGTAAAAATTGCAATATGTGGTGGACCCATACAGGCATGTATTTAATGAGAAAAATGCTCTTCCGTCCTTTCACATACTCCGAACAGCTAAGCTGGCGGCATAGTGCCGCCGCCTCTGACAGGAGTAATGTGTATGAAACGAGACAAACGCCGCCATCATGCGCGCCGTTTGAAGGCGAAACGTCGCATGTATAGCAATGCAGGCGACGGTAACGCGGCCGCGATCGGAATGGTAGCGCGCACACCCTGCCTTTGTAGCTGTTGGATGTGCGGCCACCAGCGCCAGCACTATGGGCAATCTATGCAGGAACGCCGCGCGCGTTTACGCTACACCGACTGAAATAGCCCCCGTAAGGGGGCTTATTGTTTGCTGGTAAAATGGCTATCGTAGGAAAAAGTTAAGAAAAATGAATCCAGTGAATTACGAATAACCATGAGCAGAGAACTTACGTCCGAACAACCCTATCCCTTCAAGTATTGTGCTGCGCCGAAAATACATTACCCCGCAGGATGCTTGCATCAACCGCAGCAACATTGGTCTTGCCGCAAAATGCCATCGATAAATCGAATTCATTACGAATGATATTAAGCGCCATCGTTACACCCTCTTCCCCAAGCGCCCCTAATCCATACAGCATGCTGCGCCCGATATAAGTCCCTTTCGCTCCCAGCGCAATTGCCCTCAGCACGTCCTGCCCGGAACGAATACCGCCATCAAAATGCACTTCAATCCGATCGCCTACTGCCGAGACTATCTCCGGTAACAGAGTAATCGATGACGACACGCCATCCAGTTGACGCCCGCCGTGATTGGAGACAATCAAGGCATCTGCCCCCGCCGCTACCGCCAGTCGCGCATCTTCTACATCCATAATACCTTTAACGATCAGCTTGCCGCCCCATCGCTGTTTAATCCACTCAATATCCTGCCAGGAAAGACGCGGGTCGAACTGCTGGGCTGTCCACTCAACCATCGCATCGATATTATCAACGCCGCTTGCGTGGCCGATGATATTGCCAAAGTTACGGTTACGCGTGGCGAGCATATTACGACACCAGCGAGGTTTGACAGCGATGTCCAAAAGGTTGCGCAGCGTCATTTTAGGTGGCGTAGACAGGCCATTTTTGATGTCTTTATGGCGCTGGCCAAACACCTGCAAGTCCATAGTAACAACCAGCGCTCCGCAGTTCACGGCTTTTGCACGATCGATAAGATTCTCGACAAAGTGGCGATCACGCATGACATAAAGCTGGAACCAAAATGGATGATAATCCGTTGCCTGCGCCACCGTTTCCATCGAGCAAATACTCATGGTTGATAGTGTAAAGGGAATGCCAAACCGTTTCGCCGCACGCGCAGCAAGGATCTCGCCGTCGGGATGAATCATGCCGGTTAAACCGGTGGGCGCAATTGCCATTGGCATCGTCACGGCCTGCCCGAGTATCACTGTGGCGGTGCTGCGCCCGGCGATATCGACTGCCACGCGCTGGCGAAACTCCAGGCGGCGCAAATCCGCTTCGTTGGCACGATAGCTGTATTCAGTCCAGGAGCCTGCATCCACATAATCGTAAAACATTTTCGGCACGCGCTTACGCGCAAGTTGCCGTAACTCTTCAATACAGGTAATAGTCACACCGGTTATCCACTAAAAGTGGCTAAATATTATCTGCTTAGCCACTGGTATGATGAAACGAGCCGCTGGGAATTACGATTTAACGTAGTTGGTATAAACGTTCTGCAATGCGATGTGGTCGGCAATATATTTAGCGTCATGCCATACGCCATATATAAATGATGACGCACGGTTTACCAGATTCGGCAGGCCGAGGAAATAAATGCCGCGTTCAGCAGAAATACCGCGTTTATGAAACGGCAGGCCTTTTTCATCGAATGCATCAACCTGTAACCAACTGAAATCAAATTTAAAGCCCGTCGCCCAAATAATCGAGGTAATGCCCGCTTCGGCAATATCTAATTGCGTCAGCGGATGGAGCAGACATTCCGGATCCGGCAGTAGCTCCCACGCCTGCGGCTCCGGTGGCAGATCCAGCCCGTTGCGTTCAATGTAAGCATCGGCGTCGCGCAGCACGTCAAAGTAGGCTTTATCGCCTTCAGCGATATTCTCCGCGAGCCCCTCGGCAAAACTCAGCACGCCGTTATCCCAGCTTTTCGTAATGCCCACCAGCGTAATGCCCATATGCGCCAGACGCCGGAAATCCACGGTTTTGCCACCTTCATAGCCGCTTACCGCAAATGCCACATGCTCTTTCTTCGGCTTGATTTTGACTTCATCCCACAGACCAAGCGCGCCGAGCCACCAGCAATAATCTCTGTTGCGGTAAGCGCGTGGCGGACGGTAATGTTCGCCGACCGACAGATAAACCTCACGGCCCGACTTACGTAGCTCTTCCGCAATTTGCGTGCCTGAAGCTCCTGCTCCTACCACCAATACGCCGCCCGCAGGCAGCTGCTGCGGATTTTTATAGGCTGAGGAGTGAATTTGCTGCAATCCTGTGGTTTCCGGCACGATTTGCGGAAAGGAGGGCTTCTGGAACGGGCCGGTAGCGGCCACTACATTGTCGGCCTCAAATTCGCCGGCTGAGGTCACTACTTTGAATCCGCTACGTCCGAGCAACCGCACAACTTGATGCACTTCGACCCCGGTGCGCACTGGCGCATCAAGCATCTTCGCATAGTCTTCAAAATACTGTGCCATGCGCTCTTTCGGCGGGAAGGCTTCCTGAGAGATATTATCGAATTTTAGCGACGGGAAGCGATCATGCCAGGCTGGCCCGTTCGCCACAAGCGAATCCCAGCGCTCGGAGCGCCAGCGCTCAGCGATGCGGCTGCGTTCCAGGACGACGTGAGGCACGCCCATCTGCGCCAGATGTTCACTCATAGCAATACCGGCCTGACCCGCGCCGACAATCACAGTATTAATCTTTTCGACTGACATATTGAACCCCTGGATATAAGCGACCCTCGATATTTTCTTCGCTAAGCGTAATCGGGTGTCGTATTAATGATAATCAGGCTGTTAAAATGCAGCGCTTCGGAAAATCCAAAGCGCATTGCATCACTATTTATTAATGTCTGGCTTCGACGTTTAAAACTTTCCCGAGGCCTAAAAACTTATTGGCGATAATTAACATCGTTGCTGTCACGACAATATATATAACCGACAGGGCCGCGAGTGTCGGGTCTGCAAATTCACGTACATAGTTATACATTGCCACTGGTAACGTCTGTGTTGCCTGTGTGGTAATAAACAGCGAGGCAGTAAATTCGTTAAAAGAGAGGATCGCGGCAAAAAGCCATCCGCCAAACAGGCCTGGTAAAATCAGCGGCACGGTGATTGTCCACACTACCCGCAGCGGCGAGGCACCGAGACTGGCCGCCGCCAGCTCAATGCGCTGCTCGAGATTTTTCAGCGACACATAGACGCTGCGCAACACAAACGGCAGCACCAGTACGATATGGCAGAAAATTACCAGCGGGTAACCGCGCCCGAGGTTGAGCTGTGATACCAGCATCAGCATACCCAACCCAATGGTGAAGTGCGGAATGAACAGCGGTGAAAGCAGGATCCCTTCCAGAATCTGCTTACACGGAAACGAATAGCGCTCAATGGCAATTGCCAGTGTGGCGCCGATGATAACTGCCAGCGATGACGCCCATGCGGTGACAATCAGCCCTGACGAGAAACCGTGACGGAAATCATCGTAGCTCACCGCGCGTTCAAACCAGCGCAGCGACCAGCCTTTCGGAGGAAAGAACAGCACTGATGTGCTGCTGAACGAGGAGATAAACACCACGATGGTCGGTAGCATTACAAAAATCAGTATAGCAGCGACCAGCAGGCGGCCCGCCAGCGTCACCAGTTTATCGTTCATCGAACGGGTCATCTTAATGCCCTCCCATCGCGTGCAGGAATCGGGTCATGCGTTTCAGCGCCATCAACAACAGAATGGTCAGGATCAAACCGGCAATACTCAGCGCAGCGGCAAACGGGAAGTTCATCGACGAAAAACCAAGCTGATAGACCATTGTCGCCACGGTGCTCACGCGTCCACCGCCAATCAGTTGCGGCGTGGCGAAGGCGCTGAAGGTCCAGGCGAACGCGGTGGTCAGACTGGAGACGATACCGGGGATGGAGAGTGGTATTGTCACTGTCAGCAGGGCGCGGATCGGGCCTGCGCCAAGGCTGGTGGCAGCTTTTTCATAATCAGGACTGATATGTGACAGCGCGGTCGCCAGCATCAGAACCATGATCGGCATAGTGACGTGCACCAGTGCCACAACCACGCCAGTTTGCGTAAACATAAACTGAATGGGTTTTGATATGACTCCCAGCGCCAGCAGCAGGCTGTTCAGAAAGCCACTGTTGCCCAGTACGATAATCCATGAGTAGGTACGCACTACTTCGCCGAGAAACAGCGGCGTAATCGCGATTATCAGAATCGCGGATTTGATCCACACGGTGCGGGTTCGCACCAGCGCATAAGCCAGCGGATAACTCATCAGCAGGCCAAAGACAGCAGTTTTGGCGCTCAGCCAGACGGTGTTGATAAAGGCATCGGCATAGATGGATTTAAACAGGCCGTTGAAGTTCGCCAGGGTGAATCCGCCCACGTCGAGCGAACCGGGAATATAGGCGCGTACGCTGAACTGCATTACCGCGCACATGGCGACAACCAGTCCGAACGCGGTCAGCGTGGCGGGGATAATAAACCAGGGTAAAAATGTCGGTTTTCTCGTCATAGACGTTGCTGCCTGAATAATGTGTTGCCAGTAGTAACGGAGCGGCCCGAGAGTCGCCCGATAAATCAATGAGACATGATGTTTTCAGAGAACCACTGACGCCACTCGGCGGTTTTCTCGGCGCGTAGTTTCGGATCAGTATTGATGGTGGCGTTCCACTGCTCAGGCGTAGTCAGCATACCCGGCAGTTTCGCCAGTTCTGGATCGATATGCGCGTTGGTCACAGTCGGGCTGCCTCGATAGATCTTCGCCACCTGCTCCTGAATTTCAGGTTTCAGGGCAATATTCATAAACTTGTAAGCGAGCTCGCTATGTTTGGTGCCTTTGTTGATGCCGATTGTATCGACGCCCAAAATCGCGCCCTCTTTCGGCATCGCCAGTTTGATGTTCACCCCTTCGGAAATCATGTTATAGGCGTTCATCGACAGCATGACCTGCACGGGCGTTTCGCCAGTGGAGATCAGCTGCTGGCTGTTAGCGTCATCGGTATAGAAAGATTTGATGTTGGGGATAAGCGCTTTCAGCTTCGCCTGACCCTGCTCCCAGTGCGCCGCATCGGTGCCGGAGAGCTTGGCGGAAACTGCGATAATATGACTCGGATCCCAGTCTGGCAGCGCCAGCGTGCCTTTTAGCTCTGGTTTCCACAGATCATTCCAGCTCTCAAACGTTTCGCCCTTCGGCACCATGTCAGGACGGTAGCCGATGGTGTAAACATAGCCCCACACGCCGAGGTGAAAAGGGCTGACTTTCGCCTGCTGCACCAGATTCGTCGCGTTCGGGATTTTGCTCATATCGAGTTTTTCAAACAGGCCGCTATTGGCATACAGATAGCCCACATGCGCCGTGGTAAAGGTCACGTCCGTCTCCGGCGAGCCGCCCGCCAGTTTGGCTTTGTTCAGACGGTCGATGGTGCCGCCCGTAACAAACTGCACTTCCACGCCGGTTTCTTTGGTGAACTCTTTGGCGATAGTTTCGTCAATCAAATCCCTGAAGCTGCCGCCCCAGGTGCTGACAATCAGCTTGTCAGCGGCCATTGCATTACCTGCGCACAGCACGCTCGTGGTCAACAACGTTAAGGCACAAATCTTACGCAACATATTCTCGTCCCCAATGCATGAAATGGCTGTTGTAGCAATCTGAAATCCGGCGCGCCAAAAACGGTGCAAACGGTATTCCCTGGTGTGAAATCGATAATGCCGCTGCGAGCAGATTCGGTAAAACAGCCTTTTCCTCGCCGTTGCATCAGGATTTCTGACGCTAAAAAAGCGCGGCGTTGCGACGGATTTTCTTAACCAATGGTAAGGACAATAAAAGCTGCGGCTCAGGCAGGTGAATATGCTGTGATTTGGCTTTTGGCATGATAAATGCAGGATAACTGCCACTATTAGAATGACTGGCGCGACACGATCGCGCCAGCACTCCCAGGAGAACCTGCATGCTCAGTCGCATCACCCAGCGTCAGCTGGAATATTTTGTCGCATCCGGTGAAGCTGGCAGCATTATTGGCGCGTCGGAACGTATTCATGTTTCATCGCCGTCAATCTCTGCCGCCATCACCCACATCGAATCTGAACTGGGCGTACAGCTATTTGTGCGCCACCATGCTCAGGGCGTGTCGCTGACCTCTATCGGTCATCAAGTGTTAAAAGAGGCGAAGCTGATTCTGGAACAGATGTCGAATCTCTATACCATTGCATCGGAATCGCTGAACAATGTGCGTGGCCCGTTGCGTGTGGGCTGTCTGGATACCCTGGCACCCATGTTGACGCCAGAACTTGTTTTTGGTTTTGGCCGTGCTTTTCCGGGCGTGCGGATCACGCTGGTGGAGGGCAACCATGAACAGTTGCTGAAACAGCTGCGGTCCGCTGATATCGATATCGCCCTGACCTACGATCTAGTGCCAGCCAATGATATCGCCTTCACATCGCTGGCGCAGTTGCCGCCGTATGTGATGGTGGGCGAACATCATCCGCTCGCGACACAATCGGCAGTGACGATTGAGGATCTGGTAGCGATGCCCATGGTTCTGCTGGATATGCCATGGAGCCGTGAATATTTCCTTGGCCTGTTTAGCGAGGCGGGCGTCGCGCCGAATGTTGTCATGCGCTCCAGCAATATGGAAGTGGTGCGTGCGATGGTGGCTAACGGCGTGGGATTTGGCATCGCCAACGTACGGCCGAAAGCGCATTTCTCCCAGGACGGAAAACGCCTGATTCGCGTGCGGCTGGCCGGGGTGAATAAGCCAATGCAACTCGGTTATGCCACCGTCGCCAACACACAGCACTCCATGGTGGTTAACGCCTTCGCCGAACGCTGCCGTATGTTTATCTCAGACCAGTATATTCCTGGCATGGCGGCGCCGAGCTATTTCGATCCGCAGGTGGTGCGGGTGGCGTGACGGCAGACAGTTTAATAGCCACGCTCCGGGAACACCTGATTAGTCACCGGTTCGCCGCGCGCGGCGCGCTGGATGTTTTCAGCGACCTGCCGCGCGGCGCTGGTGGGAATGGCGACCGAGGCCAGATGCGGCGTGATCAGCACATTGTCCATCTGCCACAGCGGGTCGTGCGGCGGCAGCGGTTCGCGATCGAATACATCCAGCGTGGCTTCAGCAATTTGCCCTGAACGCAGCGCATCCGTCAGCGCCGCCTGATCGACAATTGCGCCGCGCGATACATTGATGAACGCCGCGCCCTGAGGCAGGCGCGCCAGCCGTTCCGCGCTGAGCAAGCTGGTCGTGTGCGGCGTCAGAGGCAGCATCACCACCAGAATGTCGCTCTGACTGAGAAAATCATCCAGTGAGGCCAGCCCGCTGCTGCATCGAATACCTGCAATCTCTTTTTTCGAACGCGACCAGCCGCGCACATCGAAGCCCTGACGCGCCAGTTCGCGCGCCGCATACGCGCCTAACTCCCCTAACCCCAGCACGCCGACGCGGATGCCGGCAGGCGCGCGCGGATGCAGATAGCGCCAGCGTCGTTCACGCTGCGCGCGCTCAAAAGCCGGGATGTCGCGTGCGTAACGCAGCACAGCAAAAAGCACATAGCTGGCCATCATGCGCGCCATATCCGGATCGGACAGACGAATAATGGGAATATCCGGCAGGTCGTTGCGCCCGACCAGCGAATCGACGCCCGCGCCAAGATTGACCAACAGCCTGAGATTGCGGTACGGCGCAAAGAAGCCGCGCGGCGGTTTCCATGCCAGTGCATAGTGCACCTCATCAGGTTTTTGCACCGTTTCGGCGCGGCAAATCGTCACGCCGGGCAAGTAAGGTGCAAGCAAGGCAGACCACTCTTCGAAACTGTCGAATTCGCTGTAAAACACTAACGTGCTCATGCGGCAGGTGTCTCCATCAGGTTGACCACCGCGTCAATCGCCAGTTCGTAACCCAGCGCGCCCAGTCCGGCGATCACACCGGTCGCCGCTTTCGACACCATAGAGTGATGACGGAACGGCTCGCGCTTCCAGATGTTGCTCATATGCGCTTCGATGATCGGGCCGTCAAACATCAGCAGCGCATCCAGAATCGGCACTGAACGGTAGGTCAGTCCCGCAGCGTTGATTATCAATCCGGCCGCGTTCTGGCGCGCTTCCTGAATCCAGTCGACCAGCACCCCTTCGTGGTTGCTCTGGCGAAAGTGCAGCACTACGCCATGCGATTCGGCGCGACGTTGACAGCGCTCGCCGATGCTGACAAAACTTTCGCTGCCGTAAGCGCCGTTTTTATCCAGTCCGTACAGGTTGGCGTTAGGACCGTTGAGAAAATATATTTGCTGCGACATGCAAGCTCCTGATTAAACGTGCGGACGCGTGGCGACCATGGCCGGGTGCGCATCAAAAGCGGCGAACCATGCGGCGGTCAGCGGATGGCTGGCGCGCCAGTTGAGTTCCGCAAAGCGGAAGTCGAGATAACCGAGCGCGCATCCGATGGCGATAAGCCCAATATCATTGGGGCGGTCGCTAAAATCACTGACCTGACGCTCAATCTCCAGCAGCGAGGCGGCAACCTTTTTCAGCTGCGCGTCCGCCCAGTTTTGCCACTGTTTCTCCGGCGGACGCGTGCTGAATTCGTAGCGCGCCAGCAATGCCGCATCGATTATCCCATCGCCCAGCGCCTGTCTTGCCAGGCTGCCCCAGCGCACGTCGCCGCCTTCCGGGAAGAGCCCGCCGCGGGCACGCGCGTTGAGGTATTCGCAAATGACCCGACTGTCGTAAAGGCATAGCCCGCTTTCGGTGCGCAGTGCCGGGACTTTGGCCAGCGGGTTAAACGTGGCGATGCGTTCGTCGCGCTCGATCGGATGCGCGGCGGAATCCAGCGGTTCAATCTCATCAGCAAGGCCAAGCACCGTCGCGCATACCATCACTTTTCGTACGTAGGCAGAGGTGGCGGCAAAATAAAGTTGCATCATGGCGCCACCTGCAGCAGCACTTTGCCGATGTTGGTATTGGCTTCAAGAATGCGATGCGCGTCCGCAGCTTGTGCTAACGGTAAGGTTTGATGAAGGATCGGCGTGATTTTACCCGCGGCGATCAGCGGCAGCAGATGGCGGCTGATGCGCTGCGCCAGTCGCATTTTCTCGACGGGGCTCTTTGGCCGCAGCGTTGAAGAGGTCAGGCTCAGCCCTTTGCGCATCACCAGCTGCAAATCGAGTTCAATTTTTGCGCCCTGCATAAATGACAGGCTGACATGACGTCCACCAGGCGCCAGTATGCTCAGGTTGCTCGCCACATAATCGCCGCCGACATTATCCAGTACTATATCCACGCCGCGTCCCTGGGTTTCTTCAAGGATAACCGCGACGAAATCTTCGCTGTGACGATCAATGGCGCGCCCTACGCCAAGCTGTCGCAGCGCCCTGATCTTATCTGTGCCGCCCGCCGTGGCTATCACTCGCGCCCCGCATGCCTGCGCGCACTGAATGGCGAACGTACCCACACCACTGGCCGCGCCGTGAATCAGCACGCTTTCACCCGGTTGCATACGCCCCAGCTCGAACAGGTTATGCCACACGGTAAACGCCGCTTCCGGCACGCCCGCCGCCTGCGCGAGCGGCAGGTTTTTCGGCACGGATAAACAGAGCTCGGCGCGCGCCACGCAATAGTCGGCGTAACCGCCGCCGTTGAGCAGCGCCATCACCGGCGCGCCGATAGCGGGAGATTCAACGCCCGCACCCTGCGCCACAACGGTGCCGGAGACCTCCAGCCCCAGCACATCGGTGATGCCTGGCGGCAGCGGCATGCCGTTGCGTTGCATGATATCGGGACGATTCACCCCCGCGTTGGCGACGCGAATCAGCACTTCGCCCGCCGAAGGCTGCGGCACCGCGCGCTGTACTTGTTCTAACACCTCAGGGCCGCCCGGCTGGCGCGCAATGACCGCATTCATCATCTCAGGTATCATCGGTCTTTATCCCTGCTTCGCCGCGCTGAACGCGCAAACGCCTTCATCATCCACGCTTACCCCGACAAGGCTGCCCACCGGCCAGCGCGACAGCGAATCGAGTCCCGACTGGCGCGCAAACAGCGAGGCGTTGCCGAGCGCGGGTACATCAAGATGCACATCCACATGATCGCCCTGGAAGACATGGGTGATTACCGTAGCGCTGAACAGCGAACGCGGGCCAAGCGGCGCCAGTTGGATGTTTTCCGGGCGCATGTAAACGTCAAGGCGTTCGCCAATGTCGGCATGCACGCGGTCCGCCGGCAGACGCAACACATTGCCACCCAGCTCCAGCACCGCCGCGCCGTCGCGACCGGCGTAGCGCCCCGGCACGATGTTCACATCGCCGACAAAGCTCGCGACAAACGCATCCTGCGGACGACGATAGATTTCATCCGGCGTGTCTATCTGGCGCACATGTCCCGCCGACATCACCACCACGCGATCGCTCATGCTCAGCGCTTCGCCCTGATCGTGGGTCACAAACACAGTGGTGACGCCCAGCTTGCGCTGAATCGCTTTCAGCTCAACCTGCATCGACAGGCGCAGATTTTTATCCAGTGCCGAGAAAGGTTCATCCAGCAGCAGCACTTTGGGGCGGATCACCAGCGCGCGCGCCAGCGCCACGCGCTGCTGCTGCCCCCCCGAGAGTTCACGCGGCTTGCGATGACCGTAACCAGCCAGTTTCACCAGCGCCAGCGCCTGTTCGACGCGCTCGACGATTTCAGCTTTTGGCACGCCGCGCATACGCAGGCCGTAGCCCACGTTCTTCTCGACCGTCATATGCGGAAACAGCGCGTAGTTCTGGAACACAATACCGATTTCACGCTGGTATGGCGGGATCTCAGTGACCAGTTCGCCATCAATAAAGATTTCGCCGCCATCCGCTTCGGCGAAACCCGCCATCAGATTCAGCAGCGTCGTCTTGCCGCAGCCGGACGGGCCGAGCAGCGTAATAAACTCTCCTTCCTCAATGGTAAGGGAAATTTTATGTAACGCGATGGCGTCGCCAAAGCGTTTCAGTACGCCATCAAGCCGCACGGCAACATTGGCTTTGTTCTCGGCGGGATGCAGCCTTGCGGGCTGCGGAAATGTGGTGACTTCTGCACTTACCATGGAATCTCCAGAAACGAGCTGTCAAATGCTTGCCACCAGCATACGGCTTAAACGCGCGTTACGCGGTTAGTGCTTCCTGAAGCTGGCGTTTGGAAAAGTTAAAGCAGAGAAAGAGACGACGCGGCGTACGGACGGTCCGGGACCGCCCGCGACGTTGGCAGAATGGGGTTTTACGCCTTCAGACTCATCCATCCGGCAAGGCGGCGCAGCATGGCGTCGCATGCATCCAGTTGTTCGATTGTGATGAACTCATCCGGTTTGTGGCCCTGCGCCATACTGCCCGGCCCGCATATCACGCTGGGGATGCCGGCCTGATGAAACAAGCCGCCTTCGGTGCCGAAGGCCACGGTGCTGAACGCCTCAGAGCCGGTGAGATGGGCGAGCAGCTGCGCGGCGGCGCTTTGCGCGGCGGTGTACAAACCGGGATAGCTGCTGAGGGGATAAAAGCGGATCTCGGTGTCGCTGTTCACGGCGCGCATTTGCGGCAGGAGTTCGCGCTGCGCGTAGCGTTCCAGCTCCTCCGCCACCTGCTGCGCGTCATCCTGCGGCAGCGTGCGAACTTCAAAGTCAAATGTGCATTCGGCAGGCACAATATTCAGCGCCCGCCCGCCCTGAATCAGGCCGGTTTGCACTGTGGTGAACGGCGGATCAAAACGCGTATCCTGGCGTTCCGGCGCGGCGAACACCTCGCCGATAGCCGTCAGGCGGTGGATCAGCTTCGCGGCATATTGGATGGCGTTAACGCCCTGCGGCGCGTAGGCGGAATGGCAGGCCGCGCCCTGCACTTCGCAGCGCACGGCAAGCTTGCCTTTGTGACCGAGCACCGGCTGCAGTTCGGTAGGCTCGCCTATCAGGCAGAGATCGGGCTTTTCCGGGCGACTGGCCAGCACATCCAGCAAAGTACGCACGCCAAGACAGCCTACCTCTTCGTCATAAGAAATCGCCAGATGCAGCGGCTGTGCGAGCGGCTGCGCAAGAAAATGCGGCACTGCCGCCAGCATGCAGGCGATAAAGCCTTTCATGTCCGCTGTGCCGCGGCCGTACAGCTTGCCGTCTCGCTCTGACAAGGCAAAAGGCGGTACGCTCCAGTTCTGCCCGTCCACCGGCACCACATCGCTGTGGCCTGAGAGCAGTATGCCGCCGCTTCCGGCCGGGCCAAGCCGCGCATAAAGATTGGCTTTGCTGCGCCCGGCGTTGTGGATCAGCTCGCAGTTGACACCCAGGTCGGTCAGGTAGTGCCAGACAAAATCGATCAGCGCCAGGTTGGATTCGCGACTGGTGGTGTCAAACGCCACTAGGCGCTCAAGCAGTGTGCGACTGGTAATCATCATCTCTCCTTGCGGTTACTCGTCGCCCGGCACGCCGTAGCTCGGCGCCTGAGTGGGGTCGAGCGCGCGCGTGATATAGTCCTGCATCTGCGGCTGATAGGCTTGCCAGAGTTTGTTGAGTTCATCGATGGGGTCGGCGTCGGTCCAGTCGACGCGTAAATCAACAATCGGCCAGACGGGAGAATCCACAATCGACAGCGCCGCCGAATGCACCGGGCCCGCTTCTCCCCCTGCGCTCATGCCTGCCTGCATCGCGGCAATGAGCCTGTCGGCAAGGTGTCCCGACCGTTGTTCGAAGGCCTGCACCATCGCGGCAATCACATCGGGATTCGCCAGCAGATTGCCCGCGGCCACGCAGTTCTCTCCGCTCAGCGCGTTGTTGACGCCCAGCGTCTTCTCGCCGCTATAGAACGCGCTTTGTCCATCCGTTGTCATCACGGTGACCTGGCGCCAGGCGGCATAATCATCGGTGTCCAGCCCGGCTTTAAGCGCGGTTTCGGCGGTAGCGCCCTGCTGCAGCCTGTCAAGAATGCGCGGCCCCAGCGCCGGTAAGGTGATGTTTTGGGTCGATACCGCGCCGACTTTGCTGCGCAGCCAGGGGCAGCGCGCGCCCACAGCGATGCTGGAGGAACTGATGGCGATGCCCATCTGGCCGGTTTTCGAGCAACGTCCAATAATGGATAACGTCATGATGCTATTCTCCCACCTTGGGCTGCCAGTCGTCCGGAATCACGGCGATAACATCAATTTCCATCAGCCATTGCGGCTGACCGAGCCCGGAAATCACCAGCCCTGTTGAAATAGGAAACACGCCCTTGAGCCATTTGCCGACCACCTGATAAACCGGCTCGCGGTAGCGGGGGTCAATAATATAGGTGGTGGTTTTAACGATATGTGACAGATCGCTGCCCGCCTCTTCCAGCAACTGTTTAACGTTTTTCATCGCCTGCTCGGCCTGCGCGGCCGGATCGCCAAGCCCTACCAGATTGCCTTCGAAGTCAGTGCCAATCTGACCGCGAACATAAACGGTATTGCCTGCGCGAACCGCCTGGCAAAGATCGTTATCCAGCGACTGGTTGGGGTAAGTGTCTTTGGTATTGAATTTGCGAATGCGGGTATGTGTGCTCATGTCTGCCTGCTAAGAAAAGGGATTCCCCGCAAGGTATACATTCTCAGGCGAAACAAACAAAACAGCATAATCCGAGGCGTTAGTTTAGAAAATGCGAAGACGAATCTGGACACTAAACGTTAGTGGATTATGCCCAGCGATTTAATGCCCCCACAGGTACTGCTAAATGCGACAGCGCTGGACGTTTATCATGCACATATGCCAGCCCTATACTTACGTTTTTGCCTGACATATACTCAGCATATGCAAAGCGCTCACGGTACTTTACATAAATCGCCGGTATCGGCACAGCGTCGGAGTGACGACCAGAGGAGTAATCATGCGAACTGTATCTGTATTCAGGAACGGTAATAACCGGGCCATCCGTCTGCCCCGCGATCTGGACTTTGACGGCGTGAACGAACTGGAAATCATCCGCGAGGGCGATACCCTCATCCTGCGGCCGGTAAAACCCAGTTGGAGTTCGTTCCGCCAGGAGGAAAAAGCTGACGCAGATTTTATGGCGGAGCGTGAAAATGTTGTTAGTGACGAGGGACGTTTTGAGCTATGACCAAAACCTACATGCTGGATACTAATATCTGCTCTTATATCATGCGCGAACAACCGGAAGCGGTGCTGAAACGCCTAGAGCAAGCGGTGTTGCGCCGTCACCGGATAGTGGTGTCAGCCATCACCTATGCCGAAATGCGTTTTGGTGCCATCGGTAAAAGGGCTTCGCCCCGTCATGTGCAGCTGGTGGACGCATTCTGTGCGCGCCTTGATGCCATACTGGCTTGGGATCGGGCCGCAGTTGACGCTACAACAGAGGTTAAGGCCACGCTAGCGGCTGCCGGCACGCCAATCGGCCCAAACGACACAGCCATTGCTGGACATGCCATTGCCGCTGGCGCCATCCTGGTGACGAATAATACGCGTGAATATGAGCGAGTCGCTGGTCTGACGTTTGAAGACTGGGTGCAATAAAATCCTGCCTGAAGGCTTGTACTGAAGCGAGACTTCATTCGAATCACTTTAAAGAGTATAAATGTTAACAGGTAAATAATTAGTTGTATTGCGACAACCTGAATAATACGTCAACCAAATATAGTTATTGGCGGGATATTATGCTATTTAAATGAATAAATTGTTAAATAGTGGGAGTTTTCCCAACTTTTTTAGCAAAGTTGAGATGGCAGTTTAATTTGCTGATTTTTATATAAATTTAGGTAAATTAACCATAAATTATAACATCAATCTGCCGTTAATAGCTGTGCTTTTAACGGAGGATGATTTGAACGACTTTCATTTTTTAGCTATCGCACTGGAAAATAAAAATAAACATCAAGCTATGCTGCTATTGCGTGATAAAAATGAATTCGCAGCTCGAAAAATAATGGAAAAGGCAGGGGCAAATGTCCCGTCACTGACAGGACGTTTATTCTGGAGATAGGTTCAGGATTATATTTTCAGCGCGGCTTTGTTGAATAAATCGAACTTTTGCTGAGTTGAAGGATCAGATCACGCATC
>ONZZ01000186.1_pt1 | contig 59253 bp, 52 predicted proteins | sample 1671101 | NCBI WGS metagenome assembly ONZZ01 (sample SAMN06348122, study PRJEB24527) | human gut metagenome | biome: human gut; feature: ankylosing spondylitis patient; material: feces | host: Homo sapiens | place: China | collected 2015-10
GGATACGCTCCAGCTGTTCCTCGAAATAATCCTTGCCAAAAAAGTTCTCCGGCTCTCGCAGCCGTGCGTCATCCATCACATAACCCTTGATGATGAACTCTTTCAACACCCGGTTCGCCCAAATGCGGAACATGGTCGCCTTTTTGGAGTTCACACGATACCCCACAGCGATAATGGCGTCCAAATTGTAAAACTGGGTTTTCCTGTGGACCTGACGCTCACCCTCTGTTTGAACTACCGAGAAAAACTCGGTAGTTGCCTCTTTCTGTAATTCCTGACTGGCATATATATTCTTCAGGTGCAAACCAATGTTGTCTGTCGAACAATCAAATAAGGTGGCCATAGCTTTCTGCGTACACCAGATGGTATCATTCTGATACATCACCTGTATACCATCTTCCTTACCCTCAATAGCGAAGATAAGGAATTCTGCCGTACTGTTTCTTATCTCAAACTGTTTTGCCATACCTACACTTATTCAACTAGTCCCAATTCTTTCAAGTACACCTCAATCTCTTTGTCCAGTTCAGCACGTTTGGCTTCAAGTTCTTTAATTTCTGCCATTACAGCCTTGATGTCGATAGGTTCTTCTTCCTCAAAGGTATCAACATACCTGGGAATATTCAGATTATAGTCATTATCAGCAACTTCTTTTAAGGTAGCAAGATGGCTGTATTTTTCTATTTCTTTACGGTCACGGTAAGTTTCAACTATCTTCTGTATATGCTGCGGACGAAGCCTGTTTTGAGTCTTTACTTTTTCAAATTCTTTGCTTGCGTCAATGAACAGGATATTATCGTCCTCTTTGCGACATTTTTTGAAGACAAGAATGCAGGTCGGAATACTTGTACCATAGAAGATGTTGGCCGGCAATCCGATAATGGCATCTATGTAGTTTTTCTTTTCTATGAGGAAACGACGTATAATACCTTCTGCGTTTCCACGGAACAATACACCATGAGGAGCAACACAAGCCATTGTACCACCTTCATTCAGGTGGTAAATCATATGCAAAATGAAAGCATAATCGGCCGTTTTCTTCGGTGCAAGTCGTCCGGCTTTACTGAAACGATCATCATTATTGAACTTGTCAGCTGCACTCCATTCGGCAGAGAACGGCGGATTTGCAACTACTGCATCAAACTGGGTATCTCCAAAAGCGTCCCATTCGAGTGTATCACCGTTTTCTATTTTGAAGTTGCTGAACTTGATTCCATGAAGCAGCATATTCATTCGGGCGAGGTTATTAGGTAGTCGGATTCTTTTCCTGTCCGTAGATATATACAGCCTTCCCTATACTTGCAGCACGTAACAACAACGAACCACTGCCACAAGTGGGATCATACACATTGCGTAGACGTTGGTGGCCGATAGAAACAATCTCCGCCAATATGCGACTGACTTCCTGAGGCGTATAGAACTCTCCTGCTTTCTTCCCAGCTCCGGCAGCAAATTGGGAAATCATGTATTCATAGGCATCACCGAGAATATCAATTTCCTGTGAGGCTTCCACACCAAAATCTATATCATCCAAAGCAAGAAGTACATTGCTGACCAATGTATTCTTGTCGTCAGCAGTCTTACCCAACTTAGGAGAAGCCAAATCAATATCAGAGAACAGTCCTCCGAAATCCTCTTCGCTATCCTGTCCAAGTGTACTGTCTTCTATGCGTTTCAACGAACGTCCCAGCATTGGCAGGATATTTTCTTTCCGTTTGATAGTGTCTATCACAGATAAAAATAGATATTTGGGCTCTATAAAATAACCGATATTTTCCAGGCACTGGTTTTTGACCTCTTCCTGTAACTCCATTGCATCGGCATCGGTCATATTCCACAATTCTTTAAAAGTGACTTCGTCATCTTCAAGTGTACTGTTGGCGTATTTCTCTATTTTTTCAGACAAGTATTTGTAAAAGATAAACCCCAAGGTAAAATACATAAAGTCGCTCTTGCCGACATATTGCCACGCAAACGGTTTGCGACCTCCCAAAGCTAGTCACGGAGTTTCTGTTGTAATTCTTCGCTCATATTATTTTTTCTTATTTTTCGTAATTAATATTGCATCAGAGATATATACTGCAGGACAATTATACGAATTGTTAGTCAAACACTGATGCTTAAATTTTCCGCTGAATAGATCTAAGGCAATAACCATATTCCAATATGATGTTGGGTTACATTCATATCCGGGATCAAGACAAAACACATTGAATATACCATCTTCATCATATTCGTACCCAATGGCAAGAACAGCATGACCACCGCCCGTTTTAAAATCCATACCAAGAATAATGGGGATATTGTCATCTATTGCAGTCTTTACTAACTCACAAAAATCAGTTTCTCTAAAATTATCATTAATATTGGAATATTGGGCAGTAACAACCTCTCCATAAACCCTATTGACTAATTTGGTAAGCTGATCAAAATAAAAGCCACCTCTTATCATACCATGTTTGTCAAAAAATTCATGGAATAGTTTTTCCGTTTCTGGCGACTTCTTTATATTATCATATACATCTTCAATCTGAACTCGACTTATCGTCTTCAAGATAAGTAAATCATCATCAAAGAATATACAGCACATGCACCATCAATATCTCCTTGACGAATATGAACTGGATGATAATTGCGTTTTTTTATACTACATCCTTTCTCTGTAAGGTATAGACTATCTATAATTTTAATCATTTTCTATAGATTTTTGCTCAAATTGTTTGCGTAAATCATCCACCCCCTGTCCATTGTTAGTTCACGGATATCGGTTATTGGCGGAATCTGTAGAACTTCACTTGTATTGATATATTCTCCGTCCAAGGAGTCCTTAAAACGGAGACCACCCATGCGGGAGTAGTCTTCGATTCCGACAAGATAGTCAAAGGATGAAAGACGGCGGACAGGGCGCTTCTCCTCTTTCGCCAGAATCTGTTCCCTACGATTTATCAATGTGCGGCCCCATCTGTCTGGGAGGGCATCAAAAAAACATCCGAAAATATCCTTGCTTGGAGCTGTATATTGCTGCCCTGGATAGTTATTCAAGTCATCACTAAGAAACAAGTTGCCATAGTCCCTTAGCCAGTCATCACTATAGCAAAATCCATAACTGTCCGAGCCACGAAGTGATTCATAGCTCAGCTCTCCAATCAGCCTTGGTGCTTTCAGCCAATCAAAATCAGCAAACACATATAGTCGTTTCATGGCTTATTCTTTTTTAGATGCTCTCTCTCGCTTTTTCAAACATAAATCCTGTAAAGCCTTTCCCATTGCGTCTTCTTTGGCAAGGAGAAGTATATCATCATCTAGTTGAAGCGCATAGAGAACTCTGAGATAAATGCCGATAGCTACTGTCGGTGCCCCCTTTTCTATCCGGCCAACCGTAAGCGGTGAGCAGGTTGCACGTTCGGCAACCTGAGCCATGCTGAGATTCCTGCGCAGTCTTGCCAGTTTGATCTGCTCACCCACTATCTGCATCTTCTGCTCCAGTTTTCTTGGCAACTTGGTGCCCATTGTATTCTTTGCCATATTCAACATATCATATAATACGCAAATGTACTACTTTTTACCTTTTTAATGATGTGTTATAGGTAAAAATCGCAAGAATAGAAGATATGATATTTAAGCAGTTCAACACTTTTTCAAGCGAATAAATCGATTTTGTCACACTTTTTCAAGCGAATGAGGCTTCATTTATACACTTTTCTATCAAATTTGAGGCTTGGGAACTACACTTTTCCATGAAATCATCAACTTTACTTTATCCCCGTATTCATATAAAGTAAAGTCAAAATAAGGGAAAAGGATAAACACATATAATCAAAGAGCAGCAAAAGCACAATATTTACGAAAATAGGAATATATATCATTGTATATCTGTTTATTATAAATATACATTCATTTTCTCATTTATTCCTACAAGCCACCATTTTTACCTATTTATGAATTATTTTTGTTACTCATTTTGATACTTATATCAAACCTATTTACTACCTTTGCAGCAGAATATAAAATGCTGGAGCACAATGGGTAGAAGAAAGCAATCAAAAGTAGAAAAAAGTCCGTTCAAGTTGCGGAGAAGAAAACTTGCAGACGGCCGCGAGTCCCTTTTTATAGACCATACTGTTGACGGCAGGCACGAATACGAGTTCCTTAAACTGTATCTTATACCGGAAACTTCCGTCAAAGCGAAACGTGAGAACGCGAAAACACTCCGTCAGGCGGAGGAGATAATTATCGCCAGGACCGAAAACATGGTTGATGACAAGGCGCAGGAGGAGGCGGCGAAAGACAAATCCCAAATGTTATTGTCGGACTTCATTAGTATGCTGATGGAGGAATACAAACAGCGGGGACAACCCGCCTATCTGCGTTTAAGGGCAGCACGCATCAAATTGGAGAAGTTCCGTCCCGGTGCAAGATTGTGTGACATAGACAAGAAATTCTGCGTCGATTATGCCGAGTGGCTACAATCCGAACCTCTCACTCCGCAAGGGAAACCACTTGCCCAAGCCACCGCATTTTCCAGTTTCTGGAATCTCGGCATCACCCTGTCAAGTGCAAGGCAAAAGGGTTATATAAAAAGCAACCCGTGGGAACTGCTGGGCAGCCACGAGAAGATACAGCAACCGGAAGGCAAACGTGAGTTTCTGACCTTTGAAGAAATCCGCAAGCTGGAGCAAACTCCCTATATCAAGGAAAACATACGCAAGGCATTTCTGTTTGCCTGCTATTGCGGATTGCGTGTCGGCGATGTTACGGATTTGCGCTGGAGTGACATTTCCGTCAATGGCGGTCGGCACTTCGTTTCGGTGGTGATGCAGAAAAATTCCAAACCCATATCGCTCCCCCTCCCGGCCAAGGCCTTGTCATGGCTTCCGGAACGTAAAGAACCGGAGTCATCGGTATTTTCCCTACCGTCACGTACCAACCTGCGTAAACATCTGCAGAAATGGGCGGAACAGGCAGGATTGGAAAGACACCTTCATTTTCATTTGAGCCGCCATACCTACGGCACGATGCTGATAACCGCAGGGGTTGACCTTTATACCGCCAGCAAGATGATGGGACATGCCGACGTGCGCCCCACGCAAGTCTACGCGAAAATCGTTGACAAGAAAAAAGAAGAGGCTGTTTCACTGATAGATAAAGTATTTTAAGTTATGGCAGCAAACAAGAAATCCAACAGATTGAAAGAGCCAGTAAGAGTCCGCACAAAGAAACTTGCCGACGGCTCTGAATCATACTACCTTGACATCTATGTCAACGGCAAACGGAGTTACGAGTTCCTGAAGATGTACCACCTGCCGGAAGTCAACGCGAGGGTCCGGGAGCAGAACCGCGCCACCCGTGAGGCAGTCGAAACCATAAAATCGCAACGTATCATCGAGATTACCAATTCCAGAGCCGGAATCAAGAGCAAATCCGCATGGCAGAAACTGACGCTGGCGGACTGGCTGGAAAAATTCCATTCCAATCAGGAGCGCAAAGGTATCAAACGGATCGAAAAATTACGGAGCATAATAAAGGTCATCAACCAATACGGCAAAAACACCCGGATGGGTGACATTGACAAGAAATGGGCACTCGGCTTCATAGACTGGATCCAACACACCTATAAAGGCAGGCAGGGAAAGTCGCTTGAACAGGGAACGGTCGTGGCCTATATTTCCCAACTCTCCATCGCCCTGAATGCCGCAGTCCGTGCGGAGTGGCTGGGCGAAAATCCGTTCATGCAGCTCTCGGCTTCGGAGCGTGTAAAGAAACCGGAATCCAAACGCCAGTTTCTTGCCATCGAGGAAGTAAAACTTCTCATTGCCACCGAATGCCGTAACATGACGGTAAAGCAAGCATACCTGTTTTCATGTTATTGCGGACTCCGCCTGAGCGATATGGAAACACTCCGTTGGAAAGACATTATATGTAATGACGGCAGGTACATGATTGCCACCGTACAGCAGAAGACATCCACTCCCATCTATACGCCGCTCTCGCAAAATGCCGTAAAATGGCTGCCAGAACGGAAAACGGACGACAGTGACGAGACACTTGTTTTCGCGACTCTCCCATCACGCCCGACTACCAACAAAATCCTCAAGCAATGGGTGGAAAAGGCAGGTATTGACAAGAAAATCACCTATCATACAAGCCGCCATACCTTCGGAACGATGATGATGACCGTCGGGGCTGACCTTTATACCACCTGCAAACTGATGGGACACGCCGACGTGCGCACCACGCAGATATACGCGAAAATCGTCGACAGCAAGAAAATCGAGGCCGTGGATATGGTAGACAGGATGTTTGAACGGGAGGAGTCCAAACAGGAATAAAAACCAGACAAAATAAGCCTGTCCGATTGGGCTGAAAAGTTACCACCATAAATGACACCTATTCGCTCTTGGTAATTTTTGGTGCATATCATAGCCTTTTATCCAAATTTTAGAGTACCTTTGCACAAAAAACAATGATATGACAAACAGACTGATAGCCCGGCAACGGGAATGTGAGGAACTGCAAAGCTGTATGGATTCCAATGAATCGGAGTTCGTTATCGTATGCGGACGGCGAAGGATCGGCAAGACCTTCCTTGTGGAGCAGTTTTTTGAAGGCAAATACGATTTCAAGTTCGTGGGAGGACACAATCTACGCACCCGTGACCAGCTTAACAACTTCGCCAAGGCACTCAAGGCATATTCCGGAACGAAACCCGCCCCGTTCAAGGACTGGGTTGACGCCTTCGATGCCCTTGAGGACTATCTTTCCACCCTTCCCGATGACAGGCGCAAGGTCATCTTCATTGATGAAATGCCGTGGATGGATTCCCGCCGTTCCGATTTTGTGAGTGCCCTGGAATATTTCTGGAACGGCTGGGCAAGCAGCCAGTACAATATCGTACTGGTTGCCACCGGATCGGCCACCTCGTGGATGACGGACAAGCTGATAAAGAACCGGGGCGGGCTGCACAACAGAATCAGGCACAGGATATACCTGAAGCCATTTTCCTTGAAGGAAACGGAGGAATACCTTAAAAGCCGTTCAGTCCATTGGGACAGATACCAGATATTGCAGGGGTACATGCTTACCGGAGGGGTCCCTTTCTATCTCAAAATGCTTGAACCGCAACAGAGCTTTGCCCAAAACGTTGACCGCCTGTGTTTCTCGGATACCGGTGCACTGAAGATGGAGTTCGACGAGCTTTACAACGCCATATTTCCCGGTGCGGAATCGTACGTGGAGGTCGTCAGGGCTCTGGCCGACAACAAATCCGGTCTGACAAGAACAGAAATCAGCACGAAAACGAAAATATCCGGGGCCTATCTCACACGCATCCTCACGAATCTTGAACGCTGCGATTTCATAGACAAGACAAACCTGTTCGGCAACCGTCGGACGGATGCGGTTTACAGGCTGGTCGATTTCTATACCCTGTTCTATTTCAAGTTTGTCGAAAAGAACCTTTCAAGGGACGACCAATGGTGGACACACCATCTTGAATCGAGCAGCATCCATTCATGGATGGGATTCACCTTCGAGCTTATATGCATGTTGCACCATGCACAGATCAAGAAGGCATTGGGCATATCGGGAATGGCTACATCCGTTTCCACCTGGCGTTGTAGCGCTGACAAGGAAAACGGAACATCCGGGGCACAGATAGACATGATTATCGAGCGTGCAGACCGCATCATCCACCTTTGCGAGATGAAATTCAGCGAAGGAGCGTACAATATCACAGGTGAATATGAGGCCAAACTGCGGAACCGCCGGGAGCTTTTCAGGCTCAAGACCAAGACTAAGAAGTCCGTAGTGCATACCTTTGTCACGACTTACGGAGTCGGCGAGGGAAAATACCATAGCATCGTCCATAGCGAAGTAACCATGGATGACCTTTTTAATTCCTGACGACTATGATGATACAGCAAATTACACAACGGTTAAGTGAGGTAAACACACTTGTCGCCACCTGCAACCAGGACGGTTTCTCTTTTGGCCGGGCCCTGTCATTATCCCTGTTCTACCGGGATTTCAACGACACGAACAGCCTTGTCAAGGAGGCGGAAAATCTCGCACGGGAGAATCCCGCCCGGTTATTGGAATGTTCCATTTCCCTGCTTTCGGAAACGGACGGATACCTGTCGTCGGACAGGTCGGAGCTTTATGCCGCAAATTTCGAACGCATTTTCGAGGAGCACATCAAACCGTTTGAACTGAGGCACGAGGAGGCGAAAAGTGCGGCCACCCGACTCTGGCGCGACTATTCGGCAAAGAGCAACCGTCTGGATTTACTGCCGCTGGAGTCCGCGGAGTACAGGCTGCTTGACAAGGAATGTGACACCGCAAAAGCGGAATACGACAGGGCTCACGCCCTTGCAGACCTGTTGTATCAGGAATGGCAGCAGGAACTCGAACGGTGTTTCTGCGTGTATTGTTTCAAGCCGCTGTTTCTTGACGTGCTGGTGGAACGCCTGAAGGGAATCGCGGGAAGCATCATTGCCGACATCAACCGCATGCAGGAGGGCAAGCCATGAACGGAGCGAACCTGTTGCAGGAGACATCCGCATGGATGGACACCGTAGATCTTGCCCTGTGCCTGTTCATTTACGAGGTGTGCAACGACTGTCAGTTCGAGTTTGCATCGGGCAGTGATTTCGTGAATTTCATGAACCTGAAGCCGACCTCACGCCCCGTCGCCGTCCGTCCGAAAGAGAACCTGCGTGTCTGCTATATGGTTTTGGCCGTATCCCGGACAATCAGGCCGCACGAACGCGGGAAACTGTGGGCGGAAGAGTTCCTGAAACGCTGCGGCATATCCAAGTCATATTACGACAAGCACCGCAGCGATGTCTGTAGCGGCGGGACAACCGAAGAGAACCGTGAATACCGCAAATCCGTTGACAGGGCCATCGAAAACGCGAGGAAACTGAGAACGTCCCCATAGCAGCCCGCGGGTTCCCCATTCGGGATAACATACTTCTATCATGGCAGTGCGCCATGCTGTTGAATATCAGCAGTATGACGCACTGCTGCTTTATGCACTTTCCCCATTTTCTCCCCATTACGCCCCTTTAAGTCCAAAGTAACTTTGCAAACGAAACGGAAGGCAAATAAAGGCCAAAAGCCTGACTGTTCCGCATTGTTGCAACAAGACGGTAAAGCGAGTATAAACAACAAATGAACAAGCGATATGGAAAGTGAACGCAATCTGATGAACACCACCGAAGCGGCCCGGTATCTCGGAGTGAAACCAAGTTATCTCTACAAGATGATGATGCGCCGCGCAGTCCCTTATTACAAGCCGGGAGGCAAACTGTGCTTCTTCGCGAAGGAAGACCTCGATGCCTGGCTGAAACGGGTAAGGGTAAAGTCGCAGGACGAAATAGACAGCGAGGCCATGGGTTATCTCGTGAGCCGGGAGAGAAACAAATGATTTATCCACTTTATAAAACAAAGGCAGTATGAATGATTCCAACATGACAGGTACAGGCTTCCCGAATGCCGTACCACAGGATTCCTCAAACAGGGAAACCGGCAAGAAGACGACACGCTCCGCTATCGGGGCCAAGGCGCAGACCATCCTGGATTTTCTCAGACAATGTACCCCTTACGAGGCCGATTCCATCCGTGTGATGGTCGGTCATGCAACCGGAAAGGGAGACACGGACACGATTGAAGCAACCGACCTGCTTGCCGTGAACCGCTTTCTCAACCACGGACTGACAAAGGAGAACGCAACGGGTAACGAAGCGGTAATGAGACACCGGCAGGAACGTGCGCAGAAACTGATGGAGGCCGTCAAGGAGTTCGTCAACATCGGCCAGCTGTGCCGTGTCAGCATCGCGCTGATGAAGATCTCGTCCGATTTCAAGGCCGTGGAGGATGCACGGCAACACCTGCAATCACAGCCGTCCAATGCTGCGGGCAGAAACTGATGTCAAACCGGAACAGGTATCGGATGAAACTGAAACGGACAAGGAATTTCCCGTTGATGACATTTCATCGACGGGGCCGTGAATCATTCCGATACCCCATCCTTATTTCAATCGTAGAATATGCAAGAAAACATTAAGGACAAGGAAACATACAGGTTCATGTACCCCACGGGGATTGTATCATCGGTTTTTCTGTTTTCCGACCGTGCGCTTCAGTGGCTGTGCGGGACGACGACCGATGATGGCGGCAGGACAGCAGGCAACTTCACATTGCTGGGCGACCTTCTGGCCAGAATGGCTCTCACGACAGAAGAAGCGAAGGGCTTCCGCAGACCGCTCATGCTTTCAGCAGGTCAAGCACAGTATTCGGAGGAACAGCTTTCCGCACAATGGAACATCGGCAGAAAGCGAATACGGAACCTGCTGGATGAGCTCACAAGGCTGGGGCTCATAGCCACCTGCCGTTCAAGGGTGGCATCCGTCATGACCTTTCCGTGTATCCGGCAATGGACGGCTGCGGACGGCGGTACTGTTTCCAACCCTTTTACCCATACAAACAAAGGGGAAGGATAGAACAAATCCAATGGCAGACAGGCCGGATTCGGGCTTTCTGTTGTTCCCCAATCCGGAAACCGTCCGGCACCTGTCTGTTTTTTCAATGGCCAATGCAAGGGACATGTGGCATGAAGCGCCAGCGTTGAGTTTCGAGATATGCCGGGGTATTACCGCCTTTGGACAGTATTACCCCGACCCTCGCGCAACGGTCCGGCAGACCGTTGGCCTTGCCGCTCGCAGGCTCGCACCATCCCTTTTGCAGATACCGTTTCACGACTATTTTAGCGACATTAGTTATGACACACGAAGAAGATACTTCCAAACAGAAATCCGGACAAGAGAGGCCCTTTATAAGGCGTGACAAGGTGGTGGTCACCAAAGTCACGGAACAGGAGCTTGCCCAAATCAAGAGTTCCGCCGGACAGTGCGGCATGACACGCAGCGATTTCATCCGTGCAAGGGCTCTCGGCTACAGGCCAAGACGGCGGCTGTCCGAGGTGGAACTGGACGGTCTGAGGCAGCTTGCAGCCTGCAGGACGGACATGATAAACTTCGCCAATGCCCTGCACGGGCTGACCGATGACGAGAAAGTCAGGCTTTTCCGCCACCGGCCCACCATGCTTGAATGGTACGAGAAAGTGGCGGCAGTCACCGACCGTGTCACCGACTTCCTGCAGTCCGCACAAAGTGCAAACAATTACCCGGCAGGGACAACGGACAGGCCGGACAAGGAGGACGATGCATGATTGCCAAGGCAAAAGCCATAGCCCACGGCATAAGGGCGATGCTATATGTGTCGGGTGAATCGAAGAACAAGAAGCATCCCGAAAAGATAACACGGATATGCGACAATTTCATGCCGCAGGGCATGGACGCGACGGGTATCTGGACGGAAATGAAGTTTGCCGCCATGAACCATCCCAACATAAAGAACAACGTCATCCGTATGGAGATAAGCCCGGCCATGGAGCATACCGGAGATTTTACAATCGATGACTGGAAGCAGCTGTGGGAAGACTTTGCAGCGGCATTCGACGGGCAGACTATCCGCGACAAGGACGGAAAAGTCGTATCCGGCAAGACCAATGTGTCGGGCAGCAAGTCCTCCGTATGGCTGCATGAAGAATCCAGAAGCGGCATACCGCATCTGCATGTCATCGTCAGCCGGGTGGACGAACGCGGGAACATCAACAACGACCACGCCATTCATCTGCGTGCACAGCGGGCGGCAGAGAAGGTGGCCCTGCAAAGAGGCTGGACAACCGCCATGCACGTGCATGAGGACAATATCCCCAAAGTCAGTGCCGACTGCATGGAAGCTCTGCGCGAATTGTCGGTATGGTCATGGGAAGGTTACAGGAAACGGCTTGCCGACAAAGGCTACAAGCTCTTCCTGCGCAAGGACAAAAAAGATGTGATACGCGGGTATGTGCTTCTGAAAGGCAGCGCGAAATACAAGGCTTCGGAGCTTGGGAGGGGACGTAACCTGACCGCATCACATATCCGGCAGACCTGGGAGAAACTGCATCCCGGACAAGATAAGCAGAAAGCCGAACAAGCAGGTGCAACACCCGAACCGACCTCCACACCGAGACCGAAACCGTCCGTTCCCAATGAAGTCCGGCAAAAGCCACAGCCTGTTATACGGCAGAGCAATCCGGTTTGCGGGAACTATATTTCATGGCAACCCGGCCGTCAGCGTACCGAGTTCGAATACGGAGGCAAGACCTACAGCCGCTATCTGCCCGACAGGGTGATTGACTTCTTCAACGACGAGTTCGACTATCGGGAACTTGCCAACTGGCAGGCCTTGCAGCATCTGGCGATGGCCTATTTTACGCTTGTCGCTTCTCCCTACGGGGAAATTTCAGGCGGTGGCGGAGGCGGTTCGCAGTCCGACCTCAAATGGGGACGTGACCCGGAAGAAGACGAGATTGATTTTGCCCGCCGTTGTGCGCGTGAGGCTTCACGACGGATCACCGCACAAAAGAAATCAGGAATGAAACGAAGATAACCAACCTAAAAGCAAAGACAATGAAACAACCCGACACATCGGCTCTCCGTGAACGGCTTGCCGGTTACACATCCGAACAGGACATACAGGAACTTGACGGCCTGACTGAAAAAATCAGCGGCCAGATCAATGGCTTGCATAATCTTCTTGATGAAATAAAAGACCTCCGTGAAGAAATGCACGGCATACACGAAAGCCTCAGACACACCCTCCAAAGGGAACGGACGGCTTTCAACGCCTTGACTGCGGCCAAAGACAGTGCGGAAAACATCGTGGACGGCATCAGTAACGCGATTGTCAAGGCGGAACAGCATACCGTCATCAAAGCGGAAGTCAGCACGGCAGAACTGGAAAAGATTAATCAATGGTCTGCCGCCCACATCAAAGCCGAAGAAGAAATTTGGATAAGACAGAGTAAAAAGTTGGCCAGATACCTCAGTAAAAACGAAGGCATCTGGCTTTCTTCCCGTTGGCTTATATTCATGATAATTGTACAAGCCGTCTCATACTTTGCCGTAATATTCTGGGCAATATTCTGCAATCCCTAACGCTATATGTGCAAATGCACGAAGCCCCCGGCACTGCCGAAGGCTTCTTTTTTATTCTTTTATCTCACTTTTCAATAACCGCAGATACAACTGTTATACTTCGGTTATTTTCCGTTTCGGGCGGAACTTTTCCCGCCCGACAGTTTACTGTTTCTTCAATGTAGGCAATGCTCCGGTGAGTTCGTAACGCCACTCTGAACCTGCGTTCTGCAAGGCGGTGTTCATCTGTGTAACGGCAGTCTGCCAGTCGCCGTCCGTCACCTGTGTGGTTCCGCCGTTGCCGACCATATCATTGCCAATGCCATTGTCATCGGCCACTGTACCGTTCCAGTAGCAGGCGGTGACGATGCTGGAACCAGAGTTGTCCTTATAATTCCGTCCCACCACGCCGCCTGTGGTTCCGGCCGGGCCGTTGACAGTCCCTTTGGCATGGTAGCAGGCGGTCAGAGTGCCTAAATCGTTGGACCCCGTTACGCCGCCCACATAGATGGTGCCGCTTCCGCTACCGGTCACGCTGCCCCAGGCATAGCAGGCAATGACAGTGCTTCTGTTGGTGTTGTCTCCCACCACGCCGCCGACAAAGTTGCCGCCTGAGTTGATACTTTCAAGGGTCACATCGCCCGTGGCATAGCAGGCGGTCAGGGTGGCAGAATACGTGCAACCTGCCACGCCACCGGCTACATTCCCGGCATTCACTGTGGCCGAGGAGCTGCACCCGGTGATGGAACCGCCCGTTTGGTAGCCCACTACACCGCCCGCAATGCCGTTCATGCCGCTGCCGCTGACGCTGCCCGACACCGAGCAGTTTTCAAGGGTTCCCCGGCTATATCCCGCCACGCCGCCGACATCGCTCATTCCATTATCGCTTTCTATCTGTACGCCCTCCAGCTTCACGTTCATCACCTTGCCGCCGGAGCCGATGCGGCCGAACAGGCCCGCATATTGGTCACTTCCCGTAACGGTCAGCCCCGTGATGGTATGGCCGCCGCCGTTGAAGGTGCCGGTGTATTGGTGGTTATCGTCTATGCCTATCGGCGTCCAGTCGATGCCCGAGAGGTCGATGTCGCTCGTCAGGGTGATGTCGATGTCGGTATTTCCGTCGTTCACCAGCTTGGCGATGTTCTTCAGGCCCTCGGCGGAGGTCACGGTGTAGTTGCCCTGTCCGTCGTCGGTATATCCCTTGTCCTTATCCAGCGTGATGTTGTAGTAGCTGCCCGCCTCGGGGGTGATGGTGGTGGAGAGGTCGCGTTCCTTGTTGTCGTTGTTCGCCATCAGCTTGGTTATCTCGTAGCCGGGCACCACGTTCGCTTCCCAGCAGGTGATGGCGTTGCCGTTCTCGGTGTATTCGCACTTCTTCATCTCTATCCAGCCCTCTTGCGAGCCTTGCACTACCGTGCCCTTTTCATAAGTACACTGTGTGTAGGTATAGAGCTGGAGGCTCTGCACCTCGCCGAGCGCATCGCCGGTGGGCGTGACGCGCACCTTGGCCAGACGGTGGGCAAAGGTCAGCGTGACGGGTGTCTGGTAGTCGCCCGTGCCCGAGCCGCCCAGCAGGTAGGCAAGACTTTGGCTTTGGTCGCCGAGGTCGAGGGTGCCGTCCGTGGCGGGGTACCAGGCGCTGACGGTGCGATTGGGTGTCGTGTTCGTCCAGTAGAGGGGTGCTTCGGCCTTGACGGTGTTGTTGTCCTGCACGATGTAGATGCCCTCCTCGCCGTCTATCTGCACGGCGAACCGGTCGCCCGCGCTGAACACGCTGCCCGTGCCGTCCCCGTTCTCGCTGACGCGCGTCGCCGGTGCGCCCCACGGCTGCGCCTCGCCGCCCTCCACGCCGAGGGTGATGCGGGCTATCTCCAGCGGGTATTGTCCTTCGGGCAGACGGTCACCGTCCGCCAGTTCGTCCTTCGTGCAGGCAGCCGTGGCAAGGAGCAGTGCGGCTGCGGCAAGAAGCAGATGGATGGAATGTCTTTTCTTCATATCGGGTTGTCTTTTATTTGTTTTCGTTTTGTGCTGCCGCCGCCTGCGAAGGCGGCCGTCGCACCATACTGTCTATGGGCAGCTCCGGCTTGACGCTTGCGCCGGAGCAGCGGTGTGGGGGGATTACAACTCTGCACTTGCATCGTTCGAATCTCCGGATTCCCACGGGTTAATTGTGGGGCCGCTCACCTCGATGTCCTTATTGTTGATCGTTACGATGTAGGTGTAGGCATAGCCTGTGGCGTAATGGTTTGCGGCAGGCTTGACAGGCAGTTTCAGTTGGGCTTTGTAGCTCTGTCCGTTGTAAGACACGCTCAGTTCAAGAGGCTTGGTCACTTCCTGCGGGAGAATGATGACTTGCGAAGCGGTGGCACCGCCCAGCTGCATGGTAATCGGCGATTCGGAGGCTGCGGTTACGGCAGTCGTGCCGGTAGCCGTGTCGAAAGTGCCTTCGAGCTTCAGCCCCTCCAACGTGTAGCCGGCAGGTTCCGTTTCGTTGAAACTGAGACCATCGCCTGCCTTGAAGGTGAACTTGATGAGACTCATGCAGTGGTGGAAGGAGTTGTCCGGGCCGCCTTTGTCGGTTTTGTCGGTGAAGCTCACCGTCGGGTTGTGGGTGTCGCCTGTGGCTCCCGAGGCAAAGAGGAAGTCGATGCCCGTGCCCTGCTTGTCGGCTGCGGTGCTGACGGTCACCGTTCCGCCGTCAGACTGATACGGATAGTAGGCATGGAAGGTATGCGTTTCGGTGTCATTGAAATAGATGGTCGTACCGTCGGTTACGAACTTACCGTTCTCTCTCTTGTAGGGCACGTTGGTGAAGCCTGCGCCGGTGACGCCGATGCGGTCGCCGTCGGTCCAGTCTGTTCCTTCCGAATTGACGCGGGTAGCGGGCGTAATGTCGGCGATAAACTGGGCGGCTACCGGGCCGTCATTCAGGTTCTCATTGTCGTTGTTACAGGCGGCAAGTGTCAATGCCAGCGCTGCGAAAGCAAAAAATCTTGTCTTCATTATATTTATAGTCTTTAATTGTTAAATTGCATAGTTACCGTTACATTTCCGCACTGGCATCACCACCTTCTACCGTTTCCCATCCGGTGATTTCGGATTCCGAAAATTCAGTTTCTTCAGGGGTCTCGACCAGTGTGCCGCCGAGTGTCAGCGACTCGCTCTTTCCGGTGTTGAAATCCTTGAGGGCTTCCGTGAGATCGCTCTTCAGCGTCGTGGGGAGCGGGTTGTTGTCGGCATAGCGAATTTCGCCCGTCAGCAACTGCTCCGTGCCGGTCACGCCCAACAGCCGCACCGTGGCTTTCCACTTGCCGGCATCGGCTCCTTCGGTAATCTTCGTGAAGGGCAGCGCGACGCTCGAAGCGGCTCCGTAGGTGTCGGTAGCGAAGTCGAGTGTTCCGGCCGCACCCGTCAGGCTGGCTGCAATCTCCGTGATGCGTCCTGCGGCATCACCGGTAGGCTCGATGACAAGCGTCAGCTCACGCACCTGCTGCTTCATTGCGGCGGTCAGCGGATAGTCCTTGTCTTTCTCGATGCTCACCTGTTCCGTATAGGTGAAGAACCATCCCGGGGCATTGTTCACAAAGGCATCCGTGCCTGCCCGGGTTCCTGTGGCTGCGGCAATTGTGGCTGTGGTGCCGTTCACCGTGATTCCTTCAGCCGGGTTCCACACCGCAAGGGTGTAGCTGCCCGGAGCAAACAGATGGTCGGGGGCATGGGTGGCGGAAGTCTCCGTACCCGTATAGTCACCCATGGTGACCGTCCATGTGGCAGGTATGTCGATACCCTCACCGCGGGCCGACCAGTCGGCTGTTACCGCAATCTTCCCGTAGTCGGGGTGCGGCGTGTCATAAAGCGTGTCCTTCACGCAGGAAGAGAGCAGCACGGCGGCTGCCATTCCCATCATATTTATATATTGTCTTGCTTTCATATTCGATTCCTCCGAGTTAGAATAACTTCCATACCAATGTCACACCGGCATTGATGGGGCCCCACCAGTCCTTTGTCCCGTTGCCGCGGCGTACTCGCACACCGTCAATGACTTCATATTTCTCATAGTCGGCATTCAGGTAGCCCAGACCGAGGTTGAAATCAAGATCTAATGCCTTGTTCAGCCGCAGCTGGTAGCCGGCAGTGATGCCGCCACCCATCAGGTCGCCCTGCTTGCCTGTATCCGAAAGTTTGTAGTTGAACTGTCCGGCCTTGAACATAGCACCCAGATACCAGGCTTTCTTCTCACCCATGTAGTAACGCACTTCCGGAGCCACTTCCCAGAGGGCATAGCGGCGGTCCTTATCGCTCCAGCTCCATGAAGTCCACGAGCCGTTCACGGCAATGCCCCATGACGGGCAGATGCGCCATTCCACGCCAAGGTCGGGTGTCAGGGTAGCCCAGCGCAGCAGGTTGGCACGCAGGGAGAGATGATAATCAGTTGTGATTTTGGTTTCCGACGGCGTGTCGGCAAGTGTATTTTGTTGAGCGGCTTTCTCGGCTTCTGCCTTTTCAGCGGCAAGTCGGGCTTCTTCCGCTTTGCGCTGCTCTTCGGCAAGCCGTTCCTGTTCGGCACGTTTCTCTGCTGCCAGACGTTCGGCTTCAGCCTTGCGCTGTGCCTCTGCTTCCACATCTGATACGGTTGTTTCTTCAGCCGGCACCGTCAGGCGCACGGTCACGAAATCGCCCTCTGCCGGATGGTTGCGGGTGATGAAACTTTCTTCCTTGATTCCCGCACGTGTAATCAATTCTGATTTCACACGGTTCGAGCGAATTTTGGCTATCGCGAGGTTTTCTTTTTCGCCATTCAAGGAATTGCAGTAGCCATCGACATAAAGCGGCAGCTTGCCGTCAAGAATGTCCGTCTTGTTGCTTTCAATGCACTCCAGCAGACGGGCAAGTTCCATGTCATTGCCGTTCCAGGGAACATAGAACATGTCCTTCTGCGGCACGAAGCGGAAGGTGTAGGTCGTGTCTGCTTTCTGCTGCGCCATTGCCGGAAGCAACAGCAGTGTCAGCAGTGCGGTCGTAATCCATTTTTTCAATTCAGTCATATTTTTATCAGTTATATTATTTCATCTTCAAAGTTGTGCCGTCTCCAATACCGCAGATAGCCCCTGCGCTCGTGTTCGTCACCTTTGATTGCAGGGTGAAAGCGGAACAGATAACGCAACACCGTGTACACCGACAGCAGAACGGCAAAAACAATGGTACATATAGAGGGGTTCCACCATAAAGCCCCCTCGGACAGGACGGCAAGAGGCGGAAAAGCCAGCAGACCGAGGCTTTCGGGGTACATTTCCTTTATTCCTATCGGGTCACTGTATTCATTGTCGCCACGAAGCCGGAATACCCGGATATAGTCATGTATGAGGAACAGACAACAGAGCAGACAGAATACCATACTCGCCCCACGATAAACAGATAATGTCACCACATTTGTCAGGTAAAGGGCAAATGTGGTTGCAGCTGCCAGAAGAATCGTATATACCTTTCCATAGCTGAATGACGTAATCCTGCCGCCATAGCAGAAGCCGTCACCATAATCCTTCCGCCAAAAAAGCACCTGACAGGAGGCATAGGCAGGGTAAAGAACTGTAAGGGCGGCAAACCATCTTTCTGCCGGTACGTCGTCGGGCAGATCCGGAGTCAGGATGAAAAGCATCGCCAGTATCCCGATTGCCACAACGGAAACGGAAAAAAAGCAGATTGATGTTGCGTGCCGGATAGTCGTACTCATAAGGACGCTCAAGGTATTTGCAGTCAGGCTGCATCCACCAGGGCAGCCATGAAGTATTGCCGTAGCTCAGCCTGTACGGGAAGGATGTGATGCCCGCAGCAATCAGCGTGCAGGCGGCTATCAGGATATGGATTGTTTCTGTATTCATACATCATTCAGTTTGAAGGTGGATAAAAGAGGACATACGAATACAGAAAAGGGCGGAAAACTCCTGAAAAAAGAGTTTTCGTCCTTGCATATCTCTTTGAAAACAAATAAATTAACGCACGAGGAATGCCAGTCAGAATGTGTGTGTTTACACGAATTTCACACATTTCCAAATTTGCGACAGACTTTTTTAATACATCGTACAGATGTTTCTCGAAGCTGAAAATGGCCTTATGAAACAGTGATGGCACGGAAAAAATCTCCGCCTGACAAGGCGAAGCACCGTTTGAACAAGAAATATTTGTTATATACGGGTGGCATTTATCTGTGCTTTTATCACCATTCATACATCATAGATAAGACATTTTTCAAATTACAATAGCGAAAATACAAATAATGTTTCATTCGGCAATAAATTGATTGATATTATTTTGCGAAACTTTGTACACAACTCAAAACACATTTCTCACCATGTGTATACGATAAAGTTTACAAACCCGATACCAGGCACGTTCTCTATCTTGCATATGGCTCCCTGCAACATATTCTTCGCCCCTTTCCGTATTTACATTTAATAATTTATATTGTTGCTATTTTGTTACTTAAACAGCAATATAAAATCATATATCACTTGCAATAAGCTAATTATATTTAGTATTTATCTTGAAGGGAAGAAAAGAGATGGCTTCGCCATGATGAAATGGCTCCAGCCATTTTCTCTTTTGGCTGCAACAATTCATCAATGCGCTTCAACAATATATTCTCAGAAGAGCGATTAGTTGTCAGGAAAAAATGGCTTGAAAAACACTTTTAGTACGACCAAGTGTAAAGGATGAAACTAAGTGAAATGCGAAAAACGGAGAATCGCTTAAATCCTTGATTTTGTTCCTGTTTTGTTTCCCTTACAAGTTGAACAAAATGCTATTATGATGATATACAAACGATTAATCATTTGTAGAATAACATTTACCAGATTTCCTATCGAGGATTCAGCGAAACACTTTCACTAAACTAATATATTGCCACCCATTCGGGACAGTTCCACAAAATTAGAAAATGTTTTCGACAATAGCAAAACTCACAAAGGGGTATTGTATATCAATGATTCGTGCTGAATTGAACGGTTATATTTACTTAACTTGCGACAGGTGGTTCAACACCATGCTGTAAAGCGGATATTCTTCTGCTAATTCCAATGCCGCAGGCTGTTTTACGAGCCGGAAACAAGGGGCCTGTGAAAGAATCAATACAATACCCGATGACGCGCGTTTTGCATAATTCTGATTAATCTCATCGCGCGTAATCCGTCCTGTCGTAAAGAGCCTGTCCATTGTGAAACGAAAAATCTCAATTCCGATCTTTTGGTGCTTTCCGTTGGATGTGATACGTTCTATACCGCTCCAATCTACATTTACAATGCGATTTGTTTTACCGTTATCGCGCGTCAATGTTTTTCCGGCAAGAGGCATGATGTATTTCTCCCATATGATGTCGGCTAAACTCCACTCAGCCGACGATGCGCTCGGCATGGAGATTTTCCGGTCTGGCTGGATAAATAGAATATCGATTCCGAGTTTATGCGCTACTTCTTTAGCATCGGTAAGCACTTCTCCGTCTGTTGCCAGTACGGCTTTCGTGCAATCGAAATAAGCCGCTGCACCATAAAGTTCCATCATTGTTTGCCGGTTGACCTTGCGCGTTGATCCGCCGTACATCTTGACTTGTACGGCAATCTTCTCTCCTTTTTTCTCTGCAAATACATCGATGCCATAATCATTCGAAGCAGAAGTTGTCTGTACGCGATAGCCTTTTTGCCTATAATGATCGCAGACCAATTGTTCAAATTCATAAGGTTTCATAGATCAACTGTTTTTAATCGTGAAAATATTCATATATCTCTTCGTAGTAGTCTTCGTATAGGTTTTGAGACTCACCATATATTCGCTCGTCCTTAGGGTATTCGAATTTCTGTAATTGCCGTCGGGGTTCCTCATCTCGATAAATAATCAGGCGACGGTTATAGTCGAGTTCCTTTATGTCGGTTACAGGACGTGATAGATCGTCGTTGAGCCAGGGGGCGGCGGTTGTTGTGGGGACAGGACGATTGCAATGATGCACGATCACACTTACTACACATAGCAGCGATAGTATACCTATTGAGCCCCCTAAGCATCCGATCAGCCGTTCTCCTGTCGATTCGTTCCAAAAGCTGTTCCTGTCATTCATTGCATGTAGGTTTATTGCGTTCAAGCGCCTGGCAATAAATTTCGTAAATTCGCTGCCGAAGTGAAACCGGTCTTATGACTTCGACAGAACGGCTGCGAGCTAACAAAGCCATGACGAAATCGTTGGTAATACGCAGTTGTAAACGTATGGTAATCCCGTCGGATGAATCGTCGAGCAACTCCTGCGTCGGATGTATTGGCATAGTCTTAACAAAAGCTCCGTCCAAAACATCATATTTAAGTACAATCTCTTCAACAGGATCTTCTGGGTTATTCCAAATGCCGTAGCTCTCACGGAACAATGCCGGAATATCAATCGTATCGTTACGCATAAATCGCTCCCGGGACAAAATTCGCAAACTGGAAAGCCGGTCGAGTCCGAACGCTTTGAGTTTATCATCGGTATCATATCCGATCAGATACCAGCGTTGTTGGGATTCTTTCAGAAAATAGGGATGTAAACATTTGCGAACCACCTTACCGCCATGGCGGACTAATATATAATCGAATTCTACCGGATGCCGGTTTCTGATGGCATCGAGTAATTCAGCGATATTCGGCAGAATAATCGCCCGATGATGTTCCGGGAGTAGATATTTTTGAATAGTGCTGTCTGAATCGATTGCATTGAGCAGTTCAAAATTCAGCAGCAATGCTTCGTAATCTTCTGCGCTTCCATACCTCTCGTCAATATAGTATCCACAGAGCTTGTCATGACGGATAGTAACCCCGAATAACTCTTCAATCGTTCTGAAATCACGTTGTAAGGTCCGCAGTGTACAGCCAGCCGTATCCGAATAACGTGCCCTGATTGTATAGGAGACATAATCAACTAACTCTTCAGCCGGAACGTAATGTTTGCTGTTAAGTTTTGAAACGATGATTGCCAAACGACGTATTTGATTGATCTTTGCCATACGTATTGGTCTTTTTGGCAAAGATATATGAGTTACACGACAAAATGTGTCGTGATGAAATATTTACAGAAAAAATCACTATATTTGTGACATAAGTTCTTTTTCAAAGTGAGATACCGTGCAATACGGCGCAAAAGATCAGTTAGCAACTCGTTAACCGCTACAAACGAAAAATCCTTACAACTCGCTGATTAGCTTGCTGTAAGGATTTAGTCGTCCGTTTTCGGAGCGGAAAACGAGACTCGAACTCGCGACCCCAACCTTGGCAAGGTTGTGCTCTACCAACTGAGCTATTTCCGCAAATGCGGGAGCAAAGGTAACGAAAAAATTCGATAAACCAAATTTCTGCCTCTCTTTGTCAAGGCTGCAGTATGATTCAGGCAGACTTGTTTTTGCACGCGGCTTATACTATCTTTGTGCCGATGAAGACTCCCGTAGATATATGGGCGGAATTGGGTGCACGCCTCTCTTCGTTCGGACAGGATGCTGCGAGCCGTGAGGTTATCGCGCGGGCCTGCCAGAAGAACGATTGGTTCGAGCCGGAAGAGATTGTCGATGCCGTGCGGTCGATCCGCGAGGAGTTCCTATCGCGTGATAAGATCGAGCGTTGGCTGGCGTGCTACGAGCGCCCCGCTACCCTGCTGTCCCGTACCGTTCTGGTCGTCATGGCCGGCAATATTCCGCTGGTCGGTTTTTTCGATTTGTTGTGTGTCGTTACGGCCGGACATCGCTGTCTGGTGAAAATGTCGAGCAAAGATGCGATGCTGATGAGTTTCGTCATTGACCAACTGAAAAAGATCGAGCCGGATATCCCGGTGGCAGTTTATAACGGGGCCACACCTTTCGATGCTGCGATCGCCACCGGCAGCGATAATGCCAACCGGTATTTTCGCAGCCTGTATGCCGGGGTCAAAACTCTTTTGCGCGGTAATCGCCATTCGGTCGCGGTCTTGAACGGGCGGGAAACGTCCGGGCAACTGGAGGCTCTGTCCGACGATATCTTCTCCTATTCGGGCCTGGGGTGTCGGAACGTTTCTCTGATTTTCGTATCCCGAGGTATTTCCCTTCGTTTTGCTTCTCGACGAATGAACCCCAAATACCTGAATAATTATCGTCAGCGCAAGGCCCTGCGTGAAATGTGCGGCGATCCGTTTTCTGATTTGGGATTCGCGCTGTTGATCCGCCAGTCGGAATTTTCGCAGGCTTTGAGCGAGGTGTCCGTGGTCGAATACGACGATCTCTCCCAGGTCGCAGCTTGGCTTCGGAAACACGATGCGGAGTTACAATGCGTGGTTTCCAACTGTATCGACCACAGCCGTCGGGTTCCTTTGGGCCGATCACAGCAGCCTACACTTTCGGACTATCCGGATGCGGTCGATGTGATGGAGTTTCTGTACGGATTGTAATCGGTCTGAAAACAGAAAAATCCCGGAGTTCCCAACCAAGAACTCCGGGATTTTTCTGTTTATGTTTCCGTTATCCGTATATCTCGTTCAGCAGACCTGCCAGGCGGTGTCCTCCACGCAGCAACTGCCGCTCGATTACCGGGGCATACTTAGCGATGTAGTCGTAGGAAAGATCGCTGCCTTCGGGTGTTGCAACGTATATCTCCCGACAGATCGCATTGCTCTCCTCGAACCAGTCGAGCGGTGTGCCGGATTGAATCCGGGCAACCTCTTCTTCTGTCAGGCGGTCGAGTTGGTTCTGCCACTCCGTATAGCTCCACTTGTGGGCCGCTTCGGGCAGGGAGCTGTCCCAAACTGCATGGAGATTGCTCTCCCGGCCGAAGAACCGTACGGGAACGGAGTTGCCGCCCCGATCGCTCAAATGTCCCGTGTGCATCGGCTGGTGCAGGTCGCCGACCAGATGTACCAGCATTTTCAGGTAGAGTTGCTCCTGGGCCGGGTCGAGCTGACCGCCCTTGAGTTCCGCCACGATCCGGTCGATGGCCTCGACGATGTCCCCGTCCGGATTCTTCGTCATGGTCTCGTAAGTGAAACCTTCATCGACATTGGCATAATGCCAGGTCGCGGTGTAGGCATACTCCGGCGTGTGGCTTGCCGAGTCGAGCCAGTTGGCCCAATATACCATCGAGGCTCCGCCGAGGATCTTGTCGATTTTCTCTGCGGCCTCGGGCGTGAGGTTGCATTCGGCGATGTAGGCGACCACGTCGTGCCCTTTTGGTCCCCAAGCCAGTGCCCTGGTCGTTCCCAACAGGCATAAGAGCGAGATGAATAGCGTCCGAAGCATAGTTTTATAGGATTTAATGGTTCATCGTGGCGAGAAACTCCTCGTTGTTGTCCGTGAGGTTCATCTGTTTTTGCAGGAACTCCATCGCTTCCACCGGGGTCATGTCCGAGAGATACTTGCGCAGAATCCACGTGCGGTTCATCACTTCGCGCGACAGCAGCAGGTCTTCGCGGCGGGTGCCCGATGCAATTACATCGACGGCCGGATATATGCGCTTGTTGGCCAGCTTGCGATCGAGCTGAAGCTCCATGTTGCCCGTGCCTTTGAACTCTTCGAAGATCACCTCGTCCATCTTCGAACCGGTGTCGATCAGGGCTGTGGCGATGATTGTCAGCGAGCCTTTCTCTTCCGTGTTGCGGGCCGCGCCGAAGAAACGCTTCGGTTTGTGCAGCGCGTTGGCATCCACACCGCCCGAGAGCACCTTGCCCGAAGCGGGCTGCACCGAGTTGTAGGCGCGTGCCAGGCGAGTGATCGAATCGAGGAATATCACCACGTCGTGTCCGCATTCGACCATGCGCTTGGCTTTTTCGAGCACCATTTCGGCTACCTTGACGTGACGCGAAGCCTGTTCGTCGAAGGTCGAAGCCACGACTTCGGCCTTTACGTTGCGTGCCATTTCGGTTACCTCCTCCGGACGCTCGTCGATCAGCAGTACGATCATATAGACTTCCGGATGATTGTCGGCGATGGCGTTGGCGATCGACTGCATGAGCACCGTTTTACCGGTCTTGGGCTGGGCGACGATCAGCGCACGCTGCCCCTTGCCGATCGGCGAGAAGAGATCCACGATGCGGCACGAGAGGTTGTTGTGGCCGTTGCCCGTGAGACAGAATTTTTCGCTCGGGAAAAGCGGGGTCATGAATTCGAACTGTACGCGATCGCGGATGTACTCCGGTTCCAGTCCGTTGATGTCCGTCACGCGCACCAGCGGGAAATACTTCTCGCCCTCTTTGGGCGGGCGGATCGTGCCGGTCACCGTGTCGCCCGCCTTCAGTCCGAAGAGCTTGATCTGCGAAGGAGAAACGTAGATGTCGTCCGGGGAGTTCAGGTAGTTGTAGTCTGCCGAGCGCAGGAACCCGTAGCCGTCCGGCATTACCTCCAGAACGCCTTCACCGGCGATTTCTCCCGCAAAATCGTCTTTGGTAATGATCTCTTCCGTTGGATGCGTTGTGGGGAGTGTCTGCGGTTCCTCGTGCATTCCTGGACACGTTTCGCCGTCCAAGGCGATTTTTTTTATCTCTGGTTTGGAAGTATCTGTGCCTGCGAATGAAGGGGCGGCCTGTTCCTTGCGGGAGGGACGGCCACGGCGTTTACCGCCCTCTTTTGGCGCTGCGGGAGTCGGTGTCGTCGTGGTCTGTGCGGCGGGTTGCTCCCGTATTTCGACGGAGGCCTGAGTGGATTCCGTCTTGGCAATACGCGGCCGACGGGTTTTCTTGGGAGCTTCGGCGGGGCTTTGTTGCGTTTCGGTATCCGCAACGCCTCCGTCCTGCGTGAAATTCAGAATTTTTTCGATAAGGTCCTTTTTTTTCATCATAAGGAGAGGGATTCCCAGTGCCTTACCTATTTCACGCAATTCAGCCAGACTCTTGCCTTCAAGTGCTTTAAGGTCTTGCATATTTGTCCGAATAAAATGTTGGATATATTAAGTGGGTGATGAAACCGATCGGATGATCGGTTGTCGGATTGTGTGGCAAAGATAGCTAAATATTTTTAATTGCAAATTTCTTGCTTCTAAATAAATATGGCAAGGGCTAAAATCTATTTCCCGGTAGATATAGGTTGGTAGTATATCGCTTTTCCTTATTAAAAGTTAAAACAAGGTTGTTGTTGTCCGAAAATTTATCGTACGGTCGGCAATCGTTTGAAAGTTGAAACCCGGTCGAAAACGTATCGCTCTCTGTATGACGTCAGATTGTGGTCTGTGAAAATAAAACCGACCGCTAATCTTGCGATTAGCGGTCGGTCCGTACTCGGAGCGGGAATCGAACCCGCACGGCCATTGCTGGCCACAGGATTTTAAGTCCGGCGTGTCTACCTATTCCACCATCCGAGCAGCCGTCTTCGGAAAAAGACGGGACAAAAGTAACAAAAATTTACTGATTTACAACGTCCCGTCGATATATGCTATGATTTTATCAGTGTCGCCGGGTGGGGTCCAGAAGATTTCCGGGTCGCGGCGGAACCAGGTGAGCTGCCGTTTGGCGTAGCGGCGCGTGTTTCGTTTGATAAGCTCCACTGCCTCGTCGCGGCTGCATCGTCCGTCGAAGTAGGCGAACAACTCCTTATACCCTACCGTTTGCAGGGCGTTCAGGTGTTTGTAGGGATAGAGCCGACGGGCTTCGACCTCCAGTCCTTCTGCCAGCATTTCGTCCACGCGGCGATCGATTCGCCCGTAGAGTTCGGCACGGGGAACGTCGGTTCCGATTTTAAGGATTCGGAAGTTCCGTTCGCGTCGGGGCTTTGTCCGCTGTTCCGAATAGGGACGTCCGGTTTGCAGACATACCTCCAATGCCCGCACGACACGTGCAGGATTGCTCCGATCGACCTGCGCATAATAAACCGGATCGAGCCGCTTCAACTCTTCGCCCAGCGATTCGAGGCCTTCATTCGCAAGTCGCTGTCGGAGTGTTCTCCGCAATTCCGGGTCGGCTTCCGGCAGGTCGTCCATCCCCTCGCAAAGAGCCTTCACATACAATCCCGATCCTCCGACCGCGATTACCGTATCGTGCCGTACGAACAGTTGCCGAAGCAGTTCGAGCGCCTGCACTTCGTATTGCCCACAGTTGAAGTCCTGCTGTATGTCGAGTGTGGCAATAAAATGGTGTTCAATGGCTTTTAATTGTTCATTCGTGGGCTGTGCTGTACCGATCGGCATTCCCCTATACACTTGCCGGGAATCGGTCGAAAGGATCGGCGCCCGGTAATGCTTTGCCAGGCGAATGCTCAGATCCGTTTTACCCGACCCCGTTGCGCCGACCAAAACGACGAGCCGCTTGTCAGTCATCGTCGCTGTAATTGTCGTCGCCTTCGAACGAACTGAAGTCGCCCATCATCTCCTCGAAAATAGAGCCTTCCGACTCATTGGCGTCGGGATCGAACTGATCGGGAGCCGGGGCGTGCTCGAAAGCTACGCGCGGATATTCCATCCCTTGCTCCGGCTTTTTGGCTTCGGTCAGTTCGAGGTAGTACGCCCGGTCGCCCATGAGGTCGAACTGGTAGATCAGCCGGTCGCGATTGTTGTGAATCAACTGACCGAGCGTTATGTCCGCCATCGGCAGAGGAGCGTCCTCTGAATTATCTCCCATGTCCATCAGCGTGAATTCGCGCAACCGGTTCCACTGCTTGTCGGCCGTGAAGAACGAAGACATCCCCTCTTCATAGCCAAGCGAACGCGTGATGAACTCATGAAACCCGAGCAGCGTCATATCGTACGGCACCTCGTAGTCGCGGACGAAATGGTCGTTTTCATCGCTCAACATTCGGAATTTGAAAACCATTGACATATCTCTTCGTGTTTTGTACATTGTTTGAATAAGCAAAAATAGGGATATTTTCATAAAATATCCCCACTTCGCACAATATTTCCGCCGTTTCGGTGTACTGCCCCGCTCTTATTCCCAGAAGTTGAAGAAATGGTGCACAGGGCCGTGACCCTTGCCGATTTCGTATTCGGCTCCGGCGATGATTGCGGCATTGATGTACTCCTTGGCGCAGACGACCGCTTCGTCCAGAGGCAATCCATGGGCGAGAAAAGCTGCTACGGCCGAGGAGAGCGTGCAGCCCGTACCGTGCGTGTTAGGCGTGTCGAGCCGCATGGAGCGCAGAGGGGTCGCTTTGTCGGTTTCGGCGTTGTAGAATACGTCGATAAGCTCGGTATCGTGCAGGTGTCCGGCTTTGAGCAACACGGAAACTTTGCGTCCGAAGGAGAGTTCGCGTGCTACCTGCGGCAGCTCCTCCTGTCCGGCGATCTTGCGTCCGAGCAGAATCTCCGCTTCGGGGATATTCGGAGTGATGACCCGCACAAACGGTACCAGCTCTTCTTGGAGCGTGGCGATCGCTTCTTCCTGCAGGAGCCGATCGCCGGAGGTGGCGACCATCACCGGATCGAGGACGATGTTGCGGATGTCGTAAGCGGCCAAAGTTTCCCGCACGGCCCGGATAAGTTCCGATGAGTGCAGCATACCGATCTTAACGGCGTCGGCGCCGATGTCATCCAGCACCGACCGGATTTGGCCGGTGACGAAATCCACAGGCACCGGGTGTACGCCCGTGACGCCTACCGTATTTTCATCCACGACGGCTACGATGGCCGACATCCCGTAACAACCGCAGGCCGAGAAGGTTTTCAGGTCGGCCTGAATGCCTGCTCCGCCGCTCGGATCGCTTCCGGCGATCGTCAGGACCCGCTTATAGTGTTTTTTCATAATTGATTTTGTTAATCAGATTATTGGCACATTTACTTGAATGAACGCTTTTTATATTTTCCAACTTTCCAGATACCAGGCGCTGTCCCAGAACAGCCACTCCATCTTGGTACAGCGCAGGAAGATGTCGGTCATCCGGCGCCGGGTTTCCGGCCCGGTTTTTTCGGCCAGTGCGTCGCAGATTCCGATAGCCTGCGAAGTCGCTTCGGTGAAGGAGGGATCGGCGTAGGTCTCGATCCACTGTGCATAGGGATTCCCACTTCCCTGCTGCCGGGCGATGATCTGCCGCCCGACCTGCTGATAGACCCAGAAGCAGGGAAGCACGGCAGCGGCTTCCACTTCGACCGGGGCTGTGGCCTGGGCTTGCAGTACCGAGGTGTAGAGCAGGCATGTCGGGCTGATCTCTTCGGGAGCCGGTACGTCGCCTTTCAGAAAGGAGCCGTGCAGCGCCTCCTCGACCTCTATGCCGTCCGAAGCGAAGCGGATGAAAGCCGCGATGTGCTCCTTCTCGGTAAGACGGGAAGCGATGTGGGTCAATACCCTGGAGTAATGCGCCAGATACAGCGAATCCTGCCGCAGGTAGAACAGGAACTTGTCGGCGGCCAACGTACCCCGGGCAAGCTCTTCGACGAACGGATGTTCGATGATTTTCAGGTAGGTAGGCCGAGCAACATCCCAGGCCTCTTCGCTCCATTTTTTCATAATGTCGGTTTATTTGCAGGCGGTAACGGCTACGTAATCTCCCTTTTCGTACCCTTCCGACGGCTGCTCTTCCTGCCGGTTCGAGTAGAGCGGGTGCGTGGTGAGGGTCTGGGCGAAGCGGAGATCCCGGAATCCGGCTTTTTCGAGCAGCTCGATCTTCTCGGCCGTCGTGCGCCAGTTGGCGACCCGGACGAATTCGATCGGATAGGGATTCTCGGGATAGGTCCCTGCGAGCAGCGGATGATCCCACGTGCCGAGGGCTTTGGCCAGGTTGTACAGCACACCGTAGGTGCTCTCTTTCGGAACGTCGATCAGGATGATCCGGCCGCCTTCGGGCAGGGCGTCGTAGGCTTTGCGGACGACGCTTTCCAGATCGGTGATGTAGCTGGGGGTACCGTTGAAGAGAATCGTATCGTAGTCGCCGCAGCCGAAATCGGCTTCTTCGGCGGTCGAGATCGTCACCTTCATCCCCCGCTTGCGGGCGATTTCGGCCATTCCTTCCGACGGTTCGATGCCGTCGGTGATCGTGATACCGTACTCTTTGGCCAGAATCGTTTCGAAGAGTCCGCTGCCGCAACCGACCGAGAGCGTCCGCCCCGGATTTTTCAGCACGTGGGCCACCAGATTGATTTCCGAGTAGAGTACGTTGCGGTTTTCGAGGAACCAGGCGTCGTAAGCCGGAGCATATTCGTCAAATCCTTTTCCCATAGGTTCTTTTTGTGTTTTTTGCAGGTTAATAATCTATGATTTGGGTTTGCAGGGTACGCAGGTCGATTGTGAACAGTCGCCCGTCGAGCGGCTCGCCGAAGCCGCAGAGGTATTTGATCGCCTCGGAAGCTTGCAGCGTTCCGATGACGCCCGGCACTGTGCCGAGTACGCCCTGCGTGATCCGGGGACGGGCGCAAAGTGCCTTCCGGTCGGGATAGAGATCGCGGTAACGACGGCCTTTCCGGCCGTTGAAAACGGTCACCTGACCGTAAAACTCCCCGATCGAGCCGTGCACCCAGGGTTTTCGGCAGGCGGCACATAGGTCGTCGAGCAGGTAACGGGTCGGAAAGTTGTCGCAGCAGTCGAGTATCAGGTCGTAACCGTCCAGAATAGGCCGTGCGTTTTCCGGGGTAATTCCTTCCGGCCGGCATTCGAACGCGGTGTGGGACGAGAGCGCCGCGAGCCGCTCCCGGGCCGCAGCGCTCTTGGGCATTCCGATCTGTCGTTCGGTGTAGAGTACCTGCCGTTGGAGGTTGCTCTTGCTCACCGTATCCGCATCGGCCAGTCCGATGCGTCCCACGCCAGCTCCCGTCAGGTAGAGGGCTGCGGCCGAGCCGAGCCCGCCGATGCCGACGATCAGCACCGAAGCCTCTGACAACCTGCGCTGCCCCTGCTCCCCTATTTCCGGCAGCATCGTCTGCCGTGCGTAACGTTCCTCCATCGTCAGTCGAAGATTTTGTCCCAGTCTTTCCAGACGACTTCGTACCCTTCGCGGCGGATGTCGGCTTCGACCTGGGCCGGTGTGCGTTCGTCGCTGACGGAGAACTGTTCGAGGGACTGGGGATAGGTATGGTAGCCGCCCGGATCGGTTTTCGATCCGGCGCTCATCGATGTCGCTCCGAGCGTGGCGATGTGGTTGCGGAACGAGGGTTTTTCACGGGTCGAGAAGGAGATGTCCACGTCGTGATCGAAGATGCGGAAGGCGAAAGTGAGTTGGGCCAGCTCCCGGTCGGTCATCACCACATTCGGCTGAAAATGCCCTTCCGACGGACACATGCGCGGGAAATTGACGCTGTAGCGCGTTTTCCAGTAGTGCTTGCGCAGGTATTGCAGATGCAGGGCCATCATCGTCACGTCTGTGCGCCACTCTTCGAGGCCGATCAGTACGCCCATGCCGATCTTGTGCACCCCGGCCTGCCCCATGCGGTCGAAGCCGTTCACGCGCCATTCGAATTTGGATTTCATCCCCGCCGGGTGGTAGATGTTGTAGTTGGCGCGGTTGTAGGTCTCCTGAAAGCAGACCACCCCGTTGAGTCCGGATTGGGTCAGGCGGTAGTAATCCTCGCTCGCCAACGGCATTACCTCGATGGTGAGGTTGTTGAAATAGGGACGGCAGACCTTGAGCGTCTGTTCGATGTAATCCACGCCCGCTGCCCGGGGATTTTCTCCCGTTACGAGCAGCAGGTTTTCGAACGGTCCGAGTGCCCGGATCGCCTTGCACTCGTCTTCGATCTGTTCCATCGTGAGGATCACGCGGTCGAATTTGTTATGATGGTTGAATCCGCAGTAGATGCAGGAGTTCGTGCACGAGTTGGTGATATACATCGGAATATACATCGAAATAGTCTTGCCGAACCGCTCCTGTGTGTATCGGCGGCTCAGCCGGGCCATCGGTTCCAGGTAGGCGGCCGCTGCAGGTGAGATGAGCGCCATGAAGTCGTCGAGGGTCAGGTGTTCCTTGCCGAGCGCCGTCTCTACGTCTGCCGGTCGTTTGTGCTGAATTTGCCGGGTCGTCTCCTCCCAGTCGTATTTGGCTAATTCTTCTGAAAACATAGCGCGGCGGAATTAGTCGAGAAATGCGGTGAGAGGGCTCGACGCTTCGGCGCACTGTGCCTGTGCTCCGAGTCCGGCTTCGTAGGCTTCGCGCCCGGCAACGACGGCCTGGGCGAAGGCGCGGGCCATGCGCACGGGATCGCCTGCGACGGCGATGGCCGTATTCACGAGTACGGCGTCGGCACCCATCTCCATCGCCGCCGCCGCATGGGACGGGGCGCCTAATCCTGCGTCCACGATGACCGGGACGTTGCTCTGTTCGATGATGATGGCCAGCAGGTCGCGCGTAACCAGTCCCTTGTTGGTGCCGATCGGTGCCGCCAGCGGCATTACGGTCGCGGCGCCCGCCTCTTCGAGTCGCTTGCAAAGCACCGGATCGGCCTGAATGTACGGCAGTACCACGAAGCCCATTTTAGCCAACTGTTCGGTTGCCTTGAGCGTTTCGACCGGATCGGGCAGCAGGTATTTGGGATCGGGATGGATCTCCAGCTTGATGAAGTTCGTGCCGAAGGCTTCGCGGGCGAGCTGTGCCGCGAGCACGGCTTCCTCAGCGTCGCGTACACCCGACGTATTGGGCAGCAGTTGAATCTCCGGACGGCGTACATGCACGAGCATGTCGTCCTGCGGGTTATTCATGTCGATGCGCTTCATTGCTACGGTGACCATCTCCGATTCCGAAGCGGCGATTGCGCGGGCCATCAGTTCGTTGGAGCTGAATTTTCCCGTTCCTACGAACAGGCGCGAACGGAACGTCCGTCCGCCGATAACTAATTCACTCATTGTTTAGTTCGGTTTATTATATTAATTATTCGTTGAGTTTCTTCGAGGGTGTTTTCCGCTTGCAGCAGTGCGCCCGAGAGCGCTATTCCGGTCACTCCCGTTGCGAGAATATTTTCCACGTCGGCTGCCGTGATGCCCCCGATAGCGACGACGGGCAGCGCGATGCCGGCATTGCGGCAGCACTCCATAATCGTGCGGTAGCCTTCGAGTCCGAGTACGGGACTCAGGTTGCGTTTGGTCTGCGTGAAACGGAACGGTCCGAGGCCGATGTAGTCGGCGCCCTGCCCTGCCCCCCGTTCGATGTCTTCGAAGGTGTTGGCCGTCGCTCCGATCAGGTATTCCGGCCCCAGCAGGCGGCGGGCTTCCGCTACGGGCATGTCGAGCTTGCCCAGATGCACGCCGTCGGCATTCAGTTCGCGGACGAGTTCCACGTGATCGTCGAGGATGAATTTCGCACCGTACTCCCGGCACAGCTTTTCGATTTCACGCCCGATGCGCAGCACCTCTTCCGCCGGAGCGTCTTTCATACGGAGCTGCACCCAGCGGCAGCCTCCTTCGAGTACGGCCCGTGTTCCGGCGATTTCGTCGTAGCGGTCGGTATGGTGGGTAATGAACTGTAACATAATTTCAAATAATAATATATTCAATGTGCCTGTTATCTGACGGTCGCAGCCTCGAACCGACGGTCGATTATCGCGGCTCTTGGCCGAGCCTGTAATTCCGACCTTCCCCTGCTCCTTCTCGGAGGGAATTGGGTGCGCCGTGCTTTCCAAGAGGTACATTAAAGTATTGTTATTTATCAGACCGATTTTCGGACGGTTTTCCGCCGGTTTATCGGTTGAATTTTTGTATTTCCCGCATACGCCGCACCAGTTCTCCGGGCGTAGCGCCCTGCCAGATGTACCCGAGAAAGGCAACTCCCCCGAATCCGTACTCCTTTAACGCGGGCAGGTGTTCCGGCCGGATGCCGCCGAGCGCTGCGACGCGCGGATTGATGATGCCCTGCGCGAATGCCTTTCGGAGTTCGTCCGGTGCGTACCCTGCTCGGTAGCCGGTTTTGGAGATGCTGTCGAAAATCGGGCTGAGAAAAAGGTAGTCTTCCGTCGGGTGCGATGCGATCTCGCCGAACGAGTGGCACGAGCGGCTTATCAGTCCCCCGAATCCGGCGGGGATCTCCGGGTTGCGGGCGTTCAGGTGTACTCCTCCGATGCCGTACTCTTTGGCCAGCTGCAAATGATCCTGCAAAGTCAGACGAGGATATAATTCCGGTGGCAGCGCTTCGATCAGACGGCGCATGTCGGCTTCGGCCGATTGCGGTTTACGCAGATGCACCCGATCGGCTCCTTCCAAAAGCAGAATCCGAATCGACTCCGCTTCCGATGCGGCGAACGACGTGTCGGTGATGACGATGATACGCATCATCCTCCGCACACGGCGCGTATGACAGTGATTTTCGTTCCGGCCTGCAAGCGGGTCGTCGGCCATTCGCTGCGGGGCACGACCTTGTTGGCGATCGCAACTGCGATTCCGTCGGCAGCGATACCCTCCTGCATCAGCAGTTCGGCAAGCGTCGTTGCTGCGTCGGTTTCGACGGGTGAGTGATTGATGAATACTTCCATGATTTACCGTAATTGCGGAGATGCTTCGACGAGAAAATTACGGTCTATGAACAAGTTCCTCCGGCGGTACTGACCGCATCAGGTTCATAGGGTATGATCTCAGCCTTTCCGGTCTTTCCCGACGAAGGCACCCCTCTTGTGTCTTATGTATGATGCAAATATAGGAAAAATTTCGGAAGGATGTTCGTTTTTTTAATTCATACTTCCGGCTATGCGTTCGGATTTGGAGGTAAGTTTCCGTCGGCGGGGCGTTTATAGAAAATTAGAGGAAACGGGAAAATCTCCCGTTTCCTCTTTGTATTTCTACTTATTCCGCCTCTCCCGATTGCTCCCCGTTTTTTGTCGGTGAGCGTTATTCGCGCAAAGCATTGTGCGGAAGCACGATGTGGTGGAAGACTTCGTTGCGGTTTGTAATACGACCTCTTTTTTCCGGCTGTTTTCGTTCGCACGAGAGGTTGGGGCGTCAATAATTGATCCAGCGGATTTTTCGGTTCTCCTTGCCGCCCAATTCCATAGCCCGACGGCGGATCCTGTCCGGTTGTGCACCCGTGGTCGGGTTGCTCAAGTTGAGCGCATTATACACGGTATCTACCGTGCACCCCATTTCCATAGCGATCTGTCGTTTCAGATCGGGTGCGATTTCGATTACCTTTTTATATACTTGTCGTCGCATTATTGAAAGAATTATATTATATTTGTTATAATTTTTTTCGTTCGGTTTTTCGAACACTATTCGTTCGATCTGTTTGATACTACAAATATAGATAATATTCGAAGAATTAAATCTATATGACAAGGAATTTTCTATAATTTATTTTTATAAATACGATTTTTATTATAAACGACTTTTGGTATGACGGTCAAGGACAGAATAATGGAATTTTGCAGGATGAGCGGCATCAAGCCGGGGCGCTTCGAACGCGAGTGCGGACTATCGAATGCCTATCTGTCGAAACTGAAACATGAACCGAGCCGTGATAAACTCGGTAAAATTTTCGCCCGCTATCCCGAATTGAATAAAGATTGGCTGTTGAACGGTGAAGGACCGATGCTGAATGTCGTTCACTATCCGGCAATGGAAGGCGGGAATGAGCTTTTGGTAAACGACCAGGCGTATTATGTCGGGCGACCGGCAGGCTCCGATGAAGTGTTGATTCCCAGGGATGCTTGGGAGGTAATAAAAAAGCAGGCCGACAGTTTCAAGGAGCGGGACGAGCAGATGAACCGGGTAATTTCTTTACTGGAGAAGCAGATGGATAAAGGAAAATAAGGCTGACTGTTTTTGGAACTTTCAGGGGTGCGCTTGGAGCGCGATCTCGGCTCGACAAGAAGTAAGTTCTGTGTGTGTTATAGCTTCGGCAGCCTGCTATCGCTGAAACTTTGTTACGTCGTGTATGTGATAATCGCATAACGGGCCAGAGTTTGACGTAAGTGATTCATTTGTCAATGCCTTGCATTTTGTCGGCTTTTGTCGATCGAAAGGTCCCAGACGTCTGTTTGCGGTATAAACATTTTTCGTTGCCATGCTACCTCGGTAAGTTCCGCAGAAACATATATTGTGAAGTCTGTCCCCTGCGCTATGTAATTTATCTTCCGTCCCGGCTCCTGATAATCGTACTTTCGCTGCTGTTCGCTCTTTGTTCCGGTATTAAAACGAAACGATTCTGCATATCATTGATGTCCAGAATCGTTTACTTCATTATGTAATCTTGCCTAACAGAAAAGGTCCTTCGAAAAGGACCTCGTGAGCGGGAAACGGGGCTCGAACCCGCGACCCTCAGCTTGGGAAGCTGATGCTCTACCACTGAGCTACTCCCGCATTCGGAGAACAAAGTTACTCCGATTTTTTTATTTATCAACTCTTCGGGCGGTAAAATTTCAGGTTATTCTACCATTTTCCGCAGTGATGCAAGGTTTTTATCGTTTCGCAACTCCCTTCCCTCCGGAGTATAGAGGTAGTCGATCCGATCGCGGAAATACTCTTCCACCTTGTTGCGGACGATTTTCATCGTACTGTTGATCAGTCCGTTTTGCTCGGTGAATGGCTCGTCCACGATAGCCAGTCCCGCCGGAAGCCACCGCTCGGGAAATTCTCCGGCATAGGGGCCGCCGGCCCGGTAACGGTCGATCTCCGCGCCGAGGATGTCGGCGGCCGCAGCCGCTCTACCCTCCCGGATATCGCGGGCGTCGAGCTCGCGGCGCAGGGCGTCGCGATTGGGTACGACGATCGCCCCGGTGAAGGGACTTTGGTTGTTATAGATAATGATCTGGTCGATGAAGGGCGATTTATCAACGATCGCCTCCTCCATTCCTTCGGGGCTGTACTTCTCTCCGTCGCTGGCGATCAGCAGGCTCTTGAAGCGCCCCAATACGTAGAGGAAATCATCCTCCGACACATAGCCCATATCGCCCGTGTGGAGCCAGCCGTTGCGGACGGTCGCCGCCGTCGCATCGGGATTTTTCCAGTAGCCGGCCATGACGTTCTCGCCCCGGATGACGATTTCACCCTTTTGGCCGCGCGGCAGCTCTCGCCCCTCTTCGTCGAGGATTTTCAGGTCGAGCGGTTCGAGAATCTTGCCCGACGATCCGAACTTGTGCCAGTGGTACTTGGGCGAATTGGTCGAAATGACGGGTGTAGCTTCCGAGAGTCCGTATCCCTGGAACATCGGGATCCCGATGGCATAGAAAAAGCGTTGCAGCTCCGAATCGAGCAGTGCGCCGCCCCCGACGAAAAACTCCAGGCTGCCGCCGAATGCCTCCCGCACCTTGCGGAACAGCACGAGGTCGAAAAGTCCCACGACGGGTGCCAGCAGGATCCGCCAGCCCTTGCCTTTGTGGTAGCCGTCCTGATTGTAGATATAGGCCGTGCGGAGCGCGAAGTCGAACAACCGTTCGGTGAAACGTCCTTTGGCCCGAATCGAAGTTTCGATGTTTTTGCGGAAATTTTTGGCCAGCGCCGGCACCGACAGCAGGAAGTTGGGTTTCACTTCGCGGATATTCTGCGGAATATTCTTGAGCGTCTCCATCGGGGTCGCCCCTATTTGTACGGTCGCCACGCTGGCGCCGCAGGCGATCATGATGTAGAATCCCACCACGTGCGCGAAACAGTGGTCCAGCGGCAGGATGATGAGCGTGCGGTAGCTGGACGGGATGTCGATGCGCGAGAGCGACTGTTCGACGTTGGCCGTGTAGTTGCGGTGGGTCAGGACGACGCCTTTCGGATCGGCCGTCGTGCCCGACGTGTAGGTGATCGTGGCGTAGTCGTCGTTCCGGATCGCCTGCCCTATTTTGAGAAATTCCTCCTTATGCCCGGCCAAATAGTCGCGGCCCAGACGTTTGAGCATGCCGTAGGCCGTTTCGCCGCTTTCGAGCGGAATGTGTCCCAGGACGATGATCTGTTCGAGTTCCGGCAGTTCCGCCCGGATGCGGCGGATCTTCGGAAGCTGTTGTTTCGAAACGAACAGCGCCTTGACCTCGGCGTGGCGGAGCCGGAACAACAGATCGTTCGACTCTTCGAGTTTGACCGACAGCGGAACGCTGATCGCTCCGGCATAGAAGATACCCAGCTCGGAGATGATCCAGCCGTTGCTTCCTTCAGCCAGGATAGCGACCTTGTCTTTGGGGCGAATACCCAGCGAAGCTAATCCGGCCCCCACTTCCAGGGCCTGTTCCCTGGTTTCCGCGTAAGTCGTGGGTTGGAAGGCGTGATGACGCTTCTCGAGCAGGAAGGTTTTCTTTCCGTATTTTTCAACGGAGGATTCGAACAGGTCGATAATCGTCTTTTTCATAGCTAATCCATTTTTAATACGGCGAGAAAGGCCGACTGGGGTACTTCGACATTGCCGATCTGACGCATGCGTTTCTTGCCCTTTTTCTGTTTCTCCAGCAACTTGCGCTTTCGGGAGATGTCGCCGCCGTAGCATTTGGCCGTCACGTCCTTGCGCACGGCCTTGACCGTTTCGCGGGCAATGATCTTGGCGCCGATGGCTGCCTGGATGGCGATGTCGAACTGTTGGCGCGGGATCAGCTCCTTGAGCTTCTCGCACATTCTGCGTCCGAAATCGTAGGCGTGGTCGGCATAGATCAGCGACGAAAGGGCATCGACCGGTTCGCCGTTGAGCAGGATGTCCAGTTTGGCCAGCTTGCTCGGACGGAACCCGATGCGGTGGTAGTCGAACGAGGCGTAGCCCTTGGAAATGCTCTTGAGCTTGTCGTAGAAGTCGAACACGATTTCCGACAGGGGCATCTCGAAATTGACCTCCACGCGATCCTGCGTGATGAAGGTCTGGTTTTTCATGATACCCCGCTTGTCGATGCAGAGCTTAAGCACATTGCCCAGGAAATCCGACTTGGTGATGATTTGAGCCAGGATATAAGGCTCCTCGATCGAGTCGATTTTGGTTATTTCGGGCAGGCCCGAGGGGTTGTGCACCTCGAGCACGTCGCCCTGCGTCGTGGTGATTTTATAGGATACGTTCGGGACGGTCGTGATGACGTCCATGTCGAATTCACGGTAGAGGCGTTCCTGGATGATCTCCATGTGCAGTAGTCCGAGAAATCCGCAGCGGAAGCCGAAGCCCAATGCCAGCGAACTTTCGGGTTCGAACGTGAGCGAGGCATCGTTGAGCTGCAACTTTTCGAGCGAAGCCCGCAGGTCTTCGTACTGGTCGGCTTCGACGGGATAGACGCCCGCGAAGACCATCGGTTTCACATCCTCGAAACCGGCGATGGCCTCCGTCGAAGGGTTTTCGACCGATGTGATCGTATCGCCCACCTTGACGTCCGACGAAGTTTTGATACCCGAACAGATATAGCCCACGTCCCCGGCACGGATTTCGTCGCGGGGCTGCATCTTGAGCTTCAGCACGCCCACCTCGTCGGCGTCGTACTCGCTGCCCGTGTTGAAGAATTTGACATGCTCGCCCTTGCGGATCGTGCCGTTGAAGACGCGGAAATAGGCGATGATGCCCCGGAAGGGGTTGAACACCGAGTCGAAGATCAATGCCTGCAACGGAGCGTTCGCATCGCCCTGAGGCTCCGGAATCCGCTCGACGATGGCTTCGAGCACCTCTTCCACGCCCAGTCCCGTTTTGCCGGAGGCGCAGAGGATCTCGTCCGGGTCACAACCCAGCAGATCGACTACCTGATCCTTCACTTCGTCGATCATCGCCGAGTCCATGTCGATCTTGTTCAGTACGGGAATGATCTTCAGGTCGTGCTCGACAGCCAGGTAAAGGTTCGATATGGTCTGCGCCTGGATACCCTGCGTGGCATCGACTACGAGCAGAGCCCCTTCGCACGAGGCGATGGCACGCGATACCTCATAGGAAAAGTCCACGTGGCCCGGAGTGTCGATCAGGTTGAGCACGTATTTTTCGCCGTTGCGGGCCAGGTATTCCATCTGGATCGCATGGCTCTTGATGGTGATGCCCTTTTCGCGCTCCAAGTCCATGTTGTCCAGGACCTGGGCCTGCATTTCCCGCTGGTTGAGCGTATTGGTCTTTTCCAGCAGGCGGTCGGCCAGTGTCGATTTGCCGTGGTCGATGTGGGCTATGATGCAAAAATTGCGTATGTTTTTCATTGTCGAGTGAAATCCTTATATAATAATGTGCAAAGATAATATCTTTCCGGAGAAAAACAATGGATTTCAGGCGTTGTCGGGGGCTGATTTCTTGCCCTGGTCGTATTCTGCTGCCGAAAAAAATGATTACTTTTGCGACCATAAAATCGAATCGACAATGATACGTCAATATGCCGGACTGGTCAAGTTCGCCCATACGATTTTCGCCATGCCTTTCGCCCTCGTCGGGTTCGTTTATGCGCTGCGTACCGAGGGGATCTCTTCGGACTGTTCGGGCAGGTACGGCTGGGTGGTGCTGCTCTTGCAGGTGTTGCTCTGCATGGTCTTCGCCCGCAACGCCGCGATGGGCTTCAACCGCTGGGCCGACCGCCGCATCGACAAGGCCAATCCCCGCACGGCCGACCGAGAAATTCCGGCCGGAAAGATCAGTGCCCGGGCAGCGCTCCGTTTCGTGATCGTCAATGCGCTGCTGTTCGTTGTCACCGCCTCGACTATCAATTTACTTACCGGATTATTATCGCCTGTGGCACTATTCGTTATATTGATATATAGTTATTGCAAACGGTTCACCGCGCTGGCGCATCTGGTGCTCGGTCTGGGGCTGGGTATTGCTCCGGTGGGGGCGTACATTGCCGTCACGGGACATTTCGCATGGCCGCCCTGTATCCTGGCGTTGCTGGTGATGACCTGGTGCGGCGGCTTCGACATCATCTATGCGTTGCAGGACGCCGATTTCGACCGCAAGAACGGCCTTTACTCCATCCCGGCCCGTTTTTCGGCACGGGTGTCGCTCCTGTTCAGTATTTTGTTGCACGCCGTGAGCGTCGCGGCGCTTTTCTGGTTCGGATCGTTTTGCCCCCAGAACGGCTGGCTGTGGCTCGGCGAAGGGCTTTTCACGCTGATTCTCGTCGCCGAACACCTGTTGGTGACCCCGACACGGCAGCGGAATATCGGCATCGCTTTCGGCACGCTCAACGGCATTGCGAGCACGGTGCTGGCCGTCTTCGTAATTACCGCTCTTTTGCGGGGATAAAATCGGGATATTTTTATACCTTTGCTTACTCTTTGTCAATAATAAAATATTACACATACTATGAATATCTCCTATAACTGGCTGAAACGCTACCTTAAAACCGATCTGTCGGCCGAAGAAATGGCGACGATCCTCACCGATATCGGCCTGGAGGTCGAGAGCTTCGAAAAGATCGAATCGATTCGCGGCGGACTTGCGGGCGTCGTGGTCGGCGAGGTGCTGACCTGCACGGATCATCCCGATTCGGACCATCTGCACCTGACGACCGTGGATGTAGGCGGCGAGGCTCCGTTGCAGATCGTCTGCGGTGCTCCCAACTGTCGGCAGGGTCTCAAGGTCCTCTGCGCTACGGTAGGTGCGGTGCTCTACCCTAACGGCGGCGAGGAGGAGTTCAAGATCAAGCGGAGCAAGATCCGGGGCGTGGAGTCGCTCGGCATGCTCTGTGCCGAGGACGAACTGGGTATCGGAGCTTCGCATGAGGGCATTATGGAGCTGCCGGCCGACGCGAAAGTCGGCCAGCCGGCCCGGGAGTATCTGAAGCTGGAAGACGACTATGTCATCGGCATCGGTCTGACTCCCAACCGCATCGATGCGGCGTCGCATATCGGCGTGGCACGTGATCTGGCGGCCTATCTTAAAAGCCAGGGCAAGCCCGTCGAACTGCAATGGCCCGACGTGAGCGCTTTCGCCGTCGATAACCACGATCTGAAGATCGACGTGCAAGTGGAAAACAGCGAAGCCGCACCGCGCTATGCGGGTGTTACGGTCAAGAATTGTAAGATAGGCCCTTCGCCCGAATGGATGCAGAACTGCCTGCGGACAGCGGGCATTACCCCCAAAAACAACCTGGTGGACATCACCAATTTCGTGCTTTTCGAGCTGGGACAGCCCCTGCACGCTTTCGATGCAGCGAAGATCGACGGCGGCCGGATCGTGGTCAGAACCTGCGAGGAAGGTACTCCGTTCGTGACGCTCGACGGCGTAGAGCGCAAGCTCACGGCCAACGACCTGATGATCTGCTCGGCTGCGAAACCCATGTGTATTGCGGGCGTTTACGGCGGATTGGATTCGGGCGTGAGCGATACGACGACCGACGTATTCATCGAGAGCGCCTATTTCAACCCGGTCTGGGTGCGCAAGACGGCCAAGCGCTTCGGCCTGAACACCGATTCTTCGTTCCGCTTCGAGCGCGGCGTGGATCCCGACATACAGGTCTATGCCCTCAAGCGTGCCGCCCTGCTGATGAAGGAGCTGGCCGGAGGAGAGATCGCCTCCGAAATTACGGATATTTGCTCCGCTCCTATCGAAAAGTTCAAAGTGGAACTCGATATAAAGCGTGTCAATCGTCTGATCGGCAAAGAGATTCCTGCCGATACGATCCGCACGATTCTCGGTGCGCTCGACATTAAAATCGAGGCCGAGGAAGGTGACCTATGGCGCGTGGCCGTGCCGCCCTATCGGGTCGATGTGACGCGCGAGGCCGATTTGGTCGAGGAGATTCTCCGCATCTACGGCTACAATAACATCCCTGTTCCCTCGCACGTCAATTCGGCGCTCTCCTACGCGCCGAAACCCGACCGGAACAAGCTGATGAACCTCGCCGCCGATTTCCTGACGGCTAACGGCTTTACGGAGATCATGTCCAATTCGCTGACGAAAGCGGCTTATTACGAGGGTCTCACCTCTTACAAGCCGGAGCATTGCGTGAAGATACTCAATCCGCTCAGCAACGATCTGAACGTCATGCGACAGACGCTGCTTTTCAATATGCTCGAAGCCGTGCAGTTGAATGCCAACCACCGCAATGGCGACCTGAAGCTGTACGAGTTCGGCAACTGCTATTTTTACGATGCGACGGCCGCTATGCCGGAAGAGCCGCTGAAGGCTTATTCCGAGCAGTTCCGCCTGGCGATCGCCGTAACCGGCATCGCTGCGCCTCTTTCGTGGAACCGGAAACCGGAGCAGGCATCGTTCTTTACGCTGCGAGCGATTGCCGAGAAGCTGTTGCGTCGTTTCGGGCTAGACCTTTATACGCTCAAGTCCGAATCGCTCCGCAGCGATCTTTACGGGGATGCACTCTCCTTCTCGCTCAACGACAAGGCCAGAGAATTGGTACAGATGGGCGTCGTTTCGTCGAAGCTGCGCAAGACTTTCGACCTGAAACAAGATGTTTATTATCTGGAGATGGATTTCGGGGCCCTGGTCAAGGCTACACGCAAGAATAAGGTCTCGGCTAAAGAGCTTTCCAAGTTCCCGGAGGTAAAACGCGATTTGGCGCTGCTGATCGACAAGGAGGTGACTTTCTCCGCGCTGCGTGATATTGCTTTCGCGGCCGAACGCAAGTTGCTCAAACGAGTTTCGCTCTTCGATGTCTATGAGGGCGACAAGCTGCCCGAAGGTAAAAAATCGTATGCCCTGAGTTTCGTACTGGAGGACAAGACCCAGACGCTGACCGACAAGATGATCGAGCAGGCGATGGCCAACCTGACAGCTCAGTTCGAACGCAAGGCGGGTGCGCAGGTGCGGGCTTGATTTTTGAAACGCCTGTCTGCGGGAGGCAAGTCTGTCCGCCCGCAGAACGGGTTCCGAGCGAAAGACAAGATTATGAAGCGCTGTAAAATTACGATCCTGCAACGGACTCTGAACGAGAAATTGGCACGGGAGTATGCCGCTCCCGGCTTTACGAAGTGCCCGATGATGCGGGAGGGACAGGTCTTTTATGCGGACTATGCCAAACCCGAAGGTTTTTGCGACGAAGCGTGGAAGGCGGTCTATCAATATGTATTCGCCCTGTCGCACGGCGCCGGAAAGTTCTATTTCGGCGATTGGATCACGAAGGAAGGCGTGGCGATCTGTTCCTGCAACGACGGACTCCGCCCGGTAATCATGAAGATCGAACGTACGGACCAGGACTCCTCGATCGATTACGAACCGGTGGAGTAATTTCCGAAGTTCGGGCGGAACGGGGACGAATATTTCAAAACGGCGCTGCGGATTGAATACCCGCAGCGCCGTTTCGCATCCTGTGTCCGGCTCTGCCTACTCTTCTTCGGTCTTCTCTTCGATTAGGCTCAGTGCTGCCTCCAACATTTCGTCCCGTCCATCCCGGATACCTTCGAGGGTCGGCCGTATTTCGTGGTCGATCTTCACGCCCTGCCGATTCACCACCCATCCGTCGGGATAATACCACCCTAACCCGGAAAATGCGCCGAGTATTCCCCGAGGTAACGTAAATTTGCTGATATTGCCGTTGGCTCCGGCGCTTTGAGAACCGATCGTTATAGTATATGGATTATTTTGGATTTTTTGTACGGATGTTTCTCCGTAACTTTGCGTCCCTTCATTAACCATTATAATGATAGGGGCGTTGTATTTTTCTGTTTTATATGTCGGATAAGAATAGTCTCTCGCGTAAAATACTCCCGGCAATGCAAGATCGGGGTAAGTAAATCGGACCGTATATTTAACATCGTCCGGAACGATGTACTGGCTTACAAATTCATTAAAATCTTGTGAAGGATAATAGCGTAAATCGATAATCAACCCTCTGGTTTTTTTCAGGCCGTTTGAGATCTCAGGTATCTCCTCTTTCGAGAGTTTGTCCGGACAGATATATCCGATCGAATCTTCGAGCATCGAGAATGTCCTGTGGTATTTCCAAAGGTAATTCCAACTGAAATGTCCTGGCATCTTTGTTACGTCGGCCAATGTGTCCCTCGTCACTCCGTTACGGCGGTAGCGGATCGATAGCGGCCGATTCTCTTTAGTGCGCAGAATTTGATCGGCCGTAGCTGCCAGCACGTCGTTCCCGTTGGAGCAGGAAATGAATTCCCTGGTTTGTGCCATGTAATATTCGACCGGTTTATCTTCGACAGCGACGATTTCGTCCCCCACCTGAAAGGGGGCTTTCCGCTCGCTCTTCACCGGGACGGTATCGGGCGTTACGACGATGAGCCGCCCTTCGACGAAGCCTGTGTTGAGAGGGACTCGATAACGGCCGAACAATTCGAAGATTCCTCCGCCGTATTGTGCGTGGTTGTCGTCGAGTTCCGCGATCATCCGTCGCGTTTCCCGCAGGTAACTGCCCGTCGGGTGTGCCATACGCCGGATATATTCGGGAAGAACATCGTTCCAGTCCTTGTCGGTCAAGTATTTACTTGGAAAGAAATATTCGACCATGTTCCAGAAACGGAATACCGTGAGCAGGCGATAGCCGTAGTCGGGATTCGACAAGTCGTAATAGGGTTTTTCTCCGTCGAAACAGGGATTGGGGGACCATTGGTCATAGGTTTCGTAATACGTTTGCGACACGTAACGGTTCCCTGCGGTTCGGTCGGCAGAACGCAGCCGGACCAGACGCTCCGAAAGCTCGCGGCCGAGCGTTGCCGTATCCCGAATCCATCCGATGTCGGTGCGGTGTTCAAAAACCGAATCCGACGCCAGTATCTTCTCGTATTTTTCGGATGCTGTTTTGTACCTGCCGAAGCCGTCGATCCACTGGGCCAATATCTCATTGCGAGCGGCAGGAGCGGTATCGGCGACCAGAGGCAGCAACTCGAAAAGTTCGAAATCCAAGTCGTACCGGTCGTCCGAAAATGCCGGATGGTGATATTTCACGAACCCCCACACACGGCCCAATACTTCGAGGTTTCGCAGCGTAGCGCTGTCGATCTCCGTACGGTCGAAACACGAGTGCCGCGAATAGTCGGCGTACTGTTTCGGCCGGGTGCAGCCCGAAGGGAAAAGACTTGAAACAAGCAGCAGGAATACGACGATTTTTTTCATAACATAAATCTTTTGGCTCCATTCGTAGCAACCGAAAAATTATCGAAAACGATCTCTTGCCGTTCGGCAGCCTATGAGCTGCCAAGCGAATAAAAGTGTCGTTTCGCCGGTGCGAGGTACTTTAACAAAGTTAAGGTTTTTTCCGAAAGGCGCGATCTTTTTTAAGAATTTCGCAATCAAAAAACAATGATTCGGCACGAGTCCGCACGATTGCTCTCATCTTTCACTATCTTTGACATAGTCTTAGATAGGATGCGTCTCGGAAAAATGGGAACAAGCTCCCATTTTCTCTCGGCTTTCACTATCTTTGCACAAAATCGGCTGTGGCTCGGATCGCCTCGGGCGAATTCGGACTGTTATCCGATCATAAAGATATGGAAAAAAGGTGTTCGCTTGGATTGCGGATATTCGCTTCGTTATCGGTCAAAATACAGAAACAATACGATGAAACAAGACAAACTGAAGGCGACGGCCCGCCTGTTGGAAATTATGGATACGCTGCGCGAACAGTGTCCCTGGGATCGCAAACAGACCTTCGAAACACTCCGAAACAACACGATCGAGGAGACGTACGAATTGGCCGACGCCATCCTGAACAAGGATCTCGACGGTATCAAGGAAGAGGCCGGCGACTTGCTGTTGCACGTGGTTTTCTATGCCAAGCTGGGCGAGGAGGCCGGGGCGTTCGATTATGCCGATGTGGTGAACGCTTTGTGCGACAAGCTGGTCTATCGCCATCCTCACATTTACGGGGAGGTGCATGCCGATACTCCGGAAGAGGTCAAAGCCAACTGGGAGGCATTGAAACTGCGTAAGAAAAACCGTCGGAGCGGTACGTTGGGAGGTGTTCCCGTGAGCCTGCCTGCATTGGTGAAGGCCTACCGCATCGGTGAGAAAGCAGCGGCGACGGGGTTCGACTGGGAGAAAAAAGAGGATGTTTGGGCCAAGGTGAAGGAGGAAACCGCCGAGGTCGAAGCCGAAATGATATCCGGTGACCGTACGGCGATGGAGGAGGAGTTCGGCGACCTGCTGTTCGCCCTGGTGAATGCTTGCCGCCTGTACGGGATCGACCCCGAATCCGCACTCGAGCGAAGCAATAAAAAGTTCATGAATCGGTTTAATTATATGGAAGAGTGTGCTTCGTCCGAGGGGCATACCCTGCACGAGCTGTCGCTCGATCGGATGGAAGAGTTGTGGCAGCAAGCCAAGCATGCGGCGGCTGAAAAAGAGTAAGAACCAACTAATACATATCGAATTATGGCATATATCAGAGAGATACGGGGACATACCCCGCAGGTGGGTGAAAATACGTTTTTGGCGGAAACCGCCGTGCTTGTCGGCGACGTGACGGTGGGCCGCGACTGTTCGATCTGGTACAACGCCGTGTTACGCGGCGATGTGAACACGATCACCATCGGCGATCGGACGAACATCCAGGACGGCGTGGTGATCCACACCCTGTTCGACGGCTCGAAGCACCCGTCGCAGACCCATATCGGCAACGACGTGTCGGTGGGACATAACGCCGTAATTCACGGCGCGATCATCGAAGACAACTGCCTGATCGGTATGGGCGCCACGGTGTTGGACAATGCCGTAGTAGCGTCCGGGTGCATCGTAGCGGCCAACGCACTGGTGCTTTCAGGCAGCAAGCTCGAACCCAATTCGGTCTATGCGGGTATTCCGGCTAAAAAAGTCAAGGAAATAACCCCGGAACAACGGGACGAGATCGTACTGCGTACAGCCCGTGATTACCAACTGTATGCTTCGTGGTTTAAGGAGGAATAAGTCGTTTTTTCCATTTGTCGGAAGAGATTGGCGCTTGGTTTGCAAGAGTACATTCGGTTATAAAGACCGATAACAATTAAAATGGTAGTTGATATGAAAGCGAAATTCTTGATCGTCGTACTGGCAGCGCTGGTGCTGGCAACGGGTACGGTATGGGCCCAGAAGGGACACCATAATCGTCGTGCCGAACACAAAGAACTTACTACGGAGCAGGTTGCGAAAAAGATGACCGATCGGATGAAAGAAAACCTGTCGCTCTCTGACGAACAGGTAAAACAGGTTTACCCTATTTGCCTGGAACAGGCTCAAGCCATGAGGGAGCACCGGGCCGAACGCCGGGAGATGGCTGAAAAATCGCGTGAAGCGATGGCACAGCAGCGTGAACAGATGGCCGGCCGGATGAAGGCGGTTCTGACGCCCGAACAGTATGCCCAATGGATCGAATGCCGAGAGTGTCCCGCCCGAAAGGTCGATTGCGCCGGACCGGCATGTCGAAAAGGCGATGCGAATCCCGGACATCACCGCAGACCCTGTAACGGTGCTCCGTGTGTGGATAAAAAGTAGGCAGAAAGTCGAAATAATTCGCCGATATTTCCGTTTATAGGGATGAAACAGGCCGACCTGTTTCATCCTTTTTTCATGTTCCGGACAGTGAAAAAAGTCGATTTTTATCGTATATTTGCCGTGTGACGACAATGATGGGAGATGATTAGAGCGATTTGTTTACTTGTATTCTTGTGTACGATAGGTTTGGCTCGGGCGCAGGCCCAGAGCGGTGTGATTACGCTCTCCGTGATAGATGCCGAAACCGGTGAAGATGTTCCGGGTGCCGTAATAGAAATTGCACCTAAAGCCCACCCCGATCAGAAGAAATATTATACTTCGGGCTATAAAGGGGCGTTGCAAGTGCGCGGCCTCGCTTATGGTTCATATACCCTGGCCGTGACTTTCATGGGATATGAAAAGGCCGAAAAGGAGTTTCGGGTGACGCAGCCGTCCGAAAACCTGGGAAAGATCGCACTGCGGGAGGCGGCCATCGCCATCGAGACCGTAGTGAAGGAGGTGCAGGCACTCCGCACTTCTCAAAAGGGCGATACGGTAAGCTATAATGCCAATGCGTTCAAGGTGACTGCCGATGCCGACGTCGAGGGGCTGTTGAAGAAGATGCCCGGCATTACGGTCAATAACGGCGCTGTCGAGGCGCAGGGCGAAACGATCCAGAAAGTATTCGTCGATGGCAAGGAGTTTTTCGGCGAGGACGTGACATCGGCGATCAAGTCGCTGCCGGCCGAAGCGGTCGAACGGATCGAGGTTTACAACAAGCTGAGCGACCAGGCCGAGTTTTCGGGTATGGACGACGGCGAAAGCTATAAGGCGATCAACATCGTCACACGCGAAAATATGCGTCAGGGCATATTCGGTAAGGCATATGCCGGTTACGGTTACGACGCCGACACGGAAACCGAAGCCAAAAACAAGTATATGGTCGGCGGCAACGTCAATTTTTTCAGCGGCTCCAGCCGTCTGTCGCTGATCGGTCTTTTTAACAACGTCAATCAGCAGAACTTTTCGTTCGAGGATATTCTGGGTGTTACGGGCAATTCCGGCGGAGGACATGGCGGCGGTCGCTTCGGCCGTGGCGTGGGACAATATATGGTTCGTCACCAGGACGGCGTGGCTTCGGTAAATGCAGTGGGTGTCAATTATTCGGATACCTGGGGCAGTCGGGATCAGGTGACTTTCCAGGGCAGCTACTTCTTCAACGGAACCCGTACGGTCAATCGGGCGCGTACCGAGCGTTGGTACGAGGAGCCGGCACCGATCGATACGCTTTTCACCGACGGTTATTCCCGGATACAGAATTTCAACAACCGCCTGAATGCCCGCATCGAATGGAAAATCGCGGACAACCAGTCGCTGATGATCCGCCCGGGCTTGAGTTTCCAGTCGAACGATCCGTTCAGTACGACTTACGGGCGACAGTTCGGCGAAAGCGGTTACAGCATCATCGACAATTTCGAGGATGCCTTCCGAAACGGTTACAGCGTCAATACTTCGGCCATTTACCGCGTGCGGTTGGGTAAGCCGGGACGTACGCTTACGGTGGACGGCTTTTTCAACTATTTCGACTCCCAGAATAAGCAAAACTCCCATACCAACGATTTCGGTATTTACGAGGATTACCCCGACCTCGATCCCGATCCGGACGAGAACGATCTGAAAAAGCTGATTTACCAGCGCATGATGAATCCTTCGTACCGTTATCGGCTGAACGGCCGCCTGACCTATACGGAGCCCGTATCCAAATATTCGCAGGTGAGCCTCGGGTATCGGACGTCGTACAATTACCAGCAGAGCGACAAGAAAACCTACCGGACCGGCGAGGATTACGATATTACGGGATTGCTTCCCGATCCCTTGCTGTCGAACGCTTACAAGAGCAGCTATACGGTGCACTCTCTCGGCCCCGGCTTCAACTACTCCAAGGACCGCAATACTTTCGCTGCGAACGTCTATTATCAGCGTTCGAGCCTTTCGGGTGAGGTGATCCGTACCGGCTCCGAAGAGATCAAGCACGCCTACAACAATGTGACCTATTTTATGGTGGGACAGTTCAACCTGAACCGGGAGAATACGCTGCGAATGTTCCTGCGCTCCTATACGGACAACCCGGAGGTTACCCAGTTGCAAAATGTCTATGACGTATCGGATGCGCAATACATCACGCGGGGTAATCCCGACTTACGGCCTTCGTACAGCCATAATTTGAGTATGCACTACGTCAATTCCAATGCGGAGAAGGGTCGTACTTTTATGCTGATGTTCCGGGCCGAAACGACCCAGGACTATATTACGACCAGCACCCGCTACCGTCCTACTTTGGAGATCGACAATACGGTTTACCGTCCGTTGCAGTTCACCGAATGGACGAATATGGACGGCTACTGGGATGTGCGGGCGCGGGCAAGTTACGGGTTTCCGGTGAATTTCATCAAGAGTAACCTGAATCTGCGGGGCGGCGTAAGCTATTCGCGTATTCCGAGCCTTGTGGACGGCGAGCGGAACAATACGGGCAACCTCGGTTACGAAGCGGGCGTAGTGTTGGGCAGCAACATCTCCGAGAATGTGGACTTCACCCTTTCGTGGGACGGCACGTACAACGAAGCCGTCAATTCCCTCGCCGCTACCGGAGGAAAGAACCGTTATTTCAACCATCAGGCTGCGGCGTCGTTCAAGTTCATCTTCGGCCGGGGATTCTCCCTCTCGGGCAGCGCTTCTTATATCCAGTATCTGGGTTTCACGAACGATTACGACGACAGCTATCTGCTCTGCAACCTGTTCGTGGGCAAGAAGGTCTTTCGCAACCAGCTGGGGGAAATCAACATCGGCGTAAACGACATTTTCAATCAGAATAAAGCGTTCGTGCGCACGACCGGTTCGGGTTGGACACAAAATTCTTGGAACAGCGTAGTGGGACGTTATTACTGTGTGCAGTTCGTCTATAACCTGCGGTTCTTCGGCAAGAAGGGTTCGAAGAACATCAAGGATTATCAAGGCGTTTCGGACCGCCCGTCGGGAGCCGTCGGTATGGGACGCAGCACCGCTCCCGGAGGCGGGTTCCGTCCGCCGCACCGGTAAAGCGATATGAGTCCCGGTTGCACGATATGATTAAAAAGAGGGGTATTGCCCCCTCTTTTTGTTTCAGCACCTTTGCGATCAGGCCCATAACGTTGCGGAATATGCCTGCCCGAGTCGCTACAACCTTTCGGGATGGAAATGGCACTCCCGGATCCAATTACTTCCGGTCATTCGATTCAGGACTTGCCGTATGATGACTTTTCCGCTGTCTGCTTGCCGGTTCCCATTTTGTTTCTGTACCTGCCGACGAGCCGTTTGAATTGTAATAATATTTGCGTTCCTTTGTTTCGCGTGTCGTGCCTGTGATCCTTCCCTTCGAATCCTTGATTATTTCCCGATTCCCTGTTTTGTGGACGGTGTACTTCACGCGTCCGGCAGCGTCTTTGACAACGCGCGTTTCATTCGGATTTTGAGCGCTGCAAAGCGCTGTTGCCGCAAATACGGTAAAAAGAGTAAAAACAAGCCGTTTCATAGCCTGATTCGATGTTTGGAAAGAAAATCATATTTTAATCGGGCTATTTACCTGCGGCCTGCTTGAGGCGGAGGTGTATGCCGACAGCGGCGAATCCGCCGTAAACTATCGTGAGAATCCACAGGATACGTACCTCGTGCAGCACGTCGCTGAACGAAGCCCCCATACTTTGGAGCCGGATGAACCCTTCTACCCCGCTGCTGCTCGGCAGAATCTGGCCGAACCGGTAGAGCCATTCGGGCATCGCTTCGCGGGGTACGGAAGCTCCGCTGAGCATCAGAGCCGGGATCGAACACCAGAGTAACAGCATGATCGACTGTTCGCGTCGCTGGAACAGCGTCGAGACGGCGATGCCCAGGAAAATACAGGACAGCAGATACGGGATGAGAAAGGCGATGATGTCCGCCGTGTGACCGTTGGTCGGGAAATGAAACAATTTGTAGTGCAGTCCCAAAATATAAAACAGGGTGACGGCGTAGATCGACGCATAAACGAACGCTTTGCCTGCCACGACGGGCAGCGTGGACATTCTCCGGCGTCCCGGAGGAATGAGTTTCTTGTAAAGTCCGAATTCGCTCCAGGTGCCTCCGATCATACCGATACCGATCAGCATCGTCTGTTGGATGATGACCATGATGATAGCCGGCATCACGAACGATCCGTATCCCAGATAGGGATTGAACAAATTGTGGCTTTGGTAAATCACGGGTTGCGTCGTGGCCGTAGCCTGCGGGATGTTGGCTCCTTTTGCGATCAACCGCTGGAATTCCACCATAGCTCCTGTGGTGCCGATGCCCGACACGAGCTCCTGGAACGCCTGGCGGTACATCAGAAAATAGCTGGCATCGACATAGAGCGAAACGACCGCCTGCTGTCCGCCGAGCAGTTTTTCCTCGTAATCGGAGGGGATGTAAACCACGCCGTATATCTCCCGGTCGTAGAAAAGGTGTTTGGCCTCGTCCATGTCGCCGGGTTCGTAGGCCACATAGACGTTCGGTCCGGCATTGAAGGTATTGATCAACTGACGGCTGGTCGAAGTGTTGCTCATGTCGATTACTCCGATCGGCACGTTACGAAGTACCTGCGTCCCGTAAGCCAGCGAATAGAGCGTGGAATAGATCAGCAGGGCGAGCACCAGCACGAGAATCACGCCGGCATCCGTGAAGATCGAGCCGTATTCGTTGCGGACGACGGTGCGGAACTGCTGCCAGTAAGAGGTTATCTGTTTGGTAAATCGACTCATCGCTATAATCTCCCCCAGTATTTTTTATTCGTGCAGATGGTGCGCAGGCGCGGCAGACACAGCAGCGGAAGAATGATGAACAGGGCGATGATGCCCATGTCGGGCAACGAGTATATCGCCGGAGCACCGCGCAGGGCCTGATCGACCATGATGTCGGTGTAGAATGTGAACGGAAAGATGCAGCAGAACCATTGCATGGGTTTGCTCATAGCCATAATCGGGAACGTAAGGCCCGAAAACGTGAAGGCCAGTACCGAGTAACCGCCGCCGATCGAAAGCGACAGGCGCAAATTGCTCAACACGGTGACGATCATCGCACCGAGGGACTGGTAACTCAGGATGAAGAGCAGATTGCTGATGGTGATGACCGTCAGGCTGCCGTTCAGCGGTACGCCGACCACCTTGAAGATGACCAGGAGCATCAATTCCGACATCAGGAACATAATGACCGTAATCGGCAGGATTTTGCCCGCGTAGGCCGCGAAGACCGAGCCTCCGGCCGTGTCGTACCACTCCCTGGCCGTGCCGTTCTTGAGTTCGGTTCCGATGACGAAAATCGTCGCCATGATCGTGAAGATCAGAAGCATCATCGGCATAAAACTCGGCGAAAGGTAATAGCCGTAGTTGATATGCGGGTTGAATAGCACATGTTTGTCGAACCGTACGGGCATCAGTTGCGCCATAGCCTGTTTTTCGGTCAGCCCTTGTTTCATCAGCAGTTGCAGCTGGATACCGGCGGTAAAAGTGGTGACAGTCGTTTGCAAATCCTTCGCCAGCAGACCGTTTACCGTAATGTTCGTGCCGGTCAGGTAGCTTTCCAGATGGGTCTGGCTGTTGTTGAGAATGTTCTTTTCGAAGAAATCGGGAATCAGAACGATTCCCATGACCTTGCCCTGAAGCATCAGTCGTTCGGCCTCTTCCATTCCCTGTACGCCGTAAGCGACCCAAGCCGTAGGCGTCGCGTCGATCATCTGCGTCACTTTGCGGGAGAGGGTGCTGTTGTCCTGGTCCACGACGGCGATCGGAATGTCGCGTGCCACTCCCTTGTATAACAACACCGCGAAGAATGCGAACGCGACGATCGGCAGAATCACCGTCAGCAGCCAATACATCGGCTGACGTGCGACCCGGTAGATCTCTCGCCGCAGGACGGCGAGCGTATTGCTGAAAAAGCCCGGCATACGCTACCCTTTCTGAATTATTTGGCGATGTCTTTCCAGTTCACCAGTACGCTCATACCCGGCCGGATGTATTCCACGTCTTGCGTGGGTTTGGCTTTGACGGCAAAGGTGCGGATGTCGAAGCCGCCCTGCGTGCGTGTTGCGGACCAGGTGGCGAAATCGGCCTGCACAGCGATATAGGTCACCTCGAACTCCACGCTGCGGTCCAAGGCCGGGATATAGCCTGTCATACGGGTTCCGATATGGATGTCGGGCATCAGATCCTCCTTGATGTTGAAGGTCACCCATACGTCGCTCATATCGAGAATCGCCACTACGGGATAACCCGTTCCGACCAGTTCGCCGGCTTCGGCGATGATCGTCGAAACCTCGCCCGTTACAGGGGCGTAAACCAAGGCATCCGAAAGATAGGACTCCACTTCCGAAACGGCGCCTTCGGCCTGCCGTACCTGGGCGGCTGCCGCCTCTTTCTCCTCCTTGCTGGCTCCGTCGAATACCAGTTCGCATTGCGCTTTGGCCGCACGCTCGGTCGCCTGCATCGCCTGCAGGTTGGCGCGGGCTTCATCCAGCTTCTGGGCCGGAACGACGCCTTGTTCATAGAGGTTGTTCACGCGGTCGAAGGTTTTCTGGGCCAACAACAGTCCTGCCTGGGCTTTTTCCCAGAGATTCAGTGCGGCTTCCTTCTGTTGGATACGGGCACCGGTGAGGGCTTTCTGGTCCATGGCCGATGCGGCGCTCTTCACGGCTTCGGCCTGTTGCAACTTGGCATTCAGTTCGGGGGTCGAGAGCGTGTAGAGCAGTTCGCCCTTGGTGACGTGCTGTCCCTCCTCTACTTTCATCTCCTCGATACGGCCGGGAACTTTCGACGAAGCTTTGTATGTAGTACATTCCACCGTTCCCTGGATGTACAGGGGCGTGGCCTTGCGTAAATACCAACTGATGAAGATGACGCCCAGCACGACAGCGGCGGCAATCAGAATGATCGTGACAATGGTACTTTTTTTCATGAGATTATCTATATTTACTCTTTGTCGAAATGAATGGGACGGGCGTCGGTACGGTGCAGGTAGCTGATGAACTCATCGCTGATGCCGGCGGCTTCGAGCAACTTGGCCAGTGCGACATCGTAATTGTAGGCGGTCTGCATACGCTCGGTGCGCACCTTGGCGAGATTCAGTTCGGCATCCACCAGGTCGGAGGAGGAACTCATACCTTCCAGGAATGCCGCATTCTTGGCTTTGAGATACTCCTCCGCAAATGCGAGCGAAGCGTCGATCGACTTCATCTGGTTGGCATAGTTGTTCATTTGGTTGTAGAGTTTTTCGATCAGTACTGCAATGTCCTTGCCGGCTTTCATTTCCAGCACTTCCACTTGCTTGACCGTCTGTTTTGCCGCCGAATATTTGTATTCGCGGTTCAGGCCGTCGAAAATCTTGAGATTAACGCCGACACCTACTGCCCAGCGGGGCATTATTTTAGTTACCTGGTAGTTGTAGAACGAGGCTCCGCCCATCGCCGCGACCTGCGGCAGGAAATTGGCCCGTTGCAACCGAACTCCTTCCTTGGCCAACTGGCGCTTGAGGGCTACCTGGCTGAGCAGCGGATTGAACTTGGCCGCCAGGTCTTTGTAATAGGCTACGTCTTCCAGGTTGCCGAGTACGAACATCGTCGTTACGGGCAGAACCTCTGCCTGCTGTCCGAGCGTATTATTCAGTGCACTGGCGATGGTTTCGACCTGCAACCGGGCGTTTTGAAGCTCCCGCTCCGCCTCGGCCATCTTGAATTCGACGTAAAGACGTTCGCTGTGGGGGATCATACCGTTCTGTTCGAGGGCGATCGCATCCTTCAGATGTTGGCCTACTCCATCCACTACCTGCTGGCGTACTTCGACGACCTGTCGGGCCAGCGCCAGACCGTAGTATCGCTCCACGAGCTCCGAAACCAGCGCGTTGCGGTTTTGGTTTCCCTGCTCGACTGCAGTCTTTTCGTTGATTTTCGCGGCACGGTTGGCCGTGTTGATCTTGCCGCCCATATAGATCGGCAGGGTTACCTGCCCTCCGACGAATCCGAGACTGCGGTCCTGCAATGTCAGGAACCAATCCGCTCCCATGACCGGGGTGAGAAGTTGCTGAATCTGGGGGATCAATTCGGTCGGGATCAGCCCGCTGCCGAGAATGTCGTGGGTGATGTTTCCGACAGGCCCTTTCAAATCGTTGAAGTCGAATCCGATGTCCTTGCCCAAATAGGTGTAGGCTCCGCCTACGCTGATTTGCGGCATACGCAAGCCGATCGCTGCCCGCCGTTCCTGCTGGGCGGCTTTTTCTTCGTAACGCGAGGCTTCGATGACCGGACTTCCGGAGAGGGTGATCTCCAGGGCTTCATCCAGGGAAAGTACCCGGGGCGTTTGCTCCTGAGCCGCCAGAGGTGCGGCAGCTAACAGAGCGAAAAATGAAACGATTACACGGTTCATAAAATGGTCTTCTAAATTTTTATGCGAAGATAGTGCGAATATTCGTACGTATAATTTGTTGTGGCTGTTTAGGCCAATATTCGGCGTAAAACAGAACAAAAAATAACCATGCTCCTCAATGTCCGATATGTGCGTTTATCGCTCGGACCTGACCGGACAGCGTCTCATCGACGCTGACTTCGATCCCGTGGCGACGGAGGTTCAGGGCGCCCTGGCAACAAACGAAACAGTCCGGCTCATATAGAGCAAAAACTACCCGGCGAAATTCGTGCCGAATTATCAATTCCGAGCAACTTTCCGGTTCACTTTTTCGTTCGGAGCACGGTTCCATCGAAGAATAGATGGTCGCCCCCCGCAATTCGACACCCGCTGCAAGCGCTTTCAGAATCGCTTCCTGTTCAGCGTGGTGGGTCGGAGAAGTTTCGTGAGTGTAACCCGTAAATATCTTTCGGTTAGTCGTTACAATCACTGCACCTACACAATAGGAAGAGGTCGAGGGCGTACATTTGCGGCTTTCGTCGATCGCCATTTGCAGGTAGCGGCGGTCTTCGGCGGTCCGGTCGGGCTTGATCGCATAGGTCGTGACCCGCATTCCTCCCAACGATTCGGTCGAATGCGGCGTTTGCAGATAACCGGAACCGACCTCCAAACGGGGTGCCCGGGGATCCCCCACTTTTACGGCCGGATTGACAGCCAGCCGGAAGGTATCGACCAGATTTTCGGCAAAGAACATCCGGAGCGTCGCAGCTCCTCCTTCGACCAGCAGGGAGCGAAGTCCCCGTTTTTCAAGTTCGGTAACGATCAGAGCAGCCGTGATCTCTGCGGCGGGTATCACCGTCGCCACCTGCCGCAGGGGACCGGGGTCGGAGCAGGAGGTGAAGACGATCTTTTCCTGATCTCCCCGGGTGAAGAAATTGGCCTCCGGCGAGAGCCGGCACGAAGCGGTCAGCGTTACCTTGACCGGATCGGGTGAAAGCCCCCGGTCGATTCGTTCCCGACGAAGAACTTCGTCGCCTACCAACAGCGAGGGATTGTCCCGCCGGATGGTTTCGGCCCCGACCAGAATAGCGTCGCAAGCAGCCCGGAGGCGATGCACTTCGGCCCAGTCTTCGGGCGTGGAGAGGATCAGGCGGTCGGGCGAACGGTCGTCCAGATATCCGTCCGCAGAAACGGCGGTGGAAACGGTCACTTTCATTTTTTCAGCGTAAAAAGGGTGATTTCAGGATCGGCGCCGAGCCGCATCGGAAAACCGACGTATCCGATTCCGTCGTTGATGTAGAGCGTATTGCCGGCCGCATCGTCGTAGCGCCCGCTCCAACGGTCGTACATCAGTTGTGCCGGAGAGAACGCCCGTCCGAAGAGATGTCCCTTGATCTGCATACTGTGCACGTGCCCTGCCAGCGTGAGGTTTCCGCGACCGAGGGCGGTGATATTGGGCCACAGTTGCGGCAGATGCGAAACCGTCAGGTTGAACATACCCTCCGGCATGCCTTTGTAAGCGGTTGCGAGGGATATTTCGGGAAGATCGAACGAATGTCGGAATTTTTGCAGCGTGGGATCGAACGAGATGCCCGTCACCGAAATCGAATCGCTGCCCCGGCGCAGGTAGAGGGTCGAATCCAGCAGCATCCGCCACCCGATCTGCCGCTGCCGGTCGATTACCTGCCGATTGTTTTCAGCACGCGGCAGGGCGACGGTGTCTTTGATATAAAGTCCCACGTCGTGATTACCCAGGGTCGAGATGACACCGTACGGGGCGCGAAGCCGCCCCAGAATGGCCAATACGTCCGATGTGAGTTCCGTGGAGCGGACATTGACCAGGTCGCCGCTGAAGACGACGAGGTCGGGTCGCAGCGCATTGATCGTGTCCACGAGCCGGTTCATCTCCCGTTCCGGCCGCACGAGCGTGCCGATGTGCAGATCCGAGAATTGCACGATCCGGAATCCGTCGAATGCGGCGGGCAGTGCTGCGGTCCGGATTTCGACTTCGTTCACCCGCAGGGCTTGTCTGCCCCAAGCCGCTCCCCATACGAGCCATACGGCACATCCGACAGCGAAGAGCGCCCCTACCCGACTGAAACTCCGATGCCGATCGAACAACAAACCGAAATAATAGCCGTAACGACAGCCGATCAGCAACAGGAAGACGAAGGTAAACCATTGGGCTGCCTGCATCCAGCCCGTCGTATTGTCCGGTACGGCCTTGAGCAGCAGCACCACGACGATCGGAAGCGCATCCGAAAACACCGCGAACCAGACGAAGGCGCGGCGAAGGCGCTCGGAATGCCGACGCATCCGCACCCGGTAGAAGAGAAAGTCCACCCCGGCAAAAAGCAGGGAGAGGAGAAGCAGAAACCAGATCATATAGCTCGATTTTTTCGTTATCGCGTTCAGTCGCTCTCTGGCATTTTATCGACAGATCGACCGGACGGAATCGTTTTTGCAAAGATAATAAGATGATGGCAATCGCACGAATTGGCACGTACAGATTGCCGAACCGCCTCCTATCTTCTGCAAAGATACGATTAAGCCGAGGGCAAAAACAAATTTATTTGTGCTTTGCCGAGGCGGAGTATCTAAGACGAAGTCAAAGATTGGGATTAAGCCGAGCGCAAAAGCAAATTTATTTGCATTTTGCCGAGGCGGAGTATCTAAGACGAAGTCAAAGATTGGGATTAAGCCGAGCGCAAAAGCAAATTT
>ONZZ01000249.1_pt1 | contig 50079 bp, 35 predicted proteins | sample 1671101 | NCBI WGS metagenome assembly ONZZ01 (sample SAMN06348122, study PRJEB24527) | human gut metagenome | biome: human gut; feature: ankylosing spondylitis patient; material: feces | host: Homo sapiens | place: China | collected 2015-10
AGCCGCCAACGGCACAGTAGGGAATCACCGTCCTTCAGGGCGGTGAGGATGTCAATTGGCCCTGCAGGCGGAGCTCGCCGACCTGAAGCGCCGCGGCGTGGAGACGCGAAGGAACATTCATGGCCGGGTCGTCCGCATCCTTGTCGGTTCGGCAGGAACCATCAGAGTGGAGGAAAACAACTGGAAGGCACTCCAACGCGGCCGCTACGGAAAATCCGTGCTGAACGGCGCCCCCTCGGAATTCATCGAACGACTTCGAAGAACGGCTGAAAGCGCTGGATCGGAGGTGATTTTGGTAAATCCGAGAGAGCTCAAACCTTCTCAGCACGATCCGATGAGCGGCACATTTGTGAAGCACGAACTCTGGGAGAGACGCTGCCGACTCGGCGATACGGCTTTCTTTTTGGATCGTGACGTCATGGCGGCATTGAACCTGGTTCATGCCGAGGTGACGACGAACACCTACGACTCGGAGGCGCTCGCGAGGGCGCTTCAAACCTCGAAGCAGCACTGGTTGGATGCCGGCGTCGTAGTGGAAATGAAAACGGCGAACAGGACGTCGGAGCGCAAGCTACGGCGGTTCCTGCGGAGGGGGCTCGATCCCGTCTCCGTAGAGCGGTTGCATCCGCATTCGTTTCTGAGAGGCGTGGGTCCCCATTCGCTCGCGAATGGGGCGATTGTATCCGACGCCTGTCCGGAAGAAGCGTCGTCAGACGCGGATGACGGGCAGGAGAGGCCGCCGACCTCAGAAACCCTCTGAATTTGTTCAGGGGTTGATTAGGGCGAAGCGCGACTCGACATAGAGCGCGAAGCGTTCGGCCACGACCGCCACTTCCTCTTCGATGTCCTTTTGCGTCGGACGGTCGTCGGGGAGAATGAGAAGGCGCGTCGGCAGACCCGAGCGCAGATAGTCGATGTAAAGGCGCGAGAGTTCAAGAAGATTTTCGCGGTCCGTCACGACGTAGTGTTCGAGCACCCCCGCGAAGGCTTCGTAACTCTTCAACACCCCCTCGCGCCAGTACCATTCGCCCAGACCCTCGCAACGGGGGACCTCGGCGTAGACGAGCCGCATCATCCCGATCGCCCGCGGCGTCACGAGATGCCCGACGAGAATCTTTCCGAAGTGCACGAGCTCCTCGAAGAGCGTCTTTCCGGTTCGGCCCTCCTTCTCGTAGGCGCCGTAGATTTCGTCGACCATCATCTGGAGCGCCGCCCGAAAGAGCCCCTCCTTGTTGCCGAAGCAGTGATAGATGAGGGAGCGCGAGCCCCCGGCGATGTCGGTGATGTCGCTCAGGGTGGTCGCGTCGTAACCCTTTTCGGCGAAGATCTCGATCGCTTTCGAGAGGATGAGGCGGCTTCTCTCGAGGCCGCGGCGGGTGAGGGGGCGGTTGTATTCCGTCATGGGTGTTCTGTCCGAGGGTGAGTTCGTCGCCGTCGGCCGTCGAGCTGGGCCCGAAGGTCCGGAAAAGGCCGAATCGGTACGAAAAAGCGTACCGGCGGAGACGAAAGATTTCGCCATTCTACAGGATGTCGGGTACGGGGTGTCGAGGTTTGATGCTCGTCAAGGGGCGTTTTCCTCTTCTTGGAAGAGAGAGACATCGGAGAAAACCGCGGGGCCGGTCATTCTTTGGGAAAATCATTTCAGGCGTAAGTGCACAATTTTTGTGCGATTTAAGGAAGGGCGCTTCGGAGAAGATCTCCCGCCCCGTCAAGCGGGGGTAGTGCACAGACTTTGTGGAAAATAGGTCGACATTCCGTTCCCGCGGGCGCACTTTTATCCTTCGTGAGGGAAAGAGAGCAACACCACAAGATGTGGGGCGCGGGTTAATGCCGATCGACAGTCTTGTATCTTTGGGATGGGTTTGTCGGGGGAAAACGGTTCGCCGCGGCCGGGCGTTTTGCGCACAGAGCGTTTCTTCGCGCGAAGAAAAACGGGCGATCGGGCCTCGCAGTTTTCCCTAGGGAGAGCGCATTAGATTTGGTGATTTCGCTCCTCGGTCCGTATAATGCATGCGGCTTGTTTCGCGGCGGAAGAACGACCTCTTCCCCGCGGACGGACACATTCTGACCAACCACGACAGAGGAGTTCTCGATGTCGAATCCCGCCATCGCCGCCCGCATGGGCGAACTGATCGCCAACGAATCCGTGCAGAAGGCGCTTGCCGTCGCGAAGGAGGAGGCGCCGCGCGCCCTCGCCGAACAGATCGCGATCGCCCAGATCCCTTCCCCGACCTTTGAAGAAACTCGCCGCGCCGAAGAAATCGCACGTCTTCTCCGTGAATACGGCCTGACGGACGTCGTGATCGATCCGTCGGGCAACGTCGTCGGCCGCCGTCCCGGCCGCGGCACGGGTCCGGTCGTCGCGATCGCCGCCCACACCGACACGGTCTTCCCGATGGAAACCGACGTGACGGTCCGCTCCGAAGGCAATCTCCACTACGGTCCGGGCATCGGCGACAACGCCTCGGGTCTGCGCTCCATGCTCCAGGTTCTGCGCATGCTCGAAGCCGCCAAGATCGAAACGGCCGGCGACATTCTCTTCGTCGGCACGGTCGGCGAAGAAGGCAACGGCGACATCCGCGGCGCCAAGGCCCTCTTTGACGGTTCGCGCAAGATCGACGCCTTCGTCGCGCTCGACATGGAAACGGTCGCCCGCGTGCAGACGGGCGCCACGGGCGCGCATCGCTGGCGCCTCGCCGTCGACGGCCCCGGCGGGCACTCCTGGCTCGACTACGGCCGCGTTCCCTCGGCCGTGCACGCCATCGGCCGCGCGATCGCCAAGATCGCCAACCTCGAACTCCCCGAAGATCCGAAGACCTCCTACACGGTCGGCACGATCAAGGGCGGCACGACGGTGAACACGATCGCTGCGCACTGCGAAGTCGACGTCGACATGCGAAGCGTCGCCATGGAAGAACTCATGAAGGTCGAGGAAACCATCCTCGCCGCCTTTGAAGAGGCCGTGGCCGAAGAAAACGCCCGCTGGACGAAGGCCCCCGAATCCTCCTACGTGAAGCTCACGAAGACGAAGATCGGCGACCGTCCCGCCGGCCAGCGTCCGGCCGACTGCCCGGCCGTCAACGCCGCCCTCGAAGGCGCCAAGGCCCTCGGCATCGAAGTCACCTGGACGGGTTCCTCCTCGACCGACTGCAACATGCCGATGTCCCTCGGCATCCCCGCCGTCTGCCTCGGCACGGGCGGCCACACCTACAACGAACACTCCCTGAAGGAGTACTTCGACAGCACCGACATGCACCTCGGTCCGCAGTTGGCGCTCCTCACGGTCCTCGGCATCACGGGCCTCGCCTAAGATGACCCGCGGGGCGACCTGGCCCGCGTCCGACTTCCTCACGCTCGTCGCGAAGTTCCGCGACGAGCGCGATTGGGCGCGCTTTCACTCTTCCAAAGACCTCGCGCTTTCGGTTTCGATCGAAGCGGCCGAACTTCTCGAATGCTTCCAGTGGTCGGGCGACGACCTCGAAGCGCCCGAGCGCTCGGCCGAGATCGAAGCCGAGATGGCGGACGTCCTCATTTACCTCGCGATGCTCGCGGATCACCGCGGCGTCGACCTCGACCGTGCGGTGCGCGCCAAGCTCGCCGCGGCCGCAAGAAAGTACCCCGCGACGGCGGTGAAGGGCGAAGCCTCGGCCGCCCGAGCCGCGGCGCGCGCGATTCACGAGGAGACGAGGCGCACGGGGGCGAACGTTCCCGCTACGGCGCCGTCGAACACCGAGGAAAAGAAAGAGAACGCTTCCCTGCCGGAAACCGTCGAAACGTGCGTTGCCGGCGACGCCAAGGCGGCTGTACGGACTTCGGTGCCGGAAGAGAAGACGCCTGCGCAAGACGCGCAGGAAGTTCGAAAGCCGGATGCGCCCGTCGTCGCCCTCAAGGAAGAGAAGACCGCGGTTCCGATCCCGCCCCCGCCTTCAGAGGATCCCCGGGATGCGCTTCGCCGTCGTGCGGAGGCGCTGCGCGACGCGCTCGCAAGACTCGAAAAGCATCTCGAAACGGATCCCGCGGGCTTTTGGGAGGCTTCTCCCGACGACCGCGTTGCCTACGTGCGCTACGTCGAGCCGGTGCTCGCCGTCTGGCGTCTCGCGGGCGATTGGCTCGGCGCCCCGCCGAAGCGCCGGCCCCCGTTGGATCCCCATCTCTACGACTGGGACGACATGACGCCGGGCCTTGCCTGGGCGGCCTTTTCGGAACTCGTCGGGCTCGAGCGGATGGAGACGGGCGCCTTTTTGCGCGCCGCCAATTCCGGACTCGTGGGGCGTCTTCTTAGGCGGATCCTCGACGCTTCGCCCGAGGCGTGGTTCGGAGAGGGATCGTCCTCCCGAACTCCGATAGCTTGAGCGGTCGTTCACCATAGAAAAATTCGAACGGCGCGCGAACGGCTAGGCGCCCTAGCCGAAGCGTCCGATGCGACGGAATCCGACGCAAACCTCTCTTGTGTCGGGAACGCTCGACGCACAATATCTTGTGTCTCTGAATTTTTCCTCTTCAACATGTACTGATGATCCGTCCCCGATTTTTCTGGAAGATCGGTAGAATGGACATCCTCTTTTGTCTCGATTCGCCATGTCTCAGGTCCACGCCATCGGTTCGCTCAATCTCGACTACGTCTACAAGGTCCCGCATTTTCTGCGTCCGGGCGAGACGCTCGAGGCCGCTCACCGTGCGGTGCACTGGGGCGGGAAGGGCTTGAACCAGACGGTCGCGATGCTCCGCTCCGGGCTCGCGGTGCGCCACTGCGGCGCGGTGGGCGTGGACGGAACGCCGCTCTCCGACTTCATCGCGACCGAAGGTGCCGACGTCTCGCATCTGCGGGTCGACGAGGGCGCCGCGACGGGTCACACCTTCATTCAGGTGACGCCCGACGGGGAGAACGCGATTCTCTATTACCCGGGCACGAACCACGGGGTGACGGAGGAGCTTGTCGACGACTTTCTCTCGACGGCCCTCGAAGGGGACTTTCTCGTCCTTCAAAACGAAGTGAACGGCACGGAACGCCTCATTCATGAGGGCAAGCGCCGGGGACTTCGCGTCGTTTTCAATCCGTCGCCCTTTTCGCCGGAACTCTGTGCGCTCGATCTTTCGGGCTTGTACGCGCTCGTTCTGAACGAGACGGAGGCGGCCGAGTGGACGGGGGCCGAGCTCGCCCCCGAAGACGCGGCGAAGGCTTTGGCCGACAAGGGCGTCGCCGTCGTGATTCTGACGCTCGGCGCCAAGGGTCTCGTCTGGCGCACGAAGGAGGGCGAATCGGGCTCGGTTCCGGCCTTCCGGGTCGAGGCCGTCGATACGACGGGCGCTGGCGACACGCTCGCGGGCTATGCCGTGGGCGCGCTCGGGGCCTATGCCGAAACGGGATCGACCGCCGCCCTGGTCGAGGGGCTTCGCACCGCCGCGGCGGCCGCGGCCCTTTCGGTCACGAAGGAGGGGGCCGTCCCCTCGATTCCGAAGCGCGCCGACGTGGAGCGCTTCCTCACTGAACATTCCGCCTGAAGGGGACGAGATGACGAAAAAAATCATTCTGGACTGCGATCCAGGCTATGACGACGCCGTCGCCATGCTCCTTGCGGCGGGTCATCCCGACGTCGAGGTTCTCGCCGTCACGACGGTCGCCGGAAACCAGACGATCGAGAAGGTGACGACGAACGCCCTTCGCATCGCGGAGCTCTGCGGTCTCGACTGTCCGGTCGCGGCCGGGTCGGCGCGTCCCCTCGTTTTCGGCGAGGTCGTACCCGCGCCAGAAATCCACGGGGAGTCGGGTCTTGACGGCACGACGCTCCCCGAGGCGACCCGTGCGCCTTCCGAACTCTCGGCCGCGCGCCTCATCGTCGACATCCTCATGCGCGAACCCGCGGGGACGGTGACGATCGTCGCGATCGGGCCCTTGACGAACATCGCGCTCGCGGCGCGACTCGAACCCCGCATCGTTTCGCGCGTGCGCGAAGTCGTCCTCATGGGGGGCGGCACCACCATCGGAAACGTTCGTCCGATGGCCGAATTCAACATCGAAAACGACCCCGAGGCCGCGCACGTCGTTTTCGAAGAGGCCTGGCCCGTCGTGATGGTGGGCCTGGACCTCACCTATCAGGCGAGGGCCTACGTCGCAGTGCTCGAGCGCGCCCGCCGAATCGACACGCCCGCGGGACGTTTTCTCTCGGACGTGCTTCAGGCCTTTGCCGCGCGCTACAAGCGCTCCGCGGGCTTTGAGGCGCCGCCCGTGCACGATCCGTGCGCCGTCGCCTACGTGATCGATCCCTCGATCGTGGAGACCGAGACGCATCCCGTGCACGTCGAGTGCCGGGGCGGGCTCACCCGCGGCATGACGGTCGTCGACCGCCGGCGTTCGGCGCCCAAGAACGGGCACGTGCGCGTTGCGGTGCGGCTCGACAAGGTGAAGTTTTGGAACACGCTTTTCGCCGCCGTCGAGCGGCTTCGCTGAAGGAAGGACATGGCCGAAGATCAGAAACCCCAAAAGAAGCGCATCGTCGGAGAAGGAGACCACCTCTTTTATTCCGACGGCCGCGCGTCGCTTGCCGCGCGCGTCTGGTGCTTCCTGCAGTTCCGATACATGTCGGACGAAGACTACGAAGCGGGCACGGCGCTCGAATGGAGCTGCACCTACCGCGGCGACAACTATTTCGACATCAAGAAGGCCAAGGTCGTGCTCGATCCGCCTTCGCGCGGAAAGAAGAGCTACGCCTCGATGCAGAAGGAAATCGACGAGGCGATCGTGAAGGCGCTTCCCCGCAAGCTCTTTGAAGAGAAGTTCGTGGTGCTCACCCGGCGCGACAAGGAGCGCATGGCCCGCGAACAGCACTTCAAGGAAATGCGCGAAAAGCGCGCGAAGGAGCGCGCTCTCGCCGAAGCCGCCGCGAAGGCCGAAGGGGGCGAAACGCCCGCCGAGGCGCCCGAAGCGAGCGGGGCCGAGCCGCAAGGCGCCGCCTGACCCCGCGGGGGCTCTCCCGAAAGAGCATCCCGCCCAAGAATTCCCATTTAGACGGGCCCCGAAGGGCCCTCGAGAAAGTTACAACATTGAGAAGGACGGACTCCCATGCCAACGAAACCCGGTGTACAGGTTGTCAAGAAGGACAAATCGGTTGAAGACTACGACGCGTCGAAAATCACCGACGCCGTGAGCAAGGCGGCCTTTCGCTGCGACAAGATCGTGCCGCAGGCGACGCTCGACGCCATCGCGCGCGAAGTCTATCGCCGCATTGAACACCGCGACCGCGTGACCGTGGCGGAACTCCACGAACTCGTGATCGCCGCGCTCTCCTTCTTTCAGATGAAGGAAGTGGGCGAAGCCTACGCCGAATACCGCTACTACAAGACGACCTACGCCAAGACCTTCGAACAGCTCCGCCAGGACGCGGACGACGTCCTGCGCCTCGGCGACCGTGAAAACGCCAACTACGACAGTTCCCTCGTCTCGACGAAGGGTTCGCTCATCAAGGGCTACCTCACGAAGAGCCTCTACAAGCAGTTCTATCTCTCGGGCCTCGAAAAGGAACTGATCGAGCGTGGCGACATCTACATTCACGACCTGCGCGACATGATCCTCGGCTGCATCAACTGCTGTCTCTTCGACATCGGCTCGGTGCTGAAGGGCGGCTTTGAAATGTCGAACGTCGAATATACGGAACCGAAGACCGTTCTCTCGGCCCTGCAGGTGATCGGCGACATTACGCTCGTCGCGACCGCGCAGCAGTTCGGCGGCTTCACGCTCCCCGAACTCGACAAGGTTCTGCTCCCCTACGTTCTGAAGAGCGAAGCGGCGGCCCTTGAGAAATTCCGTCAGATGGGCGTCACCGACGACGTCGCCCGCGAATTCGCCGTGAAGGAAACCGTGCGCGAACTCGAACAGGGCTTCCAGTCGCTCGAACTCAAGCTCAACACCGTTCCCTGCTCGCGCGGCGACTTCGCCTTCACGACGATCACCTTCGGTCAGTGGAAGCCCGAAAACTACACGGCCGCCGAGCGCGAATGGCTCTCGACCATCTCGCGCACGATGCTGCGCGTTCGCAAGAAGGGTCACGGCCGCCACGGCAAGCCCGTCGTCTTCCCGAAGCTCGTCTATCTCTACGACCGCGATCAGATCGCCAACGACAAGCCCTCGGCCGAACTTTTCGACGAAGCCCTTCGTACGTCGGCCGAATGCATGTACCCCGACTACCTGTCGCTCTCTTCCGAATCGGGGAGCGTTTCGCAGATCTATCAGCGCTACGGCGCGATCACGTCGCCCATGGGTTGCCGCGCCTTCTTGTCGCTTTGGAAGAACGAAGAGGGGCAGGCGGTCACGGTCGGGCGCTGCAACATCGGCGCCGTCTCGCTCAATCTGCCGATCATTCTCAAGATCACGCAGATGCAGCGCCCCGACGACTGGCGCGAAGCCTTCTGGGAGGAGCTCGACCGTCGTCTCGACGTCATCCGTCAGTTCTTCAAGAAGCGCTACGACATCATCCGCAATCAGAAGTGTTCGAGCAATCCGCTCGCCTTCACGCAGGGCGGTCTCTACGAAGGGACGAAGGATCCCGACGACAAGGTGGGCGATCTCGTGCGCTACATGACGGCCTCGTTCGGGATCACGGCGCTCGACGAAACGACCTATCTCTGGACCGGCAAGCGCCTCGTCGAAGAGGGCGGAGAACTTTCCTCGAAGATCCTTCGCTACATCGGCGACCGCCTCGCGCAGTACAAGAAGGAGGACGGGCACCTCTACGCCATGTACGGCACGCCCGCCGAATCCTTGTGCGCCACGCAGGCCAAGCAGTACGACCGCTTCTGCGAAAAGAACGAGATCGACAACGTCTTCCGCCACACCGAGCACTACAGCCCGGAATACTTCACGAACTCCTTCCACGTGAACGTCACGGAAGAGATCTCGCCCTTTGAAAAGCAGGACCGCGAATTCACCGACTTCCACCTCTGCGAGGGCGGCCACATTCAGTACATTCGTCTCGACAATCCCGAAAACCTCGCCGCCGTGCGCGCCTTCGTCGAACGCGGCATGGAAAAGGGCTTCTATCAGGGCGTGAACTTCGACAGCGCCTACTGCGGCGACTGCGGACGCCACAGCACGAACGTGCTCTTTACGTGCCCTCACTGCGGCAGCCGCAACCTTTCGGTCATCAGCCGCGTCTGCGGCTACCTCGGCTATTCGAACGTCAACGGCGTCTCGCGCATGAACGACGGGAAGATGGCGGAAATCAAGAACCGCAAGAGCATGTGATGAACTACATCGGACTCTCTTCCTGCGACACGGCCAACGGCCCGGGCGTGCGCGTTTCGCTTTTTGTTTCGGGCTGCACGCTGCGCTGCAAGGGATGCTTCAATCCCGAGAGTTGGGACTTTTCGGCGGGAAAGCCCTTCACCGAAGAGACCGTCGAGACGATTTTCCGCTTCCTCGACGAGCCCTACGTCGCGGGACTGAGCATTCTCGGGGGCGATCCGCTTGAGGAGTCGAACGTGCCGGTCGTGACCGACCTCGCGCGGCGCGTCAAGGAGCGTTACGGCGACAAGCGCGACGTGTGGCTCTGGACGGGCCGCATCTATGAAAAGCACGCGGATCTTCCGCTCTGGCGGTGGGTCGACACGGTCGTGGACGGGCCCTTCGTGGAAAAACGAAAGGTCACCCAAAAGGGCCTTTGGTACGGAAGCGACAATCAGCGCGTGATTCCGATTCACGCCGCGGATTGACGCGCAGAACCTCGGTGCTGAAAACCGAAAAGCCGGCGGGGCGCCTCGAAAGGGGCGCCCCGTTGACGCATTCGGGTGCCTGACGGATCACGGTTCCGAACGATTGGTGGTGAGGAGAAAGTCGCAGAACAAGCGTCGAGTTCCCTTTCCTTGGCCCGTTCTCTTTCGCGTCACTCGCGAAGAGTTCCGCGGTCGGCTTCGATCTTTGAGAAGCGGTAGAGGGAGAGTGAAATTCCCGAGAGCACGAAGGCCATGCCGAGGAAGGAGACGGCGGCGGGGAGTCGTTGGGCGAGGACGGCGTCGTAGAGCACCGCAAAGATCGCCTCGAAGACGAGCATCTGGCCGATCAACTGCGGGGAAAGACGGGAGCTCATCTGGTTCCAGAGGACGTTTCCTCCCCAGCTCGCGGCGATCGCGAGGAAGGAGACGCAGAGAAGGAAGCGGGGCGACTCAAAGACCGTTTCGGGGACGGGTTCGAGGGCGCCGTAGAGAAAAAGGCCGCCCGCCGCGAAGGGAAGCAGCGTCACGCCCTGCGCCGCCGCCCAGAGCGACATCGAAAAGCGCGGATGGGTCTTGAGCCATTTGGCGTTCGCGAGGGGAAACCACGTCCAGATGACGACCGAAAGAACGGCCGCCGTCACGCCCCAGACGAGACCGTCCGAGACGGCGGAGAGCTCTTCCGGGTGGGTGAAGGCGCGTACGTTGAGGAGCCCCATGCCGAATGCGATCAAGAGGAGAGGAAGTAAAAGCGCCTTCCACGGGACGCGCGCCTCGCGGTCCGTGAGGTTCGCCGCGACCGCGGCGGTGACGGGAATGAGCGCCGTGAAAATCCCCGTGAGGCTCGCCCCCACGTTGTGGACGGCTTCGGCGAGCAGCCAGTAGTAAAGGAGATTGCCGACGACGCCGAGCGCCGAGGCGAGAAGAAGATCGTCCCGATGGAGATGCCGGGCCTGATGCCGCTCCTTGACGAAGAGACCGAGAGAAAAGAGCCCGAAGATCGTGTAGCGGGAGAGCGCCACGAGAATGGGAGAACATTCCGGCACGAGAAGGGGGATCACGTAGACGGAACCCCAGATCATGGTGGCGGCAAGGCCGTAGAGAAAACCGACGAACATGCTGCAGACTCGGCCGAAGAGGGAGAAAAAGGAAGGAAGGGAAAGACGTCCGGTCGTTGCGAAAACGTCCGGTCGGACTGAGCCCGGACCGGACGTCGTTCTTAAGTGAGCGTCATCTTATCAGACGCGGAGTTCACCCGACTTGAAGAGCTTGTTGGCGGCGACGCCGTAGATGCCCCAGCCGAGGAAGGTGACGAGCGAGCCGTACATCATCGCTTCAAAGCCCGAGGCGTAGAGCGCGTAGAGGCTGTACACCGTACCCACGAAGGCGCAGAGCTTGATCGTGCCGGCGCCGTTTTGGACCTTTTCGCTCGAAAGGAGCGCCGGGACGGCGGCCATCGAGAGAAGGTAGGGCATCACGTTCGTGACGACGGCGAGGTCGACGAGCGTCGTGAACTGCTTGTAGAGCGACGGGCTGATCGTCATGAAGGAAAGGAGCGTCTGCGTGCAGGTGATGATCACCATGCCGACCACCGGGGCGTCGTCCTTCGTAAGCTTCGAGAAGGCGCTCGGGAAGAACTTGGCGTCGGAGAGCGACTTGAAGACCTGGGCGATCGTGAACTGCCAGGAAAGAAGCGAGCCCGCGCACGAGATGACCATCATGCCGATCACGATCTTGCCGACGGTGTCGTTGAACATCGAGGCGAAGACGAGACCGAAGGGAGCGGTCGACTGAACGAGCGAAGCGTTGTCGACGATGCCCGCGCAGATGTTGGTCGAAAGGATGTAGATCACGGCAACGCCGATCGTGGCGCCGAGGACGGCCTTCGGGACGTTCTTTTCGGGATTGTCCACGGCTTCGGAGTTGGCGCAGGCCGATTCAAGACCGAGGAAGGCCCAGAGCGTCATCGAGATCGAGTTGCTGAGCGCGCTGAAGAAGGGCACGTTGTTGGGGTTCCACGATTCGACGTAGAGCGTCGGGCTGAACCAGAACCAGCCGAAGAGCGAGAGACCCGCGACCGGCAGGATCGCGCCCCAGGCGGAGAAGTTCGAGAGATAGCCCGTGATCTTGGGACCGCGGAAGTTGAGCGACGTGCAGATCCAGAGCGTGGCGATCGTGGCGATGCAGGTGCCCACCGGCGAGAGCGTCACGTCAAAAAGCGCCGAGGCGTAGCCCACGACCGTCACGGCGATGGCGACGTTCGCGATGATGAGGGACACGGCGTAGGTGTAGTTCGCCATGAAGTTCCCGGATTGGCCGAAGGCGTATTCGGAGTATCCGCCCATGCCGCCCGGACGGCGGGAAAGCATGCCGCACTTGGCAAAGGCGTAGGCCATCGCCGTGGAGCCCGTCGCCGTGACGAGCCAGGAGAGAATCGAGAAGGTTCCGATTTCCGCAAGCTTCGTGGGGAGCATGATGATGCCCGAACCCATCATGTTGAGCGCCGTGAGAAGCGTGAGCTGCATCACGCTCATCTTGTTGTTGCTGGTGCTGTTGGACATAGTAATTGCCTCAAAGGGTTGTGTGTCTGACGTAGGTGTCCGGGGAGGAACCCCGCGCGGGGCTCCTCCGGAAAAGGCCGGTCGTCTTACTTGACGAGTTCGGCTTCGCGTTCCTTCGTCAGGACATAGCCGTAGGCGCGCTTGCGGCCGTCGGCGTCGGTGTTGATGTAGACGCCCTGCAGTTCAGGCGAGAAGCCCGGGAAGCGGTTGATGCCTTCTTCGAGCGCGAGGAAGTACTTCTGCACGGAGCCGCCCCAGACTTCGCCCGGGACCACGCAGAGCACGCCCGGAGGATAGGGAAGGGCGCCTTCGACGGCGATGCGGCCTTCGGCGTTTTCAAGCGCGACCAGCTCGGCGTTGCCGCGGATGAATTCAAAGTGGGCGGCCTGCGGTTCGAGCGCGCGGCGCGGGAAGTGAGCCTTGCGGAACATTTCCTTTTGCAGCTGCTTGACGTTGCCCGCCTTGTAGAAGTCGTGCATTTCCTGGCAGAGCTGACGGATCGTGTAGCCGCGATAGCGTTCTTCGTTGGCCTTGTAGATGGCCGGAAGCACTTCCGAGAGCGGCGCGTCGGCGTCGAGGAAGTCTTCGAAACGCTTGATCTGCGTGACGAGGTGTTCCATCTTGGCCGTGTCTTCGGCGGGCGTCATCAGGAAGAGAATCGAATTGAGGTCGCACTTTTCCGGAATGATGCCGTTTTCGCGGAGGAAGTTCGCCAGAATCGTGGCGGGCACCCCGAAGTCTTCATAGACGGCGGTTTCGGCGTTGATGCCCGGCGTCGTCAGGAGGAACTTGCAGGGATCGACGAAGTACTGGTGATCGCCGTAGCCTTCGAAGTTGTGCCAGGCGTCGCCCGGCTTGAATTCAAAGAAGCGCAGGTCGTTGACCATTTCGTCGGTGGGGTAGCTCTCCCAGGGCTTGCCGTCCACCACAGCCGGAACGAAGGGCTTGATGTACTTGCAGGTCTTGCGCAGGAGCTTGCGCGCTTCAATGCCGACGCGCACGCAGTCGGCCCAGAGACGGCGGCCGGCTTCGCCTTCGTGCATCTTGGCGTTGACGTCGAGCGCCGCGAAGAGCGCGTAGAAGGGCGACGTGGAGGCGTGCATCATGAAGGCGTTGTTGAGACGCTTGTGCGGGCAGTAGCGCTTCTGGCCCTTGATGTGCGAGTCCTTCTTGTGGATCTGCGACGTCTGCGAGAAGCCCGCCTGCTGCTTGTGCACGGACTGCGTCACGAAGATGCCCGGATCTTCAGGTCCGAGTTCGAGAAGAAGCGGCGAGCAGTCCTTCATCATGGGGATGAACTGTTCGTAGCCCACCCAGGCCGAGTCAAAGAGGATGTAGTCGCAGAGGTGACCGATGCGGTCGACGACCTGACGGGCGTTGTAGATCGTGCCGTCGTAAGTGCCGAGCTGAATGACGGCGAGACGGAAGGGACGCTTTTCGCCGGCCTTTTCCGGAGCCGTTTCGCGGACGAGTTCGCGCAGGTAGGCTTCGTCGAAGCAGTGCTCGTCGATGCCGCCGATGAAGCCGTAGGCGTTGCGGGCGGTTTCGAGATAAACGGGCTTGGCGCCGGCCTGCAGGAGGGCGCCGTGATGGTTCGACTTGTGGTTGTTGCGGTCGAAGAGCACGAGATCGCCCGGGGCGAGTAGGGCGTTGAGAACCACCTTGTTGGAAGCGGACGTGCCGTTCAGGACGAAGTAGGTCTTGTCGGCGTTGTAGATCTTCGCCGCGGCCTGCTGGGCGGCACACGGAGCGCCTTCATGGATGAGGAGGTCGCCCATCGAGACGTCGGCGTTGCAGAGGTCGGCGCGGAAGACGTTTTCCCCGAAGAATTCGGCGAATTCGCGACCGGCGGGATGACGGCGGAAGAAGGCGCCGCCCTGATGGCCCGGGCAGTCGAACTGGGCGTAACCCTGCGCGACGTATTCCTCGAGGGAGCCGAAGAACGGGGGAAGAACCTGATCTTCATACTTCTTGGCGGCGGCGTCGATCTGACGGCCGAAGAGTCCGAGGTCGTCGGCATTGCGGTTGATGACGCTCACGACGCGGCCGATGAGTTCGGGAGGGAGGCTTTCGCCGGCCTCGAGCACGGCGAAGACGGGGATCCCGAGCGCGAGTTCCTCGATCTGTTCGAGCTTGCCGCCGAGCGCTTCGGCGGCGGTCATCACGGCGGCGGAAACCGTCGTGAAGTCGGCGCACTCGAAGTCGACGACCGTGCGTTCGGCGCAGAAGGCGTCGCAGGCTTCGTGGGTGGCGGCGATAAAGAGCTTACGCATTTTGTAATCCTCACAGAGAAATTTGGTTTTGGCGCGTGACGGAATTCAGGGTGCATGTTCCCCTGGCAGTCGTGTGTCATCACGCGAAAAGCGGAATTGTGGTTCCCGAATCTCTTTTCGAGCCGCGCGAATGATTCCTCCGTCCTTCAAAGCGGAGCGGACGGGCAGGCGGACGCTACGATCGGCGGGAAGGGTGCGCGGAACGCTGCCGATTTCACGAGCAGGTCGCAACCGGTCCGTCGAGGACGTTTAAAAGAAAGAAATCGGGAGAGGAGTCCGGAACGCTTGTGTGGAGAAAAGCGGTCGGACAAAGGCACGGTGCGCGGCCGAAGAAAGCTGCGGCGCGACCGAGAGGCGGAGGATTAAATTGTGTCGGTGGCGAAGCGCGCAAAGTCGAAACAGGTTCGGAGCGCGAAGCACATCAGATGACATGTTCGGCGCATGCCCACGTTACATAGTGAGCTATCAGCATTGTAGACGCACATGTTGACACCTCTTGGAAAAATCGCGGCACCGGGTGGCGCCGTACCGAATGACGATATCCTATCAATGGAAACGCCTAAAAAGCAATGACAAATATCAATGAATCACGCTTATTTCGTGTAAAAGAGGTGCCTTTTTATGATTGAGATCAGAAAATTTCGGAATTTTGTAGGAGATGAGGGCGGAAAGTGCGTCGTTGTCGATTGGATCGGGCGTAGCCGAGGAATGAAGGTCTTTAGTTATGCGAATGTCAAAAAGGAAGTCGGATGAAATCTGATTCCGGTTTCCGGAACGCCGTGTTTCGGATCTTGGAGTGAAGGGAAGAAGAGGACGCGCCCGAGCGGATCGGACGGCGAAAAGTTTCGGGGCCGCAGGGAATAAGGCGAAAAAAAGGGACGCCTTCTCTCAAGACGTCCCCGAGTTGCAGCGCAGAGAACGCTCCCCTCAGCTGTCGAGCACGTTGCGGATTTCGTACGGCAGGGCCGCAAGCTTCAGGGCGCGGCCGCCGTCTTCGTCAAGCGAGAGTTCGTGCTCGAAGTCGCCCGTCGGGATCGAAACGAGAACCGCCGCGGCGCCTTCGCCCTTGGCGGCGAAGACGACGTCGCCCGAGAGCGTGCGGGCTCCGCCCTTCAAGGCGTAGACGCCCGCGCCCGCTTCAGGAAGCACGTTCGTTTCGACGAGGCCGAGCGCCATGCGGCGCGCAGGCGTGCCGATGTGCTGGATGCGCGAGACCACTTCCTGGCCGGGGTAGCAGCCCTTGTTGAAGACGACCCCGTCGGTGAGTTCGTAGTTGATCGACTGCGGAACGAAGCGGTCGGCGGTCGCGGCGAAGACCGAACCGATGCCCGCGGCGGCTTCGGTCGCCCACCAGTAAGAGTCATCTTCGGCGGGGGAGAAGGCGTCCGGATCCTTCGCGAGGACGAGATAGCGGACGCAGACGTCCGTGACGCTCGCAAGGGACGGAGCGTCGGGGACGCGCACGACCGTAAGGTCGGGCGTAACCGCGGCTTCGTTCTCGGCGGGGAGTTCCGCGCCGGCGGCGGCAAGACGGTCCTTGAGGAGCGTTTCGGCTTCTTCGCCGAACCCCGCGAGCAGCGTGCGGTCTTCGTCCGCGGCAAAGTGGACGTCGGAGCGCAGTACGTACATGCGGATGCGCTTCAGAAACGCGGGTTCGACCGACTTGGGGAGAAGAAGCGAGATCGCGTCCCCTTCGCCCCAGACGCGCATCGTGGCGAGAAGGCGGCCCTTGGGGGAGCAGTAGCCCGCGAGCGGCGCACGTTTCCCAAGCGGCTGCAGACGGTTCGTGAACTGGCCGTGCAGGAAGGCAAGAGCGTCCTTGCCCGTCACGGTGGTGACGCCGAGACTCGAAAGGCGCACGAAGGCGGGGTGATTGGCTTGCGTCATAAGAAAAAATCCTTTGAGGAAAAAGTTCTGCAACGATAGCACGGCGGGCCCGCCCAGAGGCGCATTTTCTGCGCCGCGGACAAAAAACGTCACCGCCGCGACACATTTCGTCCCGTATACTGTCAGGGTTTTTCTTCCATCGAAGGCTCAGCCGTGTCCGAAAAGATTGATCCCGACCGAAACGACGAAGACCGGGCCGCAGCCCCCGAGATCCCCGGGGAACCTGCGCCCGAATCCCGACCGGCCGAGCCCGAAGTCCATCCCAAAGAGGGGCCGGCCGAAGAGGGGCCGTCCGAAGACCCGGCGGCCGACGCCGACCGTCCGGAAAACGCTTTGGAAGAAATGGACCCCGCAGAGGACGTTTCGCCGGAAGCCGCCGCGTCCGAATACGCGTCCGCAACGTCTGACGAGTCCGAGGAAAAGGCATCCTCTCCCGACGCCGCGATGAACGGGGCCGATACCCTTCCTGCGGAGGCGCCCGCCAAAAAGCGAGGTCTTGCGAGGAAGATTCTTCTTGCTCTTCTCGTTTTGATCCTCCTTGCCGCCGCGGCGGTCGGAGTGCTCTACACCCAGGGGAAAAAGAAAATTTTCGAAGAGCCCGTCGCGATTCGCGAAGGCGCGGGCGTGGAGGTCGTGAAGGACGGCGCCACAGGGCGTGCCGTCGACATCCGCGTGCGCCCGGGCGACACGATGCGAAGCGCCGTCCTGCGCTTGAAGGAAGCGGGATTCGAGCTCGATGAAAACCTCATGCGCTTTGCCTTCCGGCTTCATCCCAAAACGACCGCGCCCATGCATTCGGGCGTCTTTCGCTTTCCCGAAGGGACGACCCACGCGGGCGTGATCGACATTCTCACGGGACCGCCGCTTCTGGACCGCTCCGTTCGCATTCCCGACGGCGCGCCCGTCTGGGAGGTGCGCAAAGCCTTCGGGGCGGCCGAGGAGCTCGAAGGAAAGACCTCGGCTCTCGACGCCGCGGCCTTCGCAAAAGCCGTGGGGCTCCCCGAAGGGATGAGCCCCGAAGGGTGGTTTGCGCCCGACACCTACCGCTACAGCTCGGGTACCGACGATCTTGCGCTCTGGCGTCAGGCCTACCGCCGTCAAAAGGAAACGCTCGAATCCGCCTGGGCGACGCGCCCCGCGGATTCGGTCCTGAAGACCCCGTACGAAGCCCTCATTCTCGCCTCGATCATCGAGAAGGAGACCTCGGTCGACGCCGACCGTACGAAGGTGAGTTCGGTCTTTCACAATCGTCTGAAGCGCGGGATGCCCCTTCAGACCGACCCGACGGTGATCTACGGGATCGGGCCCGAATTCAACGGCAATCTGACGCGCGCCGATCTTCGCCGTCCGACTCCCTACAATACCTACACCATGAATACGCTCCCGCCCACGCCGATCGCGATGCCCTCGAAGGCCTCGATCGAGGCGGCCGTGCATCCCGCCGACACGAAGTACCTCTACTTCGTCGCGCGCGGCGACGGCACGAGCGAATTCTCGCGCACGCTCGCCGAACACAACCGCGCGGTGCGGCGCTTCATTCTGAATAAGAACCAACGCATCAAGAACAAGGACTCCAAGTGACACACAGTCCCCTCTTCATCACCTTTGAAGGCATCGACGGCGCCGGCAAGTCGACGCAGATCGAAAGACTCGCCAAGCGTTTGGAGGAGCAGGGCGAAAGCGTGCTCGTGACGCGCGAGCCGGGCGGCACGCCCGTGGGCGAAAAGATCCGGGGTCTTCTGCTCGCGGACGACATGACGCCGAAAACGGAGACGCTTCTCTTTTTTGCGGCCCGTGCGGAACACGCCGAAACGAAGATTCTTCCGGCCTTGGCGTCGGACACCTGGGTGCTCTCCGACCGCTTTACGGACGCGACCTACGCCTATCAGGTGGGCGGCAAGGGCTTTTCCGGCTCGGAGGTCGAGGCCTTGGAAACCTGGACGCTCGGGGCCTTCCGCCCCGACGGGACGGTGCTCTTTGATCTTTCTCCCGAGGCGGCGGCTGCTCGCCGTGCTTTCCGTTCGCGTGGTTCCGATCGTTTTGAGAGCGAAAGTGCGGAATTTTTCGCGCGGGTGCGTGAGGCCTATCTCGATCGTGCAAAGCGCCAACCGGAACGTTTCCTCATCGTAAATGCCGAGCATTCCGTCGACGAAATCGAGCGCGAAATCGCCGAGTGGGTCAAATCGCTCGTGCGCCGCAAGGGAGAAGAGGCATGATTCCCTATCCCTGGCTCAAGCCCGCGGCCGCGGCGCTCTCGCGACAGCGCGCGACGCTTCCGAACGCGATGCTTCTTTACGGTCCGCGAGGGGCGGGCGGGTTCGAGCTCGCTTATGAATTCGCAAAGAGCCTTCTTTGTCACCATCCCGGGCCCGAAGGCGAACCCTGCGGGCACTGCCGCGGGTGCGAACTGACGCGCGCGGGGACGCACCCCGACCTTCGCGTGATTGTTCCCGAATACTTCGCGGTCGCGAAGGATCTGCCGTTTGCGCAGCCCGAATCTTCGTCCTCGACGAGAAAGACGCTCTCGCGCGAAATTCTTCTTCCGCAGGTGAAGGCGCTCGGGGACTTTCTCGAACTCACGGCCAACCAGGGCGGACGGCGAATCGTGGTCATTTACCCCGCCGAAATGGTCCGCGCCGAAGCGGCCGCGGCGTTACTTAAGTCGATCGAGGAGCCTCCCTCCGAGTGCACCTTCCTCCTTGTCACGGAGGAACTCGACGCCGTGCTCCCGACGATTCGAAGCCGCTCGCGGCTCTTTCGTCTGACGCTTCCCTCGAAGGATGAGGCGCTTGCCTGGCTCCAAACGAAGGGCGTCGACGAAGCGGAGCGCCGTCTGGCTCTCGCCGGCGGCTCGCCCCTTTTGGCGCTCGAAGACGTCTCGGGTTTGACGCTCCCCGAAGAGGACGAAAAGGCGCTCCTCAACCTTCTGCGCCGTGGCGCGGCGCTTACGCCCGACGACATCGTGCGCGGCGTCACGAAGGGTCTTACGGTGCCGGCGGTGCTCTACTACTTCACGCGCTGGTCGACGGACCTCGTTCGCGTGAAGTCGGGACTCGAGCCGCTTTTCTTCCCGCTTGAAGCCAACACTCTTTTGCGGCAGGTCTCGGGCGCGTCCGAGGAAAAGATTCTCGCCCTTTACGACGATTTGCTCGAACGAAACCGTCATTCGGAGCATCCGTTGAACGTGAAGAACGTCACCGAGGCGCTTTGTCTTCATCTCGTCGCGGCGCTCTCCTAAAGAGAAAAAGAAGCTTTAAATCGGCAACTATTCCCTTGATGCGCAACGAAAGTAAAGTTGTGTTAGAGGGAGGGCGCGATAAAAACCCTTCGTTACATCTGAAACGATTCTCCTTTCATTTGACGCTTGGACGAAGGGTTTTCGTCTGTTAGATTGAAGGCATGACGAAATCAACAAGGAGAACCATCATGAAAGCCAAAGCTTTGATTGCCCTGGCCCTCGCCGCAGGTCTGACCGCCGGTGCCGCGCAGGCCGCCTACACGGGTCCCTCCGCCGGTCCGACGCTCGAGAAGGTTCAGGTCATTCTCGACGACGGCATCGACGATCAGGGCTTTCGCGTCACGGGCTTCATCATGAAGAAGGTCGGCGACGAACGTTACATCTTCCAGGATGAAACGGGTTCGATCACGGCTGAAATCGACGACGATCTTTTCATGAACGTTCAGGTGAACGAAAAGACGAAGGTGGAACTCCAGGGTGAAATCGACCGCGATCTGATCGGCGCGCCGAAGATCGACGTGGAAATCCTGCGCATCGTCCAGTAAAGAGACATTCCGTTCCTTTCTGTTGAGGAAAGAGAAAAGACGCCGCTCCGGCTTGTTCGGGCGGCGTCTTTGCGTTGGGGCGACCGGTTTGTCAGCCTTCCCGGATGAGGAGCGCCGGGCGGCCGTCGTAGCCGTAGCGGCGGGCGTTCGTGACGATGAAGACGAGGGCCGTCGCAAAGGAGAGACATTCGGACGCGGGGAGCGCGAGCCAGAGCCCGGGTTCGCCCAGAAGGAGCGGCAACGTTTCGATCGCGAGGATCATGAAGAGGAAGGTGCGGCAGAAGGACAGAATCGCCGCGCGACGCCCGTCGCCAAACGCCGTGAAGAAGTACGCGGCGAACATGTTCGAGCCCGAGAAAAGGAGGGTCGTCGCGTAGAGCGTGAAGCTTCCCGCCACGATCGCGTAGACGTTCGTGCCCGGCGCCGTGAAGACCGCCAGCACGGGTTCGTAAAAGAGAATCGAGAGAAGAAAGCTCAGCCCCGAGAAGGCCAAGGCCGTCTTCGCGGCGTTCCCGAAGACCTTCTTGAGCCCCGCCCAGTCCTTGCGGCCGTACTTGAAGCCGATGATCGCGGCGGTCGCTTCCGAAAAGCCGTAGAAGACCGAATTGAAGACGTAGGTCGAGTAGGATGCGATCGTGAGCGCAGCCACGCCGTCGATGCCGAGCATTCCCTTGAAGGCGCGGTTGAAAAGAAAGAGCGTCACGGCGTGCGAGAGGCTTGAAACCATTTCCGCAAAGCCGCTCGTCACGGCGTTCTTGATGGCGCGCCATTCAAAGACCCCGCGCCGGAACTGCAGCGGCGCATTCTTGCGCCCGAAGAAGGCGACGCCCGTGAGGCCCGTCACGAACCACGAGATGACGGTCGCCCAGGCGGCGCCGGCCATCCCCATTTCGAGCGGCCCCATGAAGAAAATGTCGAGCACGACGTTCGTCACGCCCGAGGCGATCGAGGAGTAGAGACCGAACTTCGGGTAGCCCGCCGTCGTAAAGAAGGTCTGCACGGCAAAGCTGAGAAGGAGCAGGGGTTGCCCTAGGAACACCACCGCCTGATACGCGGCCGCGAGCGGAACGAGCTCGTCGTCGATTCCGAGAAAGGCGAAGAGCGGATCCATGAAGAGCCACCCGAAAAAGCCCAGAAGCGCTCCGAGGATCGCTTCCGCCCAGAGAATCGTCGTGAAGGCCGAGTGGGCGTCCTCAAGACGGTCCGCGCCCAGACGTCGCGAAACGACGGAGCTTCCGCCGCTGCTCAGCATGATCCCGCCCGCCGACATCACCCCTGCGATGGGGAAGGTGAGGTTGAGCGCCGCGAGCGCCGTCGTGCCGAGGAAGTGGGCGATCAGAACGCCGTCCGCGACCAGGTAGGACATGATGAAAAGCGACATGCCGATGCGCGGCGACACGAAGCGCAGTTGTCCGAAAAGCGAAAAGTCGCGGTCGAGGGCTTGTTGGGCCGAGCGCATGAATTCTCCCGTCGCGCCGCCGGACGCTTTTGAGGCGGCGCCGATAAAAATCGATTGAAACGCAGGAAAGTCTATCGGGATGCGGGCGCAAACGCAAATTCGGCGGGAGGATCGGGCAGGACGAAAAAAGTTTTGGCACCGAGTTTCCGACGGGGATTCGGGGATCGGAAGGTTTCGAGCGCAACCGCCGCATCCCCCGAGAAAACACACCTCCGGCCCGAGGCGAGCCGGAGGTTCGGAAGCGGTCAGCGGTGACCGTCGGTCACTTGATCGTGTAGCGCACGTGCGCGGGCGTGCCGCCCGCCGCAAGGTCGCCCGCCTTCACGCCGCGGAAGTCGTTTTCACGCTTCACGCCCGTTTCGACGGCCTTCTCGATCTGCGCACGAAGGTCCTTGCTGTCGGGCACCGTCACGCGGAAGGTCGCGTCGGTCGCAATGGCGTTCACCGTGGCGCCGCCGTTGAAGTCGCTCACGACCGCTTCGGGGACGGTCCTCGCGATTTCGCGGATGGCGTTCGCCGCGGCGTGCACGGCGTTGGTGTTCCCGTAGGAGCCGAAGGAATGGCCGCCCGGAGCCGTGATGTTGACGACGTAGGTCTGCGCCATGGCGCCGCCCGCAAAGACGGAGGCGAGGGCAAAGGCCAGAAGAAGATTGCGTGTTCTCATGATGTCCTCCCTCACTTGTACATTTCTTCCGTCGTGCGCGGTCCTTCGGGACCGACGAGCGGCTCGACGGTCTTGCCGTCGGACGTGTTGAAGCCCGCGGCAAGGAGACCCGTGAGGATCAGGCGGTAGACGCGCAGGCTCTCCGCATCGGCGTCGCCGGGAATGCCCCATTCATACCACGTGTGGCCGCCGCGCGACGCGGCGTTCGTGCCGACGTTCACGTTGATGGTCGGAATGCCGATTGCGGCCGGGACGTTGTCGTTCAAGGACTGGGCGTCGGTCGAGAGTTCCTTGCGTTCGTCGATGCCGAGAAGCTTCGTCGCGGTCCAGTGGGCCTGGATGATCGGGTCGTTGAGGTTTTCGCGCTTCGCGGCCGGACGGTCGCCGAACCAGACGACCTCCATCGCGAGCGCACCCTTGTCGCCCGTCTTGAGGCCGTGGGCCTCGTTTTCGGCGTCAAGCGCCGCCTTGAACTGCGGCTCGATCAGGGCGCGGGTTTCCGTGAGAAGCTTCTTGTCGAGGCTTCGCATGTCGACCGACAACGAGCATTCCTGCGAGCGTCCGTTTTTACCCGCGGGCGTGCAGCGGGCGACCCCCACCGTGTAGGTCGTGCGGTCGACCTTCGGATTCTTGTCGTAGGCGGTCTTCACCTTGGCGATCTCCTCGATCGCGCGGGCCATGGCCTGCAGGGCCGAAGGCTTGCTGTCGGCCGTTTCGCGGTACTTGATTTCAAAGCGGTAGCTCCCCACATAGTTGATCGTGGCCGATCCGGGGCTCGTGCTGTCGACCGAAAGGTTCGCGACGATGTTGAGGGCGTTGTTGGCCTTGCCGGTTTCCTGGCTGTAGCCGTAGAGCTGCTTCATGCCGGCGATGTTGCCCTTGCCTTCTTCGCCCGCGGTGCCGCAGACCCAGACGTCGTAGACGGGACGAATGCCGTGCTTTTTCATCATCTGCGCTGCCTGCAGGACCGCGGCGGTGTTCACCATGGCGTCGGAATAACCGGGCACGTAGAAGCGCGTGCCGCCGTTTTTCTGCGCGTCTTCGAGATTCGCGAAGCGCTTGTAGGCTTTCTGGAAGGTCTCGTCCTTGATGAGGTAGCCCTTGTCGTCGAAGTGGAGTTCGTCCTGGATGGCGGCGAGTTCGTCTCTGGTCTTCACGACGGGGTCCGAGGCGGGCGCGAGCTTGATCGGCGCGTAGCGCTTGGATTCGGGCGGGAGATCCGGCGGATTCACCGTGTCGATGTGGCCTTCGATCAGCACCTTCGGGAACTGACCCTTGTAATTCTTGGCGCCCGGCGTCTGGGAATAGGTTCCCGGAATGCGCACGCAGACGTTGTAGACGGGCAGGCCGTCGACCGTCTGCACGCCCGCGCCCGGCAGGTGACCGTCAGTACGGGACATGATGTCTTTGGCGTCAAAGCCCCAGTCGGTCGTGAGGCGGCGCGTGATTTCGGCCTGACGGCGAAGTTCGTAGCGCGAAGGCGAAATGATGCGCACGATTTCCATGTGCGCGGCAAAGCGCGCGTCCTTGGCTTCGGGCGTCTCGAGGTCGGCGAGAAGCGCCTTCATCGCGGGATCGGCGTGAATGGCGGCCGCCGCGTCGACCGTTTTTTGGTCGACCGTCGGAACGAAGGCGAATGCCATCGCGGGCAGGAGCGCAATGGCGAGCGAGATCGGTGTTCTCATGCAGAAACTCCTCTGTGCAAAGGAACATTCGCATGATGCACGCGGTCGGGGAGGTTCGTCGATCCCTAGAAAACCCGAAGGGCGAAAAGTGGCAAACTGCTTGCGGGAAAAGGCGTCAGAAGCGGCTCATGCGGGCGAGCGCGTCGCTCATTTCCTCTTCTTCCGGAGCGAGATAGCGGCCGGTCGTCGAGACCGAGGCGTGGCCCATGGCGGCCTGCACGATGTTGACGTTCATCTTCGTGAGGGCCTCAACGGCGAAGCTGTGGCGTAGCCAGTGGGTCGACGCCGCGCGAAGCCGCGCCGCATCCAAGGGGCGGGAGGTTTCCAAATCCAGCGCCACCGACTCGAAGAAGCCCGCCACGATGCGGTAGAGGCCGCCCCGCGTCAAGCCTTCGAAGGGCTTGCCGCCGCGCCCGAGATTGGTGAGAAGCGGCGTTTCGGGGGGCACCGCCTGCAAACCTCCGAGGCCGCGTGCCTTGAGGCAGCCGTCCAAAATGCCGAGCTGCTCGGAGGTGAGAGGAAGACGGCGCACTTTGGAGCCTTTTCCCACGACCTCGATCGCCGCGCGCTCGCGAAAGCCCATGCGGCGCGTCACGATCCAGGAGACCCGAGCGTCGATGATTTCCGAGGAGCGCAGTCCCAGGGTCTTTCCGAGCATCAGAATCGCGCGCATGCGCTCTCTCGGGTACCCCTCGGGGAGCGTGTCGATGTGGCGCACGATGTCCTCCCACTGCGCTTCCGTGAGGGAACGGTCGCCGAAGGCCTGCGGGGCGCCTTCGCCGCGCAGAAGCGGCACCTTGCCCGACACCTGATCGAAGGGATTGAAGATGAGGTAGCCCGTCTTTTTGAGAAAGTTGTAGAGCTGCCGCACGACCGTCACGGCGTTTCGGCGGCTCATGACGGAGAGCGGCCCGTTGAAGGGACGCCAGCGGGGGCTCTTGCGGGGCGTGTTCTTGGGCGCGATCCAAGCGCTCTGGGGGATCTTCCAGGTCTGCGCCCACTCCGATTCGTCCGTGCGCCCGAGGGATTCCAGCCAGCGAAGATAGAGCGCGGCGTCACCCGCGCGCACGGCCGAAAGGGCGGTTCCGCGTTCGCGCACGCACCAGAGGAGATAGCGTTCGGCTTCCTTGCGGTAGTTCCCGCGGGTGTTGGGATTCGGGGCGCGGGCGACGAGCCACTGCTTGAGGGCTTCGAGGTCGTCCCGGGCTTCGAGCGAACACCCGACGGCGGGGGCGCGGTTGATCGCGCCTTCGCCCAATTCGACGGAAGTGAGCGTAAGGCGCTCGAGCGGCACGATCCCGTAGTCCGATTCGTCCGTGCGGTCCGCATCGGGTGCAAAGCCCGCGGGGTAGAAGCGCTCCGTCACTTCGCCCACGTCGCGTCCGAAGTCGGCGAGCCACGAGACGATCGTGGCCGCGCCCTGGGCGTCGAGGCCCTCGACCTCGCGAAACCATCCCGCGCCGAGCGACGCGATCATGTCGTAGAGGTCTTCGACGGTGAGAATCTCGAGACCCGCAAGCGGCACGGCCACGGGGGCGGGGAGGAGTTTCGAGAGGGCGTCGTCGGGAGAGAGCTTTCTGGCGGGAAGATCCATGAGCGAAAAGACAAAAAGTGATCGTCCGAGAAGTATAGAGCGAGGGCGCCTTCCTATAATGGCGGTTTTGATTACCTCCGACGTTCCGCTCACGTTTTTCGTCATGAAGCACGCTCTTCTCGCACTCTCTCTTGCGGCCGCCCTTGCGGGCGGCGCCTGTGCGTCGCCCTCGTCCTTCGTCGGCATGGGTACGAACACGGGAACGCCCTCGGGAGACGTGCGGGCGCTGCAGGACCACGTGCCCCCGGAATTCCTCAAGACGACGAACGACCTCGTCCGAGACGAGGATGTGGAGGCGGTGCGCCCCGACTTTGCCGAGCGCGCCGTGCGGCCTTTCCGCATCGTCGTGCAAAGCGAAGTCGCAAGCGACCCTTCGAGCCGTTTTCTGCGGGTGACGAAGGAGTTTCTCGGGAAACTCTTCGGCTACCAGACCTTCTCCGTCTACTATCTCGACTCGGCCGACCTCGGGCGAGCCGTGCAGGACGGTCTGGCGGACTTCATCATTGCCGAGCCCACGTTCTTTACGGCCGAAGGCCCCATGATGAACGTCGACGTGATCGCGTCGATGCGCTCGGGCGAGGCGGGAAGCGCCGACGAATCGCAGGGGAGCGTGATCTTCACGAAGAAGCGCTCGGGCGCGCCCGTTCGACAGCCCTCTTACTTAAAGAAGGACCGGCACGACGAATACGCCGATCTTCTCTCGCTTCGCTACGAAAGCTTCGCCGCGACTTCGAACGAATCCCTCGGCGGGTGGCTTGCCGCCGCCGGGGTCTTTGCGAAGGCCGGCGTGACCCGCGAAGAGCTTCAGCTTCGCACCGAATTTTTGGGACTCGGCGCCTACGAGAAAGTGCTCGAGCGTGTGCTGAAGGGAGAGAGCACCGTCGGGATTCTGCCCGCGTGTTCGCTCGAACAGCTCGAGCGGGCGGGAAAACTCAACATCGGGCGCGACATCGAGATCGTGCATCCGCTCCCCACGACGAACTTCGCGTGCAGCGTTTCGACGCCCCTCTATCCGGGTTGGGCCCTCGGCGCGACCGAAAGAACGTCGATCGTCTTTCGCGACACGATTCTCTCGGCCTTTCGGGCCGTGAAGGCGCCGGGCCTGCACGACGCCTGGACGGATCCGGCCGAGGCGCGAAGCGTCTACGACCTCTACTACCTTTTGAAGATCGGTCCCTATCGGGACCTCGCCGACTGGAGTTTCCGCCGGATTCTTCGCGAGCACGGCGACCTCATCGCCTTTTTGTCGCTCGTCACCTTCCTCGTGCTCTCCTATGCGGTGAGCCTTTCGGTGCTCGTGCGCAGAAAGACGAGGGAACTGCGCGCATCTCTTGAGGCGCGCGAACTGATCGAGGCCGAGGCGAGCCAGTCGCGCGCGCACATCGCGAACCTTGAGCGCACGGGGCTCGTGGGGCAGATGTCCACCATCATCGCCCACGAATTGAAGCAGCCCTTGGGCGCCATCATGAATTACGCCAACGGCCTCATGCGCCGCACGAAGCGCGGCGCCATGGATCAGGAGAAGTTCCTCGAGGCCCTGGGTGAAATCGTCGCGCAGGCCGAACGCGCGAGCCGCATCGTCGAGCGCGTGCGCGGCTACGCCAAGCACGACTACCCGCCCCGCAAGGTGGCGGATCTTTCGGTCGTGATCGACCGGGCGATCCAGACCTTCCGGCGCTCCCGCACCACGACGGCGAGCCTGCAGATCGCGGTGCCCCGCAATTCGATGGCCGAAGTCGACGAGTGGGAAATCGAACTCGCGCTTCTCAATCTTCTGAAAAACGCCGCCGACGCGATCTCGGGCGTACCCGATCCGATGATCCGCGTCTCCCTCTCTTCGAAAGAGGGCAACTGGATCCTCTCGGTCGCCGACAACGGTCCCGAAGTGAGCGACGAGGCGATCTCGAACTTCTTCAAGCCTCTTCGCACGAGCAAGGGCGAGGGCGGCATGGGGCTCGGTCTCTCGATCGTCGCCAACATCGCCGAGCGCCACGCCGGGCGCGTGACCGTGAGAAAGAACGGAAAGCGCGGCGTCACCTTCGACTTTGTCCTTCCGAAGACGGGCGAGACCGAACCCGACGCGCCGCGCGAGGAAAGGATCGAGGTGCTCGACCGCCGGCGCGAGGTCGAGGCCATGGTGAAGAGCGCCGAGGCCGAAAAGACCGATCCCGGCGTCTCGGGACCGGCCACCTCCGAAGCGGCCGTGAGCGTGATCGAGCGCATGACGACGGTCGACCGCGAAAAGCGCGGCTCGATCCCCGTCACGGTGCAGTCCCTCGGACTCGCCGAAGCGCTCCATTTCTACGAGTCGGGCGACATCGGGCGCAAGGAAGACGTGCGCAAAAACTTCCTTTCCGCGAAGACGGGCGTTCAGGGCTTGACTCTGGTTTCCCCTTACGACCTTCGTAGAGGAGAAACGGGTGTGGGACTCGAAGATCCGAAGACCGATGCGGCCGAACCCGGGAGCGAAACCGCCGGCGAAGAAAAATCTTCGCGCGAAGAAGCTTCGAAGGGCGAAATGCCGGCAGGATCGCGCAAAAAGAAGTAAATTATTTACCACAATCAAAACAATCCTTTTCCGCGAACGGAAAAGGCCGGCGAAAAATCTCTTGAACGAGAATTTTCATAAATAGTAAGGCTATCGATTTCTTGTGTTCGATAGCATTTGTTGCGTCTTCAAAGAGCGAAAAGGCGCGCAGATCTACTCCCGAGCGGAAGTCACAGCGATCTAGGTACATTCCCGCCCCCTCAATGTGGGAGCGGGAGAAGCTTGAAATGTCGAGCGAAGATGTTGTTCCGCTTTTCGTAAAAAGATTGCGGGTAAACGCGCATAAACATGACTTTTCTGCCTTTCGGCGGCCTCGTTATTTAGCGTTTACGCGTAGAAACCTGACGAACGCTCGCCGGACATCCGCCTTTTGGGGGAGGAGTAGGGAGGAGAAGACCTGAAAAAGAAGCAAGGGAAAAGTAGGACGAAAAGCGCTTGAAAACGAGGCAAACCAGCCGCTTCGCTAGGGTTTTCATTTATTGTCCCTGGGCTCTCGCGGGTAATGTTTTACGTATAAAACCGTAATGCCGCGGGAGGATGATTGATAAAAGGCAAAAGTGCTGATGGGGTGGGGACTCAAGTTTGCTTAACCCTAAGTTAAGGAGTAGATTTCTCGGCGTATCGGGCGCATGCTCTATACGAAGACCTCACCCGTCCGACTCGGTGTACCCCCACCGAAGAGGATGTTTTTTAACCCTGTTATAAGAGACTTAACGGAGCTAAATATGACCAAGCAATCTAAGCTTCTGTCTCTGGCCGCCAGTCTGAGCGCCGCTCTCGTCGCCACTTCGGTTTCCGCCGCGGAAGCCCCGAAGGTTGACCTGCCGCGCGATCTCGACGGCTATGTGGCTCAAGATAAGGCCTTCTGGGACTACCTCAAGGCCAATCACCCGTACTTCAAGTACCTCAAGGAAAACCGCGTCGTCGGCAAGTTCACGATGTCGGACCGTAACGAGGAATGGGTTGAATTCGGTAACGGCGGACAGTATCACAAGGATACGGGCCGCAAGGTTGCCGTGACCTATCGCCTCCCGTACGAATCCTTCCTTGACCTCCCGAACAAGTTCGTTGGTCCGAAGAAGTGCGGTGAATGCCACCCCTCGCAGTATGAAAAGTGGGAACGTTCGCGTCACAACAAGATCGTCCGCTTCCCGGAAGAACTGACCGAACCGCAGGTTGCGGGCGACATGAAGAAGCCCCTCTATGGTTCCAAGGCTTCCGTGCTGCCGGAAGGTATTGAAGCCGATGACGTTTACGTCATCATGGGTACGCCGCGTACGAAGTACGGTTTCGTGGACAAGTGGCTTGTCCGCGGTACCTACCACGTCGAAGAAGGTAACCTCGGCAAGGGCACGGGCAAGATGGTTGCCGGCGGCAACCAGTTCTCCCGCAACTGGGCGCAGCACATCACGCCGGAAGTCGCCAAGAAGATCCACGCCTGGGATCCGACCTTCCCGACCAAGCTCGAAGACTTCGGCGCTCAGACGTCCAACGTCTGGGGCTTCAACTCCTACGGCGCTTCGAACCGCACGCAGGCCATGTTCCAGCCGGGTTCTTCCTACTGCGAAATCTGCCACACCTGGAAGTTTGACTTCAAGAGCCAGGACGAACTCTTTGCCGCTTTGGGTGACTCGAAGAAGCTTCGTAGCCACACCATCGCCAAGGGCGTCTCCTGCGAAGAATGCCACGGCGCGGGTGCTCACCTCTACGGTGCTCGCGGCGCCGGCATGCCGTCCAACTGCGAACGTTGCCACCAGCGCTTCGTTTACAACCAGGACGATGCCAAGGCCAACTTCAAGACCCCGTTCAACAGCTACTTCAAGAGCTTCTGCCCGGCTTGCGGTACCGAAGGTTCGCAGTCGCACTACACGAAGCACTATCAGAAGGGTATGCGTTGCACGACCTGCCACGATCCTCACGAAGTGACGAGCAACGACTGGGCTTCCCAGTACACGGTTCCGAACCTCAAGAAGAAGTGCCAGGACTGCCACACCACGGCTGCTGAATTCTTCGCCCAGGGCGGTACGCACAGCCGCAACGACTGCGCCTCCTGCCATATGCCGAAGATGGGTTCGTGCGAAAACTTCGCTTCGATCCAGCGTCCTGACATGGCCGGCTTCGACAACGTCCGCGCTTCGCACATCTGGCGTATTTTGGTCGACCCCGAAAAGAAGTCGATCAACCCGCCCGACGGCGCCAAGGATCGTAAGCTGACGAGCCCGAAGGGCTGGAAGCTCACGAAGGACGACGGTCGTCCCTACATCGACCTGATGTGGACCTGCGGCCGTACGGCTTACCAAGACAAGCACCAGGTTGAAGCTCTGGGCTGCCACAGCCCGATCCAGTCGAAGTTCCCTGAAGCTCTCCGCTTCAAGGATCAGAAGACCATCTACAACAAGGTTGTCGCCTGGCAGACCCCCGTTAAGGAAGGCTATGCCAAGATCACGGCCGACCTCGTCACGATCACCGACATGCTGAAGGTTGCGAAGCTTTCGAACTCGGATCGCGCTCAGGTCCAGCTCCTCGCTGAAAACGCCCGCCGCGTTGCCGCCAAGATCAAGGACGACGGTTCGTGGGGTGTCCACGCTCCGCAGTATGCCAAGCAGCTCGTTGACGAAGGCGTCGTCTTCGCGAATGAAGCTCTTGCCATCCTGAACAAGGGCGCCAAGACCGCTGCGAAGTAATCCTGACGTAGGGATCAGCTTCACCTCAGGCAACTGAGGATAGGCTAGAAGAGGCTCGGAGTTCGCTCCGGGCCTCTTTCTGTTTGGTGAGCCGCATCGAATGCGGGCGGCGGTGCCCGACGGCTCGAATGCGGAATCTTCTCTGAAGTCAGTGTTGGAAAATTCTCCCACTCGAACTTCAGAGAATTTTTTTTGTTTTGAGGGTGCAGAAAGAATCTCTTCTATTGTGCGCTCCCGAAGAGAGCTGACGAAGCCGCGTATTTCGCTCCCCGGTCCGAATCCCGCGGGGAAATGTGCCGTCGTACCGAAATCGGGAGTCGCGGGTGCAGGGGAAAAGAAAGGAGGCCGAACGCCGTGTACGACATTTGACCTCCTTCATGAACGATCCGCAGAGAAAAGGGAATCGTTCGGCGGCGTCCTCGGGCTTCAGCGCTTCTGCAGAGCCTTCTCGGCGCCTTCGCGGTAGCTCTTTGCATCGACCGCATCGAGCCACTTGACGGCGACCTTCGGATCGTTCTCCGAAATCGCGAGATGCGTCATCGGAGCGTCGGGCGAGGCGCCGTGCCAGTGCATGATGCCCGGAGGACAGGTGACGACGTCCCCCGCCTTTACGGCCACGACGGGACCGAGCGTTCCGTCGGCGTTGCGAGACTGCGTGAGGCCGATGCCGTCAACGATCAAGAGCGTCTGACCGAGCGGGTGAACGTGCCAGAAGGTCCGGGCCCCCGGAGTGAAGTACACGTAGGCGCCGTAGCTCTTGGCGGGTTCCACCTGCCGGAAGGCCGACTTCATGAGCGCCTTGCCGGTGAAGGTTTTGGGATTCGTCGACACCCAAGTGCCGTCGGGCACGAGCGCCTGACGGGCCTCGGCTTCGGGAAACGACGAAACCACGGTCTGTCCCGCAGACGCCGCCGTCTGCGCGGCGAAGGCGCCCTGGATCAGAAAGAGCGTGGCCAAAGGTAGCGAAAAGCGCGCGGCGTTGCGCAGAGGACGGTGCAACGCGTTGGGTTTCTCAAACATGGCTGGACTCCTTGTCAAAAAGCGATGCGGACGGGATCAGAGCGTGCGGCCGAAGAAGGCCTTGAGCTTGCCGACCAACGCTTCGATGTATTCCGGAACGAAATAGGTCTGAATGTGCGTGGCGCCCGGGATCTTGAAGAGTTCCTTGTCCTTCGTGCCCGTGGCGGCGGCGAAGGCTTCCTCGGTCATGTAGAGGGAGTCCGCCTTTTCACCCGCCATCATGAGCAGCGGCTGATCGATGAGTTCGATCTGATCGCGCGCGTCCCAGGCCATCAGATCCATGAGGCTCGAGGTCGTGTAGGCGAAGGTGGAGTTGGCGTGACGATGGGTCTTGCCGTAGTAGACCATGCCTTCGCGGTAGAGGTCGGTCGGGATCTTGGCGATGGATTCGTCGGTAAGGGCGTCGAAGTCGACGTTGCCGGAAATCGAGATCTTCCCCGTCGTCACTTCGGCGGCGCGGGCGTCGGAGGCTTCCTTCATGCGCTTGGCGATCGTGTCGAGGCCCGTGTTGATGTAACCGTTGCGGCGCACTTCACCCGAATTGAACATCGAAAGCGTGGCGACGGCCTTGAAGCGCTTGTCGGACTTTGCGGCGTTGAGCGTGTAGCCTCCGCCCCCGCAGATCCCGAAGGCCCCGAGACGCTGAGCGTCCACGCCCGGATAGGTCGAAATGAAGTCGGCCATCCCGTGGATGTCTTCCGTGCGGAACTGCGGCCTGTCGGTGTGGCGCGGTTCGCCTTCGCTCGCACCCTGATAGGCGCCGTCGGCGGCGATGGTCACGTAGCCGAGTTCGGCGAGGCGTTGCGCATAGAGGCCGGCGACCTGTTCCTTGACGCCGCCGTTCGGATGCGCGACGACCACGGCCGGGAAGGTCTTCTTGCCGTCGTAGTCGGCCGGCGTGTAGACGTTCGCGGCGATCTTGAGGCCGTTCAGCTTGTAGGTCACGGGATGAATGTTGACGTGGCCCGGAAGGTTTTCGGTGATGGCTCCGCGGTAGACGAGTCCGAAGGGATTCGGAGCGGGCGTCTGATCGGCGGCGCCGGCAACGCAGGCGATCCCCATGCAGGCGGCAGCGGCCGCCGCGGCGACGGTTTTCTTCGACATTTTGTTTGTTCCTTACTAAGAAAGGGTTTTGAGATGAAGGCCGCTTCCCGCGGAAGCGGCTGAATGTTCTGTTTTACGGACGGACGACGAAGGGATTACTTGCCGCGGGCCTTGAGAACGGCGGCGACGCTTTCGCGGGCGAGCTTGCCCTGCGTTTCCCCCACTTCCTTGCCGACGACTTCGGCGAATGCCTTGAGTTCATCGGGCTGCAGACCGACGTTCAGGCAGACGTTCAGGTGCGAGCGAAGCTGCACGGGCGCCGGAAGGGCCGCGAGGGCCGCCACCGTCGCGAGTTCGCGTTCGCGCCAGGTGAGAATGTCGTTGGCGAAGATGTCCCCGAAGAGGTGTTCCTTCAGGTAGGTGTCGATGTTGGGCGAGAAGTCGTACACGGGACTCGCGGCGGGCTTGCCGATGAGCGTGGTCTGCGTCTTCGTGCCGAGTTCGCGAATCGAGGTGTTCGGGGGAAGGGGCTTGGCTTCGCGGCCCGTCACGTCTTCCACGCCCTTGGCCTTGTGTTCCTTCAGAAGGTTCACGAAGACGCCGAGGCCCGTAAGGCTTCTCGGAAAGCCCGTGTAGGCGTACATCTGTTCGAGAACGCTGCGGATTTCCGTGACGGTGAGTCCGTTTTTGAGCCCCGTTTCCAGAGCGGACTTGAGCGCGGCTTCATTGCCGTTGGCCGTGAAGGCCGCGATGGGAACGATGCTTTCTTCGCGGACGGTGAGCGCCGCGTCGGCGGGAAGAGACGTTGCGGCAACCGCAGCCGCGCCGATGGCGGCGCACAGAATTTTGGCGGATTGGGTCATAAAGCTTCTCCTTTCATGCCGGAAAAAAGGAGGATTTCGAAGGTAGGCCGCAAGAACGGAATGTGCGTTCGTTCTCTCGACCGATTCCTCTTTCGGCATCTTGAGAATAAAAAACGCAGGAACGCTCCTTTTACGGGTTCCTGCGTGCTTTTTGCCAATCCGTTCCTCGGGCTCGTCCGTTGCGGGGCGCTTTGTTGAGCGCCGCGGCGGTGCGGGCCGTGCCGCGCTTACGGATGTTCGGACGTTTTGGCGTCGGCCTTGGCAAGAGTGACCGGCTCGCCGGCGCGGGCGGGACGGTCCGTCGTTACGACGAAGGCGCCCAGCAGAACGAGAAGGAGCGCCAAGGGCTTATCCCAGGTGAAGACGTCCATGCCGATGAGAATTGCGGTGGCGGAGGCCACGATCGGCTGCAGGTTCATGTAGATCGAGACGACCGTCGCGCTTACGCTTCGCATGCCGAGCGGAATGAGCGTGTAGGCCGCGATCGTGCAGAAGACGATGATGAAGCCGATTTCAAGCCATCCGATGTGACTCGTGGCGGCGGTCCAGATGAGTTCCGTGTCGTACTGGCCCGTGAGGAACCAGACCGGACAGGCCATGACTGTGCTCAGCGTAAAGATCCACTTCATCTGCGTGACCGGACGATACTTCTTGCTGATGTCGCCGCAAATGACGACGTAGGCCGCAAACGAGGAAACGGAGAGCATGGCGAGCGCAATCCCGAGAAGATTGTTGGTCCCCTGCGAATCCGTCTCAAAGACGGCGCGAATCGCCAGAATGGAGGCGCCCACGATGCCGAGCACGATTCCGATGGTCTTTTGGCGGGTAATCTTCTCGCCGAAGCAGAACGCCTGAAGGAGGAGCACCACCACGGGCGAGAGCGCGAGAATCAGCGAAAAGTAGACGGGCGTCGTGTACTGCAGGCTCAGAGACGTCAGGTACTGAGAAAAGACGAAGCCGAGAAAGCCTCCGAAAAGGATCATGACGAAGTCTTTGCGGTCGATCTCTTCGCGCTTCGCGAAGCACTGCATGATCCAGAAGAAAAGGGCCGCGCCCAGGGCGCGGATGCCGATGTAGCCGACCGGGCTCAGGTAGTGGAGGAGCAGGTCGCGCGTGATCGGGATGTTGATGCCGAGGATGACCTGCGTGAAGATGATCATGAGATGACCGGCAATCTTGTTTCTTTTCATTTTTGTGCGTTCGGTGTGAAAAGGTTTTCGATAGATAGAACGTCCCGGAGCGTCAGTTTGGCCGTGCGGCCGTAGCGCCTCGAAAGGCCCGCGGGATTTCTCCACACTCGAGTATGGGGATTGCCTTCGGGTTTTTCCGCTGAAAACCTGCCGAGCTTTTGCCCGATTCGACCCTAAGTTACAATGTCTGGAAATCTTTTCCTTTTTTCCTTTCCATGTCTTTCGTTCTGAGGCGTCCGAATCCCGATTCCGGTCCCGTCGTTGCCGACGGTTCGGCGTCGCTGCGCGTCGTCGCGTTCGACCTCGAAATCAATCCCGAGACCGGAGAGTGTCTCGACATGGGAGCGGTCGATTCCGACGGCGGGCGGGTCCACGGCTGCGTCGCGGCCCGCTTCCGCGCCTTTTTGGAGGGCGCCGACGTCGCGGGCGGGCACAACGTCGTCGACTGCGACATGCGGGGGTGTCCGTCTTTATTTGACGGGTTGAAGGCGCCGATTTTCGATACGCTGCGGCTGGAAACGCTGCTTCGACCGCTCTCTCGCCGTCATGCCCTTCCAAAGGAAGCGCCCGCCGATCCGGGGACACGCAGCAACCCGCTCGCGGATGCGGAGACCTCCTTTCGACTGCTGATCGATCTCGTCGACGACTGGCGCAAGCTCCCGGAAGACGTGCGGCGCATTCTCGTCGAGCTCCTTTCCGACGTGCCGGGATTTGCCGGATTTTTTCGACTCCTCGGCCTGAAGCCCGAGGGACTTGCGAATCCCGCTGCCGAGATCCGCCGGGTGTTTGCGGGAAAGCTCTGCACTTCCGCGCCGATCGAGGAATTCGTCGAACGGCATCCCGTGGAGCTTGGATGCGTTCTCGGTTTCATCGCCGTTTCGGAAACCGAACATTCTGCGTTTCCCGCCACGCCTCTCTGGCTTTCGCACCGCTATCCCGAAACGGACCGCATCGTCGACGTGCTGCGGGGGTGTTTCTGCCGGGATCCCGAGTGCGAATACTGCCGTCGCCGCTCGAACCTCACAACGGCGCTCAAGGAATATTTCGGCTTCGACGGCTTTCGCGTCTACGAGGGCGACAAGGAGTCGCTGCAGGAAGCCGCGGCCGCGTCGGCCGTCGCGGGCGAATCGCTGCTTGCGATCTTCCCGACGGGCGGCGGCAAATCGATCACTTTTCAGTTGCCCGCCCTCATGGCGGCCCGCGCGACGGCGGGTCTCACGGTGGTGCTTTCGCCCCTGCAGTCGCTCATGAAGGACCAGGTCGACAATCTCGAGAAAAAGGAGATCTTCGCCGCCGTCACGATCAACGGGCTCGTCAATCTGCTCGAAAGAAAGGCGGCCTTCGAAGAGATTGAGAGCGGCCGCGCCTCGCTTCTCTACATTTCGCCAGAAGCCCTTCGGTCTCCGTCGATCGTAAGGGCGCTCGAGAAGCGCCGCGTCGAGCGCTTCGTGATCGACGAAGCCCACTGCTTTTCGGCTTGGGGCCACGACTTTCGCGTGGACTACCTCTACATCGGGGAGTTTCTGAAGGAATTCCAAGAACGCGTCGGACGCAGGATTCCCGTTTCGTGCTTCACGGCGACGGCCAAGGCGAAGGTCGTGCAGGACATCTGCGACTACTTCGAGCGGACCGTGGGCGTGCACCTTCGGGTCTTCCGGACGTCGGCGGTGCGTAAAAACCTCGAGTATCAGATCAAGCACTTCGACGACGGCGACGCTAAGTACGCCTACATGCGAAGCCTCATCGAGAGCCGCGACTGTCCAACGATCGTCTACACGGACCGGGTCGCCTCGACCGAAGCGCTCGCCGAGAAGCTCACGAAGGACGGCTTTCCGGCGCTTCCCTACAACGGGAAGATGGATCCCGAGCTGAAGATCAAAAACCAGAACGCCTTCCTTTCAAACGAAGTGAAGATCATGGTCGCGACCACCGCCTTCGGGATGGGGGTCGACAAGGACGACGTTCAGCTCGTCATCCACCACGACATTTCGTCGTCGCTGGAAAATTACGTGCAGGAGTCGGGGCGCGCCGGCCGAAAGGCGAACCTTCACGCCGAGTGCTACATCCTCTTCAACGAAGAGGACATCAACCGGCATTTTTCGCTTCTCTCCGCCACGAAACTCACGCTCTCCGACGTGCAGCAGGTCTGGAACGCAATAAAACGCCTCTCCGCGGGACGCCGCGAATTCGCCGTGACGGATCTCGAAGTCGCGCGCGAGGCGGGTTGGGACTGCGACACGGAGCAGATCAAAACCAAGATCACCGCCGCGATCGGGGCGCTCGAGAACGCGGGCTACGTGAAGCGCCGTAGCAACACCGGACGCGTCTACGCGACGGGATTGCGCGAGAAAACCTTCCGCGACGGGCAAAAGCGCATCGAAGAGGATTGGAAGCGCGGCGAGGCGAGCGTATTTCGATGCGAAGGGGAAAAAGTCGAAGCGGAACGCGTTTTGCAGTCGCTCGTCTCCCGCCGTAAGACGGGCGCCGCGGTCGGGGCCGTGAAGGCGGACGATAAAAAGTCCGTCGAGGCGCGCGTCGACTACATCGCCGATCGATTGGGGCTCGAAACCCACGCGGTGGTGCGCGCGGTCACGAACTTGAGAACGCTCGGGATCCTCACGGACGAGCGCGACATGCGCGCGACCCTCACGGGAACGCCCGAGGCCCTCGAGCGGCGTCTTTCGCGATTGGCGGACCTCGAGCGCAGAATCCTCGACTTTGTCGCCGCAGCACGCCATCCCGACTGGGTGGACGGAGACGTCGTGAGTCTCGTCGAAATGAACGCCGTGCTCGAAGACGCCCTCGGAAAGGCCGTGGGGCTCCCCGTGATTCAGCGGCTTCTGCAGAGCCTTCGGCAGGCGGACCTTGTCGAAATCGAACGGACGGGCTCGAAAAAGCATTGGCGCATCCGTCTCAAGACGACCCGCGGGAAGGCTCTGGCACGCATTGAAAAGCTTGCGGGCGTGGGCGAGCGCGCGATCGGGACGCTCGGCGGTCTCAGAGACGACCGTTCGGCGCCCGACACGGAGAAGGCGAACGAAGGAAGCGACGGAAAGCGCACGGTATCGTTCTCCTTTGCTGAGCTTCTGCGGGACGTGAACGATCCCTCGGGGCTCTTTCGCGAAAAAACCACGTCGGACGAACTCGAAAGGTCTCTCCTCTTTTTGCACCGCAACAAGCTCCTCACGGTGGACGGGGGCTTCTTCGTCGCGTACCTCCCGATGCGAATCGAGCGGCTCATCGCCGACAACCGCCGAAAGTACCGGCAGAAGGACTACGCCTTCCTCGACGACTACTACAAGGAGCGCATCCAGCAGATCCACATCGTGGGCGAATACGCGAACCTCATGGTCCGCGACCGTGAGGCGGCGCAGCGCTATGTGCGCGATTATTTCGAGCTTCCCTATGCGGAATTCCTCAAGACCTATTTCAAGGGCGGCAGGGAAGAGGAGCTGAAGCGCAGCATGACGCCCGCGCTCTACGAAAAGCTCATCGGGACGCTCTCCGACGCGCAAAAGGACATCCTTTTCTCGAAGGCACAGTACATCGTCGTGGCGGCGGGGCCGGGAAGTGGGAAGACCAGAGTACTCGTACACAAGCTCGCCCATCTGATGCTCGCCGAAAACGTCCGGCCCGAGCAGCTCGTGATGCTCACCTTCTCGCGCGCCGCGGCTCTGGAATTCAAAACCCGCCTCATCAAGCTCTACGGAACGGGCGCGCGATTCGTCACGGTGAAGACTTTCCATTCCTACGCCTTCGAGCTCCTCGGACGACCGGGATCGATCGAAGCGGCGACGGACGTGGTGGCCCGTGCGGTCGAGGCGATCCGGGAGGGGCGGGTGGAACCCTCATCCCTTGCCGCGACGGCGCTCGTCCTCGATGAAGCGCAGGACATGGACGCGGACGAATTCGCGCTCGTAAAGGCCCTGATTGAGCGCAATCCCGAAATGCGGGTGTTGGCGGTCGGCGACGACGATCAGAACATCTACGGATTCCGAGGCTCCGACTCCAAACACTTCGCCTCCCTCAAGACGGACCCCGCCTTCGACGCCGAGTGGCACGAGCTTGTCGACAATTGGCGCAGTCTCTCCGCGATCGTGCATACGGCAAACCGCTACGCGCGCTGTCTCAAGGACCGTCTCAAAACGCGCGAAAACCGATCGGTTCGCGAAGGCACGGGCGAGGTGCGGATCATTCACCATGCGTCGGAAAATCTGGAGACGGCCGTCGTGGAAGCCCTGTCGGCGGAAAAGAGAAGGGGAACGGTCGCGGTGCTCGCGCACACGAACCGCGAGGTGGAGACGATCGCGTCGCTTCTGGAAGAAGCCGGGATACCGGTCGAGCTCGTGCGAAGCGACAAGAGTTTCCGCGTGGGAAATCTCCTTGAAGTGCAGATTCTCTCGAATGCGCTTCGCAAATCGAAAAAGCCCGTCTACGGACCGGAAATCTGGGCGGCCGCTCAGGAAGAACTGCGCCGCCGTTGCGCTGGAAGTCCCTGGGTGGAACCCGTACTCGACTTTGCCCGGCGCTTCCGAAAGACCTCGGCGGGCGAGGTCTATGCAAGCGACTGGGAAGAGGCCGCGGCGGAAAGCCGCCTCGAGGATCTCTTCCCCGAAGACGTGCGAGCCGTGGTCGTTTCGACCTATCACGGCGCGAAGGGGCGGGAATTCAACCGAGTCCACTGTCTCGTCCATCCCGATCGGCTGAAGCGCATGCCGCCCGGACTCACCGCGGCCGAGGCGCAAAAGCGCTTGGGCGACGTTCATCGGTCGCTCTACGTGGCGCTCACACGCGCCAAAGACGCGCTCACGGTGCACACGACCGGAGATTTCCTCCGGCATTTCGAGGCCGAAGGGGTCGAGCGTCTCCGAGACGAAAAGGACTACCCCGAGCCCAAGAAGATTCTCCTTCGCATGGGTCTGAAGGACGTGTGGCTTGACGCCGTCAAGGACGTGAAGCTTCGGATTTTCGCCGAACTCACCGCGGGCGACGAACTGCGGGTGGTTCGGGGCGGCCGGACGGCGTTCTATGCGGGAGGACTCTGCAGCGCCAAAGCGTCGGTGAAGTTCGACCAAATGCTTGCCGAAAAAAGGAAGGCGGGTTTTGAGATTGAGTCGGCCACCGTGTGGGCGATCGTACGCCGGGACGTCCCCGATGCGGATCGAAGCGACGCGGTGGTTTTGCCCGTTCTTACGCTTCGCCGCGTCGACGACGCATCGGAACGCTGATTCCGAAAACCCGCGGTTCGGAAAAGAGAAAAAAGGGAACCCGGACCTTGTTGCCTATCGATTTTGGCGAAGTGATTGTATGAATGTATCTTATCGTTTTATTATCGATAATCGCGGTCGGAATTGAGTGCTGTTACCTTTAGGAATAGCGACGTGGGACGGCATCGTAAACGACGAACGTTTTTATTGCGGGGCGATCGTTTGGGAGAGGAGGAGAGAAAGTTGCATTCAGCGCGGGAGAGGGGTTTCATCTCTTTTCGACTGAAAAATAGACGGAACGGGATCTGTAACCGCTCGGGAACCAAACGACGAGGTACGGAGGAAAAAGAGGATCGGTCGGTACCGAAAAGAGGTTCTATTGCCCAAGAAGTTTTTATTCATAAGGGAAGAGTTGTACGGGTTAACGCTAGCTAAAAAGATGTAAACGGAACATTTCTTTTCGTTTAGCTACTTCCATAGAATGAGGCTTCTCTCGGTCGGTTGGCCGATATCAAACCCTTAGGAGACCCATTCATGTCCGAAATCGAGAAGACCGGAGCGCCGTGTCTGAGTCGACGCACCTTCCTCGGTGCGGCGGCCGCGGCGGGTGCCACCGCCGCGACGATGGCCCCGTGGTCCAACGTCGAAGCCGAAATCGCCCGTCTGAAGGACGAAGGCTGGACGCCCCATCCTGTCGCCTGCAACATGTGCGGCGGCTACTGCGGCATGCTCGCCATGCACAAGAACGGCACGGAGCCGTCGTTCGACACCGTCCGCATCTACCCGAACCCCTCGCACCCGCAGCGCGGCTACTGCGCCCGCGGCTCGAGCGCGATGTACGTGTGGAATTCCCCGATTCGCCTCAAGAAGCCCATGAAGCGCACGGGCGAGCGCGGCGAAGGAAAGTTCGTGGAGGTTTCCTGGGACGAAGCCCTGAACGACATCGCCAAGCGCGTGAAGGAAATCGTCGAGAAGCACGGCGAACACGCCGTCGCGATGACCTCGCACAACTTCAGCGCCTTCCAGAACTGGTTCGGCTTTGCGCTCGGCACCCCGAACATCATTTCGCACTCCTCGACCTGCAACAGCGCCTCCGTCATGGGCCGCCGCCTCGTGCTCGGCAAGGGCTTCGACGGCGCGGGCAAGGTCGAACCCGACTACGCCAACTGCCGCTATCTCCTTTTGATCGGCCGCACCCTCAACTGCGCCATGGGCGTGCAGGCGACCTTCGCCGAAGCCCGCAAGAAGGGCTGCCGCGTCGTCTTCGTCGACCCGCGCATGCCGGAATCAGCCTTCGGCGACGCCGAATGGCTCCCGATCCGTCCGGGCACCGACTCGGCCTTCGTGCAGGGGCTCCTCAACGTCGCCGTGCGCGAAAACCTCGTCGACCTCGACTTCCTTGCGCGTCACACGAACGCTCCCTACCTCATCAAGGCGGACGGCAAGCCCCTCACCGAAGCCGACATGGTCGAGGGCGGCGCCAAGAACCGCTACGCGGCCTTCGACAAGAAGACCTCCGCCATCGTCTGGCGCGGCGTTGAAATGAAGGACGGCAAGGCCGTGGGCTTTGCCGAGGATCCCGCCTCCGAACTCGCGCTCGACTGGACGGGCGACGTGACGACGCTCTCGGGCGCCACGGTTCGCCTCACGACCGCCTGGAACCTCTTCATGGCGGAAGTGAACCGCTACACGCCCGAAGAAGCCGCCAAGATCACCGGCATCAAGGCCGACGACATCGTGCGCGTCGCCCGCGACTTCTTCACGCTCGGCGGCGTCTGCGACGACGGTTGGTATTCGTCGCGCTGCGGCAACGACTGCGAAGCCTATGCGCTCATTACGCTTCTGAACGCCTTTGCCGGCAACTTCGATAAGAAGGGCGGCTTCGTCGTCACTTCGGGCGGCGGCTTCAAGGGGCCGGGCGTCTCCATGGGCAAGGGCCCGCAGGGCCAGAAGTGGACGCTCTCCGACACGAAGCGTCTCGACCGCGTCTTCTATCCCGAAGGCTCGGGCACGTTCTCGGCGATCTTCGACGCCGTTCACACGGGCAAGCCCTATCCGGTGCGCGCCTTCTTCATCACGGGGACGACGATGTTCCACCGCGAGGCGAATTCCGCCCGTTTGGCCGAGGCGCTTAAGGCGCTCGACCTCGTGGTCGTGCAGGACATCTTCCCGCACGAGGTGATCGACTACGCCGACTACGTGCTCCCGTCCACGTTCTTCCTCGAATGGGACGAATACGCAGGCGTCAAGTGGGCCTTGAACGGCAACGTGCAGAAGAACTGCGCGGGTCTGCAGCCGCCGAAGGGGAACGAATCCCGTCACGAAATCTGGCAGTTCTGCGAAATCCTCCGCCGCGCCTTCCCGGAACGCGCCGCCGAACGTCTCGGTTACGACCATGAAATGTCGTACGACGAATTCCGCGCCTGGCAGAAGGGCATGATGGAAGCCGCCTGGAAGAAGTTCATCGACGCCAAGAACGCCGCCAAGCCGGGCGAGGGCGACCGCATCGCCCGCGAAGTGGCCGAGCAGGGCTGGTCGCAGACGGCCGCGAAGAAGTACGGTCAGTATCCCTTCAAGAAGCCCTTCGGCACGCCGACGGGCAAGATCGAAGTCATGAGCTTCCTTCTTGCCGAGAAGTATCCGAACGGGGGCCTTCCCGCCGTTCCGACCTATCAGCCCGTCGAAGCCTTCCGCATTCCGAAGGCCCGCTCCGACGAGTTCTACTTCGTTTCCGGCAAGGATTCGAGCGCTTCCTCGGGCGTCACGCTCTTTACGCAACCTTCGAAGTTCCTCGGCGACCGCTCCGTCTGGATGAACCCCGTCGACGCCGACCGTCTCGGCCTCGAAACGGGCGACGAGATTGAGGTCGAAGGTCTCGACAACGGCGTCAAGGGCCGCGCCAAGGTGAAGGTGACGAACCGCGTCATGGCGGGTTCGCTCTTTGCCTACGGCTTCCAGGGCGGCGTTCGTACGAAGAACCTCCCGAAGAACTACGAGTGGGTCCGCGAAGGCGTCAACTCCCACTGGTTCGCCACCGGCTGGCGCCAGCCCGTCTGCGGCAACCTCGCCAACAATTCGTCCGTGCGCGTGAAGCCCGTCAAGTAAGGAAAGAACATGTCTCAATCGAAAAAACAGCTTGCGCACCTCTTCGACGCGACGCAGTGCATCGGTTGCTCGGCCTGCATCGTCGCCTGCGCGCAGACGAACTACCCGGAAATGGTCGAGCGTGAAAACGAAGGCTGGAATTGGCTCGCCGCCAACATCCGCAAGGTGACGCTCGAGCGCGCGAAGCGCCCCGTGCAGATCCTCGTGCAGTGTCAGCAGTGCGAAAACGCACCCTGCATCGACACCTGCCCCTTCGGCGCGAACTACCGCGACCCCGAAACGGGTCAGGTGAAGACCGAAGCGAGCCGCTGCGTCGGCTGCAACTACTGCATTGCTTCGTGTCCGTACGACGTTCGTTGGTCGCACCCGGATTCGGGTCTGCCGATGAAGTGCATGGGCGACGGCTGCGAAAAGCTCATCGCCGAAGGCCGCGATCCCGCCTGCGTTTCGGCCTGTCCGGTGCAGGCCCGCATGTTCGGGGACATCAAGGATCCGAAATCGGCGATTTCCGAGCGTCTTCGCACGTCGAAGACCGAAACCCTCCTTCCCCATAAGGGAACGAAACCCAACTTCTTCGTGGTGGTGCAGAAATGATCTACGAAAACATCGAACTGACCCGTCAGGTCGCGACCGCCCACTGGGGGTGGACCATCGCCTTCTTCCTCTGGTTCGTGGGTCTGGGCGGCATGACGCTCGTTCTCAACGCCTTTGCGAAGAGCCGTCATCTCTTCTTCGCCGCGACCGGAGCGATCGTGGTGGGTACGCTCCTCGTGGTCTCCCACCTGGCGCGCCTTCTGAACCTTCCGTTCGCCGCGATCAACGCGCTTCTCGAGTGGAAGTTCAACTTCGGCAGCTGGATGTTCATCGGCATCTGCATTCTCGCCGTCACCTGCGTCGTGACGGTCGTGCAGGCCTGGCTCTGGTGGAAGGGGAGCCGCGCCGCGGATTCGAAGGGCATGCTCTTCATCGACGCCGTCCTGGGCTTCGCCTCGACCGCTTACTCGGGCTTCCTTCTCACGCAGGCCGTGGGCGTGCCGCTCTGGACGACCGCCGTCCTGCCGGTTCTCTGGGTCTTCTCGGGCCTTTCGAGCGCCGTGGGTCTCATGGAAGTCGAGCGCCTCTGCCCCAAGTCCGACACCAAGGACATCACCTGGCTCGGTCACGTCGCCCATCTGGCGCACTGGGGTGAAGCCTTCGTGCTCTTCGCCTTCGTCTCCGTCGCCTTCTCGGGCACGCCCGCCGCGGTGGCCGGCGCCTCGTCCCTCGTTTCGGGCGACAACGCCGCGCTCTTCTGGAGCGGTGCGGTCGGCATCGGCATCATCGTTCCGATCCTCGTTTCGTGGTTCGCCCACGGCTCGAAGCAGATGGGTGCGATCGCGGGCCTCTGCGCCATCCTCGGCGCTCTCGCTCTGCGCGCTTCCGTGCTCTTCGCGGGCGCCTTCGATCCGGTGATCTTCTAAGAGTCCGCTCTTAGAAATCCCCGATCCTGCAACGGCCTTCCGGCATGACGTCGGAGGGCCGTTTTCTTTGGGCGCAAGGTTGAGACCTGTTGGCGTTCAGGATGGCCAAAGAGGTTGAGGGGAGTAGTGCGTGGAAGAGGGCGCCTACATAAGAGCGTGGAGATGCGAAGCGGAGGGACCAGGAAAGTGGATCCGCGTTTCCATTTCTGCAACAAAGTGGGGAGGGTTTACGATGATTTCTGGTGAGAGTCCTTGACAAAAGTCAGGGGGGGGGGTATTTTCCTTAGTGCAACAAGGATTTTTGTTGACATTTTCTCGAAAAAGGAAAACCCAAAATGAAGAAAACAATCTTGGCGGGAGCGGTATTGCTCGCGGTGGGAACGGTTGCCTCGGCAGCGACGGTGCTGGATAAGGATACGACGTGGACGGGAACGTACGGTGTCGGTGAATACCAAATTACGGGGGAGGTTTCTTTAAAGAACGAGACTGCCAACACCGTTATGTTTCAGAGTGGCGCAAAGGGGACGACGTCGGTGACTTTTGACGAGTCCGCCCGTCTGAAGCTGGAAAGCGCCTATCACATCATGCTGAACGGGGACAAGGGAAAGATCGACGTCAACCTAGGTCAGTCGGGACGTCTCGAAATGACCTCGAATCAACAAGAAGGGATTTTGAAATCCATGTTGGCGGGCAACGTCAGTATTACGGGTGGCGCAGAGAGCTACCTGAAGCTAGAAACTACGTCCGAGAACTCAAATGCGGCTCCACTGGGAGATTCGCACATTGACAACAGTGAAGTTGTTATCAACGTTGATACGCTTGACATCATCTCCGCCGGTGGAAAAGCGATCGTTCGCCAGAACGGCAATGAAAGCCTGAAGATTACTGCTCGTGACATCTACGTGGAAGGGCGTGTACAGCAAGGCGGTAATGGTTCCACGAAAATTGATGGTTTCGAGGAATTGACTATTGACGGTGGTTCCAACTACGCAGTTGTGAGTGCTGCCGGGACGTTGACGATCAAGGGGAAGGAATTGTCCGCTGTTACGCTGAAAAACAACAGCACCGACGCCGTGATCGGAACTCGCGCCGCTGGCGGTAATTTGTCCATCGAAGCCCAAAGCATCACTCTTGAAAATACGAATGAAGGGGGTGTTGGGCTAGCCGGTGGCGAGGACAACGAGACTGCCGGTTCTGTCGTCCTCAAGGCCGAAAACATCCAGATCACGGCAACCGATGCCGTGAAGGTCAATGCCAACGGCGGAAGTTTCTCTTTGACGGGCAACGCTGTTGATCTCAACGGCAATGTGAATACCCAGAGTGGTAAGCTCGGGATCAATTCCGCGCGGGCCACGGTGACCGGTGACATCAGCACGACCAATACGGAATTTGCCCTCAACGGCGAATTGCAGTTCGCTGGCAATACGGCCACGATCGACAACCTGACGGGAGACGCCGCCACCTTCACGCTCACGAAGGCCGACCAGAGCGTTACCATCAACAACGCCAACAAGGCTCTGACGGTTGCCGCCACGGGCGACCTGAACGATGAAATCGGCACGGCCGCGTTTGATAACCTCGAACTCTCGGGGACTACCGACGGCGTGCAGGTCGTCGCGCGCGAAGGCATGTACTCTGAAGAAACCACCGCTGTTTACGATAAAGAGGGCAACCTTTCGCAGTTCGTGAAGAAGGACAACTCCATCATGTCGAACGTCCTTGATCTCACTTCGGCGTCGACGCTTGCGATCAACCGCATCCTCATGAACGACGTGCGCAAGCGCATGGGCGACCTCCGCGCTTCCGAAGGCACGCACGGCGTGTGGGCGCGCTACGACGGCGGCAAGTTCTCGGGTTCGAACAGCTTCGAAAACGACTTCTCGACCGTTCAGATCGGTGTCGACACCGCCCCGGCCCCCGATGCTCCGCGCCTCGGCGTTGCGTTCTCCTACACGACGTCTGACAGCGACATGCAACGCGGCGACGCCGAAATGGACGCCTACAGCCTTGCGTTCTACGGCACGAAGTTCTTTGAGAACGGCATGTTCGTCGATGTGATTGGTCGTCTCGCCACGATCGACACCGACGTGACGATCGACGGCAACAAGAAGGGCAATCTCGACAACATGGCCGTGAGCCTGTCGGGCGAATTCGGCTGGCGCTTCGACGTGAACCCGTCCTTCTACGTCGAACCGCAGGCGGAAGTCACCTACACCTACCTCGACTCGGACAAGCTCAAGCTCTCGAGCGGTCACGAATACGAGCTCGACTCGGTCGACAGTCTGATCGGTCGTCTCGGCTTCGCGACGGGCTTCAAGTGCCCGAACAACTTCGGCGACGTCTATCTGCGTGCTTCGGCCGTGCATGAATTCCTCGGCGACGCGGCCGTTCATGGCGGCACCTACACGCTCGAAACGGACGGTGACGACACCTGGATCGAATTCGGCGTCGGCGCGAACTTCAACCTCAACAAAAACCTCTATGGTTGGGTTGACCTTGAACGCACCGAAGGCGCCGATCTCGACGAAGACTGGCGCGCCAACGTGGGCGTGCGCTACAGCTTCTAAAAGCTCCTGACGCACAACACGATGCGGGGTCGATCCTTCGGGATCGTCTCCGGAAAAGTCCGAACGCCCGGCTCTGCGGCTTTGTCCGCGGGTCGGGCGTTCTTCTCTTGTGCGGAACCCAAAACGACTTCGCCCCGCACGGGGCGGGGCGAAGCGGTGCCGTTCTGAGAGCCAAGGATACGGGCTCTCGTTGAACTCTTTTTAGCCGAGGATGGCCTTCAGGTCTTCTTCGGGCGTCGTGATGGGCTTCACGCCGAACTTCTCGACGAGGACGTTGAGGACGGCGGGTGACACGAACGCGGGGAGGCTCGGCCCGATGCGGATGTCCTTGATGCCGAGGTAGAGAAGCGTCAAGAGAATCGCCACGGCCTTCTGTTCGTACCACGAGAGGATGAGCGAGAGCGGCAGGTCGTTCACCGAGCACTGGAAGACTTCGGCGAGGGCGGACGCAACCTTGATCGCCGAGTAGGCGTCGTTGCACTGGCCCATGTCGAGGAGACGCGGAATGCCGCCGATGTCGCCGATGTCGAGGTCGTTGAAGCGGAATTTTCCGCAGGCGAGCGTCAGAACGAGCGTGTCCTCCGGCGTGGCCTTCACGAAGTCGGCGTAGTAGCTGCGGCCCGACTTGGCGCCGTCGCAGCCGCCCACGAGGAAGATGTGGCGAAGCGCGCCCGTCTTGACGGCGTCGACCACCTTGTCGGCGACCGAGAGAACCGTCTTGTGGCCGAAGCCCGTCAACATCTTGTCGCCGCCGTTGGCGCCCTTGAAGTGCTGGGCTTCCTTGAAGCCGCCGAGCTCGAGCGCCTTTTCGATCAAGGGCGTGAAGTCCTTCTTGCCGTCGGCGTCCGTTCCGATGTGCGTCATGCCGGGGTATTCGACGACGGACGTCGTGAAGACGCGGTCGGCGTAGGAGTCCTTCGGGGGCATGATGCAGTTCGTCGTAAAGAGGATCGGCGCGGGAAGGTTCTTCAATTCCTTCTGCTGGTTCTGCCAGGCCGTGCCGAAGTGACCCTTGAGGTGCGGGTACTTGCGAAGGGCCGGATAGGCGTGGCAGGGGAGCATTTCGCCGTGCGTGTAGATGTTGATGCCCTTGTCCTTCGTGGCTTCAAGGAGAAGCGCGAGGTCGTGGAGGTCGTGACCCGTCACGACGATGAAGGGGCCGGGTTCCACCGTGAGCGTGACGCTCGCGGGTTCGGGGTCGCCGTAGGTTTCGGTGTTGGCCTTGTCGAGTAGCGCCATCGTCTCGAGGTTGATGCGGCCCGCTTCCATGAGAAGGCCGAGGAGCGCGTCGACTTCGGCGACGCTGCGGACGGCGTCGAGCGCCTTGAAGTAGAAGGCGTCGATTTCGTCGGACGAGTACCCGAGAATGCGGGCGTGGTAGGCGTAGGCGGAGATCCCCTTGAGCCCGAAGAGAAGGAGAGAGTGAAGGCTCTTCACGTCCTCCTGTTCGCCCCAGAGGGTCACCATGTCGTAGGGACGGGCGTTCGGGGCGAGCGCCTTCACTTCGGCCGTGAGCGCGTCGATCTTGTCGCAGTCGAAGTTGACGTTCGTGAGCGTCGCAAAGAGCGCCTTTTCAAAGAGGGCGGCGTTCGCGGCGTTGGCTTCCACGACGGGCGCGGCGGCGATGAGGGCGGCAACGAGTTCGTCCTGGGCGAGGGCAAGCTTGGGGTCCTTGCCGCAGGTGCCGATCTTTACGCAGCAGACGCCCTTGGTCGTCTGTTCGCACTGGTTGCAATGCATGAGCATGGGGAGGGTCTCCTCTCAGTGTTGTACCGAACGCTTCGGAAAGGCGCGTTCGGCGGGGATGACTCGGGAACGGGGCGGGATCAGAGCTTGTCGATCGTGTGGCCCGTCATGTATTCGTAGAAAGTTCGGTTGATTTGCTCGAGCATCGGGCGCATGGCGCAGCAGCAGGGCGCCTTGCGGGGGCTGTTGAAGAGGCAGTGACGCGGCTTCCAGGGGCCGTCGATCGCTTCGTAGACCGTCATGAGGGTCGCCGTGCGGGCGGCGTCGGTGAGGTAGTAGCCCCCTTTGGGGCCCTTCACCGAGGCGACGATTCCGGCCTTCGCGAGCTTTTGCAGCACCTTCGAGAGGTGGTTTTCGGAAACGTCGGAGGCGGCCGCGATCGTCTTCAGGGACTGCGGCTCGCCCGCATTTCGCGAGAGAAAGACCGTCGCGTGGATGGCGATCGCCGCGGCTTCGGAAAGTTCAATCATGGGGTCTTGCTCGAGAGTGAATTGCGTGTGAAGGCATTATATATGCATATCGGTACCGCAATACCAATATAAAAGAGGATTTTGTTCGCAAACGTATCAGGATGGAAGAGAGGGATCCGATTCGGCTCTTGCGACACCGCGTGTCGTTTGGAAGAAATTCTTTGCGAATATGTGAGTGTGTCGGTCATACTTCCTGTGTCCCGCAAAGAAAAATGGAGAAACGACCATGACCATGGTTACGCTGGAGTTCGAGGTCGACACGGAGCTTTGGGAAGCCTTCTGCAAGATATGCGAAGAAAACGGCGTGACGCCGGAGGAGGCGATCGTGCGCTTCTTCGAGGAGACGGCGGCGCTGCAGGATCTGCCGTTCGATCCCTTGCCGGAGGATTTGGAAGCCAATCCGAAACTCCAGGCGCATATCGAAGAAAGGAGAAGGCGCCGCGAGGCTGAAGGGAAGAAGTGAGGGCGTCGAAATTGAGCAAAGGGGACGCCGCCCCGGTGAGCGGCATCCCCTTCATAGATGATTTCGGCGCGGAAACCCCTGCATTCATGCAGGGGAGGAAGCGC
>ONZZ01000302.1_pt1 | contig 45688 bp, 26 predicted proteins | sample 1671101 | NCBI WGS metagenome assembly ONZZ01 (sample SAMN06348122, study PRJEB24527) | human gut metagenome | biome: human gut; feature: ankylosing spondylitis patient; material: feces | host: Homo sapiens | place: China | collected 2015-10
TTTCGCTCCGTTACCCCTTTGAAGTCAATGGGTTGAATTTACGGAAGTGCCCTTTAATCGAGCCCTCTCCGAAAAGAGTCTTGCCGGTGCATGGTTCTCCCACAGGGGCGGCAACACCGATTCCTTGGCGATCGCGGGAACGGCACATGAAGCGCTACGAATTGGCTGTCTTCGACACCCTTACCAACAGAAACCACTACCTCGACTTCGTCGGGCGCATTGATCGAGTTTCAAACGAGTTCACGGTCGGCCACAAAGCCTATACCACCGACGATAACTATGATCACTCCGCTCTTCCAGCCGAGTACGGTTATACCCTCAAGAGTGAAACAGGTGTCTTCATCGACTCGCTAATGCAGTTCCTGGTGGCCTACCTCGACAGCTTTGATTACCGCACCGACCGATGCATGATGGTGGAGGCAGACAGCGAAACGAGTACGATCGACCGTGTGAACTACCTCTTCTAACGGTTTCTGTTTTCTCTTTCACGCCCAGCGACTTACTAGTCCAATCCGCCGAGTGTTTTTGATGTTCGCCCTCTTCGCCCTTACCTCCGGTACACAAAGACGATGTGAACTGTGACGAACAAAACCCTTTCCTCTTTCCCGATAACACAAAAGGCCCGATCGCAACCAGGCGTCGGGCCTTCGTTCATGGGAAGGCGGCGAGGGGTTTCGCCGCTCTCGATCACTTCAGATAATCGGCAAAGTCGCGCGCGAGACGATCGCGCAGAACGCCGCGGAGCTTCTCGATCTTTTCACCGTAGGCGGGATCCAGATTCGCTGGCGTGCGGTCGTTGCAGAAACGTCCGAGATTGCGCATGTCCTTGCCGACCGCGGCGTCGTCATCCACGACGCGAAAGGCGAACATCCACGTTTCCCATTCCTGCGGGTTTTTCGCGAGCGAATCGCCGCTCTGTCCCTGACCCTGACCGAGCCAGCCCGCATTCATGATCGTGTAGAAGGTCTTGCCGGGAAGAAGTCCCACGCGCCCCTTCGGACCGTCGTCGTAGCTGAAGCCCTTCGTGAAGACGCGAAGCTTGTACCCCTTCGTAAACATGGGGTCGCTGTCCTGCCAGTTCGGCTGCACGAAGATGATGTGGTCGGCCTTCTTGATGAAGCCCTGCTCGACCTTTACGTCGGGCGGCGTCGGGCCGAAGCCGTCCTTGGCGTTGTAAAAGGCTTCGCGCGTCGTGATGAGGGGATTGAAGTTCATCGCGATCAGGTCGCGAAGAGCCACTTCGAAGCCCTTCTCTTCGAAGAACTTCATCGCCGTCACGCAGAGGTCGTAGGTCACGGATTCGTGACGCGGATCGTCTAGGACAAACAGAACGCGCTTTTTGTCCTTCGCGTCCGTAAAGCCCTTGGGTTTATATTCCGTCTGACGGAATTTCGCCGGCACGACGGAAGCCGACGTCACGGCGTCCACGTTGTCGGGCAACTTGTCGCCGCCCTTGGCGGCCATGGTGCGCACGCCTTCGAGCGCGGGCGCATCCGCCGTTGCGGCAGGCACTTTGGAAGCGGAGGAAACGGCGTCCGCGGCAAGAGCAAAATTCGAGGACGCAAGAAGGGAGGCCGCGAGAACGACCGCGGCAAAAGTCGGATTGAGATGGTAGGTCACGGAAGGAACTCCCGAGATCGTTCGTTTTAACCGATTGGCGCTGGCCTGCCGCGTGCCCCCTGGCGTTCGAACTCTTCGATTGCGACTGGCTGCTAGGTAATCAACCGGGCGAACCAGACAGATCTTACGCCGTTTCCGCATACGTCGTGATTAGAGACTTTCCCGTCCGTAGAAATCAGGATTTCCTTCATTGCGATCATCTATTCAGAAGTATTCTTGCCGCAGGCGCAGAGATGAGAACCAGACGTCACTTCACAATGGACGGCCTCGCCCCTCTTTCTCAGCCCGCGAACGGATTCTGTTAAGCTCATTACGGACAATGGAACGCCATCAATCCCATTTTTTTGTGGTCTCGTACTGAGATCTGCATTGTGATGAGTCCCTCGATGCCTTACCTTGACTTCCCTTCGAAGGAACAACTGAAACAAACCGCATCACGGATCCAAGTCCTCTTCCCGAAGGAATTGACCGGCATCTACCTGTACGGTTCCGCCGTTTTGGACGGTCTTCGTCCCGAGAGCGACATCGACATTCTGGTCATCATCGACCGCCCCCTTACACAGTCGGTTCGAACTTGTCTCACGCAAGAGCTCCTCCACCTCTCCGGGCATCCCCGTTCGGATAGAAGACCCATAGAACTCAGCGTCGTCAACCGCCGTGACATCGACCCGCGGAGCTACCCGCCGCGATTCGAATACATGTTCGGCGAGTGGTTGCGCACAGACATGGAGAATGGAACGGTCCCCCAACCTTTTTCGGATCCCGACAACGTCCTCCTTCTCTGGCAGGCCCGTCTGCACGCCATACCGTTGACTGCTCAAAGTCCGGCCATCGACAAGCTCATTGCGCCCATTCCATTTGAAGAGATCCGTCGGGCGATCCGCGGTGCGTTGCCGAATGTCCTTTCGTCGTACAAAGGGGACGAACGAAACGTGCTGCTGACTCTCTCCAGGATGTGGTACACACTTGACACCGGCAAGTTCGCATCCAAAGATCAGGCGACGCTCTGGGCCGTAAGGAAGGTCCCCGCCGAACACGCTTCGCTTTTGCGTCTCGCCCGGGATGCCTATCTCGGCAATACCTCCGACCGTTGGGACGATCAGGAAGACAACGTGCTTTGCCTTCTCGCTTTCATGCGTCGTGCGGTGATGCACACCATCGGGCGAAAATCCTCGGAAACCGACCCCCTCTCCGGCGTCGATCCTTAGATCGTCGAAGTCTCGGCCGGCTCTTCCCTTACTTGCTTCTCGGCAGAAGGTAAATTAGGTTGAGGACCATCAAACCCCACTGAAACTTTCAAACGCAAACCATTTTTTTATTTAGAATTATTCTCATTACCGAAACGCCTGAACTCTTATTTTGGAAGGAAAGACTCATGGCTATTCATCTGAACCGACGCGGCTTCATCGGAGCCGCGGCAGCGGCGGCCGTCGCCGCCCCGACCTTGGCCAACGCCGATGAAAAGACCGCGGACAAACTTGCGGACAATCCGGCCGCAAAAGGTAGTTCCGCTCAATTCGACCATTCCGTCGCCGCGCACGACCTCGAACTCACCGACACCTTCAATCTGGGAAAATCCACGATCGACACGGGCGAAGTCATCACTGCCGCCCGCTGGGGCATCTTCCGTGCCCATGTTCAGGGCGGCAAACTGACCCATCTCACGCCCTTCGAACACGACTACGCGCCGACCCCGAACATCAGCGGGCTCGCTCAGCTTCCCTACACTTCCTCGCGCATCCGCTATCCCATGGTACGCGAAGGCTACCTTAAGAACGGTCCCAAGTCCCGCGAAGGACGCGGCTCCGAAAAGTTCGTCCGCGTTTCCTGGGACAAGGCCTTGGACCTCGTCGCTTCCGAAATGAAGCGCGTATATGGCGAGTACGGCCCGTCCGCCGTGTTCGGCCGCTCCTACGGATGGATGTCGACGGGCAAGGTGAACGCCGCCATCAATCTGCAGCAGCGTCTTTTGAATTTCTGCGGCGGCTTCATCGGCTGTGAGAACAGCTATTCGACCGCGGCTATCTCCAAGATTCTCCCCTACGTCGTTGGCTCGGGCGACCCCCGCTCCACCTCCTGGGACGTCGTCATCGAGCACGCCGATCGCGTCGTCTTCTGGGGCGCCGATCCGATCGTCACGAACGACATCGACTGGCTCACGACGCTTCACAACGGCACGGGTTACGTCCGCGCTCTCAAGGCCAAAGGCACGAAGACCTATTCAATCAATCCGGTCGCCACCGACACGGGTGAATACCTTGGATCCGAATGGATTGCGCCCCGTCCGGGCACGGACTGCGCCATGATGCTCGGCATGATTCAGGAACTCGTGAAATCCGGCAAAGCCGATATGGCTTTCCTTGAAAAGTACACATCCGGTCACAAGGAATTCCTGGACTACGTCATGGGCCGCACGGACGGCGTCGAAAAGACGCCCGAATGGGCCGAAGGAAAAACCGGCGTCAAGGCCGACGTCATCCGCAAGCTCGCCCACGACTTCCGCGAGCACCGCACCATGATCATGATGGGCTGGGGCATTCAGCGCACACAGTACGGCGAACAACCCCACTGGATGGGCTTTGCGCTTGCCGCAGCTCTCGGCCAGATCGGACTTCCGGGCGGCGGTATCGGCACGAACTATCAGTACTCGAGCGGCGGCTCTCCCACGGCCTACGGCCCCTTCCTCGGCGGCATTTCGGGCGCCGTCAAGCCTCTGAAGCCCTCCACTCTCCCGTGGAAGGGCAGTCAAGTGATTCCGGTCGCCCGCTTCGTCGAATGCTTCCTCAACCCCGGAAAGACGATCGACTTCAACGGCCGCAAGGTCACCTATCCGGAAGTGAAGCTCGTCATGTGGGCGGGCGGCAATCCCTTCACGCATCAGCCCGACACGAACAAGCTCGCCCGCGCCTGGAAGAAGCCCGACACGGTGATCGTGACGGACACCGTCTGGACCGCCACCGCGCGCCACGCCGACATCGTTCTTCCGGCCGCCACGGTCTTTGAGCACAACGACATCACGAACATCGGAACGTATTCGAACGACGGTCTCGTGGCGATGCAGCAGGCCATCAAGCCGCAGTGGGAGTCCAAGTCCGACTACTGGATCTTCTCCGAGCTCGCCAAGCGCATGGGATGCGGGAAGGAATTCACCGAAGGGCTCGACGAAATGGGCTGGATCAAGCGCCTCTATGCGGAATCGAAGGCCATGGGCGAGCGCATCGGCGTGAAGCTCCCCGAGTTCGATGACTTCTGGAAAAAGGGCTACGTCCTCTACGACGTTCGGGCCAAGGACCGCAACTTCGTCGCCTTCGAGGATTTCCGCAAGGACCCGAAGGCCAACGCGCTTACGACCGAAAGCGGCCTCATTCAGCTCTACTCGCCCAAGATCGCCGGCTACGGCTACAAGGACTGCCTCGGTTATCCGAGCTACCTCGAACCGACGGAAGGCGTCAACACCCGTACCCATGAAACGCCGCTCGCCCTCATGGCCTGCAAGAGCCGCTACCGCATGCACTCGCAACTCGACGGCACCATGAGTCATGATTTCGCGAACATCGAAAAACGCGAACCCTGTTGGATCAACCCCGTCGACGCCAAGAGCCGCGGCATTGCGAACGGCGACGTCGTCCTGGTGAAAAACAAGCGAGGCGCGATTCTCGCGGGCGCCTACGTCACCGAACGAATCATGCCGGGCGTCGTCGTGGTTCACCACGGTGCTTGGTACGATCCTCAGAAGACGCACGAAGGCTGGATCGACGTGCACGGCAACTCCAACACGCTGACGATGGACGAGCCGACGTCGAATCTCGCCTGCGGCAACATCGCCTCCACCGCGCTCGTGGAAGTCACGAAGTGGAAGGGCGACCTTCCCCGCGTCTCCGTCTACGACGCACCCGAGGAAGTCCGAAGCTGACGATGCTCTTCGGACAGCCTGACGGCGGCTTGACGCGACAAATCAAGACGCCGTCCCGCGAAGGGCCGTTCGGATCATGCCGAGCGGCCCAAATTTTCTCAATTTCCTGCCAATCGGCGGAATTCAGAACTTCCACAGAAGGTGCGCGGCGCCCCAGCCGCCCGTCACGCCGCCTCCGAAGACGCCGCCCGCGGTGAGCGCGGCGCTGAAGGTTTCGTCGATTTTCCCTTCGATCGACACGGATACGCTTCCCGTGTCGCGGGCGCGGTCCGCGTCGTCGGCCGTAAAGGAGACACCGCGCCAGTCGGCAAAAGAGGCGGTCGCGCCGCCCGCGTCGTCGATGAACTCGTGATGCCAGAGTGCGGAAACCGTGACCTTCGCATCCCACGCCCGTGCTGACGCGTCGGAAAGCGCAAAGGTTCCCTTCAACCCGAGCGAGGATCGAAGCGATTGATAGGTTTCCGAGCGAACGTGCAGAGCGGCGCCGTTGGTGCTGTCTTCCGTCACGTCGGGGCGATGCGCAAAGGCGTAGTCGAGCCACGCCGCCGGTCCCAGGGTGATGCCCGGCGCCGCGGTGAAATTTTGCTCCGCGCCGAAGAGAAGGTTTCCGCCCCAGGCCGTCCAGTCGCTCTCCGCCCGATCGCGCCAGGTGCCGAATGCGGCGCCGCGCTCAAGGTCCGCGTTTTCCACGGACATCTGCGCCACCCCGAAAAGAGTCAGACCGGGGAGAGCGTCGGGATCGTAACGAAGATTCGCGCCCGCAACGAGCGTCTCGGCGTCGAGGCGGCTTTTCTCGTTACCCGTGAAGACGTCTTTGCGCTTCACCACCGCAACATGCCCGCCTGAGCGGAGCGTCCCGCCCTCGAGCCTCGCCGCCGTCTGCAGCCCCACGAGAACGCCGCCGTAAGTGGAGCGCGCGTCGCTTTGACCGTCGTGCAGATACCCGCCCAAGGGAACGGCGTACACGTTGGGGCCGTCAATTCCGGCCGTAAGATGGGAAGACGCGACGTTCTGCAGTGCGTTCGACACGTGTCGGAAGACGTTGAGCGAAGCCGCGCCCGCCCGACTGAAGACGTCGGGCGTCAGGGATTCATAGGCGTTTTGCAGATCGCTTCCGTCTTCACTCGAGAAGTCGAGCGCTGCCACAAGATTCCGCATGCCGCCCTCGGCAACGGAGGCGTAACGGTCAAAGGCGGCCGCCACCCGGCGGGCTTCCTCCGTCGAGGCGTAACGGCCGTAGGCATCCGCATCCCGCTTCACCTCCACCGTCAGAACGCCCGATTTGTCGAAAGTGCCCTTCATCGAGAGCGTGGGAGACGACACGGCCAGTGTCTGCGGGGATCCCGAATTTTCAACGCTGATTTTTCCGAAGGATGTCGATTCGTTTCCTTCCCCGTCCTTCTCCACGATCGTCACGGCCTCGGAAAAATCCGCCGTGACGTTGCCGGTGAAGTACCCCTCCGCCGGCGCGAGATCGGCCGCAAAGGTCGGCACAGAGCCGTCCTCCTTCTCTGCGGCACCTTCGATCACGATCCTGTCGGTCTGACCCGAACCGTCGAATTCGAGCGCAAGCCGCCCGTTGGGACCCTCGACGTAATCCCCTTGAATCACCATCGTTCCGATGCTGTTGCCCGGCGACAAGGTCCCGTTGTTCGTGAACGTCTCGAGTTTGTAAACGGCGTTTCCCCCGAGGACCGCGTTTTCCGCGACCGTGAGGCGAAGAATGTCGGCAACGCCGTTAAAGGAGAGCGTCCCGCCCTCCACGTTCATCACGATCGACGCCTGCTCGGTTTCCCCCGTCGTTTCATTCCATCCGCCGAAGATGCGGCCGTCGTAACGGAGGGAAAAGTCCGCGTCGGCCGCGTAATCGTCCGTCGTCACGTCCCCCGAGACGTGCTTCACCCCGAAGTTGAGCGTCGTGACGTAGTCGTCCGGATTCGCGCCTTCGGGGAGCGTAACGTCTTCGGTGTTCGGATCCCAATGGGAGAGGATGTCGCCGGAAAGGCTTGCGCCTTGAAGCACGTTGATGCGCTCCACGAAGGCGCTCTCCCCGACGTAGATCGACGCGAATCCTCCGACGAGCGTTCCGGCGACGTCGAAGTTCTTCACGAGTGCGCCGTCCAAACCGGACTGCGCAAGCCTTTCTTCCGGCGTACCGTACGAGTAGTCGGGGTCGAGAACGGAAATGTAGCTCCCCCGCTTTTCGATGCCGTCTCCCAGAATGTTGGAGCCGAAATCGAAACAGGCGGCCACGCCCTTCGAACCGAGCGCCGTGACGGTGCCGCGATGCTCAATCCTGTGGTCTTTTCCGTAGGAGACGAGAATGCCCAAGCCCTCCGCTCCGTCCGCGGCGACCACGGTGTCGGACGCGATTCTCAGCACGTTTCCCGTGCCTTCCAAACGAATGCCCGTTCCGTAGGCGCCCGTCGTCAGAAGGTCGGCCGCCTGCGTTACGTCGTTGTAGCTTCCGTAGACGTGAAGACCGATCCCCCAGGCGTTGTCGTTGGGCACTCCGACCCTCCAGCCGTCGCCCGCATCGGTTCGGTCGTAGTAGGGATTGGCATTGACGAAGACCCGCCGATTCTCTTCCGATTCGCCGCTTTGATAGATCGAGTACCCGAACCAGTCTCGTCGATCGATCGCAAAGCCCAGATCCTGCATGACGGCGAGCTCCGCCTCCATCGGCACGGTCCAATTGCGCCAGTTCTGATGGCTCAGCAGGCTGTTCTGCAGTTCAAGGTGACTGAGTTCCGGATAGAGGATCCAGTCCTCATTATTCTTCGTCATCTCCCAACCGACGACGGGAATGCCGTTCACGCGGTAGTCGGAGCCGTTGTTCGGATACGCAATCTCGGCGTCCTGGATCACTTCGCTCACGTGCTCGCCCGTAAAGTACACGCCGTTCGCGCCTTCCGCACCTTCGGACACTATCGGCATGTTGAACTCGTCGCGGCTGCCCGTGTCCTCCCACGAAATGATCATCCCCGGCCGGGCGCGGTCGCCGTCGACGTCGCGCAATCCGTCGATCCAGACGGAGGGAGCCTCGTTGAACCGTGTGTCCAAAAAAGGAATGAACAGACTTCCGTACCAAAAAATCCCCTCGTCAGAAATCGTCTCCTCCGACGACAGAAGGGCCATCACGCCGAGTGCATGGGTGAGCTCGTGAATCAAAAAGCTCGCGAGATGCGGCTCGTTGCCGTTTTGAGCGAGCGTGTGCAAAGACCCTGCGTACCAGTCGATCTCGGGGCTCAATGGCAATTCCAACAGGATGACCGCGCTCCCACCGTTTTCGGAATACGAAAATTCGTTCCGAAGAAGCGCCGCAGAAAGCCAGGTGTTTCCGTCCGTTCCCGCAAGTAGGGAGAACGCCGCCGCGTTGCCGGAGTGATTGCTGTACGGAACAAACTCGACAACCGCCGGGGCGGTGTTCTTGAGCGCATCCTGGAAAACAGCCCCCCAATATCCCAATCCCGACGCAATCAGTCCGACTTCCCTGTCGGTGAGCTCACGCTCGGCCGTAAACCGGTCTCCGTCCCAGTCGGACGATGTTTCGCCTACGTCGAACACCTTCACGGTCAAAAACGGGTCGCCGTTCGGCGTGTTGACCGTGATGTTCTCCGCGGCGAGGACGACCGCCGATGCGAGAAGCGTCATGCTGCCGAAAGCGCCGAGAAAAGGAATTTTCATAGGGATGTCCGAAAACGTTCGCAGAGAACTCAACGGGAGAAAAACGAGGGGAACAGGACGAACAAACGGCGTTTCGCCGTGTCCGCCTTCAAAATCCATAATACACAGTGCGACCGATCGATGCATCCGTGTTCTTCGGATGCCGCTCATTCGGAAAATCTCTTCCGATCTTCGTCTTCCTTCGATCATCCCGGTTGTTTACGGTTTTCATGTTGATTTGCGTTTACGCTCTTTGTAAAATGTTCTTGTTACTTCAACGAAGTCCGCAAATCCAACATGAGCCCAAAGAACTCCCCCAACTGGGGCGGCCGCCGCGAGGGCGCCGGCCGACCCAAGGAAGAAGACGCCAAGCGCGCACTCATTTCCGTTCGCGTTCCGGTAGACGTGGCCGCCCGTTTCAAGGAATTGGGCGGGAGCGACTTCCTTCGCCCCCGCATCCTTGAGATCATCCGAAACACCTCGTCCGCAACGAACGACGTTTCCGACCCGCTCGACGTCCGCACGTTCCGCCTACCCTCTTCCACGCCGGAACCCAGAATCGCCCGCGTGGACATGACGGTCGCCTGCGGCTTTCCGTCGCCCGCCATGGATTATGCGACCGACCAGCTCTCGCTCTCCGAACTCATGATCCGCAACGAACTCTCGACCTTCTTCGCGGAGGCGACGGGCGACTCGATGGTGGACGCCGGCATCTGCGATGGAGACACCCTCATTCTCGACCGCTCGCTCGAACCCCGAAGCGGCGACATCGTGCTCGCCTTTCTGCACGGGGACTTCACTCTGAAACGCCTTCGCATCCGCGACGGCAAAATCGAACTCTGTCCCGAAAACGCCGCGGCCGACTATCCCGTCATCTGCCCCGGCGAAGGCGACAACTTCAGCATCGAAGGCGTCCTGACCGGGATCTGCCGCAAATTCCGCCGCTGAAAGGAAACGGTCATGGATCTTCCGCCATCGCGCCGCGTCATTCTGCACACCGACGTCAATTCGGCCTACGCCAACATGGAGCGGGTATTCAACCCGAAACTGCGCGACAAACCCGTGTGCATTCTCTCGAACAACGACGGCTGCATCGTCGCGCTCACGAAGGACGCCAAGGCGCTCGGCATCAAACGGGGAACGCCCTACTTCAAGGTTCGGGATCTCTGTGAGAAGCACGGCGTCGCCGTCCTCTCGTCCAACTACGAGCTCTACGACGCCATGTCCTCGCGCTTTCACAAAATCGTCGCGGGATTCGGACCGGTGCACGAAGCGTATTCGATCGACGAGGCCTTTCTCGACCTGACGGGCGTGGAAACGGAGTCCTTCACGGAACTCGGCCGAGCGCTGAAGGCGCGCCTCTGGAAGTGGATCGGTCTGCCCGTCTGCGTCGGGATCGCCCCCACCAAGACGCTGGCGAAGCTCTGCGACCACTTTGCGAAGACCTATCCCGTCTACGGAGGCGTCGTCAACTGGTTCGACCTTTCGCCCGAGCGCCGCAAAAAAGCGCTCTCCATCACGCCGATCGGCGAAGTCTGGGGGATCGGGCGCAAGACGGAGGAAAAGCTCCTTCGCGAAGGGATCGAGAACGTCTGGCAGTTCTCGCAGGCGGACGTCTTCACGCTTCGCCGCAGATACGGCGTCGTGCTCGAGAGAACGCTCCGGGAGATTCAGGGCGTCTCCTGTCTCCCCGTCGAGTCCGTTCCGAAGCCCAAGGAACAGATCCTTCGTTCGCGTTCCTTCTCGCACGCGACGAACGACCGCTCCGTTCTTCTCTCCTCCGTTTCCACCCACATGACGGAGGTGGCGAGACAGCTGCGGCGCGAGAAGGCGGAAGCAAAGAAGGCGGGCGTCTTTTTCCTGACGAGCCCCTTCAAGGAAAACGAGCCTTGGCACGCAGCCGAACCCGTCACGGAGCTCACGCTTCCCACGTCCGACACGATGCGTCTCGTCGAAGTCGCCTGCCGGCTCGTTGAGGCGCACTGGCGCCCTGGCTTTCGCTACTGCAAGGCGGGCGCCTTCGTGACGGACCTGATTCCGGAAGGATCCTGTTCGGTGACGGGATCGCTCTTTGATCTCCCCGACGAAGAACGGGATGCAACGAGGCGCCGCCTCATGGAATGCCTCGACGATCTTACGCGACGCTTCGGCAAGAGCGTCTGGAAGATCGGAAGCTCCGGCCTCGCCGACGGCTGGCAGATGAAACGCGACCGCTTGACGCCCGCCTACCTCACGAGATGGACGGACATCATGACGGTTTCGTGAGGAGCGATTTTCTTCTCCCGCAACCGGACGACATCGAACCAGACCGCCCCGCGGCGCCAAAAAGGAAGCCAAGCACTAACGCAAAACACCCGTACGGGAACCCTATTCGCGATCTCCCGCAGACATTGCCGAACACGTCAAGAATTGACGCATCCGGAATGCACAATGAAGATGTCCTACAAAAGGAGATCAAGATATGGCAATGACGGAAACGCCGAAGGGAGAAGTTTGGAAGATCACGGTTACGGCCACGTATGCCGAAAGATGGCTCTCAGGGCTCAAGAAGCTTTGCCGCATCATGCGCCTTCACACGTTGACGCTCCCCGAGGAGAAGACGATCTTCGTCTGCGGGGACGAGGGCACCGCACTCGTGCGCTCTCTTGCGTCGCTTGCGGCGCGTTTTCCGAAAGAACTCCGAATCCGACGCTTCGATCTGCCGAAGCAAATGCGAATGCGGTTCGAGTGGGAGAAGCCGTCGTTTTTCTGCTGGCACGGAGGGCTGGCACTTGAAACCGTCCGCAAGTCGATCATGCAGTCGTCCGACATCGATCCGCTCGCCCGATTCTTCCGAGCGGCCATGGAGAAGACCGCCCCGACCGACGGCGTCGACAAGGCTTCGCCCGTCACGGACGAAGACGTCGAACGCGCCTGGCTTGCCTTACCGTCGCTTGACCGCTTCGAAGCCTTCTTGAAGCGATTGCCCCCGGGATAATCGGCAGGCACAAGGGGGCGCATACGCTGCGAGCCGCCCGTTCCTTCGCAAGACTTCGTTAGTGAGACGTCGAAATTTACGGGCCGCCCGCACGGAGAAAAGTTCAAACCTCCCCTCCTGCCGCGGAAGAGAAGATGTTGCCGACCAAAATCCAGAGCACCTCCTTCGGGAATTTCGGGACTGAAAAAAGTTGCTCGTTCTTTTCGTTCTACATCATCTGGCGTTCAATTGCAGATTAATTAACGAAATCGTGGATAGAACGATAAAGATTTATTTCGTACAAATGGAGCAAGCCCCTCCCCCTTCATCTTCACCATAAAGATCATCAATGTCGAGATGTTCTAGACCAACTCTCAGAGGATTGATTGGTATTCTTTTTTTCTGGGCAGCAAGTCGCTTTTCGTAATCGGCTTTGATCTGAGCAATCCGTTCCGGACGAGAAAGTTCAGCTAGAGATTCGCCCTGAGACCAGGTAAAGGGCGACCCGCCGCTCAAAGCGGTTTTCTCGTACGCCATGGCTTCCTTAAACTTGTCAGGATGGTGTTCGAGCAAATGCACCCATTCAATCTTCTGTTGGAAAAAACAGAAGGTACACCCCGAACGCGATCGCCACTCGTAATAGGCAGGCAACTGTAAACCAGCGGAGTCCAACAGATCATAAACGCCAGCCTTATCAATACCTGCCTCACGGAAAGGGAGAATTACATGAAAATTCGGGTGATTTTCACGCATTCCCGTTCGATGTTCTTCATCGGCACGAATTGCCACATAACTGAAAACCTCATCCCCAGCCGAGAGCATCGACTTTGTCCAGTCGCGGAATGGTTCGAGTTTCAACACGCGTGTACACCAACGCGTTTGCGGAGAAGGTAGATAGTTGTTAAATGCACGCAACCAATAATCAAAGTCCCGGTGCGGATTAAGATACGTAATCGGTTTACCTAGGAACCCCTCTAGGCGCCCCAGAAATTCGTACACTTCAGGCAGTTCTTTTCCTGTGTCGGTAAAGAAATACTCGATGTCAAGCTCAGGGTGACTAATCGACATATAAACCGCCAAAGCGGCCGAGTCCTTTCCACCCGAGATTCCTAGAAGATGTCGTTCAGCCATCAGCTTTTCTCCGAGTTCTTGATAATCGAAAAGCCAGCCTCCGCGAGAGCCGCAATCGCAACCGTCCGATCCACTTCAGAGAGCATCGCTCGAATTTGTTTCGACACCATCCTGGCCCGATTTTCATCACCATCGGAAAGTTCAACAGTCTCCTTGATGTCGGCCGAAGCACCGCCAAGAACCAAAGCGAAGACTCGGCGCTTCGTGTTGCGACCAAGCATAGCCCCCATTGCTTCAAACTGACGGAATTCGAAGGCAAATTCAACAAGTTTCGCCTGAGCTAGACGAATATCGTTATCGGTCCACTGGAAGGACGGTCGCGAACAGGCAAGTCCAATAAAGCCCTCAATGTCAAAGCGTGTGTTTTTAAATTTCTCCAGACGCGCAATGAAAGCTTCAATTTGCATCTGTCCAGAGATGCCCTTGATGGAAAGAGCTCGCTGATGAATATCTTCAAGATCCATAGGATCCGCCTTCAAAGCGTCAAAGAGAAGCCGCTTTGTCTTTTCAATCATCTTGGGCATCGCCTCGAGGTACTCTTTGAGCGACGCGTCGACACAAGAAAGCAACTGATCGGGTTCCTCCGTTCCATAAATCTTCGGCAGATCATGAAAAAGAAGCTTCACCGGATCCGACGCCTTAAGAACAGTTTGCTTAAATGCCTGGGTATTGGCCGAGAACATCGTCGAATGTTGGGCCCACTTGGGACTTTCAAGGAAGATTCGAACGATAAGGCGTGCCACTTCAAGAGGAGTCTTATCGCAGAAAACTTTCGAATACTTCGGCAAAAGCTTGGCGAGACCGTCAACGAATACCTGATTTTTTCCCGTGTTCGTCACAGGACGCAAGGCAATGCGAGCAGGATCGTTCAACCATTCGTCAATCACGGCCGTCGTAATCGAGGGCGTGAAAGTCGTGTTTTGGTAGAGAGCAATACGTTCGCGATTCGCCAGATAGAATGCTAGTGCAAGAATCGGCATAGGCCCAAAGCGCAACCCAATAGGAGCCTTGCGCCAGAATGCGTATAGATCCTTCACGGTAGTCATTGCACGAGAATTCAGGAAGCGATCCGTAAGTTCCCAGAACTTATCGTACTTATCACTTTCGAGAGAAGTATCGAAACGCCAGAGCTCATTTGCATCGAGCCGTCGAATCTCGCTCAACATCGAGAGGTAGAGTGCGTAGTCTGGCGGAAACCCGGTGTACCCCAGATCCTTCTCCGTTTCATTGAGCAACATCCTGTACATCAACTGCTTGCGAGCTGTCACGATATTTGTCGACAGATAATCGCGATTGATGAGCTCATTACGAATCTCTGGCACCGACGGGTAGACGTTCTCGGCCACATTCGAGGCCAAGACATTTAGGTCTCGCATCCGAGTAGCAGCAATTACACGAGTGGAGCCCACCTCTTGCCAGTAGGCATGCGTAAAGGCGCCTCGGAGTGATCCGATAAGGTAATCTCGAGTTTGGGCAATACGAGCAGCAACTTCTTTTCGCCCGGTTTCATCCCCTTCAAGTTGCGGATTCTTTGCGACGACGCTCAAGGCCTGCAACTCTTCCAATTGCGAACGAATCAAGGCGCTTTCTTCTGATACCCCCATAATCAGAGAGTAATCTTCCGCAATCCTCATTTTCAGAAGCGGCTGGAGTCGCGCCAGAACCTCCGTGGGCTTTTCATGCGTAGCATTCTTCGGAAGAATCAGCAGGAAGGCATCCGAAAAACCTTCATCTACTCGCTTTTGTTCGAGCCACTGCAACAAATTTTCTTCTGGGACAATTACGCGATCAAACCACCGTAGCGTACCGAGACGCATGTAGAAAGATCGAGCCACAATGGGCGGCAACGACAGAAGATCTTCCGTCAAACGCGTATCAATCCCATTTTGCTTCGAAATCGCATCAGCAACAGCCTCATCAATGTTGAAGTCCGATCCCGCAAAGATGGCGTACGCGTTGATGTGATGGCGTGAGATCGCGATTTTCCAATCAAGCAGATCCTTAAGCAGAGTTTTCGTCTTCGCTTCAGTCTGCAAAATTGATTGAGCCAGGATAGGCAACGATGCTTCAATACCAGAACCTGCCCGGAAGAGATCGATTAGCGCCAAAGATTTTGCAAGCTGCACGTGCTGAGTAGAACCCTTTCGTTCGGCACGTTCAATGGCATCTAAAGCTGTCATCCAACGATGACCGTCAGCCGTCGTCAAAATGGACGTTTCAAAATTCGCGTAAAGATAGTCCCAGTAATCAGAAGGCGAATAAAGGGACGAAACATCATGAGACAGAGCAAACTCAGAAAAACCAAAAGGCTCACGAGACGAAAGAAAGGAATAGACCGATCGCTCATTCTGAGAAAACTTACGTCGGGCAATAGGACCAAGCAATAGTGCAGTGACCGGATTTAGCGGCCAGCATGCCTGCAACAACTGGTGCATTCTCCCCGTTCGATCCACTTTGTTCGAGGAATACTCACCCGCGACGACTTTAACAGCACGATCAAATGCCGGATTTTGGGGGCGATTTTTTGTTTGGAGAGCCCTTCCGAGAAGCTCGACGACTTCGTCAGAGCTTCCTAGAAGAGGCATGTCGACAAAGCGCCCCTTGACCTTCTCCCACTCCTCACGAATGCCGTGAGGCATGCGGGAGGCGTAGACATCGACGGCCTGATGAAGAATACCCACCACAAGAACTCGGGTCTCCGAGCGATTGGCAATTTCTGCGAGCTCCTGCAACAAATAGGCATTTTCGGAAGCGCAGTCCGCTTCAAGATATTTACCGAGTTCGTCAATGATCAACAACACCCCACCATCGGCAGGTGTGCGTCGCGCAATTTTTTTCAGAGCGGCAAGTACAGCCAGACTCGTCGATTCATTTGCATGGAAAAGCGAAGCGACATCATCCATCATGCGGGACTGACGCCCCGTAAGGGTGAAAACTTTCCACGCTGTATTTGTGCAGAAAGCTTGCGCGATCGGATCGTCAGCCTTCAACTGGAGACGCTTTACGGCGGTTTTACGAGCAATACCGCCTCCCACCAAAGAGCACAAAAGGAGGGCGAGCGAAGACTTGCCGCTCCCGTATGGTCCCGTCCACGTGAAGGCGCGCTGATTGGATAAAAGAACATTCTTGGCCATCATCTCGAGAATGTTCATGGCCGAACGCTGCGGGACATAACTGTCAATCGCCGTGGCATTCCCGTACCCGTAATCCTGGTCGAGTCGTTTGGAACGCTGAAAGCGTTGGTCAATGATGGTGAACTCGGAAATTTTTTGCATTATTTTCATGCCCAATTCAGGGCTTATTCGGCATACGCCAACTGAAGCAGCCGAACCTTAAAGTTCTGCGGATCCAGAAGCGCATCTTTGTTACGAACTAGCTGGCGAAGTCCCGCCTGTTCAGTCCAAACGAGTTGTCCATCCGTAAGAGACTCCAGGCGATTGAGTCGCATATCTACAGACTTAGGATCAAGTTTGAAGACCCGTCCTGGCGATCCGTAGTCATATGCAATGCGATTAAAGTCGAGCGTCGCCCCTGCCCCTTCGAGGCGTTCCCAAAATTCCATCAAGGCAAAGGCAAAAAGCCCGTCGGGAAGCGATGGGTGCATCGAACGACGAAACACAAACGCGTTCTTAGAGAGAGGCGTCAAAAGGTCAAGCTCCGCCAGGTAGGGTTCTACGAAGTCTTCCATATGACCTTTACCCGATTGCTTCGGAAGATACGAACGGAGGCACACCTCAATGCATCGCTTGGTCGAATTGTCGGAAGCCTTGAGACCGATTTCATCGCAATACGCCTTGAGCCCCTTCTGCAAGATGTCACGATCAACTGTGGGCGTATTGATGTGATTAAAAAAGAACCAAGTCCCCGTGAAACCATCAGGCGTAGAAGAGAGTTTCCAATGAACTAGCCATTGAGTAGCTTCATGTTCACAGTCTTCATCAAGTCCACGGCGTCCATCTTGTCCGTTACTGAAAATCAACTTTCCTAACGGAGTAAGTTCAAGAGAATTAGGTTCTACGAAACCTGCGCTTTCAGCCCAAAAGCGCATTGAGGCGACCATATTCTTCCCAACGCCAAGCTCTACGATGGAGTCTTCAACAGAGGGGAGGGACGTCTGTCCGTGAAATTTGAGAAGTTGTAGGTGTTGCGTGTACTTCAGCAACCACAGTTGCCGTAGAGGAAACGTTTCATGACCCGACAAGCGGGAGCGATGTGTCTTTGCTTGCATGTTGGTATTGTTCTTGTTTCTGGAGAAGACCTCCAGTGGAGAAGGCAATTCTAGCCGAGATTCTTCCTCTCATGGCCCCCTACCCCGGAAAATCGAGGGGGTTGGCGCGACAAATTCTACGGTAAGATTCTGTAAAATTTACACACAGAATTTGCCCTAATAGACTTTGCCACAAGAACGTAGAGACCGAACAACCATAGTGCGTTTGCCCGTTCTCGTGGCCGCACCCTCAAAAAACTGATATGCCACGAGTCGCTGACCTTCCCGCGAGCAACCTGCTTCGGTTTCTGCTTTCGTACGGCCCCGAAGAAAGCAATTTGAATCTGTTCGACGAAAAGGTCGCGCAGAGTTCAAAACGGTACAACATACAACCGATTGAACTGAGCGTGAGGCATGTTCTGGAAATCGAACGGTTGCTACTACAACCTAATCCACAACACATCCTCATCGCTGGTGTTGCAGGTGACGGGAAAAGTTATCATCTCCGTCAAGTGTGGACTCGACTTGGCGGTTCTCCTGAGGAATGGAAGATCGCCGAAGATCTGACGCTCGAGATCGCGCTCCCCAATGGATGCCGCCGCAAACTTCTTTTCATTAAGGATCTTAGTGCTGAACTAACGCCCATTGGCGAAGTGTGGTCTATCCTACAGCGCAACGAAATGTCGGTCGTGATGGCATGTAATCACGGACAGATTCTTTCGCAGTTGCGAGCGATGAAAGAGCCTGAGATGGAGGACTTCGCCAACAAACTTGAAGAATCGTTCTTCAATGCCCAAGCGGACAACGTCATTGATCGAATTCACGTGTTCGACCTCTCTCGTGTTTCTCAAGCGGACCGTCTCCAAGAAATCATTCAGAAGGTTGCAATGCACCCTGGTTGGCAAAACTGTGACAACAAGGCTTGTGAATTCCGATCTAGGTGCTTTATCCGTCAAAACTTGAACGCCCTTTGGGATCGAGAGGCAGATCGACCCACGATCGTTGCTAAACGACTCTGCGAACTTGTAAAACTCGCCGGTCTCAACGGGAATCATTTTCCGATCCGCGAGCTTTTTATGCTTGTCATTAATGCGGTTTTCGGAACCCGGCGCCTCCGAACTGGAGCACTCGGTGACTGTCATTTTGTCCAAAACAAATTCAAGGATCTGAAGACAGTTCGCGACGTCAAGATGGATTTATTCACCAATCTTCTCGCTGACAATCTTGCCGACTCTCAACGCGCGAAGAAAAAAGAAATCTTCCGACACCTTTCCCGCTTCGAAGTCGGTGCGTTTGGTCATCCGTTCTTTGATGATTTCATTCTGCTAGGTAATGAAGATCCGAGACCTGAGGTACGCGCTTTGTACCAAAAGTACTTCTGTGACCTAACTAGACCAGATGAAACGGAAGACGCTAATCGGGGAGCACTATCCGTTGTTGCAAAAGCTGAGCGCGCCAAGTGGCTCGTAGAGGCACGCCGTCGCATCTTCTTCAATTGGAATGAAAAAGGGCCTGACGGCTCCATCATTCATGAGAGCGAATTGTGGTCTCTTACTGCCTACCCTCACGCAGCTGAATACCTCCGCTTGCTTGAGGACATGCGTGAGAATGGTGACGTCGATCAGGACATTCCGAACTACCTTATTTCCGGACTGAACCGCATCATGACTGGTAGTACGTACTCCAATGCGAATTCAATCCGTCTCGCAACCAACGGCGCTGACACTCGTGCGCCCGTTGGATTGCTTGTTGTCGGCCAGATCTTTACGAATGTTGGATTTATGGGGCAGGCGAGCATGAAAATGTCTTCCTACAATGCTGATGCGGTCCCCGTCCTTCAGTTCCGTTTGAATCCTCATTCTGCTGAGCCTCCGATTGCATTTCACTTAACTCCTCATCGTTACGAGTTTTTAGTAAATCTCCACGAGGGCGTACTTCCGACTTCCTTTTCAAAGCAAATACAGTCTGAGTTCTATGCTCTCAAAGCCCTGCTCGTTCGTGCTTGCCTAGAGCAAACGGGCCGCACCAGGACGCACGCCAATCAAATAAAGATTCAATACATCGGTGAAGCGGCTCAGATCACGATCAAACTGCCCAAGGAAATTCGCAATGATGAATAACGAACAGAACATTCTGCTAAAAAAAGGGGAGATCGAAAAGCGAATCTGGGGTCACCGTCTCTATAACGAGCAAACGGGCATCATGACGTTTCTCGAGTTCCTGTGCGTCTTTGAAAATCGTCCTTTTGCTGCGCAAGTGTCCTCTCCCTCGGATCCGCTCAACGATACTAACGCTCGTTTAGGTACCTACAATGCCCCAAAACGTCCGCTTTTACGGAGCTTGATCTTCAACAACCCCTATGTGGATGAAGTCTTCACAAATAGCGAGAATCCCTGGAAAGACTGGTGTGACAAGTTCATCGGTGATGAACAAAACCGGGACATCGACAAAGATGGACATCTAGCCCTTCTCCAGGACCGTCTCGATGAGTTAAAAACTTGTTTTAACGAGGGGAGGCGTATTTCTGATCACGAGAGCTTTGAACGTTTTGCTAAAGTTATCGCTTTGTTGCGTAATTCTGGCATCAACCTGCTTAGTGATAAACGTTGGACGAGCCGCTTCGTTTTCCCGTGGGGAAAGAACTGCCTCTTTCTCGATATGAGTCTCGACGGAGGGACGGGTGACCGTCGCTTTTTCGCACGAAACGGTGAACTGCTCTATATGATGCTCAGCTTTGCTGCTCGCCGTGACGAACTCTCCGAGCTCTTGAATCAGAAAATCCTATGTGCGGAGAGTGACCTCGATACTCTCTGCAAACTGCTTTCCTTCGGCAAGGAAAGCCGCCAATGTATTTCCAATAAACAGGGCGAAGGCTGTGTTCTGCCACTCAGCATGTTTGAAGAAAGTCGCCGCAGAATCAACATCCTCTGTGAAGACTTGATTCATCTCTTCAAATTGCCCATTCCGACGCCTGACATTATTCTGCACGCAGTCAGGATGATCTCGCTGAATCTGCTCTGTTACTTTCTAGAGCAGAGCCGTTCCTGCATCTTGAAGCATTCCCCAGAAGGAACGGAAATTTGGCCTTGCATCATTCCCTGTGAAGCAATTCAAAAACAGACCTCCGACATTCGAAACTTGTCGAAACGTTTCTTTGAAGTGAACAAAGATCTGAGTTTGAATGCTGTACGAGCTTTTTACGAGCACTATGACGGGAGGGCATCCGCTAACGCTCTCGTCAATCTCTTCGAAAATGACGAGGACTACGACGAGTACGAAGAGTACGACGACGATTACGATGGAATCGCCGCAAAAGACTCCTTAGCCGCCATTCTAGAGACTCACAAAGGACACTGGGGACCTAGCCTTCACCGACATTTAGCTCGTGACTGTGGTTTGGCAACCACTCTCTGCACCAATGCATACCGTTACGCCCCCTCGGATGAGTTGATCGAAACTCTTGTCGCGACCATCGTCCCGATCGAAAGAAAACGTCTCCTCTTTAAGGAAGTGCTCGAGATTGCTTACGATCGTTATGGGCTTGTATTCGGTGAGAACGAATTCCATCAGGCGAAGATTACGGATACTACGATCGTCCCGAACAACAGTGAATTTGAAGCGAATCGCTTCCGTCTAGCTGAAAAACTGCGTTCTCTTGGTCTGCTAGTTGCGCTTTCAGACGGTTTCGAATTCGTTTTAAACCCCTATCAAGCTTGATCGAGAAAGGATACAGCATGCAAAACCAAACGCAAGCCCTTGAACTCATCGGGCTCATTGCCGTCGAAGTTGCCGACCGAAAACTCAATGAATTTGCCTTTCAAGAAACGCTGGGGATGATCCGCTTCAATAGTTTTGATCCTAACATCCTTGCTAGCTGTTTCAATGCACTAGCCAGGAGCACTCTCTACCGGCCAGGTGATTTTGAAAGTATTGAACTTCGTCTGCCTCGCACACTCGTAAATCCTAACGACATTGAAAATCCGAGCATTCTGACGGATCGTACTCCGGCTGCCATCCGCAATGAGGATAACCTTAAACGCTTAAAACTCTTTGCCAACGGCGGAGATGACATTGCTCGCGATACGCTTCGAAACGTTTCCGCAATTTCGGAACCTGATCTATTGGGCGCTACCGAGGCGGTTGTGAGCGCTTTGGTTCGCAAGTACCCTCAACTGAACCAGGATACGTTGAAGAATCAAATCCGAGCTATGTTCTCGGGTTTTACTTCAACGATGGTGCGTAACCTTTCTCTTTCCATCCAATTTTTACTCGGGATTGTTGATGAGATCCTGTCAGGCGAGCCCATTGCCCCAGCGGTCAACGCCAATCTTCGCCTGCTTGGCTATCCCAAATACCTGAGTGCGATGCCAAAGGATGTTGAAAACGAAGACGCTTGGAAGCATACCTTTAAACAGATCAAAGAAATCCCTTCAAATCTTTTCGCGGGCGGACAGCGTCCTTATGACATCAGCCTCAAAACGTTATCGGATAACCTCGTGGCCCTTGAAAAAGAAGAGATCTCTGAAAGGGCACGTGCAGTTTATCGATCAATCGTTGCCCAAGACGGTGACTACGCCTGGAGTGATCTCTTCGACCTAGATTGGGAAGATGATTGTCTTAACGTGTTCGTTACAGCATCAAGCGTCAAAACCAAGACAAAAGGTATTGCCGAGGCAACGCTCGACTGTCTTCGTCAAAACGAATGTGAAATTCTCAAGCGTATGCTCCCCGAGTCAGATGAAACGCTTGAGCAGTACCTCGAACGTTTCGGGTCTCCGAAGAAACTCGAAGGAGAACCCCTCGCGGAAGCACGTCGTTTTTATGGGGAAGCTGGTCACGTAATTGCCACATATGATCCGAAGCTCGACAAACGTTGGGACAAACTACTTTTTTCTCAAAAAATCGACGGCATAGATTTTCTTGAAAGCGTTTTGACCGCATCACATCTGTTGGCCCAACGTGTGAACCCGTCTAAGCTAAAGGACCCCGTTCTCCTCTTACGTTGTCGATCCAATCGCTCCAAACTTCGTAACGTTACGAATCGGAACTTGATTCGATACTTCTCCCTGCTCTACCGCGGTCTCGAAACTCAATGTCGAGATTTTGTAGAAATACGTTTCCGAACTTTCGATTTCTCTACCACTGCCGGTCTGAATCCGCTTTTCCATTTCGAAGAAGCTCTTGAAAAGACGCAAAGCGCAACCAATACTCGAAAAAAGAAAGGAGCATCCGACAGTAAGAGCAAAGAAGCGCTCATGCTGGAATTTGACGCGTACCTAGTGGACCGTGCGGATCTCGATACTGATCTTGCGGATGCCAAAGCTGTGCGCATCAGTTGGCATCTACCTAAGACGACGATCTCGCTCAGTCTTGCCCGTGACTGGCGTTTGCTGTCGAAAAAGCCGAAGCGCCCTTCTTCCGCTTACGGCGTCGTTTTTGCCCGTAATTTCAGACCAACGAACACCAAGGGACTCGTGAGTGAAATCTCATTGGATGACGCCACTTCTTTCGGGCTTACGTCGAGCAGTTTTATCGATAAAAATCGAACCAATCTCACAGACTTGAAGGTCCTCTTTCAAGAATTACTCGAGGAAGATATCAACGGAATTGACAAGCTCAGCATTCGCGCGGCCTGGGATCGTTTCGACGAAGCCTATCTTTCAGCACTTGCCGATGTTGAACGTATCGGTTTGGGAGCTCCCTCCGTCGCGGACATGTATGCTGCCTACGGCGAATTGCTTCGAATCGTTTCTGTAAATTCCAACAAATCGCAGTATTTCCGTCAGCGCGCTCTCTCGTGCCTGCTTTCAATTGGAGTTTTTTCGTTTATCGACAAAAGCTCTGCGTATGCCGTTGCAACCCCTTGGCAACCGATGCGTCTTTTCGAATTGCATCGGGAATTCGTTACCAATACGAATCTGATCAAGCTTTACACCATGGGAAAGGCGAACGTAGCCCCCTCTAGCGAAGTTCTCAAACGCCTGCACGAACTCAAAGAGTCTCTCGAACCGACATTTGTGGTTGTTCCGTCTAATGCCGGCGTTAGTGAAGATCAGAAAAAACTATGCACGGAAATTCTCGCCCCGATCCAGCATGTTGGGGGCTACACGCTGTACTCACGCGTCGCAGGACCCGAATGCCGCGACAATGGTATGAATTCCAATGCGGCCAAAGAATTGGCCAACATTGCCGCGACGAGTTATGCCACTCTTGTCCCTCAAGCCTCGAATACACTTTCGCTTTTGTTGCCTGACGTAGTGTCTAAGCAATTCCCGCAGAACTTCGTTAACGCGATGCTTGAGAAATGCCCGGACTATCAAAAACTCGCCATTAAGGTTGGAGGCCTCAACGCACAGCAATACCAGGCTTCGAACGAAGAACAGCTTTATACCGGCCTGACGATCGAAACCGCTCGTTCAACATCCGTTGAGGAAGCTGCTATTGCTACAGTTTCACTGAAATCGAGCGTTCAGGTGTCAGTCTCGCGAGTTCGTGACAACATGCTCATGAATCATCCTTTGCTCAAAGAGGGCATCAGGCCGTTTGACATCGCATTTTTGGATCGTTTCTTCACATACAGTGCAAAAAACAGTTGGGTACAGCTCCTGAAACGTGACGCCGATCCAGATCCGTACAATTTGACCGACCGTCTTCAGTTGCGATCGCACCGCTTAGTTCAGCTCGAAAACGAATTCACTTCTACGACACTCCTGTGCGGTGATGCGGTCAGTCCCGTCGGCCATGAATTTATTAACGCAGTGAGCTGGCTTGTTCAAGATCGCTCCGCCGATCACGGTAGCGAATTCGAGTACCCCTGCCTACAGGTAAACTCGAACGACTTAGCCGTCTCCGAAGTCATCCAAAACTTACACAAGCTTGCTCATTGGGTTGTTACGATCAATGACTTCATTGACCGTCGTCAGCTGATCAATAACAACATCAAGATAGTACGTTATAAGGTTAATCCCGCTACAAGCAAGACGAGCATCATTAGTTCCGAGATGTCCACTGACATTCTCTCTAGCCGCATTGCTGATCGTATTGCGAATCTTGGTGTACATTCTCTCGGACAACATGCCCGAAACATTGCCAAGGACATTCTCGAAGCTTCATATCGAATTTCGGGATTCGTTGCTTTGCGCGCTGCCCGTACGTCCCGAAATGCTCATGAAATTCTCGGATTGGTTCTCTCCAATTGGTTAACGCAAAAGGCACTTGTTGAACAAGCTCGCACCCAGGGCGAAGAAGTTCTTGCTGCCGTGAGTTATCTCGTCGATGACTACGCTTCTATCTTTAAGAACCAAAATAGCCTTGCCGATCTGCTTTGTCTTGTTTTGGCTCAAAAAGATGGTAAATACAAACTTCACCTTACGGTAACAGAAGCCAAGTTCTGTGCGAATTCTGTTCTCCATGAATTGCAGAACAAATCCGCACGCCAGGTGAACGCAACTTACGATGTCCTGCGTCATGCACTCAACGATGCTCCTGAAATGCGTGCGGATCGTCCGATTTGGCTTTCCCGACTCGCGGACTTGATTACATCGCTCAGTAAGACCGACTTGATCGACACGCAGTTGTCGTCCAAGGATCTCATTCTCTTCGCTGATGCTGTCAAACGCGGAGACATCGAAATTACGCTGTCCGGCGTATCCCACGTATTTGCATACGAACTCGACAAACCGCTCGGAATCTACGAGCTGAACGCATCTTCCTCTAACGAGACTCTTGTGCAGTTTATCTTCGGGAAAACGTCCACAGCAAACGCACTGCTCTCTTTCCAAGAGGATGTTCAATCGTCCGACATTCAGGATGTCATCAATTACAACTTGCTCGGCGCGATCGACCTGATGAAGCCGTGGTGCTTTGCTCATCAACTCGGCGTCAATTCTGTCGTTAAAGATTTAATTGTTACAGACGCCGATTCCGAGGAAGAGATCGAAAAGTCGGGGCAAGACAACATTCCCAAAGACACGATTGCTACCGAGACACCTCACACGGCAGTAGAAAGTAGACCTCATGTTCGCATACTTACGCTTGGCGACAACAAGCAAAATGAAGTGACGACGTCATCTACCGAATCGGGTGCCGTTTCTCGTGTTGTTAGTCCCCAAACGACCGTTCCGGCTAAACCAGCGGTTGCTACTCGTTTCCAACCGACTGTTCCAGCTGGAAACGTTGGTGGTCAGATTAATCCTGAACCTGAAGTCAGCACTGTTGTTCCGCCGGTTGCAACGAGTAATCTGTCTACCCTTCTTGGAAACCAGACGTTTTCCCCTTACTTTGAACGAGTAGTTAAGAGCAAGGCCTCATCTTCCCACTTCTCGGAAGAACGAATGGCGTGGGCGCAACGCTCGACAAGAGCACTTCAAATGGTTTTTGTCGAGAAAGGAATGCAGGCCAAAATTCGCTCGTATTCTCTCACCCCGAACGGTTGCCTTGTAAGTTTTGAAGGCAGCGCAAGTCTCGACTCGAAGCGCGTTCTTGCGCTTCGCGAAACGCTTCTTACTACGCAAGCCATCAATATCGTTCTCGTGCTCCCGCAACCTGGTAGTTTGCTCATTCTGTTCAATGACGGATCGGACAAACGCGAAACTGTTTCGATGTGGAACATCTGGAATCGACGCACCGTAGAAAAACGTATAGCCGGCGTAAACCTCTCGTTTGCGGTAGGTCTAAAAGAGACAGACGGCGAGATCCTCTACTTCAATCCGTTGAAGCAGGATCCTCATACGTTGATCGCAGGACGAACGGGTTCGGGCAAGACGGTACTCATGCAGACGTTGCTATTGGACATGGCCGCTACCAACCCGTCCACCAAACTCAAGTTCTACATCATCGATCCGAAGGGGGGAAATGACTATTTTTCACTCCTTCGACTCCCACACCTTGCAGAACCGCTGATCAACGACCAGGGCAGAGCGATTGATCTGCTTAAGCGTCTTGTCGAAGAGATGTACCGACGCAATCAGCTCTTTGCGAAACAGCAGGTTAATAAACTCGATCGCTATAACGTCAAAGTGCCGCCCGAAGAGCAGTTGCCGGTTATTTTCTTAATTCACGACGAATTACCGCAATGGATGGTCAACAAAGAATATCGTCAAACCGTGACGGAGACGTTGACACAACTTGCGACAATGTCGCGCGCGACCGGGATTTACCTGATCTTCCTTGCTCAACGTCCGGACAAGGACGTTATGAGCATGCAAATTCGTACCAATCTCGGCAATCGTCTAGTGCTTCAACTTGATGCTGCATCTTCAGAGATCGCTCTTGAAGACAAGGGTGCTGAAACCCTGTTGGGCAAGGGTCACCTAGCGGCAAAATTGGGTGGACAAATCTACTACGCTCAAGCTCCCTATCTTGACGAAGAAATGGGTGAAGTCGATGAAGCTGTGGATGCCATCATCGAGGGTGACAACGAGTGGACTTACGTGAAACCGACTCAGGTTCCCGCTCGGACGTAAGCGTGCTATCAAGCCGACACGCAACGTTTCGAGCTATGACAATAATCCAAATGTAATCGACGGCGCCTCAATGGTGCCGCTGATTACATCGCCCGTATTGGCCACTCGCGACGCGGACAGGTGCCAAGGCCAACCGCGACGATGCCAATCAGCGGCCGGAAGGATGCCAGAAGCTAGCCTTACTCACGGCCGCAACTTTGGGAGAAATGGGTGCCAGTTTTACGGTAATAAAGCGGGTCGAATCACTTCTCGGCGGGAAGAGCCGGCCGTTCTTCTTCGGAGATCCGTTCGAACCAGGTCACCGCTACGCGGTCCAAGTTGGTCGTAACGGCGATGTGCGCAAAGGTCGAGTCTTTCCCGCCGCCGTGCCAATGCATACAGCCGGGCGGACAAAACGCCACGTCGCCCGGGGTGAGGACCTCCACCTTGTCGTCACGCATCTGGTGATAGCCGACGCCGTCCGTGGCGATCAATCGGAACTTCTCTCCTTCACTTCCGACATCGTGATCGCCCGGGAAGGGCTTTCTGCCGACCGAAACTCTATCCGCATCACGGATGACGAGGCCCGAGTCACCTACTATGCCTGCATGCTGCCGAATCTTTCATCCAATCAGCGTCCTCTTTACGAGAAGCTTCGAGAAAGGCGCCTCATATGAGGACTAAGACACCCACCCTTGACCGCGGGCTCACCTTTCCGCGATCCGAAAGACAACGGGTGTCAGCCGAAGCGCCGCTTCATGGCCTCGAGCAGCGTCTTCTTGTCGCAGTCGATCGGTTCCGGCTTGTTGGCGCCCGACATTTCGTCTCTCGTCTTCTGTCCGCAAAAGTATGCAATGCGCGCGCGATTGGCTGGAGACGGATGTTGCAGGCCCGGCAGGACGCGGGCGCCATCGAGGCGGCCGTTCGCAACGAGCCACTCGCAGGCGGCCGTCGCCACCTTGCCCAAGGGAAAGATCACGGCTTCGGTCAGCATTCCGGCTTCCTTGGCAAAACCGTTGAGAAGGCTTTCCCGAAGAAGCGCGCTTTTATCCAAATTGACGATGCTGTTGAGTCCTTTGTCGTTCACGAAGACGGGATGTACGAAAACCGACGTGAGATGAACGCTTCCTTCATCCTCAAAGAAAGCACTGCTCGACTCTACGTCCATCACACGGTGAAAGCCCACGTGATCGAGCTGCTGAACGAAGAGCGTGCGCATCGGACCGCTGAAAGCGCCCGTGAGCTTTGCTTTCGTGAGGACGTCTTCGTCGGAAAGTCCCTTCTGCAGGACCGCCTTCGCGACCGTCACCGCATTCTTCCACTGTGCGAACCCCGGCGTGATGCCGGCGATGATGATTTTGGCGTTGGGATTCACGCCGGTGAACGGAATGTAGTACTCGGCAAGCGTCTTGCGTCCGAGTTCTTCGGTTCGCATCAGAAAGTCGGCGGGCGGAATCGGACCCGCGAGGTCGGAAGGGGAAACGGAAAGGACGGCACTCTTCCAATCGGAGAGCGGATGGTTCGTCACTTCAATCATGTTGAATCTTCCTTTGATATTGAAAGTCGTTCTTCGGTCTCGGATGTGCGGTCAGGGACTGTCCGACGGGACGAAGGATCTGTCGGATCCTTTACCGCGAAATCCTCTGCGACTCTAGATCTCATACCCTAGCACGTGTCCGGAACGGCCCGCAATTCTTCGAACGCGAACACACGGCAGTGCAGACCATTGAAGCGAGGGCCAGAGGCTTTTGACGAGCCTCTCTTTGCAACCGCCGTTTTAAGCTCCGTTCGGGAACCAAAAGAATCAGCATGGAGGCATGAACTTCGTCCAACATGAGGAAAATCAAACTTGCATAAAAAAACGCCGCAGAACCGAAGCTCCGCGGCGAATCCAAACCCTCAAAAAAACTCAACCCTTGGCTGAATCTCGAATAGACCTTGGAAGTCCCTTTCGATGGTTGAAATGTAGCAAATGCTTCGTCGGAAGGTATTTCCAAATCCTCGGGAAGTAACAATGTGTTGAACGTCCGAAGGCGTCGGGCAGAAGGAGTTGAAAAATCCAACCGCAGCATACGTCCCGTCGTCACTCAAATTATTTTGCGCCGCAACAGTATTCAAAAGCCAGATCAAACGCTCCGGCACGCGCGGCGCCCCCATCCCTCTCACGTTTCGTTACGAAAAGAGGAGAGTTTTGCATCGGACTCGCCTATCGGCATCTTCTTCCGATGAGAAGTTCACCCGACAATTGTTGGGTCATGCACGACAGATCGAGAAAAATGCCGCAAAGGTCCGTAAAACCGACCTTCGTCTCCACGTTGAGCACCGACCGGCATCAAACTTGGGGACACGGCCGTAAACCGATGGACAATCTTCGCGAAAAGATTGTGCGATACTGAGGGATCGTCTTAGAAAACAGAAGGAACAGAAGATGACGCATCCCCGCATTGAAAAGACTGCATTCCTCGCTCTTCTTCTCGCAGCCCTGCCGGCGCTCGCCGCGCAAGCGCCTGCCTGGGTGGAGAGCGAAGTGAAGGCCTCGGAGTCCGACCTCACGGCGCTTCGCCACAAGCTTCACGCCATGCCCGAACTCGGCAACCAAGAAGTGAAGACGCAGGCCGAAATCGTTCGGATTTTGAAGGAAGCCGGCATCGAGACCGTCGTCGGCACGAAGAACGCTCCGACGGCCGTACTCGGCATTCTGAACCCCGAGAAGAAGGACACGATCCTTCTTCGCGCCGACATCGACGCCCTTCCGATCAAGGAACGCACGGGGCTCCCTTATGCGAGTCAAGTGAAGGGAACCTACTGGGGCCGCGAAGGCGTGGACGTCTCCCACATGTGCGGGCATGACGCCCACATGGCGATGCTTCTCATCGCCGCGTAGATTCTCGCGAAGCACAAGGCGGACGTGCCCCGCCGCGTGATCTTCGCCTTCCAGCCCGCGGAAGAAGGCGACTCGATCGAGAATCCCTTCACGGCCGAGAAGCCCCGACTCTCGGGCGCCAAGGCCATGGTGGCGGACGGCGTGCTAGAGAAGTACGACGTGAAGAATGCCTTCGGGATTCACGTGATGGCCCGCGCGCCTTCGGGGAAAATGCTCGTCTCGCAGGGCGCGGCCTTGAACAGCGCCGATGCGTTTGAAATCAACATCAAGGGCTCGCAGGCGCACGGCGCCATGCCCTGGACGGGATCGGACGCGACGCTCGCCGCCTCGCAGACGGTCGTGGCGTTGCAGCAGATCGTTTCGCGCAACATCGACCTCACGAAGGGCATGGGCGTGATCACGGTCGGCAAGCTCACCGCGGGCGAAACCGGCAACGTCATGAGCGGCTCCGCCTACATGATGGGAACGATCCGCTCGAACCACCCCGACATCCGCGCGAAGCTCCTCGAACGCATTCCCGAAGTCGCCGACGGGACGGCCCGCGCGGGCGACGCCGAAGCCAAGACGAAGCTGATCGAAATCTATCCCGTCACCTGGAACGATCCGCCGCTCGCCCTCACGACCGTCGAAAACCTCAAGACCTTCGGCGTGGACGCCGAAATCTCGAAGTGGAACCCTGGCGCAAGCGAAGACTTCTCCTTCTTTGCCGAGAAGGTCCCGTCCGTCTTCATGTTCCTGGGCGTCGACAAGCCGGGCGTGAAAAACGCTCCGAACAACCACTCGGATCAGTTCACGATCGACGACGCCGCGCTTCCCGCAGGCGTGCGCGCGCACATCGCGGCGGCGATGAGCCCCGTTGCGGCAAACTGATTGCCCCTTTGCACGCTTTCGGCCCGGACTCTTCCCGGGCCGAAGCTTTTTTACCCTTCTCTTTCCTTCGCTACGGTCTTCCGCTTTCTCCGCGCTCAAAGCACGCTCCTATCCTCAAAGAATGGACGGGAACGTTTTCAGTCTTCATTACGAAATCTTCCTGTCGAATCTCTCCGTTTTTTCTTTTCGCGCGCGGTAAAGGCGTTCCCATGCAGCGCACGCCCCCTAGGCGCAATGCTAAAATTCGCGTCTCTCAAAAAAATAAGACCCGACCATGACGACCCCGATCACCCTCAACGACCTTCCCATCGGAAAGACCGCCACCGTCCGCACAGTGGGCGGTCAAGGCGCTCTGCGCCAACACTTTCTCGACATGGGACTCATCCCAAACGCCGCGGTCACGATGGTGAAGCGGGCCCCGATGGGCGACCCCATCGAAGTGCGCATCAAAGCCTACGAACTGACGCTGCGCGCGGCCGAGGCCGCGGAAATCGAAGTGGTCGACGTTCGCGACGACGCGCCGTCCCTCACCCCGAACGCCTCGACGGACGGCTCCGACGTCCTTCACCCCGGCTTCGGCGAAGGCGGGAAGTATCACGTCAAGACGCATGAAAACCCCCTCCCCGAAGGGACGGAACTCACGCTCGTACTCGCGGGCAATCAAAACTGCGGAAAAACGACGCTCTTCAATCGTTTGACGGGGTCCAATCAGCACGTCGGGAACTTCCCCGGGGTCACGGTCGACCGCAAGGACGGGCGCATCATCGGTCACGACGACACGCTCGTCACCGACCTTCCCGGGATCTATTCGCTCTCGCCCTACACGAACGAAGAAATCATCTCGCGCGAATTCATCCTGAAGGAATCCCCGAAGGCCATCATCAACATCGTCGACGCGACGAACATCGAGCGCAATCTCTACCTCACGATGCAGCTCATGGAGCTCGACCGTCCGATGGTGCTCGCGCTCAACATGATGGACGAAGTGCTCGCCAACGGCGGCTCGATCCGCATCAACGAGATGGAAGCCCTTCTCGGTCTCCCGGTGGTGCCGATCATGGCCGCCAAGGGCGAAGGGATCAACGAGCTTGTCGATCACGTGCTGCACGTCGCGAAGTTTCAGGAGCCGCCCGCCGTACAGGACTTCTGCGGTCCGGAAGACCACGGCGGCGCCGTGCACCGGTGTCTGCACGGCATCATGCACATCATCGAGGACCACGCCAAGCGCGCCGGCATCCCCGTTCGCTTTGCGGCGAGCAAAATCGCCGAAGGCGACCGCCTGATTCTTGAACAGCTCAAGCTCGACGTGAACGAAGAGCGCACGATCGAACACATCCTCAAGCAAATGGAGGCCGAACGCGGACTCGACCGCGCCGCCGCCATGGCCGACATGCGCTTTGCGTTCATCGACCGCATCTGCCGAAGCACGGTCGTTCGTCCGCACGAGAGCAAGGAACACCTGAGGAGCCTTCAGATCGACCGCGTCCTCACGGGCAAATACACCGCCATTCCCGCCTTCGTCGCGATCATGGCGCTCATCTTCTGGCTCACCTTCGACGTGATCGGGGCGTGGCTGCAGGAAATCCTCGAGGTCGCGATCGGGTGGCTCACCGAAATCGTCGACGGACTCCTCACGGCCTGGGCCGTCAACACCTCGATTCACGGACTCGTGATCGACGGGATCTTCAACGGCGTGGGTAGCGTCTTGAGCTTCCTTCCGACGATCGTGACGCTCTTTTTCTTCCTGTCGTTCCTCGAAGACAGCGGCTACATGGCCCGCGTCGCCTTCGTGATGGACACGCTCCTTCGCAAGATCGGGCTTTCGGGCCGAAGCATCGTCCCGATGCTGATCGGCTTCGGCTGCACGGTGCCGGGCGTCATGGCGAGCCGCACGCTCCCCTCCGAGCGCGACCGCAAGATGACGATTCTCTTGACGCCCTTCATGAGCTGCTCGGCGAAGCTTCCGATCTACGGCTTCTTCACCGCGGCCTTCTTCCCCGGTGAAGGCGCCGCGATCATGGTGGCTCTCTACTTCCTCGGGATCCTCACCGCTGTGCTGCTCGGCTTTGCGATGCGAAAGACCCTCTTCAAGGGCGAAGCGGTTCCCTTCGTGATGGAGCTTCCGAACTACCGCATGCCGGGCGCGAAGAACGTCCTCTTCCTTCTCTGGGAAAAGGCGAAGGACTTTTTGGAGCGCGCCTTCACGGTGATCTTTGTCGCGACCATCGTCATTTGGTTCCTGCAGTCCTTTGACTTCCAGTTCAACCCGGTCGAAAGCTCGCAGCAAAGCATGCTCGCCGTCGTCGCGGGCGGACTCGCCCCGCTGCTCGACCCGTTGGGTTTCGGCGACTGGCGCGTCGCCACGGCCCTCATCTCGGGCTTCATGGCGAAGGAAAGCGTCGTGAGTACGATCTCGATTCTCTTCGGATCGGTGGACACGCTCCTTGCCGCGATCACGCCGCTCTCGGCCCTCGCGCTTCTCGTCTTCTGTCTTCTCTACACGCCCTGCGTCGCGTCGATCGCCACGATCCGCCGCGAATTGGGCGGCAAGTGGGCCGTGGGCGTCGTGCTGATGCAGTGCGCGGTCGCGTGGGTGGTCGCGTTGATCGTCCGCATTCTCGCCGCGCCCTTCTTCTGATGCGGAGACTCCTCACGTGAATGCGGCAAGTTGGATCGTATTGCTCCTGATTGCGGCGGGCGTCCTCTGGGCCTGCCGCCGCATCCTCGGGGGGTCGGGCGGTTGCGGCGGATGCACGAACGAATCCTGCACCGCCCAAAAGACGAAGGGCCCCGCTCCGATCCGCTTCGTGCGAAAGGGCGAGAATTTACCCGCCGACTGTCTGCAAAAGGGAGCGCCGAGGCGCTGAATTCCTTCCGACACCCCTCAAAAACAACATCGGGACGGAGAACCTCTCCGTCCCGATTTGCGTTTCAGGGAAACCCGTTTAACGGGCGACGCCCATCACGATTTCACCGGCTTTCTGGCCGTTGCCGAGCGCGTCGGGAATGGCGTTGCCGCCCACGCGGTTCGTGCCGTGCAGACCGCCCGTCACTTCACCCGCGGCATAGAGCCCTGGAATGACCTTGCCGTTCTTGTCGAGGACTCGGGTCTGCGCGTCGACTTCCACGCCGCCCATCGTGTGGTGCACGGCGGGGGCGCGCATTTCGGCGTAATACGGTCCTTCGTAGAGCGTCACGTTCGGCGTGCAGGAGGCGCGACCGAAGTCGAGGTCGACCGTCTGCTTGCGGCAGAAGTCGTTCCATTTCGCCACGGTTTCACCCAGAACCTTCGGATCCATGCCGACCTTCTTCGCGAGCTCTTCGATCGTGGGCGCTTCGTAGACCTTCTTGGCCTTCAAAAGGCTCTTGATGCTCTGGCCCTGCGCCGTGATGCCGTTTTCGTCGACCTTGGCGTTCTTCACCGTGGTGATGCGGTAGAAAACGCCGTCGGGCTGAGCGAGCGCGGCGCGCGAGAGAACGTCGCGGCGTTCGAGTTCATTCACGAAGCGCTTCCCTTCCTTGTTCACGTACATGGACGTGCCTTCGGCGACGGCCGTCGTAATGCTGCCGTTCGCCGGGTCGGTCGTGGGCAGAAGCTGGATGAAGCCCATGTCGATCAGGTTCGCGCCGACCGCCTCGGCCATGCGCATGCCGTCGCCCGTGATGGCGGGACTGTTCGTCGTCTTCACGTCGGGACCGAGCTTGCCGCCCCACTGGGTGTCGTATTTCATGCGCATTTCGGGATTCGCCCCGAAGCCGCCCGTCGTAAGAATCACGCCCTTGGAAGCAGAAGCCGTCACCTTTTCGCCGTTCGGGCCCGTGGCTTCGACGCCCACGACGCGGCCGTCCTTAACGATGAGCTTTTCAGCCTTCGTCTGATAGAGAATTTCAACGGGGAGCTTTTCCTTTTCGATCGTCGCGCGGAAGGTGTTGATGTAGCCGATGCCGGACTTGAAGTTCTTGGCGTCGTGCGAGCGCGGCCAGATGGCGCCCACGTACTGCGTCGTGTAGGGATTCCATTCGAGCCCCATCTTTTCGAGGCGGTCGACCTGCCCCGGAGCGATGCGCGCGAGTTCCGCGACGAGTTCGAGCTTCGCCGCGTAGTCGCCCGCCTTCCAGGTCTGAAGCGCATGCAGGGTCGGCGTATCGAAAAGCACGTCGGGAGACTTCGCGAGCCAATCCTTCCATTCCTTCTTCGCCTGTTCGATGAGTTTGGCGTGGAGTTCGTTCCTCGGCTTTTCGGCAAGGAGGTCTTCAACCATCTTGCGCTGGCCTTCGGACATCTTTTGCTTGCCCTGCAGCTTCGGGTCGGCCGCGTTCAGAGCGCCGCCCGCAAGCACGGTGTTGCCGCCCAAGAAGCTCATCTTCTCGAGCACCACGACCTTGCCGCCCGCACGGGCCGCCGCAACGGCCGCGGACATGCCGGCGCCGCCACCGCCCACGATCACGACGTCGGCCTTGGGTTCGGTCGGAACCTTGACGACGTAGCGGATGGTGTCGCCCTTCATGAACTTCGCCGGATCGAGGCCCGCCTTCTTCACGGCGTCGCGAACGGCGCCGAGGATGGCGAGGCTCGAGAAGGTCGCGCCGCTCACGCGGTCGACCTTGAGCGACTGGTTCTTCACGACTGTTTCGGGAATCCAGGCCAAGGGCTTTTCCGCGACCGCCGGGGTTTCGAAAGTCTGGACGATCTTGATGTCCGTGATGCGGTCCTTTTCGATCGTCACGTCGACGATCACTTCGTCGTTGTGACCCATGGCCGTGCCGCGGAAGGTTCCGTCGGCCGCATAGGCGCTGCCCGCGATCGCGGCGGCGGTGAGCACCGCAAGGGTCGTGAGGCGAATGTTTTTCATGAGGCTTCTCCTTTGGTCGAGTGTGTCGGTTCCGATCGTTTCCGATCGATATGCTTTGAGGCTACGGAAAAATTACATGAACAACCATTCAGAAAAACCTCAGGCCCGAGCGGGTGCCGACAAAACGAAACCGCCCCGAACGAGATGACTCGAACGGGGCGGCAGCCTTTTGAGGTTGTGCGGCTAAGCCGCGAGCGACTCGTTATTCAACGATCTTCGCCTTGGCGGCGGGATGAACGACGAGGTTGGGCTTCGTCTTCGAGGGCGAGGGAAGCGGCACGATGTGCGCGCCTTCGCCGTACTTCGCACGAAGTTCGTCCACGTAGCCGAAGTCGAGCGCGCGCTGCGTGCAGGCTTCGACGCAGACGGGCAAACCGCCCTTTGAGATGCGGTCGACGCAGGCGTCGCACTTCGTCATCTTGCCCGCCTTCTTGTCGAGAACCGGAGCGTGGTACGGGCAGGCGGCCATGCACATGCCGCAGCCGATGCACTTCTTCGGGTCGATCAGAACGAGGCCCCCGAGTTCGGGGTGCTTCGCGTGCGCCTTGGTGGGGCAGACCTTCACGCAGGCCGGATCGTCGCAATGATTGCACGAAACCGACACGTATCCGTGGAAGACGTCCTGATGCCAGGCGCCCGTGGCGCGGTCTTCACGCCAGGAACCCGATTCGTACGGAAGGACGTTTCGGAAGAAACGCCCGTCTTCGAGTCCGTTCTTGTCGGCGCAGGCGATCTGACAAGCTTTGCAGCCCGTGCAACGGGACGCATCGAAATAAAAACCGTATTGCTTCATTTCATCCTCCCGTGCTTAGAGCTTCTGAACTTCGACGAGGTTGGTGTGCGAAGGATTGCCCTTCGCCAGCGGCGTCGCGTCGAGCATCGTGAGCGTGTTGACGCACGCGCCCTTGTCGACGCCCTTTTCATCGGGCGAATACCAAGCGCCCTGCGGCAGCGCCACCAAGTGCGGGATGATGCGGTTCGTCACGAACGCGGGAATTTCGATTTCCCCGCGGGCGTTGAAGACGCGCACGCGGTCGCCCGTCTTGATGCCGCGCGGCTCGGCGTCGACCGGATTGATCATCAGCTGGTCCGGATGCGCGGCGCGCAGCCACGGAACGTTGTGGTACGTCGAGTGGGTGCGACCCGCGCCGTGATAGCCGTAGAGCTCGAGCGGGAACTTTTCTTCCGTCGGGTCGCCCTGACCGCGCATTTCCTTCGTGGCGATGAACTGCGGAATCGGGTGGATTTCCTGACCCTTTTCCTTCGGGAGTTCCCACGTGCGCGCGATTTCGGCGAGACGTTCGGAATAGATTTCGATCTTGCCCGAGGGGGTCGGGAGCGGATGCTTCACAGGATCCTCGCGGAAGTCCTTGAGCACGATGCCCGAGTCGTCGCCCATGCGGTACTTGACTACGCCCTGCTTCCAGAATTCCTCGAACTTCGGGAACTTCTTCGCGTCGGCGAGCTTCGAGGCCTTCTTCAAGGTTTCTTCGTAGCCCCAGCGGAGCCATTCCTTGTACGTGCGGCCTTCGGTGTAGGCGTCTTCGACGCCGAAGCGCTTGGCCATTTCGCGCATGATTTCCCAGTTCTGGCGCTGTTCCCACTCGATCTTCGCGGCCTGCGGGCACGCGACGATGTAGTTGTAGTCGCCCACGGCGTAGGCGTCGGCCTCGAGGTCATCGATCTCCTGATTCATCGTGTCGGGGAGCAGATAGTCGGCGAACTTCGCGCTCGGCGTCATCTGGTTGTCGACCACCACGATCGTTTCGACGAGCGATTCGTCTTCGAGGATCTTGCGAAGCGCATTGATCCCGCCGTGCTGGTTGATGAGGGTGTTGCCCTGCGTATTCCAGATGAACTTGATGTTGTGCGAGAGGTGATCCGCACCGCGCACGGCCGAATTCTTCGCCGTCATCGACTTCGCGTCGGTGATGGCCTTGGGCCAGAGGAAGATCGGGAAGGAAACCTTGACGGGATTCTTTCCGACCGGAAGGCCCGTGTCGATGCCGTAGGAGTCGCCTTCGCGCGCGCCCGTGTTCGTGCCCGGAAGCCCGACCTGGCCCGTCAGCAACGCAAGCATCGCGATCGACGTCGACTGCGTTTCGCCGTTCATGCGGCGCTGCGGACCCCAGCCCTGGGAGATGAAGCAGGGCTTCGTCGTGGCGATTTCACGCGCGAGGCGCTCGATCGTTTCGACGGGAACGTTCGTGATGCGCGAGGCCCATTCAGGGGTCTTCGGGGTCTTGTCGGCACCCTCGCCGAGAATGTACGACTTGTAGTCGCTTCCCTTCGGCGCGGACTTCGGGAGGGTCTTTTCGTCGTAACCCACGCAGTACTTGTCGAGGAACGCCTGATCGACGAGGTTTTCCTTGATCATGACGTAGGCCATGCCCGCGGCGAGCGCCGCGTCCGTGCCCGGACGGATCGGCACCCATTCGGCGTCGCGGCCGGCGAGCGAGTCGGTTCGGATCGGGTCGATCACGACCATGCGGGTCTTGCCGAGCCGCAGGGCTTCGGCGAGCTCCCACGTCTGACCGCCGCCCGAGGCGCGCGTAACGGCCGGGTTGTTCCCGAACGTGACGTAGAGCTTGGCGTTCTTGATCTGGCTCATGTACGAGCCGACGCCGGGATTGTTCGAGCGCACGGCACCGTAGTTGAAGCCGCCGAACATGAAGGGCCAGATGTTCTGAATGCAGGCGGCCGAATAGTCGGAGTACCAACCGACGTTGCCGCCGATCAGATTGAAGAAGCGGAAGGTGCAGTTGCGGTTGTTGAAGAGGCTGTAGTTGCCCGATCCGTGCATCAAGAGAATCGACTCGTTCGTGTGCTTCTTGATGGTGTCCTTCAGGCGAGCGCTGATTTCGTCCAATGCCTGATCCCAGGAAATGCGCTCGAACTTGCCTTCGCCCCGCTTGCCCGTGCGCTTCATCGGGAACTTCAGGCGTTCGGGCGAATAGAGGCGCTGACGGATGGCGCGGCCTCGGTGGCAGGCACGCACCTGCGGGAACTTCCCTTCGGCCACGCCCGCCTGGGCGTCGCCCGTGTTGTCGGTTTCGATGCGGATCACGCGTCCGTTCTTCGAGACGCAGCGAAGCAGGCAGCGGCTGCCGCAGTTGATGGAGCAGGCCGACCACGTGACCGATTCGATGTCGGCGGCAGCGGCCGCGACCGCGCGGCTCATCGGGGTCGCCGCAAAACCAGCGGCGGTGCCGACAAGAGCCGAACTTCGCAGAAAGCTACGTCGGGAAATCATAGATGAGAGTCTCCTTCCAAAATAAGAAAGACGCCGAAAAGAGCCGCCGCCCGCTTCCCGCAGCATGGAAAGCGGTTCACGAAAGCCGGACGGATAAAGCGAACGGGCGCGGATGGAACGCCGGTTTTGTGCGGATGCCCGGCAGAGGGTGGCTCGCAAAACGTCTTTTGGGGACGCCATGGCTGCTTCATGGCTCATACCCTTTCAGGGTATTTCCTAATATGTCTGATTGTAGAGTACAGAGAGAGCGGAGGGCAGATGGGATTTCCCTGCTGCAAGACAAAAAGTCGATGAAGTTTGGAATGAGACTTCTTTTCAACGATCCTTCCATTCTTTTGAAAGATCCTTGCCGACAGGCGGTTCACGGTTGAGATGCCATGATCGGAAAGACGAAATGCCGGCGCTCCTTACGAATATTCCTTCTACCATCGGAAACGCCGGCGGAGCCGATCGTTCACCGTTCTCCCAGCACCGTAACAAAGCATTCGCAAGACGCAGCGGCCTCTTTTTGCGGTTTTCCCGTAGTGCCAGTCAACGTCCGCCGCCGGACGTCGAATCAGCCTTCTATCAAGAGCTCCGCCGTGCTGTAAAGGACGGCCTTGCCGGCCATAGCGATGCGGTCGCCAATAAGTGTCCCGCCGAGGCGCGAAGCCTGATGCGCCGCAACCGTGTCTTTTCCGAGACGGCGCATCCAATAAGGAGCAGTGTGACGGCGACCCGATCCGCAAACGGGATCTTCGTCGACGGAAAGTTTGAGCGCAAAAGAGCGGGAGACACAGTCAAAGCCGCTCTCGGATTCGCCGGGAGCCGTCACGTGGAAGGGCAACCGTCGAGTTTCTCAGCGCCCGTACGGCTATGGGATCGTCAAAAACAAAGACCGATTACGCAAAGAGCGCCGAGACGGCGAGCCCGAGGAACAAAACGGCGCTGGCGCGGTTCAGGAGTCCCGCCCACTTGGGATTGCGCAGGGCCGTCGCCAGAACGCCCGCGGCCAGGGCGCAGGCCGAAAAGACGACCACGGTCGCAATGAGGAAGATCGCCCCCTGCCCCGCCATCTGGACCGCCAGGGCCACTCCTTCGGTGCCGGGTTTGACGAACTGCGGGAAAAAGGCCAGAAAGAAGATCTGAACCTTCGGATTCGTGATGTTCATGATGACCCCGCGGCGAACAAGCTGCCAGGGCTTGAGGTCGAGCGCCCCGCCCTCGCCCGGCACGTCTTCGGCGTGCGTCCACGCCATGTAGGCGAGGTAGCAGAGGTAAGCCGCGCCCGCGATCTTGATCGCCCAGAAGACGGCGGGGAATTCCTGAATGACGATCGCAAGTCCCAGAGCCGCGGCGATCGTTTGCACGAGAAGTCCCCCGCAGAGCCCCAACACCACATAGAGTCCCGCTCGGGCACCCAACACGGCGCTTTGCGTGAGAACGAAAAGATTGTCGGGGCCGGGCGCTACGGCCAGGACGAAGCTCATCCCGGCAAAAGCGAGCCATTCGGAGGGGGACATGACGAAATCCTTGAGCGTGAACGATTTTTCCATTCTATCGGCTTTGTTCGAACCTACCCTCGGGCGAAGTGCTTAGGCGGGCGTATCTTCCGCCCGCGTGTCCTCGGGAGTATTGAGTCTTGTCGACTTCTTTCGAGACGCCTGATAATCGAGGAATCGAAAAACATGCGTTCGAGGGTCCGACACTCGGAACAGATCTCTCCTCCGGGTCCGGAGCCTCTCGAGCCAAAAAGGAGAATCTCATGCGAAAACTTCCCGTTCACAAGCCCGGTCTTCGTCCGCTTACCGCGGTTCTCGCTGCGGCAGGGCTTCTCTGCGCGTCGGTCGCGGGGGCGCAAAACCTCTCGGCCGACATTCTCGTGGTCGGCGCGGGCGGCGCCGGGATGGCGGCCGCCATTGAAGCCCACGAAGCTTCGAACGGCAAGGCGAAGGTAGTGATTCTCGAGAAACTGCCTTTTGTGGGCGGGACGACCCTTCTCGCCTCCACCGCCTACAACGCGGGCGGCTCGAAACTGCAGCCGAACTATTCAGCGAAGGACTACGAGGCGAAGCTTCTCAAGGGCTTCCCGAAGGCGGACGATCACGACCGCGCCAACATCAGGCAGCTCGCCGAACTCTCGGGTCCAACCGCCGACTGGCTCGTCGCCATGGGCGCCGACATGTCCCGCGTCATCAACGGCTCGCAAATGACGCCCGCCGACGGAAGCGCCTACGGCGCGATGATCGTTCCGGTCCTCAAAAAGCGCGTCGACGCGCTCGGGATTTCCGTCGTGACGAACGCCGACGTTCAGGAACTCGTCACCGACGCTGCGGGCCGTGTGACGGGCGTGAAGGCGACGATCAAGACGAAGGACCTGCAAACGATTCCCGCCAAGGCCGTGATTCTCGCCATGGGCGGGTTCGCTTCGAACCCCGAACTCGTCAAGCGTTTCTCGCCCCAGTGGGCGGGATATCCCTCGACCGCGAGCGTCGGCGCCGAAGGGGACGGCATTCTCATGGCCGAGAAACTCGGCGCGAAGCTCGACAACATGGCGCTCGCCGGTCCCCAGACCGTCGCCTACGACACGGGACACGGCGCGGTGTCGCTCACGAACGTCCGCTACAACGGGGCGATTCTCGTCGGCAAAACCGGAAAGCGCTTCACCAACGAACTCGGGAACACCGCCGTGATCGGCGCCGACATCAAGAAGCAGAAAGGCGGCGTCGCCTTCCTCATCTTCGACCGTACGAGCGTCGAGAACGCCGCGCTCATGAAGAAGTACGAAGCGCAAGGCTATTTCATAAAGGCCGACACGCTCGACGAGCTCGCCGACAAGCTCGGCGTCGACAAGACGAACCTCAAGGCCACGGTCGAGCGCTGGCACGGGTTCTTCGACAAGAAGAAGGACGAGGACTTCGGGCGCACGCAGTCGATGTTCTCGAGAATCGACAAGGCGCCCTACTACGGACAGAAGATTTCGCCCGCGAGCCAAACGACTTACGGCGGCGTCGAGCGCAATGCCGACGGCGCCGCCCTCAAGACGGACGGATCGGTGATTCCGGGACTCTTCGTCGCGGGCGAAACCGCCGACCAGTACGGCCAGGGCGTCTCTCTCGGGATCGTCACGGGCCGCATCGCCGCGCGCGGTGCGCTCAAATCGATCGGCGCGAAATGACGCGGCGGTCTGAATAAGCTGAAGCCTCGACTCCGAAGGGAATCGAGGCTTCGTTTTGCCACTCCCGCCGGAGAGCTCCGGCGGAGGGAATCGACGCGATCAGAGCTTGGCGGCTTCCTTGCCGGCCGTGATGCCGGTGGAGCCCGCGTAGGCATAGGCGTCGCCCGAACGGTAGCCGACGCCGAAGTGTTCACCGAAGGCGACGGCGCCCGCGGCGAAGAGCCCTTCGGCCACCGGCGTGCCGAGAAGCGTCGTCACGCGGCACTTTTCGTCGATCGTGATGCCGCCCACCGTTTCGAGCATCACGGGCTTGATGCGAAGCGCGTAGAACGGAGCCTTCAGTTCCTTTTCGTACACAGTGCGCCCGAACGGATCCTTGCGGTCCTCGGGCTTCTGACGCGTCGTCGCGTTGTGCGCCTCAATGTCGGCTTTGAGACCCTTCGGGTCGCAGCCGATGAGCTTCGCCAGGTCTTCGACCGTGTCGCACTTCGTCGCAACCCCCTTTTCGATCATCGACTCGACCACGGGGTGGAGTTCCTTCGTGACGATTTCCCAGCAGGCCTTTTGCTTCAGCATGTCGATGTTGGTCTGCGTGTAGATCACGTATTCGTTCGTGAAGCGGAGTCCCTTTTCATTCACGATGATGCCGCCCATGAGAAGCGGAGCGGAACTGAAGAAGATGTTCTTCGTCACTTCGAGCGTCGGGCAGACCATGGCGATGTTGAGGTTGAGCGTGCCCGCGCCGAGTTCGGTCGCGATGCGAAGGCCGTCGCCCTTGCAGCCGACGTCCATGATGCGGCCCGTCTGCGACCAAGGCGCCGTGAAGACTTCGATCATCTTCTGGTTGCGCCCGAACCCGCCCGTGGCGATCACAACCGCCTTCGTGCGCACGACCGAATCCTTGCGGCCCGACGAGATCTTCGCGCCGATCACCTTCTTTCCTTCTTCATCGAGCACGACGTCGACGAGGCTCGTCTTGGTGCGCACCGTAACGTTCGGATCCTTTTGGACGGCTTCGGCGAGCTTTCTCATAAGCGCGCCGCCCGCCCCCTTCGTCTTCACGACGCGAAGCTTTTCGCCGCCGTTCGTGCGGTCTTCTTCGTCGGTGAATTCAACGCCGATAGAGAAGAGGTCGTTCACGAAGGCGCCCGCCTCCCGGGCGATCATCTCGGCCTTCTTGGGATTGCGGGAACCCTTGCCGTAGGCGACGATGTCCTCGGCGTAGGCCTTTTCGGTGTCCTCGATGCCGCGGGCCGCGTGCCACTTGGTTTTGCAGGCGCGGATCCACCCGGACGAAATGGCCGACGACCCGCCCAACATCGGGAGGGACTGCACGAGAAGCACCTTCTTGCCGGCCTTCGAGGCCGTGCGGGCCGCCATGCAGCCTGCGGCGCCGCCGCCCGCAACGACGACGTCGAAGGTCTCGGCACCGGCCGGAAGGTTTTCCTTGGATTTTTCCGCCGCGCGGACGGCGGGAGCGAACGCGGCGGCGCCGCCGAGCGAGAGCGCGGCGATCATCGAGCGACGGGACAGTTCGGTCATGATGTTCTCCCTTGGGAAATGTATTTGGTCAGGAGGAACATTCTGCCGAAACGGAACGCCCGGCGACAGACGGGGAATCCCCGCGGTCGTCGGGCGTATAGTCATTGCGGAGCGCCTCTACTGCGCCCGTTCATCAAAAATGCCGGTCTCAGTAGTCCTGCGCATCCCGGACCGCCTGCTCTTCCTCGGGCGACCGATCGTCGAGCTTGTACTCGTACCAGTTGTCCCTCTCAAAGGCCACTCGGATCTCCTCGAGCTGCTCGAAGCTGAAGGGTTCGGTGATTCGCCCGTCCGCCACGGTCTGACCGCGAAGCGTCCGTTGCAGATAATCTGCGCAATAGGACCAGGATTCTTTTTGTTCGGCCGTTCCGGGAACGTCCTGCAAAATGCGCATGGCGTTTTCCATCAGCGTCTCGCGCGGACGCACGAGCGAAGAGAGGCGGTTGCGGAAGTTTTCGGCCGAACGGCTTCGAGCGTCGAAGCACGCGTCGTCGGTGGGGAGGGCCTCCTCAAAGAAGCTTCTCACCGAATCCACGTTCCCCTGGGCCTTGCCCCAGGCCGAGAGAATGTTGTCGAGGTAGCGCTCGAGTTCACTCATGAGCTTGAGCCCGACGAGATAGTCCTTCTTGGCTTCCAGCGTCGGAAGCGACGTCCCGTGCTCGACCGCCTGGTCGCTCAGACCGTAGATCGCCTGAAGGTTTTCGAGCGCCGCGTCGGCTTCCTCCGCGCTTCCGATCCCGTTGATTTCGTCGAGCAGCGCCGGATGCACCGTCAGAGCCGTGCGGTCGGCAAGAAGACGAATCCCCTCTTCCGAACTCCGGTAGAAGGCTTCGCGAACGGCGGGAAGGTTTTCGGCAAGATTCTGAAGCGACGTCACCGCCATGTACTTGAGTTCGTGCGGCGACATGACGCGGGGCGTGAAAAAGCCCGAGATCGTGCGGCAGATCGCGGCGAGGATCGGATGTCCCGTCTGCGCGTAGCGCGACGCCTTGGCGCTCCACCAGCGCGAGAGCGTGTCGTAGGTGCGCCCGCAGAAGGTGCGCGTGTCGGGACGCACTTCTTCCCCGCGGTCGAGCGCTTCGGAGCCCCCGAATTCCGCGCGGAAGTCCGTGCGAAGCTTCGCCTTGACGTCGGCCAACACCTCGGTTTGCGACATCCCTTCAAAGGCTTCGAGCCCCTCGGTCACGGGCGCGGTTACGCGCTCGCCCGCATTGAGCGGTCCGCCCGAAGAAACTTCGCCCTGCGCATGCGCGACGCTTTGCGTCGCGTCGACGTTTTCGTTCGACACCGACCAGTCGTCCCAATCGTCCTCTTCGGCCGCCGCGAGGGCGGCCCAGTCGTCGTCGGTCATGCCCGAGAGCGCGAGGATTTCGCCGGGATCCGGATCGTCGGGGAGCGTTGCGCAGAGGTGCGTGAGGGCCTTCGACGCCGCTTCCTTGCTTTCGGGCGTGTTCGGAGGAAGCGCCGCCTCGGCCACTTCTTCGGCCTCCTCGGTCGGGTGCGACTCCACCTGGACGTCCTCGGTGGCCTTCGGGTCGGCCGTCTCCTGCGCCTTTTTGGCGTCCGCGGCCTGCCCGATTTCTTCAAGGAGCTGCGCGTGCTCAAGAGCCTGCGTCCCCTCGGGGCGGGTCGCCACGGTGCGGCCGAGCGTAACGGACGTCGACTCGGTGACGTGGCCTGCGTCCTCCGTGACGGGCGTCTGCAGGGTTTCCGCGTTGATGCCGCTCACGGCGGCGGGAATGACCTTGGTCATTGCATTTCTTCCTAAAAGTCCCCCGGGACAACGGGGCGTCCTTAACCGGCGACAAGCCCGCCGTCGATCAGATAGAGCCCCCCGGTAATGAAGCTCGCCGAATCCGACGCCAGGAAGTAGATGAGTTCGGCAACCTCCGGCGCCTCACCGACTCTGCCGAGCGGATACTGTTCCGCCTCCGCCTTCCAATAGGCGCTCGCATCACCGTTGTGGGTAATGTCCGCAAATTTCTGGAAAAGATTGATCGCCAACGGCGTGCGGATCGTTGCCGCGCAAACGGCGTTGACCCGGACATTCTGACGCCCGAGGTCGATGGCCAGACTCTTGGTGATTTGACCGAGCGCACCCTTCGTGAGCCCGTAGCCGAAACTGTTGGCCTTTCCAATGGGAACTTCCGTAAATTCGATGTTGGAAACGAGTACAGTAGTCGAGAGCTTTTC
>ONZZ01000310.1_pt1 | contig 45056 bp, 74 predicted proteins | sample 1671101 | NCBI WGS metagenome assembly ONZZ01 (sample SAMN06348122, study PRJEB24527) | human gut metagenome | biome: human gut; feature: ankylosing spondylitis patient; material: feces | host: Homo sapiens | place: China | collected 2015-10
TTGTTAATAAGATAGGCTCACATTTCTATCAGCGTGAACTTGCGCTTCTTTTTAAGGAACTTCCCCGTGAAGGTTCCGTCCGCCGTCCTGCCGCCGTTCACGAAAATAATGCTGTCCTCCATGCGGCCAATATAGACTTGATATTCCTTCCCGTCCACCTTCAAGGTCCCTGTATACTGGTCCTCATCAAAGTCAGTGCTGCACCACCGTTGTATTTCGTCCCGCAAAACGGACGCATGCAGCCTGTGATGACAGCCCCGCAGTTTATACATTTCATCTTTGCTCCCTCCTCACACCGACACCAATTCCAGATTTACCCGCAGCGTCGGCTCTGATCGTAAGATGCGGACACTTCTGTCTCCCAGAGTAGTTGCATCCACTGTCTCGCATGATGCTTCCACGTTGATGTCTCCCACATACATCTTGGCCGTGAATTCCCTGCCACGGTATCTCATTTTCACGTCGCAGACCTTTCCGGGCTCAAAGTCGATGATGTTCAGCAGCGTATAGCCGCAGTATTCGCATTTGCATCCCTCTATGGGGGCACCGCAATTTGGGCAGTTCATCGTCCCTTCCACCGTCCTTCCTTGTAGTCGTACTCCCGCAGGCAGTCGTAGCGCTCCCGGAACGGGTAGAACTTCTCGCCGTTTCCCTTGTATGCCTCCTGTAGAGCCTTATCCAGCTGTTCCTGATACCAGTCCGATTCATCCATTGGCAGAAAAGCCGGGCGGAAATACTGCATATAGTCGTTGACTTTCCGCAGGACTTTCAAGATTCTGGTTCCGCTGAATGTATCCTTTCCCATGATTTCCGGGTCTCGCAAGGCCAGGGAGATATAGTCGCACATTTGCTGTGTTCCGAGGCCCCAACCATCGTTGAAGCACTGCCGCTGAACAGCCTCCTGCTTGGCAAGATACGCATTTTGTTTTGCCATATGCTTTTCCTTTCTTTTCTTAGTAAATCCCTGTATAGAACTATAACAACATACACACAAGATATAAAATTATATTATATATACTATACAGGGATAAAGCTATAATATTAAATTCCGTCTCCTGTTTTTCGTTTTCTTTCTCCTTTCTGTACAATCCTTCCCAGGCGGGCACGGCCGCTTTCCCCCGCGGACGAATATGTAATTGCAGCACCGGCTGCCCTCGTAGTATCCGAAGAAATACCGGCACCCGACGCAGTACTTCCTGCTATCCTTGTATTCCATATTGCCCCTAGAGAACAGGCAGGCTCCCAATCCCGCCGAGCATCCCGGTTTCTTGGCATACCCTAAGCAGTTTTGTCTGCGCCGTCATCCGGATTTCAGCCGGTGCCCGTTCCGCTGCCGTGTGCAAGACGGAAATGCACTCAATCCCCTTTCCCTTGTCCACAGACAGCACATAGGACGTCGCAGATACCGCAGAGGCGAACCACTCCGGGACGTTGCCGTAGGCGTATTTTGCAAACATCCTCCGGAGAATCTTTTCCGGGTCAGATTCTTCCTGCTCGATGGTGATTATCTCCCATTCCCCGGACTTGGCGACCTCTTTCACTGTTTCGGTCAATTTTTTTGCAAGCATCTCGCGTGCAGTCTTCATGAGCAACGCATCATCAAATTTGAAATCCTGTTCTGCCATTATTCATGTACCTCCAATTCCTTATTTTTCCTATCGTGGTATCTCCTGTAGGCAACGCTCTGGGCGTGGGCTTTCTGGCACTCCAAGCTGCAATAGATTTTCTGCTTGATTTTCCCCTGCGTGAATTCCTTCCCGCATTGGGGGCAGATTTTAGAAATGCCCTGTGGCGCTTCCACTTCCTCCGTATCGGCCTGAATCGGCGGGTGGTATCCGTGCATTGCCATGTACTTCCCGTAGCTCGTCCCGGCCTTCTGGGCGGCTATGGAGCACAGGGTGATATAGTCCGGTTTCTTGCTCATGGTTCTCACTCCTTTATCTCCCGCCACAGCTCGATGACGTCCCTGGCAATTATAAGAATCACCCATACCAGCATCGTGGCAATAAGCACGCAGAAAAGCAGGAACACAATCACAACGAACACAGCCGCGATAACTTCAGCCATTCTCTGCGCCCCCTTCCTTCGGCAATTCTGGAAGTGGCATCCAGTGGGTGATATGTCTGCCAGGTTCAAGTCCGTCCGGATAAAAATACGGCGTTCCGTCCACATAAGATTTTCGCGTACGGCTTGCGACGTGCTTGTACTTATCAAGCGTCAGCACCGTGACACCTATCTCCGGCAGCCTCTCACTGCACGGAATCCACCTTGCCCGCTCCAACGCCTCCATACCCATTCGACAAGCCTCATTCACGGGGTCTATACTTTCGTAATGCTCCCGGTGTTCCGGGTTCAGAATTTCAATTGCTCGTTCAACTTTCATCGTTATCCTCCAAACACATTTTTGCGCCGCAGTTGGGGCAGTATGCCGACCTTACTTTATTTTTTCTATTACACCAAGCGTAATCTTCCTTGTATACTTTTTTATGACAAATTGAACAATATACCCCCGCATTCGCGCAATCGGTTAACGATATCCACTGCCCGTTCCGCACCGGCTCCACGTCGGCGGCGGGCAACTCGTCTTCTACAAACTCGGTAACGGTCATATCCGGAGCCTTAAAACCATATCGCAGCATGGCGTCTTTAATTGCCCCCCGGCTTACGTAATCACTCATTTCAATTCCTCCACATAGCGCCAACTCTGGGGCGGGCGCGTCAGCGGCCTCTTCCATTCGCAGTCGAAACTGTATTCGCCGTTCACATCTGCCACCTGATCACACGGGCAACCTCCACATCGCTCCTTTTCGCAATATAGCTCAGGCGGAGACAAGAACTCGATCAGCTTTTTCGGCTGATCGTATATTTTCAGGTCGGAGATATGCCAGCCGTACATTGCCTCCCTTCCGAACGCATAATACCGGAATTCTTCCTCTGACAGACATGCAGATTTCAAATCCTCGTCGTCAATCTCCCACCAACTATCACCGCAGTCGTAATCCATTCCGATTTCCGGATGCGGGCAGTAATCATAGTTGTACGTTGCTATGTTGTCACATGTGAACTCACCGACAACTATTTTACCACCGCTCACATTGCATACCATCCCGCCGTTAACTTTGTAGCTCAGGTTTCCGGCAGTGCAATAGATGTAAACCTTGAAAGGCGTTTCCATATTGGGACGGGTCTTTCTGACTTCCAGCGTCTTTTCTCCGGTCAGAATCTTGCTCACCCACTCCGGGCGAATGCTGATTAACACTGCTTTAGCCATTGTTATCCCTCCTGTTCCAGGCTTCCACGCATTTGAACAACCCGCCAATTCTCTGGTCTTTTCCGTTCGGTGCGAATCCGTTCTAGCGGTTCTCTTTCCTCGCAAATGGCGTATTGTTTCCAACGAAAAGATTGAAAAGTCCTGTTCTTGGTCAGCTCCTCCCGAGGAACGAAAAGCTGTTTGTATTCAAGGACAAACATTGTTATCTCCTTCCCGCCCGGGTTGCCCCGGGCTTGTATTATCCAAAATGCTTTCTCGTCACCGCCATCGGAAATTCCTCAATCTCGCTTGCCCAGAGGCAGCTTCCTTTTCCGTTCAGCTGCTCCCAAATCAGCGGGAACCCACCGATTCCGTCAAAAAGACTTGCCATGGTTGCATCACGTTCGTACTGGGCGCAAATCCGTTTCAGCACCCATTTCCAGGGCGGTAGGGCAATGGAGTTGCCAAGAGCTTTGTATCGGGCAGAATCGGCGGTTTGCCGTTTCTTGCCCTTGCTGCCCACCCACTCCCCAATGTCCGTCCAGCCGCCCGGGAAGCCCTGTAGCCGCTCACATTCCAGCGGGGTCAGGCGGCGCACTTTTCCGCTTTGGACTGGGTAGGTTTCGCTGTCCTCCCGGAAATCCAGGTTGGCTTTCGCTTTCAGCGTGTTGGCAACATCTTGACAGAATACCGCTTGCGCATCGTGCATTGTATTCAGGGTTTTCGCCTTTTCAAATGCCGGGGTAGCCATTTCGTTTACTTGGCCGTTTCCGATACCGTATGCTACCAGCGGCACTTGATTCCCACCCGTTCCCATTCTGGCTTGCAAAGAAGGAGAAGTGCCACCGCAATCCAGGATTACATCACAGGCGTGGGACATGTCCAGTATTGCAGGCTTATTCCCGCCGCATTCTGCGTTCAGGGTCGGCGCCTGCTCCTCGCAATATCCGATACTCCTGGCTTTTTCGCTGTTCCCCAGCTTAAACCCGGCGCAGACCGCTGGTCGGTCGATGGTGTTGAGCGTATAGCTCACATTTTCTTTCCAGCCCCTGCCGTTGCATCTGGCTGTGTCCGCGCGGTCTATTCCGTTTCCTTGCAGGCAATAGACTGAGCTTCCAGTGCTTTCCGCAGAGCCTCCGGCAAATCCTTCCCTCGTCTCGCCGCCCGGTTCAGAATCCCCCGACACGCTTTTGCGGACAAATAGTACTTCTGGTGCGGATTGTCCTCCAAAATCTGCGACAAGCGCGATTCTACGCCGTCTCTGGGGCACTCCCCAAAACTGTGCATCGAGTACACGCCAAGCAACGCTCCATCCGTCTCCCATGAGGCATCCGCTTGTGGGCCATCCTTTTTCAGGAACAGGAACAGGGGGGGCTTCCGGTTCTGCGATTTTGACCGCTTCTTCGAGGACTGCGGCGAAGTCTTTTCCGTGGTTGCTGCTGAATGCTCCGGGCACGTTCTCCCAGACCATGTATCTTGGCCGAATAAACACACCTGACCGTCCATTTGCTCTGTCATGCTCTCTCATCTCCCTTATCACTCGGATCTGCTCCATGTAAAGTCCCGACCGTTCCCCGGCAAGTCCGGCTCTCTTTCCGGCAATGCTCAGGTCTTGGCAGGGGCTGCCGCCAATGATACAGTCAACGATTGGAGCAGTTGCACCGTTGATTTTGGTAATGTCACCTAGGTGGTTCATTTCTCGCTATCTTCCACCGGGGCTTTGAGCCATGCCAACCTGCATTCCTCGCATCCCGGCATATTCTCGCAGATATCTTTACGCCCCTCGCAAATAAACGTCCCGGTGCTGAGTAATTTTGCCAGCTCCTCATCCGTCATAGCTCGGATTCTGTCACTGTTTGTTTTCGGCTTCACTTTTCGCTGAGATTCAAGCTCCCACTTTACTTCAAGCGCATCCTGAAAACAATTGGCCGCATCATGAAGACCAGCGGCCCATACCTGGTGCATCATTTCCATTTCCCATGCCCTTGGGTTTTTGCAGCACCCATTTTCTCCATGCTTGTGGTTTACTGGGTTTGGCATAAGCTGTTCTACAACGTTGCTCATTTCCCATTTCCTTTCTGTTTTCCTTTATTCCCCCGAGGCACTTTCCCCCACCTGGGCGGGGTGCAATTCCGCTTCACCGGCTTGAAACAGCCGTACATTTTCGCCTTGCTCATTGAAAATCCTCCATACTTGTCTGCCCCGGTAGCACATCGTACTCCATCCACCAGCGGAACACATCTTCTGCGGTGGTTCCCATGCGCCATAAACCGTCCAGTTTCCCACGCCGTCTGCGTTCCTCTAGCATCCTATCGAACGCACGCAGATAGAGATTTTTGTACTTCGGCCACCGGGTGAACTCGGTTTCCCGGCCTTTTCTGCTAGCCATGGGGCATCCGATACACCCAACCCGGCATTGCCCCTCGGCGTATAGCGGGTTCATGGGGCATTTGGCATCTTCCAGGAAGCCGTACACATCCTTGTCTGTCCAGTCGATAATCGGGTTTACAACTCGTTTTGCTTTCAAGCGGCAGTTTTCAAATAACATCCGCTTTTCGTCATTGTCGTTGGCAAGAATGATATTTTTATCCTTTGTTGCGCCCAGTTTTTCGTAGATTCCACGATTGTTTTTTCTTGATGCAGATTCAGCCCAGCGAACCCCGGTGCAGATAAACCGCCCTGCCCCCCCTGCTTCTTTCAGGACGGAGCAGCAGTACCGTACCAACCGTGTTGGCGGCATGAGCTTCTGAGGAATTAGGCTCCACATGGACACCCGTTTCCCCTTGTAAACCGGCATGTTCACGGTGCACTTGTATCCTTTTCCCTCTAGCCGCTTGAACTCGCTTCGCACGAATCGCACCGTTTCCGGGGCATCGGCTGTGGTGTGGTTGTGCTGGAACTCGCAGGGGATGCCGGAACGCACCGCAAGCTCGGTGATAACGCCGGAATCTTTGCCGCCTGAAATGCAGATCACCAAAGGCTGCTGATACGCCATGAACGACATATCAGAGGCAGCTTTCAGGCGATCGATTGCCATCTGCTCCAAGTCATTCATTCTCGATAACAACCCCCTCTCTCACCAAATCCGGGTGTTCATACCTGAAAAATTGGCGTTGTTTTTTGTGGTTTCCAATTGATTTCATGATGTTTTTGTTCCAATTCGCTACGAAATATTCTTCCCACGCCTTGCAGCCGTCCCCGTTAGTGGGGCAATCGTCCCGCGTGCAATTTCTGCAAAAGGGGCTTTCCGAATCGATGTACTGGCCGGGGCGTTCCTTTTCCCCGCCTACTTCGTTTTTCATACTCCACCGCCTTCCGGTAGCTTTTCAAATTCCATCTTCCCGGCCAGCTCGGCGATAAAGTGCTTTACCGCTCCGGGGAGCTTCTGGTAGTCGTCCTCCCGCTTCTGGCACACTTGGAACGATCTCTGGAAATTCGATGCAACAACCGACTGCACCGTTTCTGCGTCCATCAGCGCCCATTCCTTGAGCTGGGCGGGGCTTCCCACCGTCCGCTGTACCGCCGTAGGGAGTTTTTGAAATTCTTCCGCAGCACCGTACATGCTGTTTTGCAAGGCCTTTGCAACCAACCCCCATGCCTCCATCTGGGTCATCTGCTGGGGCGACTGCATCCGATGAAGCATATCTTTCAGCTGACCGATGGTGGGCATAAAGCCGCCGGTATCCGTCGCTATGTACGCCTTTGCAGCGGCGGCAACGGCCTCAAATGGCTCTTCGGCGAACATGTCGGCCCAAAGATTGACTTTTACGTTTGCCGCCTCTTTGGACATCCCCCGGAAAGAATCGGGATAATTTGCCTGTAAAAGCGTGAGAATCTGGTACGCTTCCTGTTTATCCATTTCCAAATTCCTCCCTGTACATCTCCGCCAGACGGTCAACGCCGCTGGTGTAGCCGCCCGGCTTCTGGTTTGCCGCAGGTCTAGCCGAATTCTGCTCCCTGGAGAGCCAGGAGTTGACAAATCGCATGATCCCAGCTTTTGTTTTCCTGTTTTTGGGATTTGCCAAAAGCCAGCCACGCATACTCCGCAACTGCTGAGCTACATCCACGGCGGGATACAGGCCGGACAACTCGGCAACCATCTCCACGGAAATCTCAAAATCCGTGCCGTCAACCAGCGGAAGCACCGCCGCAGGCGGGGGGCTGCTCGGCAGCTCGCCGCAAACCTCCGAAGGAGGTATATTATCCTTTGCCTTTTCCTTTGTCTTTGTCTTTTCCTTTTCCTTTGTCTTGGTATCATTCGTACACGGTTGTTCGCCGTCGTATACGTCCGTATTCCATCGTTTTCGGATGTTATCGGAGTTTTTCTTACACCGGCTGTCGTATGTTGCCTTATCTCGGTCTATCTGTGCTTTCAAAGTTGGAAATACGAATCTTTCATTACCACGGAGTTGCGGTGCTTCGCCCGTCTTGCTGTATATTAGGCAAGCCGTGAAAAGCCTCCCCCTCTCCGTGTCATTCAGTTCCTCCATACTGTCCAGATAACTGTGATAAGCGCAGAAATATTCAATCGCCATTATCTAATCCTCTTTAATGATGGAGTACCGTGCAAAGCACGTCCGCTCCCCGTACCGGTTTTTCCCGGTGACGGTTTCGCTCTTGATGGGAACGCCCTGAGCTTTCAAATCCCAGATCCTTGCGCCAAGCCGGTAACAGCCGTACTCGGTAACAGCCTCGGCCTGGGTGATACTCCCATAGTCTTGCAAATGCCGCAGGATACGCTCACACTGTGTCACGGGGTACCTCCTCTCCGGTGAGGCGAACCGCCACGCATGGGCGGGTGCCGTACCTCTTGCAGACTGTGGCGTCTGTGATAACTGCATCATCCTTGTAGGCGATCCCGTTCAGGGCATCACACACGATCTTGCCTATGTTGTCCCAGTCGGGCTTCACCATTGGTAGAATCTGATTGTCAATCGCTTCGGCCTGCTTGCGCTTGCTCCACGAATGGGGAACGGGGTAGATTGCCGCAATGTCAACCCGGATAGTGCCGGTGAACTTTGCCCCGTGGGCTTCGCACTGGTATGCCCATGCCACCAGCTTTTCATAGTCCTTCGTTTTCTTTGGGGTGTATGTCGCACCGTTCTGGGTAAAGCGGGGGCGCTCCTTCCCTTGCGGAACGCCGGGAATCGTAAATTCAATCGTCACGTTTTCGCTCCTTCCTTTGGAGTTGGCGGTTTCACCTCCCACCGCCAAGGGAAAATGCAAACTATACTGTCAATCTTTTTGGGGAAAGATTGATTTTTCCGGCCTAGAACGGCAATTGTGCGTCGTCGTCTTCCAACTCTACGAAGTTCGTCGCAGGGGCGGGAGTCTGATACGCCGGTGCGCTGTATCCGTTGTCAGCCCCAGAGCTGGCCTGAGTGCCGCTTTCCTTGCTTCCGTAGAAATAGACATTGCTCACAAGAATCTCCGCATGACGGCGCTTCTGACCGTTCTTGTCGGTATACTGCCGGATTTGCAATCTGCCCGTTACTATGGCCATCTGGCCTTTGCGGAAATACTTGGCGGCGTTCTCCCCGGCGGCTCCAAAGGCGGTGCAGCCTAGGAAATCCACTTCTTTCTCGCCGGTCTGCTGGTTCTTGAAATCCCGGTCAACCGCCAAGGTGAAGCTGGTAGCAGCCTTGCCGGAATTGGTTCTGCGAAGCTCCGGGTCTCGCACCATGCGTCCGGCAATGGTGATGGTGTTAAGCATTCTCCGGTACCTCCTGAGGGATGACCTCGCCGGTGGCCTGATCGGCCACAATATCGGTATCAATAATGCCGATCAGCCCGTCTTCCGCTTTGGAATCATCCGCCATAACATCGGCCAGCTGCTTCCCTTCGTCGCGGGTCTGATAATCGATGGACATAACGCCCCACTTACCAATGAGCTGACGGTATACGGTTTTCCGCGCCATGGCGTCCCAATCATCACGCCAGCCCTTTCCCTGATACTCGCCCTTGCGGAACTTCCGCTCGTGGGCTTCAATGGCCGCCTTGCTCATGTAAATGGTCTTCTCCGCGCCGTTCACAAGTCGATAGTAGCCGACATAGCCGATAACCGGCAATTTCTCCCGCTCTGCTTCATCCTCGATGAAGTCAACCACAACTTCTTCTGTCAGGCGATTGTAGCTTTTCAGCTCACCCTTGCGGATATCCACCACGTTGATGGTCTTGTATGCGCCGGTGCGAAGCGCCAACTGGTGCATACCCTTCCAGCCAAGAATGAAGGTCGCCTCCGTCTTTTTTGTTCCGGTGTCCTTCTTGTAGTTCTTGAATGGGACGATATAGGCATATCCCAAGTTCTGGTCGATGGGCAGGTCAAACGTTGCAGCCTTCAATGCGGACTGGATAACGGTCATGGGACTTTCCATAAATGCCTGCTGCATATTCTTATCCGCATTCACCATCGAGACGATGGAAGAAACAAACTGGGGGGCGCGCTTGCCAAGCAGCTCGTCAAAGCGTTTCCGCATACCGTCCCGGTCGAGGAATGTGTTGAGCATTGCGCCGATGGACTGCTGAGCAGCCGCAGCGGGTGTTTGCTTCTGTACCTGATTCTGAATTATGTTTGCCATTAAATTGCCCTCCTGTTGGCATATTCGTATTTTTTATGTGGCCTTGCCGGAGTAGTAAGCGCCCTTTCTGGTTCCCACCCATAGCGGACAATTCTATCCTTTAAAAGCGCTCTGTCTAACCCCGTAATTCTTGCCCATTCAGCGATAGTGTGGGTCTGACCAGCGTGCGAAACACGGTGGTTAGTAGATTTGTTCGCCGCTTGCTCAGCAGCTGTTATCCATCGGCAATTCTCTGGGCAGTAATTCCCGTCGTTATCGATACGGTCAATCGTCAGATTGTCGGAGTATCCGTTAGCAACCGCCCAGTCATAGAAAGTGGAAAAGTCTCTCGCCCAGTCATCGCAAAGCGAAATCTCCCTCGCTCCGTACCTGTAATACTTAGCGCACCTCTTGTCATAGCACCTAGTCTTCATGCCCGTCCAGATTCCGTACAATCTCGTGTTTGATTTCCCGTGTGTATATTTTCCCATACTTTACGCCTCCTTTTTGAACCGAAAAGTTCTGCTTTCCGAAGATTTGAAATAGTTCTGTGGGATTTCTCCATGGTCTTTCTCCCACTTCTTTCTATCGAACGTGGAGCGTTTCTGCGTCTTCCATATGACGCTGTAGTTCCCGTATCCGCCCCGCTCGGCGGTTCCCATGGCTTCCATAATACGCGCCTGAGCGGCGGCTTTCTTTTCTTCCAGCGCCTTGATCTGCTGGCCGCATTCGTCCATGATCGCCAAATCAACGGCGCAACCGGTCAAATCCATTTCGGTGTCCGGATCGCTGGCCGGGAACTCTGCGTTCAGGGCGTCAATGGTGGAATCCATGCCATCAATGGCCGGGGGCGTTTCGCTCTGAACGTTCTCCCAGAAGCTTTCCTCCGCCTCTTTCAGGGCTTCCAGCTCTGCTTCGTCCCGCTCGATGACGAACACCTTGAAGTCAATGCCCAGAACCAGAACCGCCAGATACCAGCGGTCAAGGCCTGACACAAGCAAGTAATGGCAGCACTGTGCGTAGTAAGTAGCCGGGAACTCGCCGTTCTTGAATTTGCTCAGGTGCAGGGCATTGGTGGTCTTGATCTCTAATCCTGCCCGTTCCCCAATGACCAGCCGGTCGTAGTTGGCGTGCGCGTAGGGCATATCGTCCCGGAATACGGTGTAGTTCTCCCGGCGCACCTTTTTCCCGGTAGCTTCGGTAAACCGCTTTGCTACGTATTCCTCCAAGTCCGTGCCAAGGCGTACCGCCTCTTTCTGGGAAATATCCTCCGGGATGACCTTACCGGTTTTCTCCGCCCACAGGGCATACGGTGACTTGTAGGGGTTCAGACCCAGAATGGCGGCGGCATCCGAACCACCAATGGTGGTAGAGCGCAGCGCTGTCCATTCCTCTTTGCTCATGGTCGCGGTTGGGATTTTCCGTATCATTCTTCATCCTCCCGCAACGGCTCAAACCGTTTTATAGCGATACCGCCTTTGTACGGATATGCCCGGTATTTTGCCCCGGGGGGAACAATTCCGCCTAAGCTACCTGTGCTGATATAAAAGCCCCCACCAACTTTGTTTATTTTTAATGTTCTACCAATTTTTTGCGGAATAAAAACGACGTAGTTCTCGCTTACTTTTATCCCAACAGTGTTTTCGCCGTTCCAAAACTTTGTAGCAAGGGCGTTAATGTAGGCAATGCGCCTCTTACCATCCGGGAAACTGACAGCCGGAACATTGACTCGATTGTACGGCCTAATGTAGATATCCTCGAATCTTTCCGATTCGCTTATGATGATTCCGTCCTCCATTATTCCTCCACCTCTGCTTCCTCGTTGAACTCCGTCATGGAATCTATGCAATTCAGGCAGTAGAACTCATCATGCGCCGGGATATATACCAGTTTGCTGCCTGTGATGGGATATCCGCACCTGGCACACTTCGGGAGTACCGCTTCCCGGGAGTCGGCATCCGCCGCCAACTGTTCAGCCTGCCGCCACGGCTCCATGCTATCAAAAACGTCCATTGACTTTCCTTTCTCCATTTGATATACTGTAAATGGTAGAGATTTTTTATATCGCTTGCCGTCCCCGGTGCTGTAACATCGGGGGCGGCTTTTTATCGCCCTCTGATGCACCGTCCGATACCGGCACCCATCAGGATAGCGCACACCCACATTGCGGGGACTGCCGCCTTGTCTGCCAGCAAATCCGCCTGCTGCCACCAGAAAAGCACCAGATTCAGCCCCGCATAGGGAAGCACCCGGAAAGTGCATTCCCTAATATTGAACGGCTTCCGGTTCTCCGGCACCGGCTCCCACCGGGCATCCATGGGTTTGCTTCTGCTTGCCATATCCTCACCCCCTGACCTTATGGTTCTTGTGGACTACATCGAAAAGCTCCACGTTCTCGTCGTCAAACGCCTTGCTTTCCTTCGATTCCAGCAAAAGGGATTCCCGCAGCCGGTCATTTTCCCGGCGCAACCGGCGGTTCATCTCCGCCATGGTGCGAAGCTGGGCAACCTCGTTCGGCATCATTTGGAGTTCTCCTTGTAAGGCTTCAAATCCCCGGCATCCACATACTGAGATATCTTCCCGAGACAATAGATATTATTCACGGTGCCTATTGCTTCCAGCGTAACAATATCCCCTATTGCAAAGCCATGATGCGGGATATAGCGTTTCTGTACAACCACAAACTTGTCTCCAACCTTGGGCTTGCCCTGTTCACGCTTGCTCTCTTTGGGCTTATCCTCCTTGCGCTTCTTCTCAAACAGCCGCTCAACGGCGACCCTTGCGTCCTCCGCTCTGCTGTAGGTATCCTTCGGATTGCACCGGACTTCTGCGGTCTTCACGTCCCGCCCGCCACGTTTCAGCGTGGCCGTGGTAATCATCCCGTCAAAGCGGAGTTCCACGGTGCAGAGTTCCCGCTCAGGCTCCGCAAGACCAGCGATCATGTCTTCGTACCAGCACCAATGCCCAAGAAAATCGTCGCGATCCTCCTCCATGCAATAGTAAACTCCTTCAGCGTTGATTCCGGATTTTATGATCGTCATGGTCTTTCCCAGATGCTTGTCCATATAAGGGTTCCAGCACCGCTGCGGCCTCTTGCTCACAATCCGCACCTTATCCCCAACTTTGTATTTCGCCATAAATAACTCCTTTCAAAAATTCGGCGCTCTGCCGTATGTCTCGCGGTAAATCCGCTCGTAGATGTCCGGCTGCTCTTTCATGAACGCTCTGACCCGTTTCCCAAGCTCCCGGATCGCGTTTGACCGAAGTAGCTCTGCTCGTACAGCTTGCAAATCTGCTCCGCTCTGGCCAGAAACTCGTCCGTCTTCGGTGTCATGCACCGAACTGCCAGCGCGTCGCACAGGGATGTCGCGGAGATGATGAAGCCCTCGTTCCGAAGCTGCTGAATCAGCCAGTTGTTCCGAAGATTGTAGGTGTTCAGCGTCTGCCGGATATACTTTGCCAGTTTCTCCCGCTCCCCGTAAGACTGCGGGAGGTTCAGTTTTGCCATCCATTTGTCCCTCCTCCTTAGATGAAATTCTTTGAACATTTTTTCCACAAAAGACTTGAAAATCTGAGTAGCGCATGGTATACTGAATTTGCCGAAACAATAAACCATCCGCTACTCGCCGGAGTTTGAATTTCCGAAAACTCGGATTTCATACCCCGTGATTTTCTGCACCCTTTTTGGAATCGGTGTTCATGACGTTAGTATAGTCCCATAAGTCCCAAATGTCAACACCAAAAGTCTCAAAAGTCAATGTTTGGAGGACTGTACAAAAAATGAAGATTGACTATGTGAATTTTTACAATAATTTTGTAAACCTTTGCAAAGAGAAAGGATTGAAGCCGTCCAGAGCTGGCATCGAAGCAGGCATTCCAAAGCAAACAGTGTCCAACTGGAAAGCCGGTCGCAAGCCGAGTGACACCTATGTCGCACAGTTAGCCGACTACTTCGGCGTACCAGTCTCATACTTCTCCGAGGAAGCCCAGGAAGAAAAAGAAAAAGCCCCGATGCCTATCGACATCGGGGAGGAAAATATTCTTCGGATGTACCGCTCTTTATCTACAGAGGAAAAGGGGGCATTGTACGCCTATGCCCTCTCCCTAAAAGACAAACAGAACGGAGGTAAATAGCATGAAATTAGATTATGACGGATTTATGTTGTATGCGTCTATGCATAACGAGGATGTTCTAAAGGACATTTTGAAATTCACAAGTGAATCTTGGAACGATAGGATCACTCTTTCACAGGATGACATTTCTCTGATTGTGAAGATTTCTCTTGCTTCAACAAAGGCACTTCTTCGTCAGTACCACGAATGGGCAAATTCGCAGACCTGACACCCTCCTTGATAGCCTCAATGATTTCTTCCATAGAAACTACAGGTTTGCTCATATTTTACACCTCCACAGTTGCTTTTTCGTTGGTTTCATCACTTATTATACCACAATCTGCGGTTTTATCAAGTGGTGGCCGTTTGGACAGCAGATCAGAAAAGAAGCACAGAAGCCTCCGTTTGTTTTCATCTGTTAATGTCCGGTAAACGCTGATAAAGCCCTTTTCGTCCGCTGTCATTTCTACCGCTCCTTTACTTTTTATCATTCTCGAACGCATGTTCGGCTTGCGTGCTAGTTATAACATACTATCTGTCCAATAAAACGGACTAATTAGGGGTTTTCAAAAAATTTTTTGAATTGCCCCGCCACCCGTGCCACAAGGTGACGGGGCTCGCCGCCGGAATGGTGTGTCCCTTACCTTTGGCTAGTATGATAATACTGTTCAGCCGGTGGTGACGTAAAGGTGCATCCGAGTAATTCAGTTGTTTTCAGCGTAATTCGCAGGATTTTTTTCGGAAAGGGCGATCAGCAAATGGAAAAACGGAAAATAATACAACAAATATCGACAATTTGTGATAATCTGCCCACAAAGATGAAATGGGCAAAGGAGGAACAGCACAAAACCAATCAGCAGATTATTGACAGCACGGGGCTAAGTGAATCCATGGTTAAAAAGTTTTTCTCTGGGCACCTGACGGGTCCAAGTATCTATGATGTGACCGCCATCGCCATTGACCTTGGTCTGTCCCTGGATGAGCTGATGGAGCTGTCCCCGCCGAAGCAAGACCAGAGCGCGGAAATCGAACGGCTGAAAACCGAAATTTCACACAAGGAAGAACTTATCTCGGAAAAAGATAACGCCATCTCCCGGCTGGAAGAGCGCAGCCACATGATGGATAAAGAAATATCCGCCGTCCGGGATAACTGGAAGCATGTGACTTATGGAGCCGCAGGGCTTGCGGTTCTGTTCGGCATCTTCCTTATGGTATATGTCTTTCTGGATATGCAAAATCCGAATCTTGGCCTGTTCCAGTCCGGCCACGCCGCGCCGATCGTTTATGTCGCGGCCTTTTCCATTATCGAAACATGCCTGTATATCGTCCGAACTGTGACAAAGCGAAACGCAAAAAGGAGGAACCGCGATGCAAACAATACCAATTGATCTATCGGCTCTTACACCGGAGGAAAGACAGCAGTTCGCGGATAACCCCTCCGTTCTTTCCTCGGACTGCGAGGCGGTCTGCTGCCTGTATATGCGCTACAGTTCCGACCGGCAGACAGAGCAGTCCATCGAAGGGCAGCTCCGGGAGCTGATAGCCTATTGCAAGCACCACAGCTACCGGGTCGCCGCCATTTATGTTGACCGGGCGATTTCCGCCCACGCAAGCATGGACAAGCGTCCAGCGTTCCAGCAGATGCTTTCTGACAGCGCCAGATCGTCATGGAAAACCGTTTTGGTTTACAAGCTGGACAGATTTGCTAGGAACCGGGAAGACAGTGCCATTGCCCGTATGCGGCTCCGTAAGAACGGCTGCAACGTGGAATCTGCGAAAGAGGGCATTTCCAAGAACCCGGAGGGTGTGATTCTGGAAGCCCTGCTGGAAGGCATGGCAGAGTATTATTCTTTGGAGCTGTCCCAAAAAATAACCCGTGGAATGCGGGAATCCGCCATCAAGGGAAATTGTTTGGGCGGTCAAATCCCACTGGGATATAAGATTGAAAATAAAAAGTACGTTATCGACCCCCTAACAGCCCCTTTGGTAAAGGAGGCGTTTTCCCGCTATGGTGACGGGGAAACAGCCGCCTCGATCTGTGCAGACTTCAACGCCAGAGGTTACAGGACAGCAAGCGGCGCAGAATTCAACAAAAGCAGTTTCAAAAACATTTTCCGGAACGAGAAATATATAGGCGTATATAAGTACAAGGAAATGCGGCGGGAGGGCATCATCCCGCGAATTATTGCCGACGATGCGTGGATTGCCGTTCAATCCCGCTTGAAGGACAACGAAGCTGCCCCCGCCCGTGGAAAAGCAAAAGTAGCGTATCTCCTTGCTGGGAAGATTTTCTGCGGTCACTGCGGCGCTCCAATGACAGGTGAGTGCGGGCGCGGGAAATCCGGGAAAATGTACAATTATTACTCCTGCGCGACCCGCAAACATCATAACAGCTGCGAAAAAAAGCCAGTCCCGAAGGACTGGCTGGAAGATGTGGTAGCTCAGGACGCTTTGGACGTACTGACAGACGAAATTATCGAATTTGTGGCAGAGGTAGCCGCCCAGCAGTCAGAGGAAGACATTCAGAAGAATACGCAGATTCCGGTCATACGCAAAAAAATCTCTGAAATTGAAAATAAAATCCGCAACCTGACGAAAGCGCTTGAATGCGCTTCCGTTGCGCCGGACGCTATTGTGGAAAGACTTGCCGAATTGGAAGCCCAGAAAAAGGGGCTGGCTACCCAACTATCCGATGAAGAGCGTGGTGTGGTTCCGCTCACAAAGGAATCTGTCGTGGTTTATTTGAAAGCGGTAAGAGAAAATGCGGTTCCGCTGGAAACCCAGAAAGCCATGCTTATTGATATGCTGGTAAATTCCGTCACCGTTTACGATGACGAGCCGGGATTCCTTAAACTTATATACGCCTACCGGCTGACGCAAATTCCCGCGAGGACATATCGCGTGCCCATTTCCGAAAAAGTACCGTGTTCGGATTTTAGGACGCAACCTGCTCCATTGGACGCAAATCCGAACACAATTACCGTTGTGGGAATGGTTTTCATCCAAACCAAAAGACACGCCCTGCCTTGATTGGTAGGGCGTGTTTCTTTATTTTTTATACATCCCCTGCACCACTCCGACGTTCTCCGCCCGCTCAATATCCCGCTTGTGCAGGTACTCATAGACGGCCATCATGGCCGCAGGCGGTTCGCCCTTCTGCTTGCGGTATTCCTCGATGTGGGAAACAACGGCCTTGTGCAGGGCGTTCATGTGGTTCATTTCCTCCCCGCTCAGCCGGTAAAACAGGTCTGCCAGTTCCGGGTCGTCGTGCTTGTATTCCACGGCCAGCTCTGCGTAGGTGTGCGCGTCCTCCAGCTCGTCCTCAATGTGCTCCATCAGCAGTTTGATTTCTTTCATGGCTTACGCCTCCTTTATGTATCTCAGAAGCTTGTCAACCTCTGCCCGGTCAAAGGACAGCTTGCCGACAAACGGGATGTCAAATTCCAGCGGTTTCCGAATCTGCGGGGCAAATGCGTTGTAAAGCGCGTCCTCGTCGATGTTTCCGTCCTCCAATATGTGCATCATTTTGACGGCGGGAATGCTTTCCAGCCTTTCAAAAATCTGCGGCGTTCTCTTGGCGTACAGGGCTACCACCCCGGCGACAACGACGGCTTTCATTTCCGGAAAGTGGGGAAGAACCTCTTGCTCCACATACCGAAGCGCCCCGTTTACAAAACGTTCTTTTGAAACCATAGTTACCTCCGATTATTGTTGGGGCGGCGATTGCCGCCCCGTTTGGATTAGCCAGCAGCGGCAGCAGTGGGCGCAGTCCAGCTGTTCTTTGCGGGCATGGGTTCAGGGCACACATTCCCAATGGGAATGACCGTCTTGGTCAGCCCGGACAGGGTGTTCAGGGCGTTCTGCATACAGCTGAGGTTTGCAGTGATCTGGGCATTGACAACCGCCTGAGCGGAAATCTGCCCCTCAACGCCCCGCAGCCGCCCATCAAGATACTGGTACATTTCCAGAATCTTGCTGTCGGTGTAGGTGTTGGCATCCCGCAGTTTGATGTCGGATTTCAGGGCCGCGATCTCCGCAGCCTGTCCGGCCTCGTAGCGGTTGACAACGTGGTCACCCTCGGAGCAGTTGCCGCCGAAAATGCCACCGTTCGCCATGCCCAGCAGGGTGGAAATGCCGCCGATGTAGCCGCCGATACCGCCCACGCGGTCAGCAGCAGTGAAATTTAGAGACATATAGAAGTCCTCCTTCAAAATATTAGGAGGTGGCCACCTTCTACCTATAGAATAACAAAAATCCCGACGGTAGAATCATCATCTACTCGTCGGGATTTCGTCAATAAATCGTCAATAAATCGTCACGCAGAATCAGAATTTCAGATTTTCAGGGAGCTTGTCGCTGTACTTTCTGCACAATTCGTATTCTATCCGCAACTTTTTAACCGTTCTTGTGATAGTGGCTTGGGACACACAAAACTTGTGGCACTGTTTTGTCTGGCTCCATCCGGCGGCTCGGGTGCGGATGATCTTTTCCTCCAGCGGCGTGAGAATCGCCAGAGAACAGAATTCATCCAGAATCACCCGATTCCACGGGACTTTATCCACTTATCACATCAGTCCTCCTTGGGGGCAATGTAGGTTCTTGCCTGCTTGCTATCGGAGATACCGGCGGTGGTAGGATCATTGACCACGCCCAGAATCACCAGCAGGGCAAACACGGCGTTCACCACGGCCAGCAACTTGTCGCCGATTTCGCCCAAGTCCAGCGTAAAGCCGAACAGGGCGGCTACCGTCTGCACCAGCAGAAGCAGCGCGGGAATCGCGGCCAGCCAGAAGTTCTTGTTTTTGATGCGTACAATCCAGTTAATCATTTTGTTTTCCTCCTTAATTATGCAACGGTATTTTGCGCACTTCCTCCATAACTCTTTTTGCAGAGCCATTCCCGCCAGCGGCGGCGTATGGTTCGTATAAGTAGTCATTGAGGTTTTCATATTCGTCTTTGGTGATGTATCCACGTTCGATGTACTTCATCCCCAGGTAAATGATACGGTCGTGGGCCATTCCCACCAGAAGCCGGGTGTTCGCATCGTTCTTCTTCCGGCGGGCCTCCAAGAATCCCCAGAAGCCCGCCGAACCCACGAACGACAGCAGAATGGTAATAGCGGTTTTGATCCATTCGCTCAAATGGTTGTCCTCCTGTTTCTCAGCCGTTCCACCGGCTGTACTTCCCGTTGTCCTCGTGAATCCCCCATCCGTACAGCCCCAGACCGCCCCGCCCGGGGATTTTCTCGGCCTGTACCTCCTGCGCTATGGCATACAGTTTCTCCGGGGAGATAGCCCCTGAGAGGTCTACGGCCTGTCCCGTGGTGTGCAGGGAGTTGGATACCCCGCCCACCTCGGCATTGTGCCGCTTGCACCGCACACCGGAATTTACATTCAGGGGAACCCCCGCCCTGCGGCGTATCTCATCCGCCATGCGGACGGTTTCTTCCACCGGTTCTGCGGGGAACCCGTTGCAGTATTTCCCGCCGCACTGGCACCGGAATTCCTCACGGGTGAAATACTTGATATCATCCCAGAATGTCCCGGTTTTTGGCGCGTCGCTGCTTTCCGGCTTCTCCACCTTTACCGCCGTCCCGGCGATAGCACCGATGAGCATTTTCTGGGTAGCGGCTCCCGGAATACCGTCCACGGTAAGCCCATAGTCTGCCTGAAACGCCCGGATAGCCCCCTGTGTGTTCCTGCCATCAATGCCGTCAATCGAGCCGGGAGAATAGCCCAGATAGGTGAGCAAGCACTGAATTTGTGTAATCGTCATGCTGTATCCTCCTTGCTATCATAAATCTGCGCCATCTGTTCCAGAAATTCGGTAAGCTCCTGATTCTGTGCTTCCAGCTCTGCAATGCGGTCTTCCGGCGTTGGTTCCGGTTCCGGTGCCTCGGCTATTGCCCGTTCCAGCTCCGCGATTTCCTCCGGAGACATATCCCGAATTACGCCGTTTTCACAAATTTTCACAGCTTTTATCCCTCCTTACGCCCGCACGCCGTAAAGAACGAATTTACAGCCGGGATAAATCAGCATACCGGTTCCGCCGATGGAGGTAATGGGCTTCGCCCAGAGCGAATCCGTGAAATACTTCACGTAGGTGCTAGTGGAACTGCCATACATGCCCATGTTCTCCCCCCATCCGGCGCCGGTTGAACGCAATGCGCTTTCTATCACCTGTACCCCGGAAACATCCACCTCATAGACGGCTCCCACCAGACGGTCAGTTCCGACCTTAGGCCAAAGGGAAGTATAAACTGCCGGGCTGGGATTACCGGAGTTTATCCCGTTGAGCATGGCAAACGTGATGTTCGGAATGGTACTCCCGCCGGTATACTTGGGGAACTTACTGCAGAGCCTCGCTTTCAGGAGGGAAAAGGGCTGCCCGTTGAGATCCTTATTGATAGTCAGCGCATTGCTTTCTTCCGCGTCGTCGGGGATGATGATTTCTGCTATCTTTTCCCAGTTGCCAGAGCCGCCGCCCTGCCCGTCCGCGCCCTTTGGGATACCAAGATTAAGCAGCGGATTCTCTGCCGTGCCGCCCATGCTGGCTGTCGCATCGCTGCCTGCCGGAAGGGTTGTGACCGTGCCGATCTGGATATCAGGGACTGCACCGTTATCGCCCCTACTGGGCTTTCCGGTGTCGATATCGCCTATGTACCAGTTGCCGTTGCTGCCGATGGTGGGGGTGATGCCGTCCTTGCCCGCAGCGGGTGGATTGGCCTTCAGATAGTCGTCTACGATCTTCTGTACCGTTGCCGGGTCAACCTCTCCACCGCTCCTTGTCAGCGCCTCGTTGACAGCCGCTACAAGGCTTGATTTCGCGACGGTATCCAGATCATCCAGATTCCCGATCATGGCCTGTATCTGCGCCCAGACCGGCAAGGACGGGTCGGTTGAGCTGTCCCCGGACGGAGCCGCTGCGCCATGCACAAGGCCAAGCTCCGTCCAGATGGTGGGAATCACCATACGGCCATCCGCGCCCACGCCGTACACACCCATGTAGAGGTTCACGCCCGCGCGGCTGACTACCTCCGCTGGGACAACCACTTCATTTCCAGCGGCAAGCACGTCTTTTGTGACTGCGCTTCGGAACACAACGGTTTTCTGTAGGCCATCCCACGCAGGGTCGGTGTATTCGATGGACACCACCGCACCCACGATTCCTCTGGGAATCGGCACAAGGGGCGTTGTCCTGCACGTCGTATTGGCGACTTTTACTTCCGCAATTTTCATGCCGTCACCGCCTTACATTTCGGTGAAACGCTCATCATCCCACGCGGGGGAAACCGTGGCCTCGCCCGTCCATACCTTGCGCACACCATCCAGCACATAGTAATAGTTGGGGTAAACCGTCAGCCCGGAAGTATACGGAATCGGCGTTTCCTTTGTTCCCGGCATCGTGGAATCGTACTCGCTTTCCACCCACATAATTGCGCCGCCAGCGGAAATCTGCTTGGGAATCCAGCTATAGCCCGGTCTGCTGGGCGGGGTACTGGGTTCCGGGTCAATGGTGATTCCCGCCGCCGAAACAACGCGGCAAGTTTCTCTATCTGCCTTTGCGAAGGCAATGATTTCATCAGGTGTCAGCATTTTCGTATACCTCCGATAGTTTCGATAATAGGGCGGTGTACTGCTCCCGCTCATACTCCCGCTGTGCAGCGTCCAGCTCTGCCCACGGCTTCCACGGGGCGATCATCTCACCGGTGAACACCACGCCATCAGCACGTGTCCACGTCTGCCCTGCCGGGATGAAGCGGTAGCCCTCGATGTAGGCGTCGCACTTACCGTCGAAGGCATCCGTTTCAATCTGTGTCAGCCCCTCAGCGGTGGAGGTGTGACACTTAAAACTGGAATCTATGTAAATCGTTTTCATGCGCCGCCCTCCTATTTCAGCAATTTGATTTCCGTCGCGGTGTACGTAATCATCGCATACGCGGAATGCCTACCGGAAAAACCGATACTGTGAAGCCCGGACAGGGCAGATATGTCAACCGTTACCGTGGTAAGATCGGTACCGATTGCTGCCGAAGCAACGGCAGACGAACCACTGTACACCTCCAATTTTGTCTTGGAGCCGCCCGACGCTTTGCACGTCGCTTGAAGCGTGCTATACTCTGTCAGGTCAATTTGGCCTTTTGTACGTGCAGAAATGGTTCTGTCGCCGTTGTAGTTATTTACCGACTTAACCGTCAGTTCTGCTTCTGCGGTTACAGTGCTGTTCGCAGGCATTTCCCACTCACCGGCTATAATGTCGCTCGGGGCATTTGGCTTGAACAGGAACAGCGCATAGCTCAGCTCCACAGAGGTGCTCTGACCATCCGTGGTGATAGTTACGGCCTTGCTGTCGGTCTCCGTCCCACTTGTGGAGGTCACCGTCCACGTCCCGGCGTTCGGCACAATGCAAGCCCATGTACCACTGGTGTCAGGGGCGGATAGAGTCGTTGTACCGTCAGAGCAAGTGCAGGTCGAACCGGCGGGATATGTAATATTGATCGTCGCTGCGAAAAATGCAATTGCCGTGCTGTAATCGGTTGTGACCACAACATTCTTTTGCGCAGTCTTGCCGTCACCGGTGATGGTAACAGTCCACGTCCCGCTTTTCAGCCCCTTGAACACCACCACGCCGCTCGTGCCGGAGTTCTTGGTCTTTGTCTTGCCGTCCTTGGAAACAGTCACAGTGACGTTCGCCGGGGCTGTGACGGTAAGCGTACCGCCTGTGCCGCCGCTGGCGCCAAATCCATATAAAGGCACCGCAATGCTCATACGTACACCTCCACCGTGATAGGAATGTCCACCGTGGGCTTGTCCTCAAGGCAGGTAAACGTCATCACGCTGCCCGACCGGGAAGCGAAGCTCACCATACCGCACGCCTCTTTCAGCGCAAGATTGGTGGCCGTGTTGCTCCCGTACACTGGATAAGCCATCGCACGTTTTGTATCCGTCAGACCGGAGACCGTAACAGACTGGGTATACGGGGCGCTGGCAGACCAACCGGCAGCAGTTAACGTTGCAGTCCTTGCAATCGTTTTGGCATTACTTAACGCCGTATCCACGTACCCCTTGGTTGCAGCATCAGCGCTGTCCGTGGGCGCACCTAATACTTTGATTTGATGGGAGTTCATGACAATATTTCCGGTCATTAAACCGCCAGCACTAGGCAATGCCCCAACATTTTCAGCTTCTAGCTCAACGTTGCCATTGGAGTTAGGTTCTTTGCCGCACACTTTGGATACAGCACCGGTGCCATCCAAGCCCATACGGGAGACGGAGTAGGCATAAATTGGGGTTCCGGAATTGAACGTCATTGCAATTCGCGTCCACAGGTAAGCGCCCTGTGCTACCGTGGGAATGCTGCCTTGCCAGTTTCCGGACGGTATAACATTCCCGGATGTGCTGGCTTGATATGTTACGGACTGACTGGTCAATAGAGCCGGGTTCCCGATGTCGCCCTTTTCGCCCTTGATCTCGAACCACTGATACTTCGTCCAGTCCGTTGGGGCAGTTGCGGAATTGCCGCTGTATACGCCCATCCAGTTGTCAGGGAGAACACCGAAGCTGTGAGAAGCCGCCGTGGGCTTCTGCGCCGCGTACCGAATCCAGACGTATGCGTTGTCGCCTTTGTCACCTTTCGCGCCGTTCGTGACGGTAAACGTGCTGGTGGTATTATCGTTATAGGTAATACGGTACGTGTCTACCAGCCCGCTGACGGAGACTTTGGCAATGGTTGAAATGCCCCGCCCGTTTTTTACGGTGAAGTCAAAGGTAGTGGTGTCCGCCAGGGTGATTCGGTATGTATCCGTAAGGCCGCTGGTGGACTGCTTCACGATGCTGCTGATACCGCCATGGCCGTCGGCGGCGGCGGTCAGCCAGTTCAGCAGAATTTGTCCCGTCAGCTTCTTTGCCGCGCTGTCCTGTTCCAGGACGAAAAGGTCGGCAGCTTTTATCTGTTCCGCTGCAATCAGCTCGGATATTGCTTTATCTGCCACGCTTCTTTACCCCCTTATTCCATGTATCAATGCGCTCCCTTTGCTCTTTTGTGAAAAGGTCACTACTACCGATGTATACGGTTCGCCCGCACACGGGGCATTCCATATCCACGATGTGTCCATCTTCATCTGTGTGCATGATCGGGATTTCCCCGCAGCATCTATTAACAACCACTTCCGCCATTGGGTACCTCCTGCTCAGTCTCTTTTTCGGGCGCAGGAGGCGCAGCCAGCGCCTGAACCACTTCTTCAATGGCCTGCATACTACCCAGCATCCTGTCCCAGTTCTCCCGTCCTGCGACCTGAACGCCCTCAAGGGTGTTCAGGACTGCCCTAAGTTTCATTACAGGGTTCATTTTTACTCCTTTCCCAGCACCACACGCACCGCGCCGGTTTCCGGTACAATAGCGATTATCTTCGTATATTGGGCGGCGTACTGCCCTTCCCACCACATCTGTACCGTCTCTGCGGGGTTTGCAAATACCGTGGCAATCGTCGCCAGGGATTCCCCGAGAATACGGATGTTTATCTGCCCCGCCTGGGGGAAAGGGTTGAAATAATCGCAGTCGAATTCTTTGCCTGTTGCGGTTTTCAGTTTTTCCATACTTAAGCCCTCACTAATACAGTTTGTGATAATCCGTTTCCGTCCTTAATTGTTCGCCAAGCCACCTCTTCGTCTTTGAAATAGAAGCTCGACGCGAATAGTACGGCCGCATCAACGTAGCTTGCGGTATTCCACCCATTGAACACACCATTTGCAAAATCCGCATACCCAAGCGAGGTATTGATACCTCCGCTGGTATAGGCCGTGGATATGGTATTGTAGCCGATTTCCGAGCCGTAGACACTGTGACTGGCAAGACCTGACCCGTCAAGGTATCCGTCGTCACCGCCATAGTCAATCCTACCGGCGCTGACGCTTCCCCGGAAATAGCCATTCTCCGCATACAGATTTCCGGTCGGCGTAATCTGCACGCCGTTAGCCTCAGAGCCGCACTGAATGCCGTTTACACCGATGTAAATACCCCGGCTGTTGGTGCCGTTCCAGACTTGATTGTTATAGCTTAGGTAGTCGGATTGAATGTCAAAACCGCCGATTTTGCCGCTTAAGGCGGTTATCTTTCCACGGACTTCTGCGCCAGACTTGGTGATCTGGAACACCGTGGTATTATTGGCCTTGACCGTCCAGGAATCATTAAGCAGCTCCCAACCGAAGGACGAACTGTCACCGCCGGTTTTGGTCACCCGCGCGGAAATCTGGTCACTCTGAATGTCCAGCCGCGAGGTGAGCTCGTTCCCCTGTTCGATACGGGCAGAGACTTCGGCGGAAATCTGGTCGGCCTGAATTTTCAGTTGCGCCCTGGTTTCTATAAACTGGCGTTCTACTTTACGTGTTTCGTGGGATTTATAGGGAACGGATTCATCGATTTCCTCAGAGCCGGGGGCGGAAACATCCGCGCGTATCATTTTTCCGTAGGACTTCGACACGCTGTAGATGCCGCCATAGGTTCCTTTAACCTGAACCGCGTCTCCAATCTCCGCCGCTGGGTCTAAGATTGCGCCTGTAGCCGTATACGTCTGGTAGGAATAGCCGTTGATTCTGGCCAACATATCGTTTGCCATTTTCTGAGTTCCGAAAGGGTTTTCGGAGATCAGTTCCTTGCCGCTGTCTGTACCCGCCGTATACTCCACGCCGTCAGCAACCTTCAACGTGACGCGGCTGTACGCGCTGAGTGGGTCTGATATTTTCAGGCTGTCGGCGGCAGACCCGATGATAAACTTATCAAACAAGGATTCTGACACCTCCAAACGTGATCGCTCTGTTATCGCTTCCGCCAACAATCAGATAGTTGGTTTCCTTCGGAAGACCCGTGAGCGTGACCAGCATCAATTCTCCGGTGGCCGTCATAGCCCAGGAGCCGGTGTACATTGCGCCGATGTAGCCAATGACCTCACGGCAGCTGTACCCGGCAGGGTACGGGATTTCGTAACCAGATGTCACGATTTGATATACACGGCTATCCAGCGATATGCCGACTGCATCGGAAATCTCTTTCAGAACTTCAATGTCACTTGCAGGCCAGTTAAGGGAGGATTCTGCCGGATAGTCTTCTTCCAGAAGAAGCATTCCGTCGTATCCGTGGAGCGTTAGTTTTGTCCGGTCACCGATCTCTCCTTCGCTCCGTTTGTCAATGTAATACTTTCCTTGTGGCAGCCATTCAGAGACGGCATTCTCATTTGCAGCTCTGATATATGGCCGAAGAAGCGCACGTTTGGGGATATCACCATATGGATGAATCATTTCAACGTTGATCTCACCGGCGCAGGTTTTTCCAACGTCAGGAGAATCGGAAAGAAGCGGTTGCTTCTGCTCCATGGATATCAGCAGCTCTTCACCGTAGCCGGTTTCGGCGCCACCGCTATCTACCAGAATGCGCACTCCGCCGAACGTGATTGCGCTTCCGCTTTTGTCAATTAGCTTTCCGGTATCACCGATGCAGAGGCGGTTTTCAAACCAGTGGTTGCCAGCTACAATGTCCCGGTATTCCTGCGATACGTTCTGCATAAGCGCCCGTCACCTCTCAATCAGGGGAAAGGTAATGCCGCTCCACCAATCGTCTTCCGGCTTCTCTATCAGGAACGATGCAGGGTTATTGTTGGAGTACATGGTCACATTGTTGCGGTACCCGCTCATAGGGTCGTAGTAGTCCACGGTCACATATTCCGGGAGAATGGTATGCAACACGGTCATAGCTTCCTCAGCCGTTAGCGGGCGGCAGGTGATGTCCAGACGGATTTTGGTTGTCACCCGGCCACGCTGCATTGTCCCGTCCATGGTGCGCCCAGAATTGGGGGCGTCAATGTCGTTGCGCTGCCACTTTACGCCCTGTTTGGCGATGAACGGCATGAAGTCCACGCCGTTTATCTTGAGCATCATCTTCATGCCGTTTTCACTCCTTTCGTTTATCCATACATTCTTGCGTTCCTGCGCTGGGCATTCCGGACAGCCCGGTCAAAGTCATATCCGCCGCCATCTCCGTTGTCCTGATTCCGCATTTCCGCGATAATCTGCTGAGCGACAGCGTACAGAGCGTTGATAAGGTCTTCGTTTCCTTCACGGGTGGCCGTTGCGATGCCCTCAACGATCTGGTCATTGTTGGCAACCGCTGTCCGTCTGCCAATAGAGCCAACCATTTCTGCGCCCGCTTCACGGGCTATAAAGAGTTGGCCTTGGTCTACAAAACCGCCGTCGGCATAGCGCGGAATGGAAACTGTGGGAATCGCCGAGATACCGCCCGTATATCCGATGGTGCGCATAAGCGCATTTACAGCAGATATAATGGTATTTGTTGCGTAGACAATGGAGTTAAGCCCGATCGTCATGTTACCTAACACGTTGTTCCAATAACCGGCAAAGGAAACACTCACGCTTGACCAGAGGCTTGTCCATCCATTTAAAAACCGATTGGCGAACGTATTCTGGGCTGCCAGAATATCGTTGAACGCCGCTGTAATCTTGGGCGTTTCCACAACCATTCCCACAGAGAATCCCGTAACCAGTTTTGAACCAGCATCTTTCAGGTTTGTAAAGATTCCAGTAGAAAGCTCGATGGTTCCCGCGTCACCGGTCAGTTGCTTCATCGTGGTCATAAATGTGATATAATCGGTCAGAAGCGTTACCGCCGTCTCTAACTCCCCGTTCGCAGCGGTAAGCTTTTCGTTTAAAACGGAGGCATCACTTGCTACGGCTCCGACCTTATCCGCAAAATCACGGATTGGATTTCCTACGAAAAGTTTCCTAAACCCGCCGACAATGCTGTCCCAAGTGATGCTGCCCATGCTATCGGTATAATTGGAGATTTCAGACGCCAAGCTGGTCATGAATACCGTGAAATCATGTGTGTCGGATGTAAGCTGTGGAAGCGTACCATTCAGGTCTCGCATAGATGGAGCCAAATTGTCATTAAGCTCGTCTGCAACCGCGACAAGGCTTTCCGTAAAAAGTATGAACGCGCCTGCCAGCTCAACGAGGATTGCTGTCCCAAGCCCGATAGCCAACGGGAGAAGTCCTGCCGTTCCAACCGTTGCTGCTCCGAGCGCGGCTGTAACAACGCCGATTCCGACAAGCAATCCGGTTCCGATACCTATTGCGGTGGCGATATCCTCACCATTATTCAAAACGGGTTCCCACGCCTTGCCGATTTCGTCCAGCCCTTTTCCGACGCCACAAATTTCTGCAAGGAACAGGGCGGTCGCAACTCCTAGTTCCAGAAGAATAGCTGTTCCTATGCCGACATTCAAAGCTACCGTTGCTCCTGCAGTGCCAAGGGCATAGCACGCGACGCCAATAGCGGCCATAAGTATGGTTCCGACGCCAACAGCGATGGCGACCGTTCCAGCATTGTCAATGACCGGTTGCCACGCTTCGCCGACCTTGCTCAGTTCCCAGCCAAGAACCGCGATCGCGCCAACGAAGATGATTGCGCCAGCGGCGACTTCGGCAAGAATCCCAACGCCAAGACCGATGTTTTTTGCAAGGCTAAGCATTTTGGGGCTTAGGCTTCCACCGATTGATTCTCCGAGATTCCCTGCCGCTTCTGCCGTCTGAGATACAGATTTTGCGGCGTTTCCGGCATTGGATATGCCTTTGAGCTTGGAGAAAAGGTCAAGAGCAGTGGCAATGCCACCCATGATTTGTATTGCGCCGATCAAAAGCGTTGCTTTATCAACGCCGCTCCAATCGCCCTTTTTAATTGCTTCCCAGTTGGCAGCAATTTCTGTTATGACGGAGGAAAGCCCTTGAATAGCCATTGCCCAGCCTGAAACATCTAAGCGCTTAGTGAAAAAGCCAATTCCAATCGCAACGGTTGTTAATCCGCTAATGGCGTTGTTGGCATTGTCCCAGTTCACCCCATTGTCTGCAATGTCCTTTATGGCACTTACAATTTTGACAACGCCCTGCACCAGTTTAAGTGCACCGGCAATATTGTATTTGCCTTCCCACAGCGCGATGTCGCCGACCATTCCCGCAAACTCGCTTATAAGTTTTGAAACGTTGGAGAAGTTTGCTCCGTTCTCCTGAATGTCTTTCAGGGCTTTCATAAACTCGTTAAGGTCGGCGATAAGACCGATTCCGCCAAGCGTGAGAGAGCCAACCTTAGAGATGTTTTTGAAAAAGCCGGAAAGGGTATCTACACCGCGTATAAGCGATTCGGATATCTTCCACGCCAAAAATATCGCGGCGATGCCCTCCGCAATTTCTCCGATTTCTTTCAGGTGGCTTGTAATCCAGTCAACGAACGGCTGTAGCTTCTTTTTCCAGGCATCAATCTTTTTCGTTACGGCATTTTCCAGGAAGTCATATCCAGGAGTGGGGAAGCCCAGACCTCCACCGCCGCCTCCTGCACCGCCTCCACCTCCGCCATTGCTCTGGTCGGGGAGAACATTCAGTTCGTCAAACCCGGCAAGGTATCGTTTCAGTTCCTTGGCAGACCCGGCGGCACTGTCCATGTTGTCGGCAATGGCACCGCTCCCGGCAGAAGCGCTCCCAATCGCATCCCCCCATTTCGGGGACTTTACCGTTATCCCGAACAGGGTGGCAATGGCCGCTATGATTTCCTGCAAGGCGCTTGCCACGGCAATAGCAATTGGCAGAACCTTCGTCAGAATCGGAATAAAGATGTTTCCTACGGCACGTGCAGCTTGTTCCAGCTCCGCCCGTAGCACCCGCAGCATGTTTGCCGGATTTTCCAGCGTCCGCGCCATATCTCCTTGCACCTGCGTTACCTGCGTCATCATGGCGTAGTACCGCAGCTGGGATTTCTCCGCCTGCGTCATGCTGGAAACGCTCTTGTCAATTCCAAGATTCAAGCGTTCCTGCTCCAACCGGGCAACAGACAGGTCGTAGCCCAGCCGCCGCAGAGGTTCGAGTTCTCCGGAAATACCGGACTGAACCTTCTGCATTGCCGATTCAAAATCGATATTATAGAAGGAGGCAAGGTCATAACCCAACTGCGTCAGGTTCTTGGACATAAACGCCGCCTTGTCACCAGCCACACCAAAACCTGCGATAATGGTGTTAAAGACGCCCTGATTCCGCATCCATTCAGCGGGGTCAATGCCCATTACCTCAGAAACCTTCTGGGCGTAGTTATAGGCTTCCTCGGCGTACCTCCCCATTGAAACGGTGAACAGATTCAAATCCTCCGTATACTTGGACGATTTTGCAATTGCGATACCCTGGAGCTTTGCCGCCGCCCGGTATATGGCCGCAAAGCTGATTGCTTTGAGCGCACTGTTCCAAGCATTTGTGCTTGTGGTTGCCCGCCTTACCGTACCGTTGTACTGCTCCGTCGATGTAATCAGCCTTTGAATTCTGCTTGGAAATGCCGAAAACCCGGAGGAAACCTTGTTCATTTCATCCGCAAATGGCTTCATGGCCGAAGCCAAGTCTTTCATCTGCTGAGTGAACTTATCAATATCCGCTTTCTCAAGCTCCTGGATGACCTCTGGTAGCTTTTTCAACTGGTTGATGAAGGAAGTCATATTAGACCGGCCAAGCTCGGACAGAGGCTGCAATCCGGATGCCAGATTCCGCAGTTTTTCTCCGGGGGTGTCGGGCAGATTGGTGATTGCTTGATTGATGGCCGCCAGCTGGTTTCCAATGGACGCGGAAATTTTCAGGCTATCCGTCTTGTCTTTCAGATTGCCCAGGGAGTTGCTAATGCGGTTTATCTTGTTCGCAAAATCGCCGGTATTCATGTTGTTCACGGCATTCTTGATCTGCGAAATTCCTGCTGCAACTTTGGAAAGGGCAGTTGTGGAACCGCTGATCGACGTTTTTAGCTCTGTCAACTTTTTTGCCAGAACCTCCACCCCTGCGGATGCCGCGGCACTGTCATTCACAATCTGAAACTCAATGCCCTGCATTTCCACATTGTCAGCCATCCCCTTCACCGCCCTTCTTCTCAAATTTCTTGTTGATGGATACCATAAACATCTCCATCATGGCTTTCGCCTTTTTGTCGCTCTTTTCCTGCTGGGTCAGCTGCTTTTCTCCACTACCCGCCGCTTTCCGCTGCCCAGTGTGCAGCTCAAAGGGCTGCTCCCGGTAGGGAATCGGCTTCGGCGGCTTCTTGCTGAAACTGAATCGAAGAACCGGGGCGGCATCCAGAAGGGCTTCATAGTAATAAGCCCCTTGCATCCACATATCCTGATTCTTCAAGTCCCGTTTGATCTTGTCAGCTTCCCGGTAGGCTTTCACCAGTTCCACGTCCTGATTCCAGAACTGGTCATAGGTCATGCCGATTGCAAGATAGTACGGGAATAACTTCTTGAAGATATTTGTGTAAGCGTAAGAGGGGGTAGGGGTCTCCCCACCCCCTCCGTTTTCGGAAAGAAGTTCGCTTACTCTACTGCTTCCCAGCCGGGGTTTCCCTCGTTTTCCTCTTCATCATCGGAAAGCAGGGTGTACACGGCCTCGGAGTACATTTCCGTCAGCACCTTCACAAGGCCGGACTTGTTACTCAGACCGTCGTAAATCTTGTTGATGGTAGCAACCTTGGTGTTGGGGTGATTTGCCGCAAAAGCGCCGCTGAACAGCATGGGGATCATGGTAGCGGGCTTGTCGCCAAGCTCATTGATGGAGAACCCGATCTTCTCCATAGCAGAAACCGTGGAGCGGGTGAATTCCAGCGTGTACTTCTTGCCGTTGTAGGGAATGCAGATTTTCTTAGCCATCGCTAATCCTCCTTAAAAATGTGTGGTCTGTGTTTTGGGTCAGGTCGCGTCGTCCAGCTCAATGGGCGTGGACGGGGCAATGGAAATGTTCAGGTCTACAACCTCGTTGACGCCGCCGCCGGTGGCGTAGGCGGTCAGCTGACCATCAAACTTGAACTTGCCGTTTTCGCCGTTAGGCGTCAGGGTACCGCCAGTCTCTTCGCCGCCGAACCATACGGCGTAGCTCTCGGTCTTTCCAGCCAGCGCTTGCAGCGCTTTGTAGTCAGCCAGAGTGTAGTTCGCGGTGAACGCCAGCGCATCCAGAGACTGGATGCCGGCGATGTAGGTCTGCATCTTGTCAGACAGGGTAGTGGTTTCCAGCATCTCCGGATCGCCGCCCAGATCAGGGAATTCCTTGATGTCAATGAGCTTTTCGTAGGTGTTGCCGGTGGTTCCCTTTTTCATCAGGAAAACTTTATACGTGCTTATGGCCATGTTTAATCATCCTTTCGTTGTAATAAAAACGGGCTGCCTCCTGTGAAGCAGCCCTTCGGCTCTCTTTCCGCCCTTACGGAAAGGTAAAGCATATTTACCTGCGGTAAATTGTTCCGCCGTCCGTCTCCGCCCGATACCGGGCTACCAGACGGTAAATCGTCCCGTTTTCCATATTCGGAACAGGGGACAACGAAATTCGCGTGAAATTCCGTTTGTAGAGCATTTCGTCTATAACGCCCATGATCTCCCGGCAGGCGCTTTTCTTGCTCCCCGCCTTGTCGGAGTAGACATTAACCTCGTACATCAGCGTGGAAAACTTTTCCCGGTCGCTGCTGTCCAGCCTGTTCGCGGACATATAATTGTCCTGCTCTACGATGCTTACATAGGGGAATTTTGGAGGAGCGTTCACATATTCTCCGGATACCGAAATGCCCTTGAAGCGATTTCGCAGAGCCTCGGCAATGGGGGTATAGATCAGCTTTTCAATATCAATCAAGCCCTGAACACCTCCATAACGATTCTCGGAAGCTCCTGCTCAATCGCTTTTCTCGCTTCATACATGGGCATTGCAGGAGGATTTCCGTATGTGTGGCCGCCGCCCTTGTCTTTGGGCAGATACCAGCCTTTGGGATCGTCCCAATGACCTTTCCCGTCCGGGTAGGTGCCAGCCCCCATGCCAAACTCCGACGCTTCCGGGTGTCCGGTTCCGTAGGTGATACCGGCTCCAAATTCAATGAAAAGAACGGATTCCCCATCGGCCTTTACGGCGTAACCATTCGGGATTGCCACGACGGACACGGTTGCATCCCTCATCCCGGTGTAAACAGCCCGTGAGAACCGGATGGAAGCCACAGAAGCGCCCAGCATTGCCAGCCTTTCGGCCAGTTCCTTTGCCTTGTCCTTCTGCCAGCGTTGGTATTCCTTCAATTCGTCCCGAATCTTCTGAATGCCGGAAACCGACAGCGGAACCACGATTTTCTTGTAGCTCATGATACACTCACCTTGCTTACGGCGTAGGAGATGAAATTCTTAGATTTGGCCACTCTCTTTACGATGTAGTCATACAGAGGGTTGCCGCCGTCGTCATACTCCGGCTCTTTGTCAATGAATAGCACGGTGTTCTCGTCAATGGGGCAGGTTGTATCATCCGTCAGAATAACCTTGTCATACCCGGCAAAGTTACCAAACTGTTCCACCTGCGCAGACCCGGCAGCGGCGGACACGTTCGCACGCATTTCCACCGCAGGGAGGTATTTCACCACAGCCCCGGTTTCGTTTCCGTACTCGTCATAGACAGGCTCTCTGCTGCCGTAGAGAATATACCAGAATGTGGACTTGTATTTCTCCATAATCCGCATTACAGTACCCCCGCCATCGGCACGATCTGCCGCATAAGGCTTTCTGGCACATCCGCGCTTTCGTAGCTTTCAGAGTAGCCGTTTTCGCTATGGGACAATGCCCCCAAGCTACCACGGCGGCTTAACAGGTACACAGCAATCTCCACCTGTAGATAGCTGTACTGCTCCGGAACCTCCATAATGGAAGGGTCAAACGGGTATGCCCTGCGGCAAATCTTACTTGCCGCAATGCCAAGGTAGGCAGAAACCGTGCTTTCGTCGGTTTCATTCGCCATGGCTTTTACCAATGCGTTTTTTTCGGCTTCCTGCACGGTTTCTTACCTCCTTTCATTCTACGGGTTCTCCCGCTTTCTTGCGTGGTTTCTTGATAACGGGAATAGGATTATTCTCCGATAAACCAAACTTGGTGATAACTTCCTCGCGGGTGAGCGGTACGGGGTCGTTGAGGGTATCAACGACTACCGTTCCCATCACCACAGAAGTGCTCTCCAGTTCGCGCCGGGTAATCACCTTGTCCTTTGCGGTAAAGCCCACGTTGCGAAAGTGATCTTCCTCGCGCACATACACTTTCCCGTCAGAAACATAGAACATGGTGAACCTCCTTAGCCGTTAGTGATGATCTTTGCCAGAGCAATGGTCTTCGGGTCTGCCACGATAGACCAGTTGGCAGATTCCGCAAGCTGAGCGTCCGTGGGAGAAGCGGTGTAGCCGGAAGTGGGTTTGGTAAAGCTGAAACCGTTGGGGTGCATGGTTTCACGGATACGAGTCACCAGAGCGTCATAGCCGCCGCCCTTGAGAGCATCACGGGTCAGCTCGGAAGGAACCTTCACAGGGGCGGGGGCGTACTGAATTGCGCCAAGGCCGAGGACGTAGGTGGTGTAGGTGGCCGCTTTCGCACTTTCTCCGCTGGTAGCGGCGGTGGAGGGGCAGCTGTCATCTACGACAACAGTCATGCCATTCACGGTGCCAATGCGGAGGGGGCGCTCAACGCCGTTGGCGTCGGTGTATTTCAGGAAGTCCAGCAGCTTCAGGCCAGCCATATTGGTGGCGACCTTACTATGCATGAACACCAGCCGGAAAGCGTCCTGATTGTCGCCCACGGCCTTCTGAATCGCATCGCCAATGGTGGTCGCGCCCATCTTGTTTGCGTCCGCAACAGTGGTGGACGCGGAAGACAGGTCAGTGATGTGGTTCGCCCAACCGGCAAACTCGCCGCTGCCGGTCACGCCGAAGACCGCATTCAGGATTTTCAGCATGATGGACTGGCGTTGCTTCTGCCAATACTTGGACACCTGAGACACGATCTGCTGCATGGGGTCGGCACCGCTGTTGTAATCAACGATGAAGTCCTTCTCCTTCCAGCCGTGGGCGCGGCCAAACACGATACCATTCTGAGCGCTGCCTTCGGGGTCGGTCAGGGTGATGTCAGTTGCGCCATCGTAGTTCTCAGGAGTGCCGCCAATGACTTTGTAGAACGGCAGCGTATAAAAGTCAGAGCCGTTGGAAATCAAGCCCGCCAGTTCTGCGTTCGGGGCGACAGCGCCGCTCTCAAACATCGCGGTCAGGGTGGGGTCTTTCGCATTTGCCCAGTTGTAGTTAAACAGCTCGGGGTCAAACGGAAAGCCAAGATAAGTAGCCATAATGTTTTACCTCCATAATCACTTCAAAATTGTTTTCCAGTCAGGATTGTTCTTGATAAACTCCATCTGGGATTTGGTGTCGAGTTTCAGGAAATCCGCCTTGGTCATTGCGCCGCCGGGGTTTCCATCCGCGCCTCTGGGCGTTCTTTTCAGCTTGTCCGCAATGACTTTTTGGGCGTATTTTTCCAAAAACGTCTGGTTGTTGGCAAAAACCGTAGCCATATCGCCGGATTCCATGGCCGCCGCAGTAGCGTCCGCAAGGGCTTCATCATAACCCTGAGCAACCAGCTTTGCTTTGTAACCGGCAACGGTTTTTTCCTTTCGCAGACCGGCCAGTTCCTTTTCCATGTTCTCCCACTTTTCGGCCTGCTCCTGTTGCTTCCTCTGCTCATCAGTCAGAAGCGCGTTGTGCTTACGCTTCCATTCCGCAGCCTCGGAATTGGCCTTAGAAAGGGCGTTTTTCTGCCTTTCCAGCTCTGCGGCGTTGTCCTCGTACTCAAAGCCCTCCAAAGCGGCAAGCTTCTGTTCCGGGGTCATGTCCGCATAACCTTCAATGAGATTTGTGTCGATTTTTGCCATAATTATTCCTCCTGCGTTTGGTGAGGCGGTTCCCTCCGCCGTGATCTCTGTTTTTTCGGGTTGTCTCCCGTCTGCGTTTTTGATAGAGCAGCTTCCCTGCTGCTGTTATGGAGGGCTGTACAGGCTTCGATCCTGTGACCTGCGGATTAACAGTCCGTTGCTCTACCGGCTGAGCTAACAACCCGTGTAACCCCGACTTACGGTGCCGGGTAACCGCTTTGCCCGTTTCCGGGTTTCGTCGCCGATAGAGAGGCCGTCGGCGATATATATGGCGCGAGGCCGATTTGAACGGCCTTCTGTGGGGGGAGAGGTGAACCCCACTCGCTGTCTGCCGCGCCAAATTTTAGTCTTCTATTCTTCATGTACTCGGCTTTTGGCCGAGGAAATATTTTTGTGGGACGGGGCAAGCTACTTTGAGCTATCGTGCGCTTATGTACACTTATCACACAATGCTGTTCCTTCTCCTTCGCTTTGGCTGCCTTGCGCATACGGCAGTTATCAGCGTGCTTGAATTGTCCAGCCCCCCGCTGGTTGTGGCAGAAAGAATCGAACTTCCATTACATGGGTCAAAACCATGTGCCTTACCTTTGGGCTATGCCACAGTGTAAAAAAGAAGGGCTTCCAATACCATTTCTGGTATCAGAAGCCCTTCGGCTGTTCTCTGCTCCCTAGAGCAGTCACAAATTATACCATTTGGTGTGGCTCTTCCGCGAAAGGTGCGGCGCTCTTTGCCAAACAGTCAGTTAACCTTCTTGCGCCGAATCTCAATGACCACGATCTGGCCTTGTTCGACTTTGATTTCCGCCTGATTCCGGCGGCGGATGATTTCCTCAATCGCCCGAATTTCCTTCGCCGTCACTCTGACCGCCGGTCTGGTTTCCGCTTCCATCGCCGTTCCCTCCGTTATGTGCGGCAAGCTTCGCCGCTTTTTTCTCCTGCTCGGCCATGTAATCCATGCTCATTCGGTAGGCCAACTGCGGGTCGGAAAATAACCCGCAATGTGTAAATGCCAATTCAGGGGCGATTTTCTCGCAAGCAAGCATCTGGGTTAGAACCGTTGATTTCTGCGCGATATTCTCATAATTCCGCCGCGTGAATCGGATTTCCAGTGCCGAGAGTTTCAGGCTCAGATGCCCCATGTCCCGGCAGATACGCAGCACCAGCTTCAAAAATTCCTTTTCGGACTTCTTGAAAATCAGCTCCGTGTCCTTGGCTCTGGCTTCCGCTGCCGACCAACCGTCCCGCATGATGACCGCCGACCCGGTGTCAGAGGTAGAAGTCCCTCCGTTCCGGTTGGGCATTCCACAGATGGTCAGCACCGTTTCATACATGCTGTCCACAAGTGTCTGCGTCTGGGTCTGGTTCATTTCAGAGGTCAGATATTGAATCTCCGCTTTCAGCGTGGCGTCAATATCCCTGAACTTGATTGCGCCCTCGTCCCGCAGTTTCTTGTAGTCCTCACTGCTGATGTCAACATTATGGAACAGCATCAGTGCTTGAACGAACTGCTCTACGCCGTCAATTCGGTTGCTCTCCGTCATGTTGATTGCGTCAAGCAACGGAATCACGATTTCAAATGCCCCTAAACGAGCCATGTTCGCCGGGTACTCCACAATCGGGATTCCCAAAATCTGATCTTCTGCGCGAATAACAGCCCATGTGTTCCAGACCTCGAAATACCTGGTTTCTGTCCAGCAGGAGAAAACGAGCGTTCCGTCCTCTTTTAGAACATACCGTACACCCATCATGGGCTTATGCCCAAGGCCAATAGAGTACACCACAAATGTGTATCTAGGGTCAAGAGTGAATATCTCAAAAGGAGCCTCGTCTTCCTCAACATCCGCCAGAACGTCCGGCAAAGCCATTCGATAAGAGGTACCGCAAGTGAAGAACCAATCGGCAAGTTCCTTATCCTTTTCCGGCTTGTCTTCGGACAGCATATAGTCATTCAGTTTCAGCACTTCGGAGGAAATGTCCTCGTCCCCACCACGGCTTACGTACTGGATTGGTTCGCCGACCTGATAGGCCGATTTGAAAGATACGATCTCATTTGCTCGGTTCTCCACAACCATGTTGTTGATTTCCGGGCGGACTTCCTTTACACGGTTAAGGATTGGCTGCTCTCCCTTGTAATACCAGTACAGGTAATCAATCTCTGCCTGATTTTGCAGGTGCGTAAACAGTGCCTTTTGTAGCACGTCGATGATATTCCCCTCGTTTATATCCGTAACCTCAGTGTAAATCACCCGACGCCCGAATAACCGTCTGCTCTCCGTATTACGCACCCCCCTTTTCCGGAAATCTATTTTCTCATTTACCATTATACCACAGTGGCGGATGGTTGTCTACTTAATTCTCGTTCGTAAACCATCGGCTACTTTCTGGCTAAAATGGCCTGCTGAAAACCTCTATAACCGCCCCGTTTAAGCTTTGGGCAAACTCAGCAAACATAGCCATTCCGTCTGGAACGTCATCGTGCTTATTCTTTCCCGCTACAGTGTAGGAACATAGCATATCCATCATCCTGCCGTAATCCGTGTTCCGCTTATACTTGCTTTCATCCAGAAACAGGCAGTGTTCCTTCACCCACGCCGAATTTACAATGATCTTTGTCTCTTTATTTGCCGTGGTGAACTTCGTCGTGATGTTTGTGATGCCACCCAGTTTCTTCACTTCGTCCTGAATCTTTTCAGCGATCCGGCGACCAGCGGAGTTACTTTCGAACCGACACATTTTCACCTTGTCCCGCACCAGAATTTCAGACAGTCTTGCATCCACTGTGTCAGGAAGCCCATTGTCGCAGATGCAGTCCCAAATATAGTAGTCCTGCCCATATACATATCCAACCGGCAGAAAGGCGTAGTCAGCGCCCTTGTCCTTGGTATCGCACACGCCGATAATGGCATCTGGTTTCTCTGCTGGCAGCTCAAAGAACCGCCGCAGCTCGTCAGGATGGTAGACAAGCCCCTCGCGTTCAATGGGTTGATTCTGATACAGCGCTTTCCAACTAACGCTATCCATAATATCCCGCTGTTCCCGGTAGAACTTGGTGGAGAACCCCACGCCAAACTCATAATCAAAATTGCTTTCGTCATCCTCGTTCATGGCCGGAATCCGAATGAATTTCGCCCGGGGGTTGTTCTCATATTCCCGTTCCAGCCGTCCGATCACATCATGCACGCTCCACCGGGTAGCAATATGAAGCTCTTTGCATTTGTCACCGATTTTACGCTGCCGCAGGTCGGTGGTGTAAGTCTCCCACAGCTTGTCCAGCCGCTCTTTGGATAGCGCGACCTCAATACCAGATACCAGATCGTCGCAGTACAGTAGGTTTGCCGCCCGGTACAGACCGGCATTGCCCGTTCCTATGGAGGTAAATTCCAGCGTCTCAAATCGCTGCCGCTTATCAAGGTCAATTCGGCAGTCCTTTGCGTTGGTGCTGGACACCTGAACGGCAGGGAAGACATCATGCCATAGATATTCACCCTTTGAGTCAAACAGCCGCAGACATTCGTCATACACGCCCCGCACAAAGGAATTGGAGTGGCTGCCCGTCAGATTCGGGTTGTTTGGGTCGCGTCCGGCAATCCAGGTCAGCAGGAAGATTGCAAGCGTGGTCTTTCCTACGCCGGGGGGCAAACTAACCGCCAGCAAATCCAGCTTGTCATCCCCGCACAGCGCTTGCAGCGCGTCCACCACGGGCTTTAGCTGCTTCTTCCGTGGCTGATAAAACCGCTTCTTCGCCTGCCTGTCCAGCTCCATATAGGTGAGATAGCTGTCAAAGTCATATGGAGCCTCAAACAATAGCCCCCGCCGCCAAAGGCTGTAGAATCCCTCCACCTGAGACATGGGCACTTTATCCATCATTCGGTCGCACATATCCTTCAATTGTTTATTCGCCAGATGTGCCGCCGTGAAATCAGTCTCAGCCCATGCCTGACACAGGGAAAACAGGTCTTCATATGCCCCGATATCACCCGGTCTGTTCTCGATAGCCCCCAGAATGGAGGCTGACAATTTCTCATAATCCATACTCTCACCTCACAGAGCGTCCGCTTGTTCAAATGCTTTCAGCAGTTTTGGAAACTGGATCGCAAAGAAGTCCACCATTTCCTCGTTCTGCGCCCAGCTGGAATTTTCTGCAAGGCCGCTTTCAAATAGAAATGCGTGAATGATCTCATGCCGCTTCACCTTATTTGTCTGAACCAGAAGGTTTTGCTTGCAATTTGGTTCCCCCTTGCTGTCTTCGTAATTTTCGACCAGCATCTCTTTCGTAGTTTCATCACAGAAACCGTCACAATCCTTGAGCCTTGGCTCTTTGCTTCCCCGAATTACCGTAAGCGTATATTCTGCTCCCAAAACGTCGATTTTCATAAATTCCCTCCTGATACAAAAATAAGGGCTGCCCGTGCGTATCTCAGCACAAGCAGCCCTTCGGCTATGGCTCCCACCTATGGGAACATTTATTCACTTATGGGTTTGCCCCCTATACATGCTTCATGATCTCTATCAGCACGAATATGGGGAACAGGAGAATCAAGAGAAATTCCATTTACTTTTTCACACCCTTGCATACTCCTGAATACCCGCAGTCAGAACAAGTGATGACCGTCTGATACGTCTGCGGAACTAAACCGTTTACGATTGCACCGATAACCAGCCCGAGTAAAGCTCCCACGATCAAACCGATAATTCCCAGGAACATCAGCCCAAACCCGCCGAATGTCATCACAAGTGGCACTGCCAGCTTTGGCTTATACTCTTTCGGTGTTGCCGTGACATTCGTGGAATTGCACTTAGGGCACCTACATACCGTATGTCCGGCTTCTTCCTCAACCTTTGTTCCGCACTGTCCGCAGTATTTTGCGCCGTCGGCTAATGTGCTCCCGCATTTCTTACAGAGTTTACCCACTTTGTCAATGTCTCCTTCCTTTACGTCCTCTTGCGCCTTTCCCGTCGTAGCCCTTCAAGAGTTCTGCAATGACGAATGCCGGAAACAGAATGATTAAAACTACCCACATATATTAACCCTCCCTGTATTGCTCAACGATCGCGTCTATTTTTGCTTTTACGGCCATCCACGAATTTGGAACTTTGTCACCCAGCAGTCCAGCGCCTGCAACCGGCATATTCCACCCTTTCCCGTCTTTACATTCTATGTAGAACTTAAATCCATCCTGAACGCTGCTGTATTTTGTGTTTGACACGCTTTTTGCGGTGGATGCGCCTACCACGGCTCCAACGGGGCCAGCAATGACACCGCCAATAGCTGCTCTTGTAATGCCGCCCTTTGTCTTTGTGTTCGTTGTGGCAACCTGGCGATATTCCGTTCCTATGTAGCACCCTTGAATGTCCCGGTAGTAAATCAGAACATCCCCAAACATAAGGGTTTCATTGTCATCACTAAACATAATCCTATCATTCGGGTCAAACTCGCTTCTCCAAAAACCAGTTTTTCCGAAAATCTGGCAGTTTGAAAACAGTTCCTCCGCCTCAAGCGTTTTCCTCGCCATATCAATCTTAAATAAATCAGGCTTGCGCTTCTTCTCCAATTTTTCCAGGTTCTTTCTTGCGAGGGAGATGCGTTGCTTATTGTCGTAATTGTCATATTTCCCCATAACTATCCCTCCTTCTGGTCAATCACGATCTGGTCAGCTCTTCTTGCTCCGGGCTTTCGCTCCTGAATGACTACCTCATAGCCGAGGACATCCAGCATTTCGACCGCTTTGTCGAAGGACATATTGGGGTTTGTCAGTCTAGCGCTTATGTCATTCCCCCGTTGTTTTCCAATCGCTTTTGCCATAGTGAGCAGAGACACGCTTTTCTCCTTCATTACCTGACGAATCGCTTTGCTTATCTGCATCGGGAACACCTCCTGTGTGCCTTTAATATACACTAGATATATTTGATTGTCAATAGGATTGCCAAAATAAAATTGGTGATGTGGCGACCGGAGGGAGCTTTTATATAGTTGGTTCTTGCCTTTTTGCTTTTTGGCGAATTTTTGAAATGTCGATTTTGGGCAGCATAAAAAATAAGAGAACCCACCGCAAAGGATGGCTCTCATTAAGTTGACATTATTCGGCAATCCGTGTATAATAAATTCCGTGGAATCCACCGTCCACGTCGAGTTTCCTGGCTTGCCATAGCCTACCTCCTTTGTAGACGGTGTACGGTTAAAAAGACGGTTGCCTGTCATCCCGCGAGTGCGGAATGGAGGCGTGTGTATAGCCCTCGCGGGAAATTTATTTCTCATGGAGGTGACCATACATAACTCTTCAAGATGTTTTCTGGATTGTGTCTATCTGCTGGATTCTCGTCCAAGCGTGGGACAAGTTCCATAACAGAAAGAAGTGAGCCGTCTGTTCACAGCAGAACGGCTCACGGTTGTTTGAGCGCTAAGCTCTCGACCTACTAACTTGTATGCTCGTGGCAACCGTCTGGGTTCCCACCGCAGGGGACATCTGTTACCAGCAGGTGTTCCCTGTGTTATTATTATAGACCTTTACAGAAGCGTTGTCAAATAATTTTTTAATAACTTTTTTAGATTTTTCCCACATTCCCAATCTTTCAAGACTTCCGTTTGGAGGTCTTTTTTTCTTTTTCGGGATTTTTCGAGAAGGAGAGGGGGCTTTTTATTTTTGCGAGTACTTGTGGGGCTAATCCCCGCCGAATCAGGCCGGCCATATCCCCCGCCCCCGGTGCTTTCGTGGGCTGCAATCCCTGCGGCCAGCTGGCGCAAAATGCCGGAAATCCCGTGGAACATGAAACGTTCGTGTGTCCGCGTGTGGCGTACAGAATTACTAGTTTTCTGCACCGTTGCAAATATGAACGCAACAAAATAAATATTTGGTTGCGTTAAAGCCTATAAATACACATATCAAAATACGATATTTATTGAAAATGTTCTGTTTTCTCCGCGTTTTGCGGTATTTTTATGTCCTTGTATCATGGACTATGCGTATGTTCTTATACTATAGACATTTCTTTCATTATGTGCGCGTATAAAACACTGCAAAATTCAAACTATATCGCCATAACTACACTAAAAATAATTTTTTGTTTCCTATTGACAACTTGAAATAATTAGTGTATAATACTCACGTAAACAAAAAAAGCGCCCCCGCAATCCTACCAAGACCAACGGGAGCGCACCACACAAGGGGCCCCGACATTATAGCACGGCCCCCACATAAAAACAAGGGGGAAATAAAAATGAAATTCAAGATAACCAGAAACGCCATTGTGAACGGGTCTACAAATGTTAGGTGTGCCGGGTATTGTGATCTGCAGCAGCTGCTGCGCAACCACACGCCCATAGCATACACTAGCGGTGTGTACGGCTGGAATTTTGACGTTTATGACGTTTACGGCGTTACAATCTGCACCGGCTACAGAGGTATGCCGGGGCCACGGCTGGAAAAAATAGGCGAATACGAAGAAAAAGCCCGGGCTATTTTGAGTCGGGAAGATAAACGCCCGTTCGGAGAAAAGCAAGAAGCCGTTGAAAATCTTTTGAAAGAATTTTGTGAACTGAATGGGGGGCGCTGATAATGGCTAAAAAGGAATATTGCATGACCCACGAAAGCGTCGCCTATTACAGCGGCTTGAACGGCCTAGAAATCAAGGGCATTGAATACGGCATCGACGATTATATTTACTGTGTTTCCGGGGCGTGGGGCGGTGGTAAAGGGTATCACCGTTGCAAGGTTCAATATACCCGTAACGGCAGGGCATTTTTCCAGGTGCTCGGGCACCGGGTGCCGTTGGACGAATGTATCAGAATGGGGGCGTAGCCGTGGCATTACTTGCAATTCTGTTTTTCCCGCTGCTAGTTCTGGCGGAGCTGCTGAAAATAAGCAAATAATCTTCAAGCCGTCCGAGCATTGCCCGGGCGGCTTTTCTTTCTGTCCGCGTCCAGATCAGGCGCGGCGTTGTCCGTTTGCCCTGCCAACGTGGCGGGGCTTTTCTCTTGCTATGCCCTGTAAGGCTCTCAGCGGCTTTTTAAGCGGTTTTTATTCCGGCAATATAAATTAACGTTAACAATCGTTTCCTCCTTAAATTGGGCGCGTATGGACGCCACGCAATGCCGTGCGGCATTTTATGCAGCGTGTAAAGCGTTCAGCGCCCGCCCTTGCCCCGTTTCCCGTGCCGGATATGCCAGGGCAACCCCGCAGCTTTTCCCCGGCCTGTCGCTTTCTGCGCCCCCCCGGCGTTCTGCCATCTGCAGCGGTGCAGGAGCGCCGCCCCATAAGCTGCCCCGGCCCCGGTCAGATTTCCCGGCAGGTTTTTGTGCCAGAGCTGAAAACCCCCGCAAGGCTCCCAGCTCGTGAGCCATAGTCGCAAAGTCGCAGCCGAAAATTCCCGTTTCATAGTCGCAGAAAGTCGCCCCGAAAGTCGCAAGACCTCCGGGGCGTTTTCATAGTCGCTATAGTCGCTGGGTCAAAGTCGCTGTTATAGTCGCTCGAGCTTCCGACCGCACACTGGGCAAAAATTCCAAGTCACCGTCATTTGCCGCCCGCTATGGGCAACCACGGTGAATGTTTCCGGTTTGTTCACACACTCTCTGCAAAAGTCGCAGGCGGGTTTCCTAGCACCGCCCTCCATCAGCATCCGGATTTGGGCAACCTCTGTACACATTCGTTCGATGGCGTATTCCGTCGTTTCTCTCATTCCGTTCCACCCTCCGCGTCAATGATAGTCGCACCGCTCCCGCGAACATCTTCCAGATACTTCTGCCGCAGCTTCTCCGGGTCTGCCCGCTCTCCAAGCGGATTATCCGGCTTTAAGACCACTTCCTGCTGGTCTGTGTAGTTCATATTGTTTTTCATCAAAAAAATTCCGGCAACGGGGTTAATCTTGCCATTTTGCATGAAATCCTCCATCTGAGCGTTGATTAAATCCCGTGCTCTTTTAATGGTGTCGCGCACAGAGTCGCTTAAATCCCTGCTTCTAGGCTGATTATTGCACCATCTCCACATGGTCATTCTATCCACACCGAACGCCAAAGCGAATCCTGCAAAGGTAGGTTTCATATCATTCTTAGCACAAAGGTCAAAATAATCGAAACATCTTTTCTCTACAGCTTCCAGATTGTTCATATCCGGTGTTTTCCACTTCATGATAGTCATGGAATGGTTAATGTACTTGGTATTGTCTCCTGGTTCCAGATCAGGAACTTGATAAGGCTTCTTTTTGAGTTTATTGCTTTCCGCCAAAGTCGTTGTCCTCCTTTACTATCTTAGTAGATTTTTAGTATATACTTTACTATACGTTATTCTGCAAAAAATACGCTTTTTCGACGCGCGCTGCGTGTGCCCCGGCCAAATAATGGGTCGAAATGGGGCTTTTGAT